>Ga0181355_1000377_pt1 | contig 18885 bp, 25 predicted proteins | sample Fa13VDMM15DN_FD_130099 | JGI IMG/M metagenome (GOLD analysis project Ga0181355, IMG submission 130099) | Freshwater viral communities from Lake Michigan, USA - Fa13.VD.MM15.D.N | ecosystem: Environmental > Aquatic > Freshwater > Lake | place: USA: Michigan | collected 2013-09-23 | reverse complement strand
GGAAGCTTATCCGGACGAAGATCACGCGGCGTTGAAGGCGCGCATCCTGTCTGAGTTCGCTTCGCTTCGGAACATGCTGATCGGGCAAATCCCAATGAGCCATGAGCAGCTTGACAGGCTCGTTGCGCTTGAACATCCGAAGTATCAAAGCTGGCTCCAAGGGGTAACCAAATGATCCAACAAACATTCGGCCCTGCCTATGGCTCTGGCGTATCGGTCGCCAGCGTGACGTCAACGTCAGGCAGCACGGCTATTGGCTTGAGCTCCAAGTCCATCGTGGTCACAAATACGGGCGGGAATAGTGTTTACGTTCGCACCGGCCTGACAGGCTTAACCGCAGTTGCGGGCACGGATTACATCGTGCTGCCAAGCTCGCAGGTGAGCATTAGCAAGCCGCAGGATCACACGCACGTCGCCTACGTGTGCGACACGGCGCTGACGTCTTCGTTGCACATCATTCCGGGCGAAGGCTTCTAAATGTGGCGCAGTCGGGACAGGTCGCGCAGTCGCAGCGGAGGGCGGTCCCTTCTGAGTATTGCGACCGCCCAACTTGGCGCAACGCCATTGCATTATTGGGATTTCACCACAAACCGCGCGATGTTCAACGGCGCGGATGTGGGGCCGGTGACAAGCACGCCCGGCTGGAGCTTTACACGCGCCACTGTCGGGACGGCGGAAGACCTCGCAGGCAACATCATCCAGTTTGCCTTGGGCGAGCTACGCCGCACCGACAAAGGCGTGCTGATCGAAGAGACGCGAACAAACCTGTTTCTGAACAGCGCCGTTGGGGTCACGCAAAGCATCACCGTCGCGGCTGTTGCCCACACGCTGAGTTTTCGCGGAACCGGCACGATCACCCTGACGGGTACGTCCACCGCAGGCCCGCTGGTCGGTACTGGCGTAAACAACCGCGTCACCCTCACATTCACCCCCACGGCTGGCTCGCTCACTCTCACGGTCACGGGCTCCTGCACAAACGTGCAGCTTGAAGCAGGATCGTCTGCGTCAAGCTGGATACCCACGACAGGCGCCAGCGTTCAGCGGAACGCTGATGCCGCGTCTGTAACGTCGCCGGGAGTAGCTTACCCCCTGTCGGTTTACGTGCGGTTTAACCGCACGATAGAGACTTATGGAAGCAACACGACGGCGATCAACCTGGACAACGGCGTCGCAACCGAGCGCTATACGCTGTTTGTTAACGCCACGACCAACCTTGTGCAGCCCATCGTCACCGCCGGCGCCGTGAACCAGTTGATCGTGAACACGTCTCCGGCCCTTACAGCAAACACCACGACAAAGTTCGCCGTTCGCGCGTCAACCGCCAGCGCCAACTATGCGCGCGATGGCGTAGCGGGAACCGCAACTGGCGCAATAACGGTACCCGCAACGCCTAACCGATTGATATTCGGTGCGAACCCAAGCTTCGCATTGCAGCTCAACGGCTACATACAGGCCGTCGCCATCTTCAACACCGCGCTGGCTGATGCCTCCATGCAGCGTGCGACCACGTAGGGGACAGCCATTCAAATCCCGATCCTCAGTGGCGCCTACAGCGATGGAAACGCAGACTTTCGGGTCAGCTATCCGCTGAACATGGTCCCCGTGGTGCAGCAGCAGGGCATCAGCAACGGCTACCTGCGGCCGGCAGACGGCATTGTGAGCAACGGGACAGGGCCTGGCCTTGATCGCGGCGGCATTGAGTGGAACGGCATACTTTACCGCGTCATGGGAACCAGCCTTGTCAGCATTTCCGAGGCTGGCGTTGTCACCACGATTGGCACAATCCCCGGCACTGACCGCGCAATCATGGTGTACAGCTTTGACTACCTCGCAATCGCAGCCAATGGCGGGCTGTATCTCTATGACGGCGCGACTTTGGCGCAGAACGTGGACCCGGATCTGGGGACCGTGGTCGACGTTGTGTGGGTTGATGGGTATTTCATGACGACGGACGGGGAAAACCTCGTCATTACCGAGTTGAATAACCCGTTTGCGGTAGACCCGCTCAAGTATGGGTCATCCGAGATCGATCCTGACCCGGTTGTGGGGCTGATCAAGCTTCGCAATGAGATTTACGCCGTCAACCGACATACGTGCGAGGTGTTTCAGAACGTCGGGACCACGGGCTTTCCGTTTGAGCGCATCGCGGGCGCGCAGATCACGCGCGGGAGCGTCGGCGTCAACGCGAATTGCGCATACCTTGACCAGATTGCCTTCATCGGCGGCGGAATGGGCGAAGGGATCGCGGTCTGGCTGGGCGCGAACGGCAATTCGCAGAAGATCAGCACGCGCGAGATCGACATTGTGCTGTCGGGCTACACCGAGGCGCAGCTTGCGCTGTCTTTCATGGAAACCCGCACGGATCGCGACCACCGCCAGCTTTTGATCCACCTGCCAGACAAGACGCTGGTTTACGATGGCGCCAGCAGCGCCGGGGCGCAGCAGCCGGTCTGGTATTGCCTTTCATCCAGCCTCAACGGCGTCGGCGCGTATCGCTCAAGCCGCCTTGTCTATGCGTACAACCGCTGGAACACAGGCGACACGCAGTCCAGCGCCTTTGGCTATCTCGTGGACAATATCTCAACCCATTGGGGCGAGACGGTCGGCTGGAACTTCCAGACGCAAATCGTCTACAACGAAAGCCGGGGCGTGGTGATCCACGACCTCGAGCTGGTCGCGCTGACGGGGCGCGTCGCGCTGGGTGCGGATCCGCAGATATCGACGTCTTACAGCCAGGATGGCGTCACCTACAGCCAGGACAAGTACATCCGCGCGGGCAAGATCGGGGACCGCTCCAAGCGGCTGGTGTGGATGCAGCAGGGCGCGTTCCGCAACTGGCGCTTGCAGAGGTTCAGCGGAACGTCAGACGCCTTCCTGTCCTTCGCGCGGTTGGAGGCGCGGCTGGAGCCGCTGGCCTGGTAAATGGCAGATCCCAAAGCCCTGACCCGGAACCAGATCGCCGCCTTTGTCGGCAACGATCCGGAAGCCATCCGCGCCATTGAGCGGCTGTTTCGCGTCGCGGGCGAGCTGACGCCGGCCGATATCGAGACGCTTAGTGCGGCAATCGAGGCCAACACGCTGGCGCTGGGCGCGGCGCAGGGGCAGGCCGAGGTGTTGACGGCTATTGCGGGGGAGCTTGCCCAGCGGGTGGTGCAGGCCGACACGGCTACAGCCCTAGCGCAAGCGGCGCTGGACCAGCTAGCGCGCATGTCGGACACGGTGCAGGGGCTGGCCCTTGCCGCCCCGATCCTGCCGGCGCGGCGCAAGGTTTACGGAACGTTCTACGATACCAACACGCAGAACGCTGCTGTGATCAACACGGCTTACACGGTGAGCCTGTCCAACACGGATTTAAGCTTTGGCGTTTATTTGTCGGGAACGCAGATCACGGTCAGTCAGGCCGGGGTTTACGATTTCCAGCACTCAATCCAGATTGACAAGACCACGGGCGGCAAGGGGCTGTTTTATCTCTGGTATCGCAAGAACGGAACGGACGTGGCGGAAAGCGCAACCCGGATGAGGCTTGAGGGAAACAATTCGGAACAGGTCGCGGCGTGGAATTACGTGTTCCGGCTCAAGGCTGGCGATTACATAGAGTATAGGTGGGCGGTTGATGATACGGGGGTGGAGATCAAACGCTTTGCCGCTGCGGCTCCGGTTCCTGCCATCCCTAGCGTGATTGTGACTGTAACGGACAATATTGGAGACTGACGCATGGCCGTAACAGCAAGGGTTCTGGTCCCGCCAAAGCAGCTTGAGAATGCCCAGACGGCGCAATACACGGCGACGAACGTGCGCGCCATCATCGACAAGGCGACGGTGACAAACACGTCAGCCAGCAACGTCACGTTGTCGGTTAACCTTGTCACGGTCAGCGGGTCGGCCAGTTCGTCTAACCTGATCATTGACAATCGCACCATCGTTCCGGACGAGACGTATCTATGCCCGGAGCTGGTCGGGCAGGTTCTCGAGGCGGGCGGGTTCATCTCCACTATCGCAGGGGCGGCAACTTCGCTAACCATGCGGGTGTCTGGGCGGGAGATCAGTTAATGGACGGGGGGACGGAAACCGTTATTGCTGAAGCGCCGCAGCCAGCGCAACTGGCGCCGCACGAAATCGACCTTGAACAGGTCGAGGCGTTCATGCTGACGCTGCCGCAGGTGGAATGCCCGCTGAACCATCATTTTGGGCCTGGGATTTGCATTCGCGAACGCCTAATGCCTGCGGGTTCCTTCATCCTTGGCCACAAGCACAGATACCCGAATACCTGCATGGTGATGCAGGGCGCCTGCGTGGTGTTTGAGGATGGCAGGATGACGGAAATCGTCGCGCCGTTCATCTTCGTTGGCCAGCCGACGCGCAAGGTTATTTACGCACTGACGGACACGATATGGCTCAACGTTTTCCAGACTGACCTGACAGACATTGACGAGATCGAGGCGCACTTTATCGAGAAGTCGCCAGCATTCATGGGGCTTTCCTGATGGCATGGATCGCAACCGCAATCATTGGAAGCGCCGTTGTCGGCGGCGTGCTTTCATCCAATGCGCAAAAGTCCGCAGCCAAGACGGCTGCAAACGCGCAGACGCAGGCGACCAGCGAGAGCATGGCCGAACAACGCCGGCAGTTCGACGCCATCCAGACCATGTTCCGGCCTTACGTCGAGGCAGGCGGCGGGGCTCTGGCACGCCAGCTTGACCTGACCGGCGTCAGCGGTCCCGAAGCGCAGCAAAGGGCCATCCAGGCTATCGAGATGGGGCCAGAGTTCGCAGCCTTGACCCGATCCGGCGAGGAAGCCATCCTGCAGAACGCATCCGCCACGGGCGGGCTACGCGGCGGGAACGTGCAGGCGTCCCTTGCCAAGTATCGGCCGGAAGTCCTCTCCAGCCTGATCAACCAGCAATACCAGCGCCTTGGCGGCCTGACGCAGTTGGGTCAGGCGTCGGCGGGAATGCAGGCGGCAAGCGGGCAGGCCTTTGCCAATAACGCGTCCAACCTGTTCATGCAGCGCGGCGATGCGCAGGCTAACGCCGCCTTGGCGCGCGGTCAGGCCGACGCAAACATGTGGGGCAACATCGCGGGGTCGGTTGGCTTTGCGGCGGGGCGCGGGTTGTTTGGCGGGGGTCCTCCTAGCGTCGGCCAGCCCGGCTATGTTGATCCGTCACGCGCTGCTTACCCGGGGGCATTCTGATGGCCGTCAACTATCAGATGGACGTGATCAACCCGTTCCAAGCGGCGTTGCAGGGCTACGGCGCCGGGGCGCAGATGCTTCAGCAGGAGCGTCAGGTTGGGCAAGAGAACCAGCTATTCCAAGCGCAGCTGGCCGAACAGCAGGCGCGGGCCGCAAAGCTGCAGCAAGAAATTGCGGCCGCCAAGGAACGCGATGCGGTCTATGGCGAATTCTATGACGCGGTGGAAGCGGGAAACCTGACCCCGCAGCTTGTCGCCAAGGTGACGGCGCTGGACGAGAAGCTGGGCACGTACGGCGCCGAGATGATGGCCAACGTTACCAACGAACAGAAGAAAGCCAGCTTTGGCAACCTCATGGCGCCAGCCACGGCCCTTGCAACGGGCGATGTGGAAGCGGCCAAGGCCAACCTTCAGACGCAGTACGATGCAATGGTCAACGCCGGGAACGAGCAAGGCGCCAAGGTGGTGAAGGGCTATCTTGACCAGCTTGCCACGCCGCAGGGCCAAACGCTCACGCAAGCCGCTCTGTTGCGTGGGGCAAGCATGATGGACCCGGAAGGCTTCAAGGCGCAATTGGAAAACATCACGGCGCTGAAGGGCGAGAAGGAAACCGAGGCTGTCCAGACGGCGCGGGCGTATGCGCTGACGTTTGGACCTCCGGGGTCGCCTGAGTACATGCAGGCATACCGCACCAAGCTTTTGCCGCCGCCGGCGCCGGGAACGCAGGTGTTCGTTGGCGGCACTGAAAAGCCGCTATCGCCTGGACAGAAGAAAGTGGACGAGACGTTTGCGGATACCTACGCGGCGTTTGTGACTGGAGGCGCGACGGATGCCGCCAAACAGGCGACACAGCTCGCGGGCGCGCTCAAGCAGCTTGAAACCAACAAAGAACTGACAGGGCCGCTCATTGGCCTGATGCCTGAAACCCTTCAGAGCTTTGCGGCTCCCGAAGCGCTGGCGGTTAAGCAGACCATTCAGGAAGTCGTGCAGCGCAACCTGCGCGCCATCCTCGGTCCCGCCTTCACGGCCAAGGAAGGCGAGGCGCTCATTGCGCGGGCGTTTGACCCTGCGCTGGGTCAACAGGAAAACGTCAAGCGGGTCCGGCGCTTGCTGGAACAGATCGAACGCGCCAACGCAGACACACAGGCCGCCGTGAAGTTCTATGAAGACAACGGCACGCTGCAGGGCTTCAAGTACAACGCGCCGAGGCTGTCAGATTTTGAAGCTGCAGCGTCTGGCAAGGGCGGCGCCACCACTATTAACTTTGGCGGAATGGATACCGCAACGCTTTTGCGTCAGGACGTCGGCAAATTGACGCCAGACCAGCGCCGCGCGCTGACGGCTGAACTCGACAAGCGAGGGCTTTAAATGCCGCCGCAGGAACCGCAGGTAACGGACGAGGACCGCAGCGCCGCAGAACTTCTGCGCCGTTTGATTAAGGCGCAGGCAAAGCTTGACGAGCAGGCCGCAGGCAAAGCCCCCGCAGGCTATGAGCTGATCCGCGAGACGCCGGATGGCGGCAAGATATACCGCAAGCCTGATGGACAACTGACCTTCACCAGCTCCGGCTATGCCACGAACAACCAGGCCGAAATCCAGCGCATGATACAGGGCATGGCGCCCGCACAGGCGCGCAGGGCCGAGACGAACAAGCAGATCGTGGAACAGGACGGCGTGCGCGGGGCAGCGGCGTCAGCCATCAAGGGCCTACCCTTCGTTGGCGAATACTTTGACGAAGCTGTTGGCGCAATTACGGGCGATCCGCGAGCGGAAGCGGCGTTGCGTGAGACGACTGCAGCTTACGAGGAACAGAAGCCACTGGAGGCGATGGGCCTGCAGATGGGCCTCGGGACCGTCGCCACGCTGCCGCTCGTGCCGTTTCAGATGATGGGGCGCGGGCTGCAATCCGTGCAAACATTGGGAAACAAAATCCTCACTGGTGGCGGCATTGGCGCGGCGGCCGGCACGGTCGAGGGCGCAGTGTCGGGCTTTGGCGCAGGCGAAGGTACGGCAGAACAGCGGGCGCCTAACGCGGTCACCGGAGGCGTGATCGGCGGCGTGCTTGGCGGGACGATTGGCGCACTGGCTGCACCCGTGGAAATGGGCGTCAGGAACGCGCTGCAATACTTCGGCAACAAGCCGGTGCGCGACTTGGCTAGACAGTTCGGCATCTCGCCGGATGCGGCCAAGGTTGTGCTGGCGTCCATTCAAGACGGCGACTTTCCCACCGCGCAGGCGGCGCTACAGCGCGCAGGCAGCTCGTCCATGCTGGCCGAGATGACGCCAGCCACGAAAAACCTGCTCGATGCGGCTATTGCGCTGGGATCGGGCGGCGACAAGGCGCAGCAAGCGCTGCTTGCCCGCAACCTGCGCGGCGAACAGGAGATGCGCGGAGCTTTCAATCGCTTCCTAGGCCAGCCGGAAGACATTGTGGACGTGACTGGAAAAGTCAGGCAAGCGTCATCTCAAGCACGCCAGCAGATGTATGACGCTGCGTATAACAAGCCGATTGATTACTCCACGCTAGCCGGCCGCGAGCTTGAGAACTGGCAAAGGCTTATCCCTGCCGAGGCGCTGAACTACGCTAACAAGATACGCAGCATGGACCCTGGCGCACGCGCGCCGCAAATCAAATTTATCCAAAACCCTGATGGTACGATCAGCTTTGAGGAATTGCCGAACGTCGAGCAATGGGATCTGATCACGCGCGGCCTGAACGAGATGGCGTATGGATCGCCTGCGGGCGTCATGGGCGGCAAGAGCGAGGTGCAATCGCTTGCTGCGAAGAATGCGCGCGAGATCCGAAAGCTAGTCATGGATCAGGTGCCGGAATACCGCGCCGCGCTGGGTTTGGCGCGTGACACCATTGAAGAAGTGAAAGCGGCCGAGCTTGGCTTTGACATGCTGTCGGGAGGCGTGACGGTCAAGGAAGTCCGGGACATGCTGTCAGGCCAGAACCCGGCGGCCGTGCAATCAATGAAGCTGGGCCTGCGGTCTGGCCTTGATCATGCGCTGGGCAACCTCAAGGTGGCAGCGGCAAATCCCAACACCGAGATCAAGGAACTGATGGCCGGGCTGTCCGCGCTGCGCAGCCGGAACAACCAAAGCAAAGTCCGCGCGCTGCTTGGTGATGCGGATGCTGACGAATTCTACAAGGTGTTGGACGAACAGGCGACGGGTATTGAACTGGCGGCGGCGGTGGCGGCAAACAGCAAGACGGCGCAGCGCCAGGCTGTCGGGCGTAGAGTGGATGAGATTGTGACGCCTGGCATTCTCGGCACGATGATGAAAGGCGAGCCCGTCAACGCATCGCGCATGGTGGTGCAAAGCATCACTGGCAAGACGCCAGAGGCCGAAGCTGCGCGTCGCATGGGGCTCTATGACGACATCGCCACGGTACTTACCCGCGTGCAGGGGCAGAACGCTCGAGATGCGTTAAACCTGATCCAGCAGGCCAAGGCAGGCAAGGCGCTGACCGATGTGCAGGCGCAGATCGTCGCCAAGGCCGTGACAGCGCCGGCGGCAATTGGCGCATTCAAGGCGATCACTGCGGGCGAGAACAGCAAGCGGGCGCAATCGGCCCGACCATATCAAGCAGGCATGGGACGTCCCGAATGAGCAACGAAGTCACCTCACCCTTTACGGTGTTCTACGACCGATCCGGCCAGCCTTTAGACGCGGGCTATGTCTACATCGGCACGGCCGGCATCAATCCGGAAGTGTCGCCCATTTCAGTTTATTGGGACACTGCTCTGACCACGCCAGCAGCGCAGCCGATCCGCACGCTTGCAGGGTATCCGTCGCAGAATGGAAGTCCTGGCAGTATCTTTATTGGTCAGGCCACGTATTCTATTGTGATCAGGGACAGAAACGGAGCGCTGGTTTATTCAAACCTCAACGCCTCTGAAAACATCAGCAACGTTGTTTATCTTCAGACATACGCTGAACTTACGGCGCTGACGACGGCCACCGGCCTTGTAGACGACATGGTTGTGGAAGTGGCCGCGCGTACAACTGCGGGCGATTTTGCAGGTGGGACGTTCCAGTATAAGGCCGACATTTCAGCGCGGGCCGTCGTCTCCACAAAGACCGTCTCTTCGGTCAACACCGGAACGGACGTTCTGACTGTCACGGCTCATGGGTTCGATACCGAGGACGTTGTCATTGCCTCTGCGGCGGATGCGGGCCTCAGCATCAACACGCTTTATTTTGTCCGCTGGATCAGCGCGAATACGATCACGCTGCATACCTCACTGCTTGGGGCGCGGGCCAATACCGGGCTCGTCAACATCACGGCGCTTGTCGGCTCGCTTTCGCTGAAGCATCTGGCTGATCCGGGGCAGGGTGTCTATGTCATCCCGACTGGCGCTGCGCTGGACGGATCGGGCGGCGGCTTTGAGCGGAGGCGCAACAGGGGACACATTTATGCAGCCTGGTATGGCCTGACACTCGGCGCGTCAGGGACGGCTGCGGCCAATCATCTTGCGTTTGAGTATGCGATGATGATGTGCGAGGCGGATGGCGGCGGCATTGTTGACGTGTTCGGGACTGGCACGAGCCATATTGAGTTCAGCAGCACGATCAACAACCGCCATGACTTCGTCCTGTTTCGTGGCGCTGGCGCGTCAGACGTACACGACGTGGCGGGCTCAACCAGCTTGGGAACCACGCTCAAGTGTACGGCGGCAGTCACCGCCTTCGATCACGTCTCCCCGTACACAGGTGGACCTCGCAAGTCTGGTGGCGGCTTTGAGTATCTGACATTGATTGCCGGCTCCCACACGCGGGCGCTGAAGCTTGACTCGCGGCGCGGCACGACAATTGACATCACGTTCGTCGGCACAGCAGGGACGGAAGGTGTACTAGTCGATAGCGGCGTGTCGTTTACGGATCTAGGAGAGAATGCGGACAGCCAGCGCTTCAGGAAGTTTCGAGTTATCGGGCTGATTACGACAGGCAGCGCTGATGTCGTTGTGTTTGACGGTTCCAGCAACGCGAACACTTCGATCACGGGCAATATTCAAATACAAGGGACAGTTTACGACGGCTATTCTTTGCGCCTTCGTAATGCTGACCACCTGACAGTTGATAGGCTTGTTACCAATATCTATCCGGGCGGCTCTGGCTCCAGCTTTTACTGCCACGGCACAAATGCGGGCGCTGGAACCTACACCAGCGGGATTGAAATCCTTGACTGGGGCGGCGGTGGATACGTCGAAGGGACGGAAGTCGCCGGCACGACTGTTCCGGCTCGTATCACCCTGCGTGGTCAAGATATCGGAAACGGCAGCCCGGCTCCGACAATAGGGACAGGAGCCGAGGTTACTTACTATGACGATTACGGGCGCGGTTATTTTCAGACGAGCTTGCAGTCATCATTCGGGAACACAATAGCCGAGGCCAATTCGGCGCGGGCGTTGCAGCGTGGCTCGACCCAATCGATCACAGTCTTTAACAGCTCGGAAAATCACATAGTCCTCTCTGACGGGACAAATACATGGACCTTCCGAATTGCAGGCGGGAACCTAAACTTTTCACGCACCCTTGGCTCGGGCCAGTTCAACCTCCCCAGCATCGCCTTTCTTTTGATCGGAGGCGCGCAGTTAAGCTACGGCGCAAACGACAGCGGCGGCGTTGGCTTCAAGCTCTTGCGCGTTCCAAACTAATACAAAAACCCCCGCCGGTCAGGGCGGGGGCTTCTGTCTAGGCGGCCTTCTTGTCTTTCCAGCGCAGCTCTGCAAGCAGGCGGGCTGGGTTCGTAACCGGCTTCCGTTTCATGTCCCGCGCGAAAGTGTACAAGCTGAACACGTTGAAGGCCGAGAGGCCGAAGCTGGCAACCCACAAGGCCCAATCAGGGGCCAAATCCTTGCGGGCGTCGATCCATGCCAGACCCTGGTGGGTCATGGCCGCTTCGATCATCACCAGCACCAGTCCGAGGCCAATCGTCAGGCCGGCGGTGAGGTAGTGCTTGTGCTCCGTTGCCTCGCCAAATCTGGTGACGCAGCCGGAGAGGATCAAGGAAACCGAGATCAGAGCCGCCGACATTCCAGCGGCAACGATCCAGTCAAGGGCTTCAGTAGCGCCAAGCCACCAGGGCAAGGCTCCGAAACCAATCGCCAACCACATAAGCACGTTAGAGGCGGCAAGCGCACGAAATTGCGTGTCATACATTCTGAGGGTCCTTCTCAGTGATCTGCCATCATCAGTGCCAGGCGATCATCTCTGGCAGACCGTCACCCCGCTGGGCGGGGCTAGGTTTCGGCTAGGTGCGGGGAAGGCTGTAGATGCCGAGGCGGGTGCCGATGTAGCGGCCCTGCAGGCGCTTCACGTGGCTGTCTGCTTCCTTCTGGGTGCCGAAGGTCGCGACGACGTTGATGCCCATGTACACATCGTATTTCATTGGAGGGGTCCTTAGAGCGCTTGGCCGGGCCATCTGGCCCGTTTCCATCCCTCGCCACGCGGAGGCGGCTCTTTCGAGGGACATATTCTGCAATGTCAAACATCTCAGTAATGGCAATATGGCGGCAATCCACCACTTAGGCAAGCCGCATGATTGCCACCAGTCATCACATTATCGTGATTGCCACCAGATTGCCACCAGACGGAAGCCGGGTTAATCTCCATCACGTTTAGGAGATTGACGCATGGCAAAGGCAAAAACGCGGACTGGCGACCGGCACGCAGGGACCGCAAAGACGATCCGGCTCACAGATGACGAGCTAGGGGTACTGGAAGCGATCAAGGCGAAGGCTGGGGGTACCTATGCCGAGGCTATTGCCGTCGCTGGGCGGGCCTACCTAGGCCAGAATGACCTAACGCAAACCGAGGTGCTTCGCTGGATACGGGAGCACACGGCCTAAGCTATTCTCCCGCCCAGATAGACCGTCCACCCGCAATCAGGTAAACGTTTTCCGGGCTGCTCTGGGGCTGGGCTGTGGACGATGAAGTTAGCGAACGCATCAAGGCGATCAAACGCGAGCTGCGAGAGCTTGGCGAAGACGTCGAGCAATTGCGCAAGCGCACGGCTAGGAGCGAGGACGTGGAGCAAATCGCCGCGAAGGTCACAGCAATTGAAACCGAGATGCGGGTGAAGTTCCAGAGCCTCTCCGCAGACAGCCAGGAAGTCCGCCACGCGCTCCAGAAACTCGTTGAGACAATCGAACATCTCCGCACTGACTTGTCAGTCCACAAGCGAGAAATCGCGCAGGTGCAGGACCAGCAGAAAGTCAGCATGTGGGCGCGGATCCCTGTCGGCGGCTGGATGCTGATGGCGGTCGGATGCTTCGCGCTGTTGCAGCTCGGCCTAGAGCGCTGGGCGGAATTCCAGGGGCTGGGGAAATGACGATGCGCGCCGACCTCGTCACCGCCGGCCGCTGGCTTCGGGACCATGCTCCCGCGTTCACTATCAGCGCGGTTGCAATCACCGCGCTCTGGATCGCCGTATCGCTCGCGTGCATCACGCTCTTTATTTGGGATGCCTCTTTTTATCGCAGCCTCGCACCGCCAGGCATGGAACTGACGTTCCAGAGCGCGGGCATCGTGTTCCGCCTCTTCGTGATTGCGGGCGGCTTGTGCCTTGTCTGGATGAAAGCGCAAAAGCTTCCCGGCGCCGCAACGGGGACGCTGCGCGTGATCTGGGCAATGGCGTTCCTCGCGTGCTGCGTGGCCGCGCTGGGCTTTGTCAGCGAAGGGGCCGACTATCATTACCGCAAAACGGCGTCCGTCCAGCAGACCGAAACCGTTACCGTTGAAAGCGCAGACACGCGGCTGGCGCGCATCGACACAGAGAAGACTGCCATTCGCGCAGACCGCGACAGGCTGGTTGCTGGCGCCCGCGAGAGCATGAGGCTTGTGCTGTCGGACGGGATTGGCGGAAACGACAACCTACGCGAGTTCGAGGCGCAGATTGCGGCGTATGAGGATGACGCGCGCAAGAAACTGTCGGCGCTGGATGAGCAGATTGCCGCCATCGAAGGCGAGCGCCTGAACGCACGCACAACCGCGACGGCGGAAAGCGTGGGCGATCCTGGCTTGCCGGCGGTGTTCCGCTTTCCTGACCGCTACGTCCCCGGCTGGGATGGCGTAGGCTTCAGGGATGCCTTCAGCCTGTTCTGGGTCATCTTGCTCGAGCTGTGCGGATCGGTCGGCGCGCAGGCGCTTCTGTCGGTGCAAATAGCAATGAGCAAGCGAAAAGAGGCGCAGGAAAACGGCTCGCGCGGGGGCCGCACAACAGCCCGCAGGCGCTTCATTGAGGACCTGAGAAAAGTTAAGAGCGAAACCAAAGCCGATCTGACCGAGGACAAGGACGATGGCAATAGAGCTGCAGCGCCGTAGACCGCCAAGTGATCACATCGTTACGGATGTGGCGTTGGGCCTGATCAAAGGCTTTGAAGGCCTGCACCTTGCCGCTTATCCGGATCCGGCGAGCGAGCTGGCGCGCACGGGCAAAGGCAGCGGCGATCCGTGGACGATTGGCTGGGGCAGAACCAAAGGCGTCAAACGCGGGGACCGCTGCACGCTGGAGCAGGCTAACGCCTGGCTGCGTGAGGATGCCAACGAAGCCGCGCAGATCGTGCGCGACGCCATCCAGGTCCCGCTGACGGCCGGAGAGTTCGCGGCGTACACAAGCATGGCGTACAACTTAGGGTATCTTCCCCCGTCCCTAAAGGCCTGCCTCAATGGCGGAACAACCGACAAGGGCAAGGTTATGGCGCCGGGGAGCTATGCAGACGCCATCCTTCAGTTGCCCCGTAATTGCCGCGCTCAGACGCGACCCATGAAAGGGTTGTACAGACGCCGACTGGCAGAGGCCTGCGTGGCGATGGATCTCCCGTTTGAAGACGCCTGCAGCCCAACCGTCGTGCAGTTCGCCCTGAACGAGAACGGCGAGATTGACACCGACGCCACGACCACGCTCGAGGACACGCTGATGCGTGCGCGCACGTCTCGCGCGCCAGACCCGTCAGTTATCCTCAAGAAACCGTGGTCCGAACTCGTACCTGTTAAGCCCGCACCTGCTAAAGTTGAACCTGAGCCTGCCGCCCCCAACCCGGCAGGCAACGCGGAACTACCGGAGCTGAAAGCCCCCCAGCCCCCCACTCCGGTAGCTTCTGCCCACATTCCTGCGCCGCCGAGTGGTCCTGTGGCGCAGGGGCCGGCGGTGGTGGTCCCGGCTCCCCAGCCCCCGCCGCCGCCGGTTAAGCCTGCGCCAAAGCCCCCGGAACCCGTTATCATTGCGCCGAAGAGCGTGGACGTTCGGTCAATTCCCTATGGCGAGATCACGCCAGAGAACGGCGCGAAGAACATGACCGACAGCCAGAGGGGCATTGGCATGGTGATCGTCGGCGTTGGGTCCGTGGTCCAGATCGTATTTACCCGTCTTGGCATCGGCACGGCGTTTGCGGCCATCTTCTATGAGCTTTCGCGCGATCCTGTCGTCATTGCGCTTGTGGCGACTGGCGTCGTTACCGCAATTGGCTGGTTCACACGCAAGCGCGGCACGAAGGTCATGACCAAAGGCATGATCGAAGCCAAGACGCTTTTGAAATAGGGGCAACGGATGACGTGGGCGGTGGTCACTAAGTTTTTCACGGACAACCCAATCGCGCGCTGGATTGCGTGGGCAGTCGTCGCGCTCATTGGCTGGGAAGCGGTCAAGCGGCATCTGAAGGACGCCGGCCGCAAGGCCGAACGCCAGGCGTCAGCCGTCAAGCAGGCGCAGGCGCGGGAGGCGGTCGTCACCCGGTCGGCAGAGATTATCAGTGAGGAAAGAGGAAATTCAGATGCGGCTCTTAAGGCTAGGGATGGTGGCGATAGCTTTCCCACTAGCGACAGCGTGCCAGACGAAGTCGCTGCCGTTCTTTTCCGAGGAGAAGACGGAGGCGGTAAAGCCGGTTGAGGATCTGCGCGTGGCGCTGCTGATTGAGTTCTGCCGGGGGCAGACACCAGAGAGCGTCAGCCGCGCTGAGTTCGATGCATGGCCGCAGGCGGCGAAGGATTATGCCACAAGCAACGTCAATCAGTGGCTCGCGGCAGGTTGCAGGATTTAACGCGCCTCGGCGCAATGTGGAGGGACTACAATGGCTGCGAAAACCGTGACCGTGCCTGACTTTGACACCCTGCTGGACGTGCTTGGCACGATCTCCCTGGCCTATCTTGGCTGGATCTGGACGGATGGTCCGCCGCTGCCGCTGCTGAAGGACGTGGTGCCGTTCATCGGCGCAATCGCGTTCGGCATTGTCGGCTGGCGCATCTTCCGGAAGAACAATGCGGCCTGAACGTAAAGCCCCGGCGCTGTGATGAGGCGCCGGGGCTTTCTGAAGCTTCTGCTGCTGACCGTGTCCAGCTTCACGGCGCTGGTCTGGTTCGCTGTGGTGCTGGAGAGGTTGTAGGTTCACGGCTTCCTCCTCACAGGCCACAGCCACACCACCACGAACATCACCACGCCCAGCGCGGCCATCGGCGCGGCGAGCATCACGCTATCGTACAGGCGGTCGATCTCGTCGGGGGTCATGCTGCCTGCTCCGCTTGCGCATACCCGCCCCACTGGTCAGCCATCGCCTCGGCAATGCCGGCGAAGGTGCGCGAACGCTCTTTCCACCTGTCAGGGCCGGGCGGCATGCGATGGACGCGGGCGGTGCGGCCTTCCACGATCTGCGTCGGCGTCAGCTTCGGCAGCCCGCGCAGCCAGAGGCATGTGCCTTTCGTCTCGCCATGCCCAAATTGCCACGGCTGGATTGTCTGCGCAGGCTCGGCGTAGTTCTCGATCAGCGCCTTGGCGTGCTTGTGCATGATCGGGTTCTCGACCGCGATCCGCTCGATGGGCGCGTTCCAGAACGCCGAGAACAGCGCCGCGCCTTCGCGAAGTTCGCTTTGCATCTGGTCCAGCGTCTTGCCCGGCGGCGGCTTGGACAACCAGCGCACGCCCGAATTGCAGAGCCGGGTGCAAGGCGGATGCGCGACCATGAGCAAGTCCCATCCGTCGCCTAGAATGTCGCGCGCGTCGCCCGTGATGTGCCGGTTGCTGCGGTCCTCGCTGGGCAGCAGGTCGCACGACCAGGCGTCATGCCCACGCGCGGCAAATGCCCGGCGCACAACGCCGCTGAATTCGCAGGCGACAAGGACGCGTTTCACCGCTCGTCCTCCACCCGCACAATGATGTGGTCCAGCAGATCAGCCAGCAGCCGCAACTCGCGTTCCGGCGTGCGGCCGTCACGCACAAGCCGGCGCATCAGGCGTTCGCAGTCTGCGCGGATGGTGTCGTCGGGGATGGGGCGGGGCGCGTGGGGGCGGAGTTGGTGAATGGTGGCGGTCAAGCTGCGTCCTCCACAGCGAGCTGACAGAGAAAGTCGCACGCTGGCGCAATCGGGTTCGTGGTCGGCCAGTCGGCGGGGATTTCGTCGATGAATGTCCGCTCGCCGTTGATGCGGGTGAGCCGCACATCGAGTTCGCGCGACAGCCTCGCCATGCGCTGAAACTCGGCGGGGAAGTGCTTGCGCGTCAAAGACCAGTACGCGGCACTCGTTGCCTTGGGGCAGCACAAACAATTGTTGTTTTGGAAGCCGAGCCCATAAAGCACCGGCAACGCGATGCCTGCCGATTGCAGAAATCCAAGCGCGCCAGCCTTCGTGATGCCGCGCTCAATCAGCGGTGCGCGCACGCTGCGAAGCTCTGCGAAGTTTTCCTTGAAGCGATTGAAGCGCGCCAGGTCGTTAGCGTCTGCCGTGTAGCCGAAAACGTGCGCGTCGGTGGGACGTTGGTACTCAAATCTCGGAATTTTCTTCAGCTCGCTTGTGCATAGCGCGCCGTCCACACCTGCGAGGTAGCGGCGCTGCTCGAACACGTCCCATGTGCTCTGGTACTTCTTGCTGCGGATGCGGATGACAGGCTGTCCGAACCATGCTTCGCAGTCGGCAATAAACCGCTCGTTGTCGGGATGCTCTGCGCCTGTCTCGCAGTAGACCGCCTCGCAGGGGCCTTCCGTGAGCATCAGCTTCGTTGCGACGGCAGACGCCGCGCCAGCGCTGAACCATGATAGGGTTCGGGTCACAGCGGCCTCCGCAGCTTCGCGCATGTGCTGCGCACCACGTTGATGGGCTGGCGCTTGCGTACATGGCTGGTCAGGTCGAACGCCGACACCTCGGCAGAGCGCTGCAAGTGTTCCGTGAGCGCGAAGGCGGGGCGGGTGAGGGCTAGGGCTTCGCGGATCATTGGTCGCGCTCCATTCTTGCATCACGCAGATCGTCCGCATCCGGCCCCAAGTCCTCGTCCGGGTTCTCCATGATGTCGGTGATCCACTGGTCCTCTTCAGCGTCCGACATCCAGGCTTCTTCGCCGCTCGCCAGCTTAACGCTGATGACCTCGACCTCGCCGCCCTCTGCGGGGTAGCAATCCTCGGGACGGCCATAGAGCTTGGCGGGGATGAACGGCGATTGCGTGTAGGTGACGATCACGCAATCCTCGTTCTCGCGGTAGAATTTGCGGGTGCGTTCGCGGCTCATGCCGACACCCGTTCGTCGCGTGCGGCGTCGCGGCGATAGTCGGCCACTTGCGCTAGCTCGTCTTCACGGGCGGCGGCGTACAGCGCGGCGGCTGCGTCATCGCCAAGGAATGCCCACTGGCGACGCTTGGCGGCGGCAACTTCGCTGATGCCGTAGAACTCAATGCGAGCGATCGAGGCGAACAGGTCCCACGCGTGTTCGCAGAGGGTGAGATTGTCGGCCACCAGATCGAGCGTCATCTCAAACATCTCGATGTCGGTAGCGCGGGGCAGCTCGAGCGCTGCCAGCGCCTCGGACTGGCGGCGCGTGAACGTCAGCGCCATGTGGGTAATTTCGTCGGGGGTCATGTCGTGCTCCTTTGTTGTCCCCATTGTGCATGGCGTGCATTAACGGTCAATTACTATCGTGCATCGCGTGCAATTATTTTCTTGACGCCAGCCCGGCATTTGCTGCACATATTCTGCATGACATTCGCACAGTGGCTTGAACAAGTTCAATGGTCTGACGACGAGGCGGGCAAGCGTTTTGCCCGTGATCGCGCACACATCAGCAAGCTGCGCCGGGGCAAGGCGCGGCCATCGTATGAGCTGATGCTGCTCATCGCCAAGGTCAGCCAAGGTAAGGTCGGGCTGGAGACGTGGCAGCGATGACCCTTCGCATCAAGCGCATAGAAAAAGCCAACACGCAGGCCGCCGCTTACCTGGCGCAGCAGAACTCAACTTGCGAGGGCTGCGCATTCCTGCAACGCCATCCACGTCCACAATGTAGGGGCGAAGGGTCTGAACATTTCCGGCGTCCGCGCGATACTTATCACGCGCGCTGCGAGACGTTTGCGGTGCGCGGCATATCCTGAACCTGCCTCCGCGCATCCTCAAAGCCGTGGCCAACGATCACACGCTGGCCAATTGATAGCAGGTATCTATGCCAATCCTTCTGCACGGCTGACACTGTCCCGCCCTTGGCGCGTTTCATCTCGACCCATAGCCCCCACTCAGGCACGAACAGGTCAGGCACGCCAGGCGAAACGCCTTCCAGCTTCAGCCGCGCGCCGACCGTCCGGCTGCGCGCTTCGCCGTTCGGGATGGCGAAGATCCTGACACCGCGATACGTCTGCCGGAACCAGCTTACGAACTCGCGCTGTTCGACGTGTTCGGATCTACCAGGCTCTGCGCTACCAACTGCGCCGCGTGACGTC
>Ga0181355_1000367_pt1 | contig 19110 bp, 27 predicted proteins | sample Fa13VDMM15DN_FD_130099 | JGI IMG/M metagenome (GOLD analysis project Ga0181355, IMG submission 130099) | Freshwater viral communities from Lake Michigan, USA - Fa13.VD.MM15.D.N | ecosystem: Environmental > Aquatic > Freshwater > Lake | place: USA: Michigan | collected 2013-09-23 | reverse complement strand
GTAGTATTGAATTAGAGCGAACTGTTCTTTGGTGAAGTGAACTCTGAATAGGTTTTCTATTATCTGTAGGAACTTTTCTTCGTACATGGACATATCCATTCCAATCTCTTCCTCCATGAAGTCTCTTCTATCCTCTATCTCTCTTAGTAAGATGATGCTTTCGATAAAGAGTTTCTTTTCCATTATATCTCTAGCCATATCTTTTTCTTTTATCTGAACATTACCCTTTAAGTAATTGTTTAGTGTTTTCCTTAATTCCTTCTTGAGCACCATACGTATAGTTTTTTACTTCGAAAATTGTTAGAAAATCATTTACTGGTAGTTGCTTTGATAGTGAGAAGAATTTTATTGCCTCTTCTCTACTCTGAGCGTTTAGAACTCCTACTGGCTCTTGTGTAGGGTTATTTTTTGAATAAAAACAAAACTGTGGCATATCTTTTTTATTTAGTTGGTTCTGGTTGTGCTGCTTGGTTCAAAGCATTAATGATAATTTTGTCTAGGTACTCAATGTAGATGAAGAAACCTAAAATGGTTTTATCTTTTAGTTCTCTATCTCTTTCGACTGTCAATCCTAATTCAGCTAGTCCTTGATTTAGTTTAGCTCCTAACTCCATTGCAATCTCATCTTGTTGTTGCTTAGACATTCCTGCGAATGTGGTTGGAAGGAATTGTACTTTGATTCCTTTTTTATTTGGATCCTCATTAACATCTATCTTCAATACAAATTTATTTCCTTTGAAGTTTACTTTAGTAACTTCAGATAGCATCTCCTTTATTTCTTTTATTAAGCTCATATGTTTTTAATATAAATAGTTTATTTTTTACATACTATAAGATCGTTCTGATATTCGGTCATTGAGTTGATTGTTATTTTAAATATACCAAGTTCAAAAGAACCAATCTCTCCACTCTCTTTTATAATTTCGGATAGCTGTTGAATAAGCCCAAACGATTGTTGTGTAAATTGTGTTGCATCAAACTCTACTACTATATCATTTTCTAACTGAGGATCGTTGTATCCTATATTGTATATTCTTTTTGATAGATCAAAGCTAGTGTTCTTCTGTTCCTTATCTAAGTAGTGGGATGTAAGTACTTGCATTACGTCCTTAATATAAATTCTATCGCACCAGGGTTCTAATGCTTCCAGTAACTCTGAATTACAGTTCTCAACTACGTATGCTATATTATACTTTGGAGTTATTATTGGATACTGGAGTTCATCATTCTTAATCCAACTTCCCCACTTACGTAGATAATTCCTAGCTGCTCTTTGAGAAACTTCTTTATAGTAGTCATCATCCTTTCCTACTTGGTCATTCCATCTATGTCCTCTACAGGTTAAGTGATATACAAAAGAATCTCTTGACTGAATCAATTCATACCCAGCCATTATCCATCTCTGGAAGATGTCCGAGTCTTCGTATGGAAATGGAGCAAATAATGGATCATGTCCTCCTATTGCTTGAAAGTCTTCTTTGTAAAGTATCCAAGGAGCAAACATTCCTTTTGTGGTTTCTCCTTCGACTACTTGTAGATCTCTAACAAACTCTTCAAATGAATTCACATCTAAAGTATCAAAGTCCATTCCAAAATCTCTAATGATCTTTTCCTTTCCTTCTGGATGAAGAGGTGGTTCAATTCTAGTTGCACATACGACTGTCTGATGTTTAAGATGCTTAATTAGATTTTTAGAGTAGTTAGGACCTACAATCATATCTGCGTGAAGGATTCCTACTACATCATTTGTAGCCAACTCAATTCCTTTATCATAGAGGAGGGTATGTCCTACTCTTTGTTCACTTCTAAATTTAATACAATCCTGCTGCTGTATCCATTCCCAGGTTCCATCTGTTGATCCATCATCAAGAAGAATTACTTCTGCTTGTGGTTCATGTTTTTGTATTGAAGCATATACATTTTTTAAATGTTGTAGGTTATTGTAGCTTGGGACTATGTAGCTTATGTTCATTTTGAAATCTTTGTATTAGGTGATTTAGTTTATGATCTGAGATCTTTTCTCTGTCCTTGATATTAGCTTTTAAGTATTTTTTCTTATATTCCATTCGTCCATACTGATGCTCTGGGTATGGTATATCTGTAGTTAGTACTCCCTCTATTAGGTATTGTGGAATTCCCAGGTACTCAGCACACGTCATTGTATATGTATCGTCAGGTCCGTATGCTCCTATCTCATCAGGTATTTGTATGTTTTTAGTAATGTCATCTGTAAATAAATTAAACCATCCTCCTGCAAACTTTACTCCAAACATATTCCTTCTTATTGCTAGTGGAGATTGGTTTAGCTTATCTAACTGAGCTACATTAAACGTGTCTCTAAATTTGTAACTCTCCTGCATAAAATGCTTACTTGTAATCTGATCCCAACTACTATCCCAGAATTTAACAATCTCCGGAGTTAGTATGAAAGTTGTATCCTTTATACTTTGAGATGCTGCTACTAAATGGCATAGTATATTTGAAGTGCTATAAACGTCTGAGTCTAGCCAAATTACATAGTCTTGTACTTTGCTACTGCATCTACGTCTTTTGTCTGCACATCCTTTTATTTTAGAATCAGTATCGAATTCGGCTATAATGTTATAGCTAACTATTTTTTGTAAATAATTAAACCTATCAAGATAGTACTCTTTAGGAATACTACTACTATCCCAATCTACTATATCTGTATTCATAGTAACGTCCCATATTATAGTAGTATTGGGTGGAAGGTAGTTTGTAGAGGGTAGCAATGTTTGTACTTGTCGTTCAAAATCATCTATCTCCCATGGCTGAATGTATTGTACTACTCTATAGGTCTGTGTCATATATGTTTATGTTAACTGTTACTGGTTCTATCTTCCCTACTAATATTTGTATAGGTCCAAATTCATATGTAGAAAATTGCTCTACTTGTTGCATAATATCCTCTATGTTGTTTAGAATATAATTAAAATATTGTAAAGATCCATCACTAGCTGCATCTAATTTAATTACAATATCAGTTGTAAGGTTATTTACAAACTTATCTTTAATATTAAAAGACGACTTGCCTTCTTGAGTGTTGAGATAGTTTGCATAACTGCAGTCAACTTTGAACTGATCAAGAAATGGTTCTAGTGATAGGACATCCTCTGTACAATTTAACACCTCAGCTCCTATATTATACTTTACATTAGGTCTAGGTTCACATGGTCCAAATTCTTTAAACATACCACCCCACTTTCTAACATATTCTAACATAGATACTTGGTTATTGTACAACCACTTCTCATCCTTCTTTTGAAAGTCCTCTAACTTCTCTGCTCCAGCAAACTGACCCCCTCTACATGTTAAGTGGTATACTAAACTACTCCAAGACTGTATCATTGTATACTCTGCTAATATAAATCTACGAAATAAGTCTGCATCTTCAAATACAGATAGGAATATAGGATCATGTCCTAAGTGGTCTCTTCTATCTATTAGCCATGGTGCAAAGGAAGTTTTTCCTAGCCTACCTTCATTTGCTTTTGATTGTGCTTTTACAAAAGCATTAAAGTCTTCCCACTTAATATCTTCCGGCCACATTCCAAAATCCTTTACAATCTTTTCAGGTCCTGGTGGGTGTAGTGGTGGTTCGATTCTAGTTGCACTTACTACAGAACCTCTTGTGTGCTCCTGTACTAGGTACTTATCTGCATCAGGACCTAGTATCATATCTGCATGAAATGCTACTACTAGATCTGTCTTGGATGCTTTAAACATAGCATCGTATCCATATCCAATTCCTTTACAATCTTTGTCTGGGTTTGTTATGTGTGTTATATTGTTATCTAACAGCCACTGTACTGTTCCATCTTCATCCTGATCTACAAAAACTAGTATGCTATTGGTGTAGTGAGAGTTCTGTTGAATAGACCTAATACAGGATTTTAGATATCTAAGGTTATTCTTACTGGGTATGCAAAAAGTTATCATAGTATAGTAGGTATTTTTGAGATTTATAATACTCAGTTAGTTGGGACTTATCCATTGCAGATATTTGTTGAAGAATTTCCCAGTTATGTTTAATATACGGATTATCTTTGGAACTATCAACACCTCTCTCATGTTCAAAGTGCCATACAATACTTCCAGGTATCCAGTCTATGGTGTACCCCAATCTATCAAACCTTAATGGTCTTTCCTTATCTTCAGGTCCCCATGATATAAAATTCTCATTCTCACCGCCTCCATCTTTATATACCTGTGTGTTGTAGAAAATACAATGTCCAAATTCACTTCCTTGATGGTATGTTATTTTGTGTGATGGTATTTTCGATAAATCGTAGTGCTCCATAAATTCTAATTTATCATACTCAATATGTATCTGATTCTGAGCATCTCCAAACTGGTAAGGAAACAGCATGTCAACTGTACCTTGTAGAATTTGATTTTGTGCAGCTAGGTAAGTAGTTGGACTTAACACAACATCTATGTCGTAATTACATACAACAGGTGTTTGTGCATAATTTAGTAATGTGTTTAGGTATCTTGTTCTATGAAAGACTCCTTTATACTTTTCATTAATTATTTGAATATCTAAATTAGTAAGTTCATCTAGAAAATCTAGCTTTGAAATACCTTCTTCACTAACTTCGTATATTAAAACATTGCTACGTAAATGATTGTTTAAGTAATTTAGAACTACTTTTGCATTATTGTATCTATCTACATGGTCAATCCGAATAGGAATGATAAACGTAGTATTTAGTAAATCTATCATATTATACTTTATTTTTTTACAAGTAGGCACAGTTTATTATTGCAGAAGAAGTCTATACTCCTAATACACTCTGTTAAGTATCCATTCTCCTCAACAGATAAAAATGGAGATTGAAATACTCCTGTACTCTGAAACTGTGTAAGAACATTTAACGTAGTAGTTTTCCTATCCTCTGATATTTTTAAGTCCTGATTGTATAGAGTGCTACCGGGTTCCCAAGTAGAGGTGTGTAGGTCCTCTATAAAATATAGTCCATTTGAATTAAGATTCTTAAACATGATACCTAGAGTTAACTGTTGGTGGTGCATGGCATGTCCTCCGTCATCCAAAACTATGCTAAGTTGTCCTACTGTCTCTCGCAGATTTTCTAGGGATAGCCTATCTGACTGATCAACAGTTAGGCACTTTAATCGGTCCTTATTGTATAGATGCGAGTAGTCATCTATATCAGCCATATATATTGTGGAGTTTCCGAAAAAATCATACCAGACATTTACAGACTCTCCTGTTCCTATACCAACTTCTAACATAGTAAGCTTACTATCCCTAAGGCTTTCGAAGTACCTATGGTATATGTTGGAGTATCCATGTGCATACCCTTTATCTGAATTGTATTTATTTATTAGTTCTATTATGTTCATAGTTTTAAATCTTTATATTATGAGTTCCACTTATACCCTCTAATCCAATATCGTCAATATACGTAATATCTACTCTACTCCCAACTAAGCTTTGAGCCAACACATTTTCTATATAACAACCAGGATCGTCTGATATAAACGAATTTTGCATGTAGGTACTCCAGAAAGGCTTAGGAATTTTAAAAAAACCAGTAAACGCCCAACCCTCAGACAGATTAGTTTCTTTCCTATATAGCACATACTGCTCCTGCAATACCCTATTTAACAAGGAAAAGTTTACTGAGTATCTGCCTGTAAGTTTGGCTAAGTACTCAACTGTTCTTAGTTTGGTTGAATTTTCGAGGGCATGGTTTATTATCATCCACTCACCATGACCCTTTCCCAATCTTCTATCAAAAGTATTACCACTAAACTGCAATACCTCTACACGTTCACTACTTAGTACTTGAGAAAGAATTCCAAGAGGATGGTTAGAGTTTTCCACAAATACAATATCTAGATCAGTATCTTGTAATATCTTATTTATATTATTATAGTAGTCATTAATCCTATCCTCAATATTAGTTCGTTTTGTATTTATGCAGGAGTTAGTGTCTATTGTTCCTGTTAATAGTATTGTCATTGTATTATAGTTTTAATGTTACAGCTCTATTTACTTTGCTACTTAAAATTAAATCCTTATGTCTTTCATATACCAAGCGAGTATTTTTTTGATTAGACCTTAGCATCCATTCAGCTGTTTGACCGTTAAGCCTAGTACCACCCCACAAATCTTCGGATATATAATCTATCCAATAGCAACCACAAATCTTCCCTAGTGCCTTGGCTCTGTAACATAAGTCATGGTCGTCCATATCTTGAGGTTCAAATATTTCATCAAAATAGTTTAACGCCTCCATAACCTTATGATCTAAAGCTAAAGGTCCTCTATTGACACATTCTCGAATTGCAAATACATCACGAGAAGTATTTTGTCGATGAGCATGATCTGTATGTACCAATAAATCTGACCACTGGCCTGGAATGTACTCATCATGTAGGTTATTGCTGTTAGGATTGTATTCCCAGTTATGAGCAGTTCGAGCTGTGACAGCAAAAGTATCTTGGATCTCTCTTATAGGGTGTGTAAGTCGCTTATTCCAGCCTAACTCGTTTACTAGCATATCATCTTGTATTATAATAATGTAATCACCATCGCTGCTTTTAGCAGCTAAGTTGTTTGCTTTAGTTTCAAATACATTAGGAGCTTGGAGTATCTTAGTTTTAATTTGCGTATTACTTTTAACAAAGTCCTGTACAATAGACTCAGAATCATCACTACACCCGTCTAGAACAATAACAAGTTCATAGGCGTTGGTGGTGTATTGTTTGATTCTCTCTAATACTTCCTTTACGAGAAAACCTTTATTGTGTATTGTTAAATTTATACTATACATATTTTTTGCTTATGGAGTGTTTATATTACATTGTACAAAGGACCTTAGTTCAGAGTTCATATTTAAACCATATTTTATCGCTAAATTAGAAATAATGCTCTGGTCCCACCTATGTTCTATAAAACCAGGATAGTTTTCTCCATACTCATTAGGTAAATCAGTCATAACTTTCTCATTTTTTCCGTAACGTATCCACTCGTCTAATACTCCCATGATCCTATCAGTTTTTTTAAAGCATAATATTCCCGCTTCTAACTGTGTATGATGGTGATAGTGTGGATAGTCGCAATCCATTACTACGAAACAATCTCTCTTTGTATATAGCTTTTGAGCATGCGCTCCTAAAGTTAATAAACAATCTACGTTTTGATGTTGGGAAAAGTAGTATCGTAGAAAGTAGGCCAGATCTTTGCTAAAAATGTCTCCTGCGTCTAGGTAGAAAACTACATCTCCATAATCTAAATTCATAAGACATTCTTTTATGATATAAGGTTTCCATAGCCAAAAACCCGCTCCTCTCTTTTGATCTAGTATATTTTTATTTTCTAAATAAAATTCTGTATTTAGTAACCAATCTTCTGTGTATTCAAATACCTTATCAAAATTTGATGTACGCGCTTGATTGCATAGATTGCGTCTTAGATTTTGGAAATTTTTTGTAGAGTATGTGGTGAAAGCTGTATTCATATTATGTATTTTTTTAAAGCTAATTCTGTATAATCTATCCTGTCTATACTCAGATCTTGTATAATTTTATCTACTATTTCGCTGTTACTTACCAGAATCTCTATTTGATTATTTTTTACAACTGTGAAATTTTCCGGTTTACTAAGTATTCTACACATTTTTTTATACAGATCTATGGCAGATATCTCTTGTATTTTTGATAGTTTTATAATAGAGTTTTTTTCTATACCAATTAGTATTTTTGTGATTTTTACCAAATCGTCTAGATCTATAATAGATCTAATAGCGTCTGCGTATATGTTAACTTCGTTGCCTTCTAATATGTCTTTTTTAAATCTATTGACCAAGTTATTAGTATTTCCAGAATTACTGATTACTTGGGATAGTCTTATCATTACATAACTTTGGCTTTCTTTTTGTATAATGCTTTCTATGTTTCTTTTGTGACGGTAGTAAAAAGTGTCTGAGCTTTCACAGAATATGGAGCTAAAGTAAATTATTTTTTTATCGTAATTTTCTCTTATTGTTTTTTTTACTAACTCTACTTCTCTATTAAACTCAAGTGGGTTTTTTTCTTGTGAATTTGAAACTCCGCTTGCAAAAATCAAAACATGTTTGTCTTCTTTAAAAGAATCGATAAAAGAACTAGCGATACGTCCTCTTCCTACTACCATTTTTTTTATTTTATAATATTATCCAAGTTTTGCAATAGAGATCTTCTGTGCTTTGGTAGCTGTAAGCAAGGCCAAACCATTTTTTGGGAGCTATAACTTTCTTATTTGGGTTTTTATTTAACCAAGCTCCCCACCAACTAAAGCTGCTATTTGCTATTATATTATGATCACACATGCTCATTAAACATAAATCAATATATGGATCTTTATTATCAATATACAATAAATTTTCCGATTCTCCAAACATCTCTTTACAATATTCTATATCGTCAGAGAAAACTATAAAGTTGTAGTTCTTATCGGTGAACTGACTCAGAGCTTCTGTATAGTACTCAGGGCTGCATACTGGGTGGTATTGCTCTTGGTTCACGTAGTCACCTCTACGTACGTGGATAGAAACTGTTTGGTATTGTGACTTTGGGAACAGAGTATTGGCTGCTAACTGTACCGTATTGTTGAACGTTAGTAGAGATCTTAACTCTTCTTCTATATGTGTAAAGTATTTATCTGATTGAAAGTATCCTGATAGGTCTATGTTATCTGGACAGTTGTGTAGTAATTTTTCATCAAAATGGAAGAATCTTTCTCTACAAACACCATTAGTACTTATCTGTGCTTTTGGCAGTAGTACGTCTGCACTTAGTTTAAATGCTTTAGGAACGTCAAATACAATATCTAATACCTTTCCATCACCAAAGTGTTCTGTTACTGGGGTTGTTATATTTTCGGTAGGAAAGGCAACGTCATATTCTAATTTCCTAGCAATTCCTATAGTACCAGCAAATTGAAATAGCTGGTTACCTAATCTGCCAAAATGCCCTATCTTAGTATATGTTATCATAGTATTTATTTTATTTATTTAATATAGTAAATATTATAGTATCCTGCAACTACTTCTGGTAATGTTGTAACCAGTATTCGACCATCTCATCCAACATACTTTCAAAAGTATATTCGTGCTTCCAACCTGTTGCTTTCACTAACTTAGAGCTATCTCCTTTTAGGTCATGAAGCTCTTCTGGACGTAGAAACTTTTCATCTTGCTTAACGTACTGCTTCCAATCAAGATTTAATTTACCAAATACATATTCGCATAGGTCTTGAACTGAGTGTGATATTCCTGTTGAGCATACGAAGTCGTCTGGCTGATTTTGTTGAAGTATTAGCCACATTGCATACACATAGTCCTTAGCATGCCCCCAGTCCCTCGTAGCTTCTAGGTTTCCTAATTTGAGTTCATTGGATAGTCCTAACTTAATCTTAACTGCTTCCTTACATACTTTGTTGGTTACAAAGTTTGTACCTCTACGAGGTGATTCATGATTAAATAGAATACCATTTGATACAAACATCTTATAAGAGTTACGATAGTTCCTGCTAATGTTGTATGCAAATACCTTAGCACATCCGTAAGGTGATACTGGGTTGAGTGGTGTAGTTTCTCTTTGAAATCTATCGTCATCAATACTGTTTCCAAACATTTCTGAGGAGGATGCTTGGTATATTTTTGTTTGAGGTGATACGAGTCTTACTGCTTCAAGCACATTCAAAGTACCTATTCCTGTTGCATTGGCTGTGTATAGTGGTTGATCAAAGGATATCCTAACATGTGATTGTGCTGCTAGGTTATATAATTCATCTGGTTGTACCTTTGAAATAACTCTTATTAAGGAAGCTAGATCCGTAAGATCAGCATACTCTAGATTAATCCTACTATAAACACTATCCAGCCTTGCTGTTTGATTCTCAGCTACTGAGTTTCTTTTTACTGTTCCCCAAACCTCATAGCCTTTTTCTAATAGAAGTTCAGCTAGATACGAACCATCTTGTCCGTTTATTCCTGTTATAAGTGCTACTTTATTTTCTCGCTTTATCATAATTTTCTATAAACCATTTAACTGTTTCTCTTATTCCTTGTTCGATAGGGGTGAATTTAAAGTCCGGAAGATAGCTCATGAGCTTAGTATTTGAAGATGGCTTTCTAAACTGACCGTCTGGTTTATGTTTTTCAAATACTATATTTCCTTTGTAGTTAAATTCCTCAGCTATAATTCCTACTAGGTCCTTTATGCTTATTTCCTCTGAGGTTGTAAAGATAATCGGCTCTTCTTCATCGTAATTTTCAACAGCCCACTTAGCTAACTCTGCTACATCTTTTGAGTATATAAATTCTCGTAAGGGCTTTCCTGTTCCCCATACCTTGAAGTCCTCTCCAGTCTGCATTGCTAAGTACATTTTATGTAATAGCATTGGTACAACGTGTCCGTGTTCTAAAGAAAAGTTATCGTTTGGTCCATATATGTTAGTTGGAATTACAGAAGTGTACTTTAATCCATACTGCTCTCTATAAGCTCTAATCTGAATGTCCGCTAATCTTTTAGCATAAGCGTAGGGATAGTTTGAGCTATGAGGAAAGCCATTATGAATTTGATCCTCTGTTAGTGGGTAGTTTACTTTATCAGGAAATACACAAGTAGATAGAAATGCTACCAGCTTTGAAACTCCAGCTACTCTAGCAGCTTCAATTACATTTGTATTAATCATAACATTGTCGTACAGATACTCTCCTTTGTATTTCATGTTACCTCCAAGACCTCCTACTTTCCCTGCACAGTGTATAATCTTATCGACAGCATATTCACCCATTCTCTCCTTATCAGCATAGAAATTAATGATATCCTCAGTTATCTTTTTATTTCTAAGATCACCAGTAGGGGAGGTTATGTGTACTACGTTTCCTGTTATTTGTGAACCAACTAATCCACCCGCACCTGTTACTAGTATTCTAGAGTGTGTCATAGTAGTTGTTTTGTTTTTCTTGTCTGTCAATTGTCTTTGGATGATATAGTGCAAACTCTTCTTCTCTAGGAAGTAAGGACATTGTTTTGTATCCATCAAGTACTTCGTGTACTTTATTCTTCCAGGTTATCTCAGGAATGTTTTTATAGATTCTCCATTGATAGTCTGGCCAGTTAACCCATTGCTTGTCGTTTACATTCCATCCCCATTTATTAATATGGTCTTGTGTTAGTCCTTCTACGGTGTTGACTCTTGGTACAAGAAATACATCTACCTCTTGATTAACTTCTAAGATATAGGGAAGTCCGTTAATAAGTTCTTCGTTAGGAAGTTCATCTGCATCTATCTGAAAGATGTAGTCTCCTGAACATACTTTTGTTAGTTTGTTCTTCCAATCAGCAAAGTGTCCTTCAAATTCAGATTCAATTAATCGTATTTGATTTATTGAAGCACATGCTCTTAAAAGTTCTTGTAAAGTCTGAGACATTTTAGGACTATCTGCTAGTACTACTATCTCGTCTTGTTCTCGTTTGTGAATGAGAAGGAAGTTAATTAACATTGCTACCTCCTTCTCTTCATTACAAACTGTTATTGCATAACTAATTTTCATAGTATTAATATAGGAAATTTATTTGAATTTTACAACTATGATAAAGTAATTTTATTAGGATTTTTTTTAATAAAACCTACTTGATATCCTTGAAATAATACGTCATACTCGGATTGATAGAGTTCCCAAAACATTTTTATTCCTAGCTCGGGAGAACTTATAGGAGACATATCTTTTGGATCTTTCCAGCCAAAGTCGTCAAATATAAGAATACCTCCTGGCTTAAGTACTTTATGTGCGAAGTATGCATCTACTAAAGTGTCATCTGCTCTATGTGAAGCATCTATATAGATAAAGTCGTATTTTTTTTCTTTACTAAATTGTGAAAGAATCTTCTGGGAGTATCCTTTGTGGATTGTAAAAGAAACGTCTGGAAAGAATGATATATTATGTCTGAAGTTCTCTTCTGTTTTAGAGTATATATGTTCCACTTGGTCCTTCTCCTCTCCAGTTGCAATACTTTCTAAAAAAGTTCCTGCAAAGGTGTCAACCACATCATAGGTACTCCCTTGTTCAGTAATTGCATTTTCACATAGCCAAACCGTAGCCCTTCCTTCATAACAACCTACTTCAAGTACGTGCTTTATTTTGCGATTAGTATTTTTAAATACCTCAGTCCAAGTTGGAATTGCTACATCAAACCACTGTTGTGTAAACTTATACCTTTCATTAAACATCAGTACCTCCCTCTTGTTGTGCAACCTCTACATCGAAGAATTTAATTGCATCTAATGCTTCCATGAAGTCTTCTTTGTTGAAGTGTTGAATATTTTTCATATCCATTTTAGTTGTCTGACCTTTTGGGAACTTAGCTTTCTCTTCTTCTAGTATCTCAATTGAATTAACTGCAGCCCATCTCCAACTTTCTTTTGCTGTTCCGTCTAGGAATACCATTCCTTTATTAGGAAGAGTAACTGTTGATGGGAACCAAACTTTCTTATCCTCATCTATAAACATAAGATCTTTGTAAAGTTCTGGTGATGCTTCTAGTGTTTTGTTTACTAATTCTCCTCCCTCAACCATTAGAGTTGAAGTTGAGTAACCACATCCGAAACAAAAGCTCGTTGTTACTTCTTCACTCACTTGCTGTTCGTAGCAAGCATTCCCTCCACAGTGTGGACAGATTGACATTTTTTCTTCCATTATTCTACTTTTTTTAATTTTGGTAGTTCTATTTTCTTAAGCTGAGGTAGTTTTAATTGAACCTGTTTAGGAAACTCAGGGATATACTGTGTTAGAAGGTTATCTAGCGTTTCTCTCATCTTTTCATAGGTGAAGTTGGTCCTAGACTTGAAACCTTGTCTCTTAGCTAATTCCTTATATTTTTTATAGTCTTCGTATACATCTTTGTAAGCTGCTCCTACTTCTGCATCACTAGGAGTAAACCACTGACTCTCTTGAAGAATCATTTTATCAACAGCTGCTGATGGATGTACGTTTGTAAGATTTCCTCCTACGTACTTTACAAACTCTGCATTTAAAAAGTCGATGTGTCCTGACCAGTAAGATGCTATGATTGGCTTGTTTACTAAACTAAATTCTAGTAAAGGTCTTCCAAATCCTTCTCCTTTTGTTAGAGATACCATTGCTTTTACTTTAGTATGATTGTATAGTTCGTTTACTTCTGCATCAGTCATATCTCCATGAAGAAGGTATATGTTAGGTAAAGTACCCTTAACTGTCTTTCTAATTGCATCAATCTTATCCAGTACAACTTCTCTATCCATAATGGAAGTTCCTGCGCCTGCTTGTACTTTTAGTATAAGTGCTGGTCGTTTGTCCTTAGGTTTATTTTTAAACGTCTCTAAGAAAGTTTTAATAGTGTAACCTATATTCTTTCTATCTTGTCCTAACTCTCCCTGTAACCAGTGTCCTAGTACTAAGTAACAGAATGATTCATCTATGTCTGAAAGATCTAACTTAACTGGAAGTGCTAATGGAGTATACTTCTCTATATCTGCTCCTTCGAATAGGACTTCTACTTTTGTAGTTAGAGACAGAGTTCCCGTCACTTGTTTTGTATTTGGATCTTGCATATTGAATGTACTTTCTTCAAATACTTTCTTAGCATGTTGCGCTGATACAAGAATCAAATCCATTCTATTACATCCTTCAATCCAAGTAGGATCACAGATTGTGGTTTCGATACCAGCTGTTACTCCAATGTTGTACTTTCCTACTTTTTGAAATTCATTTGGAACCGTAATCTGCATCCAGATATCTGGCTGCTGTGTAAGGTTTGGTATAATTCTAGAAGCTAAGGAAGTGTTTCCATGGTCCTTTAGGTATCCAAATCTAGTTCCTCCCCATCTTTGTGATAGGATTTTTACATCGTACTTGTCTGTATCGATAATTGATTGTACAAAATCTCTTGATCTTGCTCCGTATCCTGAGTAAGTGTCTACAGGACAGCTTACTACTAATGTTGGTTTACTCATAACTAGTATAATAATTTATGTGTGACATACTTTTTTGGTCTCTCTTCTATTTTATGTAGATCAAATCTAGATCTTGGTACAAACTTAGTAAATGATTCATCCATTGCTTCGATTACGTTTGTACACATTTGACGTGCTGACATTCCTGATTCATCTGATGTTACCCATTCTCTAGCTAGCAATCCTCTTCTAGTTCTTTCTTCTTTTCCTAAATCATAAACTGTACAAAGAGCTTTTGCTACATCTTCTGGTGCACATCTGTCATCATATATGTAAGGAGTTGGAACTGAACCTACCATTGAGATGTTTGAAGGATAAACAGGCACTGCCCATATTCCGTGATCTTTATAAGTACCTCTATGGTTAGATGGGAAGTCTGAGCTGAAGTCAATCCATTCACCATTGTCATCTGTAAATCTCATTTGATCTTGCATACCACCTGTGGTGTTGGCTATGATCATCTTACCTGCCATCATAGTTTCAGTTAAAGATAATCCCCATCCTTCGTTTGAAGTAATAAGCATTCCTACATCAGCTATATTGTATAGTAAGTTTATTTGTGGAGTATCTAATCTCTCTTGTGAGAAAAATACATTTACATAACTATCATCACATACTGCTTCTCTTACTGCATAAAGATCTGTACCATTTTCATCTACAGCTTGTGTATGCATTACTAAAGCACATTTCTTAGCTTTTTCTTCTCCGATCATATCACAAAACATTCTGTAAGAAAGAATTACATCTCCTGGAGATTTTCTTCTAATGTTTCTAGAATTAAAGAATGCTACGAATTCAATATCTTTTCCTTGAAATAGGTTCTTTTTAAACTCATCTAAGTTTTTAATATCCTCTACTGAAGTCATAGGGAAGAAATGATCTTCGTTTATTCCATGAGGAACATATTTTAAGATCTTATCCTTAACAGCTTCTCCTAATACAAGCTCATTAATATTTTTAGTTTGTTTTGAGATTGCCATTAACAAATCACATGACTCATAGAAAGGCTTATTGTAAAGAGGTGCTGGATAGTCATCCCAGATATTCAAATACATCAATGGAATTTCATTTCTAATCTCTCTTTCTATCTCAAATAACCAAGTCCAGTATCTTGGATCTGTAAAGATAAAAATAGCATCTGGCTTCTCCTGAGCTATTAATCCTCTAATTTGCATTGCTTCTCCATACCCATTGTTAGGAAGAACCTTTACATCTGAATCTTCTAGTCCAGTTAATCTATTTATCTCTTGTGAGATATCGAATCCCTGTCCTGCTTCTGGATGGTTAATAGCTGCTGCTAAGTTTACCCAATTGAAGTGATGGGAAGTTCCTACGACAATTTCTCTTGCCATAGTTGCGATTCCGGAATGCATCCTGATATCATCGCATAACAGAAGAATCTTTTTGCGTTCTTCTTTTTTTACGTAACGAAACTTTTCTTTCATGTAACTACTTTAATTTAATATTTGTTTGATTGTGAAGTTTTTGTTTGATGTCCTCTTCTGTAAGATACAAAAAGATTGCTCTATCTACAAGCTTCTGTAAGGAAAATTTATACCTTACACACTCTTCTTTAAATTCTTGGAATAATTCCTCTTCCACTTTTACGCTGGTTAGCTTTTTCATAATAGTATTTATTTGTTTATATATAAATATATACTATCCAAGAAAACCTACCTCACAGTGCTCAGTTGCTTTAAACTCACAGAACATACAGTTTGACTTGCTTGGTCTGTGTTCGTACTGCTTATCAATGTACTTGCCTTCACTATTGAAAGCATCCTGTATAAATGTAGAAAGTGCTGTGGTTGCTTGTCCCCTTTTCATCTTTCCTGAAGGTGGAACAAACTCTTGAACCCTTCTCGCCATTGCTGGGTACTCTGGATCGGCTGGTACTTTTCTTTTTACAATAAAATACTTTACATCTACTTTATCTACGTCAATGCTGAATTGCTTGGCTAAAAATTCTTTGTATAGAAGTAGCTGTGCTAATTTTTTATCATCCTTCTTTGCCCAATCATTCCATCCTGAGGTGGATGTTTTGATGTCTAGGATGATGTATCTGTCTTCTTGTTGATCGTATAGTACGATGTCGATGAACCCTTTAAAGAAAACATTCTCGCCTATACTGTGTAGTAGAGGAATTTCTACTCCCACTAGCTTTGTATACTTGTTACTAAACCAACTAGCACGTTTCTGCTTAACATACTTGAGAATCTCGATACCATCTTGCAAAAACTCAGATAACTGCTCAGAGGTGGAAAAATGTTCCCCATACTTTTCTTTCTCAGAAGCATAGATTGTTTGCATCTTAGATAGTAGATTGGCTTCAAGATCCATCTCCATAGCCTTCTTTATTGTCTCCTCATATAGAACTGTAAGCCATTCCTGTAGTACTTCATGGAATGCTGTACCAAATACTGTATGAATAGAAGGCTTGTACTGCTGCAATCCTTTTACATATTTCAGTGCCCATTGGTGTGGACAGGTGTTGTAGGCTAGAGTCTGACTATACGATATAGATTTTTGTGTTGTATAATCTATAACTGGATTAGTAAAGTCTCTGATGATACTAACCTCTTTTAGGGTTTTATTTTTCATTTACCCTTTAATGTTTTGATCTCTCTCTTTAAGTACCAAAGAGCTTTTTCTAATTCTTGAACTGTATCATCTTTCTTCCCTGCTCTAGAGATATACTTAATAGTATTTCCTAAACAGAAACCTAGGTTCCAATTCTCTATTACTTTAATAGCTTCGTAGGGATTGTCTCTTCCTCCATAGTGTTGAGGATGGTTGACTAGTTCTTTCTTTGGATTGTGTCCATCGATAGTCACTGTAACTTCTCTTTGATTCATAACTTTTACATTTTCGTATAACTATAATATAAGAAAAAAGGCCTGCGAAAGCAAGCCTGTAGTTCTATTTTATGAAAAGATATCCCGAGGTGATCGTCCCGAGAAACGTTCCTGCCTTCCATAGGAAAGATTTGAACCTTTGTCTCTTTATTTCTTTGGTTAGATCATCAGTCATGTGTTCGTACTGACCGATTTGTAGATCTTTTTGACTAATGATGTACTGATTGTTTTTGTCTTTCTCTGTTAGTAGTCCAATGATAGTATCCTTTTGTACATCTCTTTCTTCTAGTTTAGATAATTTTTGTTGAGTTAGAGTAAGCTCTTGTGTACAACCATCATAGCTAATTAGATCCTTGATTACTAATCTAGCAGTATTACTTGGTAAGGGGATTCTGGTTGTATCTGTTTGAGAAAAACTGCTCAAGCTCAACATTAGAAAACTTATCAACAGTATTGATTTTGTCATTTGTTTGATTTTTTACGATTGTTATTGTGTTGTCTATGTGATGAATTTCTTTTGTAATAGAAATTACATTCTCTTTTACTGAATCGATCTTAGTATCGATTTGTTTGTTAACTACTTGTGCTGAGTCTACTTTAGTTTGTATGGATTCAATTTTATCTTGGTATCCTTTAACATCTGTTCTAATACTATTGGTAGTAAATATATTGTAGCCTACTAGTATAAGTACTACAATTAGTAATATGTTTTGTTTATTCTGTAACATCTCTTTGTCCTTTATGATTATCTAGTTTATCTAGAATTTGTGTAGCTAATTCATTTTGTATTATACCTACCATTGAAGCATTTTTTAGAATTGAAATTAACTGGAACACTAAGAAGGGAGCCATGATTGTCTCACTTAACCAAGATGTTCCAGTAAATCCTTTTTCTATTGATAAGATGGCTGCTAACATTACTGTCCAGAAACCAAATGTTTTTAGTACGCTAAGTGCTTTACAAGTTTGAAATCCCTCTCTCTTAACTCCTGCCCAGATACCAAAGAAGCCATCTGCGAAGACTACAAGCCCCACTGATAGAAATTGTTCGATGTTATCTGCTGTTAGGTGCATAAAATATGTACCTATAAACGCTAAAGCTGTTGTCAATGATAATGTAATTAGTAATGGGATTTTCATCTTATATAGACTATTTAACGTATTCGTAGTACTTTTTAGTTTTCTCTGAACGATCTGCTAACCCATGAGTACCTCCGTTAATCTTTTTTGTAAGAGATAAGATAGCTGCATCATTAACTCCTTGGTCACATATGGACCACAATCTATTCTTATCAAAGAAAAACATTGCTGATTCAAAAGAGTACGTAGTTGCTACTAGGTCTGGATTGGTCATGATCTCTGGCTTTTTCAAATAGTCTGAAAATGCTTTGTAGTTTTCTTTTCCAGTTAATTGAAGAGCTCCTCTTCCACGGAATTTATATCCGTCTCCTGAAGCTTCTGCTCCATTACCCATTCTTCCTGCATATACTCTATTGGCAATCTTTTCTGGATTTCTAGCGTAAGATTCTTCTAATGTACCAGGAAAGTATTTTCCGAATATACCTTGAAGACCTTCTGCTGAGTAATTAAGATTTTCTGAGAATGCTTTGAACCCTCCTGACTCGTGTGCTGTTTGAGCAAAAAAATGTGCTGCTCTTACTGGAGTTAGTTTGTAAAACTCCATTGCTTTTTTCATTGTTCCTGGACCAAAAGCACCATCTGCTGTTACTCCAATTTTTTCTTGTAATACCTTTAAGCTCATAATCTAATTTTTATTCTTGTGCTACTTCTTCTTTTTTAGCTCCTGGTGCAAAGTTCTCCAATCCTGCAATACCAAATGATCCTAATGTAATGTACATGAATGCATTAAATACGTACTCGTTAAGTGGAAGTTCTTGTCCAAGATAACCTGTTACTAAATCTATAATCATTACTACTGTCATTACTGCAAAGGATAAGAATCCTACTACTGTCTTCTCATTGTAAGGACTTGTTTTTTTAAAAATTTCTTTGAATGCCATAATATTTTTTATAAGGTTGTTTAGCTTATAACCAATTACGGATAACGGATTTTTCATAATAACTATTTTACTTTTTAATAAATAGGCATAAAAAAAAGAGACACGAGGTCTCTTTGATGTTTGATTAAAGTCTGTGCTATTCCTCAGAGTTCAACGATTTTAATTCCTTTGGAAGGAACTCTGTGTTGACATGACCGCATGC
>Ga0181355_1000365_pt1 | contig 19200 bp, 41 predicted proteins | sample Fa13VDMM15DN_FD_130099 | JGI IMG/M metagenome (GOLD analysis project Ga0181355, IMG submission 130099) | Freshwater viral communities from Lake Michigan, USA - Fa13.VD.MM15.D.N | ecosystem: Environmental > Aquatic > Freshwater > Lake | place: USA: Michigan | collected 2013-09-23 | reverse complement strand
GCCCTGGGACAATATTACCTTTTCTTTGCCGATATGTGCAAGTCATCTCACGGAGATATTCATATTGCACTGTGGAGAAATCCCATCCATGGTTATCCCACATTTGAAGTTCATTTAACTCGTGATTTTTAATTCCTTTAAGTGGTATCTCCCATCTCAGCATGTGAATTGGTATGCGTGCCCACTGTGATCCACTTTCACACATGATGCTAAAGTGTAAGCATCGGCTAGGTATTGATGTAGCACCGAATATGACACATGGTTCATACTGACCTTTGTATGCAGGGTCCATTCCATGCAGAATTTGTTTATCTACAAATCCGTATAGGTGCTGAGGTATTGAAGCGTTTAAACAGTGGTGCATATTATTTGTAAGATATCCAATCTTTAATTAACTGTATACAAAAATCAATAGCTTCTTCATCAGTTAGTGTATCTTTTTCATATACACGCTTTACTTCATCTTTGAGATCTCGAAATGTGTTACCGTCAATTTCAATACCGACAGGACAAAGTTGTATTTTACAATTTTCAAGTTGGTGTTCGTTATCAACATCAATCTCACATTCAACTGCTGTTGATATAATCTTTTCTGCCTGCTCTTGCATCTCTAAAGCAGGGTCAGGGTATGTTTGGTGAGGTACTTCTTCATTTAGTATATTTGGTTCATTAATAGTATACATATAAATTATTTAGCTTGGATATATAGTCCGATATTGCTTATGACAAATCCAAAGAAGACTATAAAGGTTGATTTGTCATTTTTGAATAGTGAAGAAATTGCTACACATAGCTGTATCATAGCAATTGTAATTATTAGTTTATTACTCATTAAATGACTCCTAATCCTTCAAATTTTAAAATATTATCGTAAATAAACTTAACTAACCGTTGATGGTCTTTAATATTGTATTGTACTCTTACCATCATTGCTCTTTTATCTTTATCGGTTATATTGCTGTTACGGATATGTTCTAGTGTGATAGCCTGAGCTTTTTCAAAGTTTAACTCGTTCTGTACTTGTTCAGCAATTGATCGTAAGAATGATTCCATAACGATTTTTATCGTTGTTCCTTACATCTTAACATATACAACCAACCATCACTTAACCATTCTAGATATTTTTCTGCTTTGTAAATATCACCATACCACCCACAAGAGTAAGGATGATGTGCTTCTATAAGCTCAAGACCATTTGATGTCATTCCAACATCTAGTGTACCATACCAACTCTTTGGGATTTTAATTGGTAACTCTGGAGCTTCTTTCTCTTCTTTACCTAAATACCACCAAGCGGAGATTATCTTTCCTTTAGAGATATAATACCTCCACTCATCACTAAACTCTACGAATTCTGAGCAAAGATGTGGACCAACTTCTACATTGCCATCAGCCATTCTACCTTGATAACGCTTATACTGATCAGCAGGTTTGACATGTATACCATTATTAGGCCATTGGTCTTGAATCCACGTCTTGCGTTTAATTAAAGATTTAGTAAAGCGAGGTAAGTAGTTAGGTTCAATCTTTAGATCTAAAATAGATTCGATCCAAAGAGCATTACCAAATGGAGTATATCCTTCTGGAATGTCCTTTGGATCGCTAACTATTACATAAGGTATCTTTTGCATAGAGCATGTAGCTATAATTGATACACCGTTACGAGTATCCTTAACATCATGTTCTATTGCAAATCCTTTCATTATGAAATACCTAAACCGTATGGTGATAGATCAACAGTCTTAGATAAATCAAAGATATTATCATGACTATTGATAGTTTCTAATTCCATCTTAGCTTTTGCAATAGCCTTAACAAGATGTGCCTTTTTATTCTTGCGTAGCATATCAGTTGCAATAGCCTCACATTGCTCAAACGATGGTAGCACCTTACCCCAGCGTGCAATAATATGAAAAATATCATCTGACCACTTATAATCGCCAGACTGACGCCAATTCTTTATAATGCCTACTAGTATAGGATCATCGATTCGTGCTTCTGTAGGGTACCAGATTTCAAACTTTGCATAGAGTCCGCACTCTACAGCCTTATTTGCAGCTTCTAATATACGTACAGGAATAGCATCGATACTATACTCTTCCATAGGACATGATTTAGGACAAAGAGTCTTATATACAACCATCTCATGTGCATCCATAACACGATATGGATTACGTGTAATAGTATCACCGTTCATGGCCTTTTTCTGACCCTTAAGACCGAGCTTTTCAATAAGCTCATTTGCTACAGCATCATTAGCCATTTCAGAGGCTAATGATGATGCACTTTCTACTTCAAAAGTTTCGATTTGCATATTAGTCTACGACTTCAGAATGTTTAAAGTAACGAACAGCACGTGAATGCATTTGAATAATTTCACCTTGAATAAGATGAGGTACTTTAACATTAAATCCAGTACCATTATTAGCACGATTAACAGCAATCATTTTACCTTTATCCCGATCAAATCGATCACCTTTATTAAGAGCAGTAAAGGACCAACCAATACCGATTTTAGATGGATCATTTGTAAGCTTAGTAGCAGCTACCACACCAACACGAGCGTTAGTGCGAGGATGATGAATGTATTTAAATATAGTATCGTTCATAGCGAGTTAATTTTATTTTTGTTCCGGTTAATAATTTTAACCTAACAGAAATTGAGTAAATTAATCGTAATTTTCATAGACTGTACACGTTTGTACCTCACCATCAGTAGTTTTACCTATTACTGTTACCCTTGATGGTTCTGGTTTAATATCGTTAAAGTTAATTTTAGCAGCAGGTGCTACTACATTAACAATAGCGGTAGGTTCTTTCTTTTTTGCACCTTTTGCGATGTAATTTTTAAGAAAGCTCTCTAATGATCCGTGCTTAGCTATAAGTAGATCAATATAAGGACGATGGTAAAGCTTTTGCTTACGTCCTGAATTATTGCAAGTAACAATCAACGGTGTGTTATATTCGTTCACACCTTATTGTATGTCTGTTCCGAGTGTTACTTCTTTTTGATAGAAGGTTTGCGACCTTTCTTCTTAACACTAACATTAGGCTGCACTAGTTCAACCTTTTTATTAACTTTTACAGTAGGTTGATGTAATACTGTAGTTGTTACTTCTTTTTCAGTAAGAACTTTAGGCAGTTTTTGATCTTCGGCTTTCTTTATGATAGGATCAAGCTGAATTTTTGTATTGATATTTTTATCTGTATTGTAAGAGTAAAAACCAGTTTGTTGTGGTTTTGTCTTAAAAAACGATTTGATTAGTTCAATGATTGATTTAATTTTATTCATATAATAATATTTATTGGTTTGTATGCATCTTTATAAAACCTTCTTTAGCATCATTAACGAGATCATTAATTATACTCTCTGTTAATTCATCTTTATCACTACCATAGTACCCCTTAATCCTTATATAGTAAGCTTTACCAAATGTTTTAAGATAATTTATTTTATCACATGCATTCTTATCTTTAGGATGTTCATTATCTATAAGAACAGAATAACAAGGGTCATTAGTAAATCTATGTAGTTTTGGTGAGTTTGCGTATATTGCATTCCATAAATCTCTACCAATAATTTCCTCTGAAGTAAAACCTAGATTGAATACATCATTCATCTTTTGACCATATTCTGATGTAGCTGCAGTAAGCATATATACGTTTGGGTATAATCCTCTTACTGTTTTAAGAAACTCGTGTGTATTTGGACGAAGCAATACCCCATACCTTATTGGTGTCATATCACTACGACCACCTATGTATGAACTAAAATCTACACGTACTCTATTATTAGAAAAGCAATTATAGAGTGTATGTATTAACGTCTCATCAAGATCTATAAAAACGAATTTATTCATCTTGTTTTATATCCCAAAGAATTTCTTCCTGAAGAGAAGACTTTTCTTCAAATTCTTCTGGTAGAAGCATGTAAAAATCTATTGCTTTTTCTAAAGAGCTCATAGACTTATTTTGTATTTGTTCCTTAACAAAAAGGTATGAGGTGGTGCTCTGAAACGACGTAACAGTCTGTGAATCTTTCATCTTCAATCATGTGTAATGTAAACATCTCTACTGTTATTGCTCCTACTAATAATATTTTACTAATATTTTTAGCATCTACAGCAGCTAATACTAGTTGCTTAATGCCTATTTTTTTATATTTTTCTAAGTCTTTCTTAGATACTTTCAAAAGTTTATTAGGACCAGTCCAGGTTACCGTTTTAACTTGCGTTTTATCTGGAAAATCTATACCACCATCACCCTTTGCTGATTCGTATATCGTTAAATCCATTGGAAGGCCTGAGTACTTACTATAGGCCATTTCGCCGAGATTACCGACTATAAAGTTTTCTAGATTGATCTTCTGTTTGGAAGCGTGTGAATACTTCTTTTTAAACGCGTTAGATAAACAGATATTAAGTTCTTTCGCAGTTAAGATAAACTCCATCTACTATATTTATAGTATATGTAATTGATTTTTCAAGTATTAATCTCTCTTTCTTCTGTCTTTTTATTTATTAGAATCGTAGTGCTTGTTAATGACACTGAGGATCTTTTCTAATGAGGCAAGTTTCATTGCTTATTTACATTAATATCTGCACCGCACTCAATCATATGCTCACCTACAAAGGCAGTAATACCTACATCATTCAATGCATAAGAGATAGCGTCTTGTTTCTCTTTTGCAGTACCATAATATAGTTTAGAAAACTCTGCACCATCACCTGTCTTACCATCACCACCGAAGAATTGTGATACTTCTCCTAGATTACCACCGCACTGATATTGTCCAAGACCCCAGATTGCTCTGAGATCTACAAAGTATTCTGGCCAGTAACGATTATTACGGAGCTGTATGTGAGAGATATCTAGCTTGTGCTTCCAAGCACGACGAATAAGATATGGTAGATCAAACTCAAAAATATTCCAACCAATGATAGTTAGTTCCCCACTATATCCTTGCTTACAAATATCAACAAAGTCTTTTACTACTTGATAATCATCACGATCTTCGCACTCTTTAACGTAAAGATCTTTATTGCGTCCATATCCAATAACTGCAACATGACTCAGCATGGGATTAAGCGCAGCATGATCAACCCATTTTAATTTCTTTTCTTCTATAGCAGCTTGAATTTTAGACGCATCTTTATAATTAGATGGAGCCTCAAATTCAGGCATAAGCTTTTTGAGCTTATCAGGTAAATACGGAGCAGTTTCAATGTCGAAATATATGCGATTTTTCATTTGTATTACGTTGGTTAGTATATTTTTGTTCCTGGCTTTAAATGTTTGTCATTTTATTATCTCTTCTGAAATACTTTGAATTACATTCATTTCAAACTTTTCCAAATCTTTTTGGTTTAGCTGACCACTTTGCATATACGCATCTCTAAATTTTTTATATACTTGAGATATTATATAAGGTAGTGAGTCTGGTGGTAGAAGAATGGGTGCTATATCAACTGAAATTTCACTCTTCTCATTTATTATAATAATTGCAATTGGGTAGTCTGAATCGGTCATATAATAGTATATTTTTTAGGTATAATAGGTACACCTTTTTTATCTGTTTGCCAGCAACCCATACGTTCATTAGTAGGTAAAATAAGAATATCTAAAACGTTATCATTAATATAACATTTGTATCTATGTTTTTTCTTTAAAATTAATTGGTAAAGTAGATCACTCTTATTTGTTTGTTTTCTTTCTTCTACCTTACGGAGAAACTTAGGAGAGGTAACGAAATAACAGTTTTTATCAATATGTTCTGGTCTAATAAATGAATTGAATTCAAATTCATCAAAACACTTCCATTTATATTTTCTAAAAGAAATAGCAATATCAATACACTTATCAGTAACGTCAATTAGACTTAATACACTAACCTCTTTATATATACGATTACCGCAATTCATAACTATACTCTCATTTAATAGTTTAAAACGTAAACGGTTTTTTATAACACCTACATTATGAAGTTTGAAAGTGCTTATAAGCACTCTTTCACCTTTACGCGCTTTGTCAATAGCAAAATCAATAAGACGTTCCGTCTTACCGCTTTGTCTTCCTGATATTTCAAGATACATGTTTTGTAATAGTATTACGCAACTCTTGTTCAGTAACAATACCGCTAATCTTCTCTACTACTTGCCTATTTTTTACAATAACAGTAGTAGGTAATGAACGAACACCGTGTTCGTTCATAAAACTAAACTCATCTGTATTAACTTTACCGAAAACTGCTCTTCCAAGAAATTCTTTAGCAATCTTGTCAAAGATAGGACTATATGCTTTACAAGGCCCACACCAATTAGCGTAATAATCAATAACTACTATGTTATTATAATTAATTGTATCCGCAAATGTCTGATCAGTAACTTGAACTACGTTATTCATAAAATGGTATTATATGTTAAAAAATAGAAAATCAACAATTTATAATGTTTATACAGAAACGTTATCAAGAATAATTGGTATACGGTCTGGGTTTCTCATAAAATTAATCTACTCCTACTCCATCTCTAATACCTATAACGTACGGAAATCTCGGCGAGCCTTCTGCGCCAATACCAAAGTACTTTACTTTAGCATATTTGCGTTTAAATGATTCCTTATTATCGAGTAATTCCTTTAGATATTCATGAGAGCCTTTTACATTTGAGTTAAAAGTATTATCGATATCGCTAGGGTTGTATCCATAATTTTTAACAGCGTAGTTAATATCATCAATATCTTTTAGCAAGATAAATCGACCACACATACCTGTCTTATTACCTTCACCTTCTTCAATATCAATAACGTAATACTCTTTCTCATCAAAGTCTTTTCGTTTTAGAAGATTAGAAGAGCGTTTATTTTCATATGGCTTATTAAGGCGAATAATCTGCCCTTCATATCCAAGCTCCATAAACTGTTCATAATAACGATTTACTTCATCTTCATTATTACACCGATAAGAAGGGGCAATACAAATTGCAGAATCAATTATACCAGGTTGTAAGCACTCAGATAAAATACTATTAAGCTTTTCTAAACGCTGTGAATAATTAAGCTCATTATCAATAATATCATAGATATGGTACTGAATAGTATTAGCAGACTCTTCTATATCAGCAGCAGTAGGTTTAGTCTTCTTAATAAGACTCATTATCTTTTCAAAGTTATTATTAAGCTTATGACAATAAAGCTCTCCATCGAAAATAATATCGGGATACTTATCAAACACTGGCTGAAGTGCTTTTGAAATATGATGTGCAGTCTTCCAAGGCTTACCATTTCTTGAAAATGGACCAGTAATGCCATGCACAGAACGAGCACCATCATACTTCATATTTACCCACACCGGGTACTTTACCTTATCTTTTCTATCAGCCCAATTCTTAGCAAGCATAGGCTCTACAAAATGAACCTTATCAATATCATCAATATTTAACCAATAGCCAGATTCAAGCTTACGTTTAAGTATTGCTTGTACTTCAAACTCTGCTTGCTCTTCAGGTGTACGAGCATTAGCTCTACCTTCATTGGTTACAAATGTATTATACCATTCTGTAGTTTGGATAGCACCATCTAGCTGTCCATAAATAGTACGATATCTTGCACCATCTGTTTCAATCGCCCAGGTTTGTATAGCACCTGTCGAAGTACGACTATAAAGTGTAGCAGATTTCATTGTGTAATTTTATTAAATTTCCTTGATGGTTATTCTTTTTCAAACGCAATCCATATTAACATTATAATAAGCAGCATCCATAAAGGGATCCCGAATATTAAGCCGAGAACGATAATAAGTATTAGATATTCTTTTTTCATAGTCCAAACCAAAGCTTTCTTTTTCTTTTAATTTTTTCAGGCAATAAATCTATAACAAAGCACATTAGTTTAATCATAGTACTTTCTTATCGTTGTTATAGTCTTTATAAGGTGAGTCTTCAGGCCCGTTTATAAATTCAGAAGCAAATCCTTCTTTCTTACCGTGATGGTCTACTAATCCGTGTGATCTATTTTTGATATGATCTTTTACACTAGTTAAGCTAATAGGTTTACCAAATGACTCTACACCTACATCAAGCTGTCTACCATTGCCAGTGTTCTTATTTGATAGAGGATAGTTGCTATGGCAGTGACCAGAAAGATGAATAGAGCCTTTATTCTGACAATTCCAAGAGCCTATAGGGTAATGGCTTAATACCATATGTGTATCTCTATTTACCCTGAGTTCAATATAGTTTGGTACATATACTATTCTACGACCTTCAAAATCAGTAACCAAAGGAAAAATATCTACTTCTGGTGCTATATAAGGATATAGTTTAAGCTTATTAGTCATATACATCTGCCTCCAGCCTGAAGTATGATTACCTGGCAGAAGAAAAAGAGTATGAAACTTCAAACGTCTAAATAGATTTAAAATCTTCTTACCATCTGGATCACCAAATACAAAATCTCCAAGATGAAAAGCTACAGAATCATAGGTGCATGTTTCATTCCATTTAGAAATTATACCTTCATTTGAATCAGTAACTGAGGTGTATCCTCTTGGTTTATAAACAAAGTCCTTATCATGATGAAAATGACAATCACTTATAAAAAAGATATCATCTTCAGGATGTGTAATAGTATAGATATCACTCAAGGTGTATTTTCTCCAGTATCATTATTTTTCACAAAATTATTTTAATTTAGTTCCTTCTAACCAATACGTTATTAACTGCCCAACCCTATTATATAACACCCTATACCAAACTTATCTTTCTTAACATTTAAACTCTCCAAGAAAACACCACAACCATCACCACTACTTTGTAAAATTCTATCCAATTCTACAATGATATCTTTCCATGTAGGGTTTTCTAAATTAAAAAATATAGCGTTATCAGATACTCTCCAATAATTTACGCAAAATCTACAATCACCTTTAAAAAGCGGTATACTTGAACTAATGTCAGGATACTTAATAATCCATTGTTGATCCTTACCATCATCATAAGTTATAGTATCAAAAATGCTAAATTGGACTGCTTTACAACCAAAAGACTTTACAGTATCTTTTAATGTATTATAGATACCAGTTATAACTGGAGTATTAAACTCTTCAGGTTTGTTCATGGGTAGTCTTCGTTTGATAAAAAATCAATAATAAAGCAGATAATAAATAGCATCCAAGCAATAGGTCCGCATAATACAAATATAATTAAAAATTTAAAATTATTAGTAGGGTATGGTTTTGTAGTAATTGTATGCTTTAGAATACGAATACCAACCACACTCCATATAATAAGTAGTAGTAATAATATAGTTAGAATTATTAACATAAAGTATTATTGATCTTTTTTTAACATTAACAGATGAATAGTATTACATAAGATTGTTGACAATATAGCTAATACTATTATCGTAACAACTCCTGATGTAGTGTCTCTAAAGCACCATTTAATAAATTCGATCATATATATTTGAAATAATATGTATTATTTTAATTTATTTCCTGTTAGTATATTTTTAGATGCAATAACAGCATCTAACATTTCATTAAGGTTATAGAATATCTTAGCATTTGGGTTTCTAAGTTTAGTTTGAATTTCGACATCACTCTTACGTTTATACTCTGGATGAATACCAATAAAGTGTGCTTTATATCCATACAATCCAAGTTCATATAAAGAGATTGGTGCTAGTGTCTCGTTGCTAAACCAGAATATTACTTGCTTGGCTGCGTTTAAATATTCATACTCCCATTTAATTTGTTCTTCTTGCATAGTACTATCAAGTACATTAAAATCAGATCTACGAGGATTAAATACATCAAAGTGCGGTGCTAATTTATCAGCAGCAATTTGTTGCCATTCAACTGCATTAGATATAGAACCAGCTAAGAAAATAGAATCGAGATCAGAGAAATTACCGTAATAGATATCCGGTGGTATAAGATAGACCTTTTTGCGTCTCTCTTTTTCTATTCGCGTAACTACATTCTCTAATATATAGTAACTAGAGCGAAGTCCAGCACGATCACAAAGGAAGATGTTATAGTATATCTTACCTTCATTTCCGTAGGGTAGATCGATAGGATTCTTATTGATTGAGTCTATTTCAATACCTTTAACATCACAAAACTCTCTAATTAGAGTATGTCTCTCTAATCTACTAGCAGTAAATACTACTACATAAAATCCAAGAGCTTTACATCTCTTCATAAGCTTAATTACAAGCTCATGGGTAGTACCTCTATTATGCCAATCATAAAGAGTATCGTCAAAGTCTACAGCTATGATAAGCTTGTTATACTTTTGATACTCTTTGTATAAGCGATTTATACAAAGCTCATTAGAGATAAACGGATCTGTGGATGTATTCATTAGCTCTGGTTGTAATGCTTATGATAAATTAACATAAATTTCAAACTTTAGAACCATTAAACCTTGCTTCTCTGACATATGGGCAATATGATCAACCATACAAGGTTTAAGAATATTAGTTAGAATAGTTCTTACCTTTTTATTAAGCTTACCATTTGTTGTAAGTGGGTATGTATTAACTTGCGTTTTAAAATAATCGAGATTTTCTTTTGGTAAGCCTATTTTACTAATCTCTTCAAAAATAGGCATAAACTCATCGATATGTTTCTTCTTTGCACCATCTGGTGTTTTACTACCGCATATCATAAATTGATACGTTGATCCCTCACCAGTAGCCATCCATTGACGAAATGTAAAATATTGTTTAAATTTACTTGACATATTAATATAATTGTAAAGTTTTAGTTATCTCATGACTTATACTATCTTTAATAAAGTCCAAGGTTCACCATGTTTAGATCGTGTAAATATATAAGATTTATCATTAAAATAAGCTTCTACTCTAGTAGAAGGGTTATCTATTGTAGATGGACATGAAAAATATATAGACGGCACTGTTTCACCTATACTAATAGTTGCATGTAGAGGTATATCCATTATTGAAAGAAAAAAGTAAACGATTCTTTAATTATAGTAAGATTTACATCTTGACAAATAAGCCATTTAGCCCATGCAAATGGACTAAATAAAAAATCCATAAATGCCCAGAATAAAGGAATAGATGAACCTAAATTGACGTTAACAGTATAACCAATAATACCTGTTAATGTACAAAATATAAAATATAAACTATTGCTAATATTTATCATAAAAAAGTATAAATTTGTTCCTAACTATTTTCAAATATATTGCGTACATCTCTAACAGTCATATATATAGTATCTTCACCAGACTCTTCAGTGAGATTACACATGAGTATTAATGTTTTAGCCAATTGGTGTTTACCATATTGATAAAATTTAGGCTTAGATTTTAATATCTCTTTACATCTCTTCACTACCTTATTTGTACTAATTCTAATAAAGGATTCAGCAGCCATCGTATTTACTTATATTATCTTTCGTTTCTTCTTTTAGGTTAGAGATCCATTGTTTTTTCTCTTCTTCAGTCATGCTTATAAATTTAAGAATTGCAAGAGAGTATACACCGTATGGTGAGTGTACGTTTTTAGATTCATTCCATAGTCTAATAAACTCAGCTAATTTATCACTATGTTGTGCAAGATCAGCAAAAGGAAAGACTGAAGATAACTCACCTATCTTCATTATGCATTGCTGAGAGTATACATTAGGGGTGGTCAGCACAATCCATACACCATCAGCTAAAAATCGAGGAGTTTCATACCTCTTATGGTACCTACCTTTTTCGTCTTTATAGTAAAATTCTGACATAATTTATTTTAAGATATTTCCGTAGGTTATCTTAAAATCCAATCTTACGATTCTGCTTTTCTTTATATCCAGTATCTTCACCTATATTATAAATCTCAGCAAGAGACATCTCTTTATCAAATACTATATCTTTATCAAGCAACTTTGCAAGTTTATTTGCAGTAGCTGCATCAAGTTTACCAAAAGTATGATCAACTGCAAGACGTCCTGGACGAAGAAGCGCTTTATCAACCTTATCTTTATCGCCGTTGTAAGTAGCAACAATCTTAATATTAAGCATTGATCCAAGAATACCATCAGAGATATTAAGTAATGTAGATACTGTGCTTACATTACGATCATCTTCTTCACGGCTTTGAACAACCTTCTCTGAGTCCTCAAGAATAAGTATCGAATCTTTATGTTCTAAAAGAAGAGACATAAATTCTGGAGTGCTCAACTCTCCTGCAAAGGCTACTGGAATGAAAATAAATTCCTTTTTAACAGCAGTTGTTAAGTACTTGATATAAGAACTTTTACCACAACCTGGAGGTCCATGAAAGAACATAATAGAAGACTGCGGTTTATTTAACTTTAAAACTACATTCTCATGAACCTTACTAAAGTCAGGACCATAGTTAATATTAATATCATCGACCTTTATAGGGTCTACTTTAATAGAACGTGCTTCTAATCCATATGAACCTTTAATTAATATTGAAATTCTAGATGTTTTGTCTGTGATTTTAAATCTATCATATTCAGATAAATCAGGTATAGATCCTGTTACGTAATATACTTTCAGTGTTATTTCTTTATCACCAACACGTAAATTTACAATAGAGTTATTATAAAGAAAATGATATGAGTCCTCTTTATCTTCTGCATCAGATACTCTGCATCTAATAATTTTGGCTTTATTGCATAAATAATCCAATAAATCAAATGTATAATTTGCATTTAGTCTACACGAACTAATAAATTTATTTGTCAAACTAGATAGTACGAATTCTGTAGGAAACTCATGATCATCAATCTTATACACTTCTAATGGTAGTGTTTGTGAGTAATCAGTAAAAATTTCAGGTTGGTTCTTAAAAATCATAAGTAAATTTTAATTAAGTTACTTTAAGTACTTATTACTCACTGTACTTCCATTTTAACCAGTACTTAACTACTTCTAAAAGAGTGGGGTGCATATAACTTTTGCAATTTTTCTTTATTGCACGTAGATGTGCTCTTTTAAATGTGAAGATAGGTCTCCAAGATAGTGGTTGTTTACCATCTTTACCTCGTGTACCCCAAAGTGCCATGGTACTTATTTCAGACTGTGTATTAATTTCACTATCAATACACCAGTTCATAACTATACCTTCTTTATATAGTTCAAAGTTACCACCACCACGGATATAATCACCTCCACCATCTATAAATATATATCTACCATCATCGTGTTGATATGTTATAAAGTCATGCCGATTACAAGAAACTAAGAATAAGTTCTTATGTGGTATATGAATAGCGTTCTGTTTAAATCTTAATTTTGTTTGCATAATTGTATGTTAACTTTGTTCCTTTATCGTCTTTTATTAATTCAAATCCATACTCATCTGGAGTTTCAATTAAAATACTTGATGAGTTTACTACCTTACCTTCGTACATATGAGTAACAGGGTAACCAATTATAAAATAATCTTCTTCAAGAAGATTAAATTCATCTGAAACATCTATATATTCAGTAATAGCATCGTCTGTTATTATACCTTCTGAATCAGTATGCTCTTTAAACCAGAGGCCTGTATATATTTTAAAAAAATATAATATATCAGTACAATCAAACTCACCGATATACTCACAGTGACTGTTATGTATTATTTTACGAATTCGAATTTTAGGTATGGATATAGTATGACTCATATATGTTTATGTTTGTACCATCTTCATGTTTACGTATAACATGTCTGCGATTTTCAGGTACTGCAGATAAAGAAGGTACTGAGGCTGCTTTTAATTTAGCAGCCTCATATTCCTTTTCTTTTTTAGATTTGTAGTAGGTTTTCTTTTGTTTAGCCATTAACTAGTTCTACCTCTTCGTGATTTAATACATAACCACCAGAGTCTCCTTGTTTATATTTTTCTTTTTCACGTACTGTGTACTCTCCAGTCTTTTCTTTAGCTGAAGTAATAATGCAGTTTTTACCTTTAACGCTACTAAACGGTCTAATGACAACTACCTCTGCACCAACTTTATATAATTGTATAGAGTTAGTAGTAAACCATTTTTCAAGCGCTTGGTTATGATATTTATCTACAATAGACCAACCGTTATCAAGTGCCTCGCAGATTGGAAAATCAATCATCCATCCATCATCATCTAATGCCTTTGCAAACTCATATGCATCTCTACTATAATTTTTAACTAATGATTGAATACATTCATCTCCATCTCCATAAATATCTAGGTCTACTAGATGCTTTGTGTAGAGCTCTTTCATAGCGGGCTCTAGAATTTCTTTATCAAGTTTGGTTGGTCTGTTGGTCATTTTCAATTACCTTTTCGGTTTCCAATACAATTACTCGTACAGGTTCTTTAGTTTTAATTTTTACGTTAACTTCTTGCTCTTTGGTAGTCTTAGACTTAATATAAGCAAATACATCTCGCCAAAGCTCTACAGTCCATTTCTTTTTCTTAAGATTATTATTATGTTTTGCTGTAGCAATCTTAAGTCTATCTACTAGTGTAGAGTCATCTTGTTCTTCTGGGGTCTGTACAATCCAGGCTTGATGAATAGCTTTTGCTAGCTCAGCATCACCCCTAACTAATACAGTAAACTTAGACTTTTGTCTAGGTGCCTTTTCCTTTTCTTCTTTTTCTGCATCAGCAGCCTCTTTGATATCTTTAATGATAGCAGAGCGCTTTTCTGGTTCAATTCCGTTTTGAATTAGTACTTCTTGAATATCGTCAATGTTTATTGCCATAATAAAATTATAAGTTAGGTTGATTTGAAATCAACATTTTTTCAGGTGTTTGGAATTTATTACCAATAACTTCGATATTTGCAATACCGTAATCAGTAAAATAATTCCATATGATATTATTTTTACCTATACCAAATGCTGCATTACAGTTATCATAAATAACCTCTGCAATATATGTTTGTATATCTCCATGTTCATGCATTCTTTCAGTAAATTTGATAATATCACCTTCATATACTTCTTTATCATTCTTGTCTTTCATACCAGTATATTGCTCAAGAATAAAGTCTTTATCACTTATTCCGTTATGTAGATTATAAACAGACCCTTTTAGATCTATTGTAATATGATAGTTACCAGTGTATTGAGATATAGGACGATCCCATACTCTAAATTTAATTTCTCTATTACTCATACTATCCTCCATTGTACATCTTTTAAAGCAGTTAAATCATTACCACCTGCATAGGAGATTTGACTTTGAACAGCATCTTTAATTTGATTATATTTTTCTGCATAGGTTAAGCCATTACCCTCAAGCACAATGCTCTTACCTTCAACGTGTTTTACTTCTTGACCAGTCTTCTTTTTAGATTCAGCAGAAGCTGATCCGTAGTAATTTTTCCATACTCTTCCATTAATAATAATATCATCACCAGGAGCATCAATACAAGCAGCAAAGATACTACCAGCCATAATCATTGGAACGTTAAGCGGTTCTCTCCATTGTTTATTACCGCATTTAAAAGGATTTCCATAAACAGCTTGAAACTGATTAGATAAGAATGCAACAATAGCTTTTGCAATATCTCCATTATGTCTAATACCACCATCAAGAATTACTGGTACCTTTGCGTTAACACCAGCTTCAAAAGCAGCACTAAACATAGGTGACCCAAATCCAGTCTCATTAAATGTTGAGCAACCAGCACCGCAACTTAAACCAACTTTAATTGCATCGGCTCCTGCATTTTGTAGAAATTCAATAGAGCTTTTATCACCCCATACATTACCAGCGATTACTTTAGTATTTGGTAATTTATTTTTAATGTACTTAATCATTACAGCAACAGAGTCTGCAAATCCATGTGCAATATCAATTGTGATAAAGTCAACTCTATATTTTGCAATCTCAAGCCAATCAATTAATTCAGTATCTATGGGTTGTACACCTATAGAGATACTTACAAGAGGCCAATTCTCAAAGTTAGAACGGCTAATAAAAGATCGAGTGTCACTAAAGCGGTGAAAGATATAGAAATGCTTATTAAACGCTAACCATTTAGCATTTTTTTCATTAATAACTGATGCCATATTTGCAGGCACTACAGGTAAGTTAAACATATAACCACAGAAATTAATTGTGGTATCACTCTCAGATCGTGAACTAACTATACACTTATTAGGTATAAGTGTTATTTGATTATAATTGAGTGCTTCTTTCATGATATTTTATATTCTTTTTTAAGTAAAACGATTACAGCAGCTCTACCTATAATTTCGTGCTGATATTCGTACACATTAGTATCTTCGTACAGTCTTATTGTATACAATTTCCCCTGCTTTAAAATCTCATATCTTTCAAAGAAATTTAAATGCTTCCATATTTCTCCGCTAATAAAGTCATGGCAAAAGTTTGGTGGTGGAATTTCGTATATACAGCGAGAGTCTATATCTACCTGTTCTGTATACTCATAAGGAATATTAGCTACATCTCTACAGAACACTTCATCAAGTTCTTTGTCGGTGTATTGCTCAAGTATCATTATTAAAGAATGATTTATTAATATGTTTATTATATTCCCTTTGCATTGCTTTAGCGTATGCAAATCTCCAGCGAACTAAATGGTCCATATACGGTTCATACATCTTCCTTGTAACTTCGTGTTTATATCCTGGTTTATCAGGTACGTCTTCTACTACCTTTTCATAACATACAAGTGGTATAAACCAATCTGGAATAGGTGGTGCGTGTGCTAAGAACTCAATATTCATAATTTGTTAATTTCTCTCTAAGAGAAGGTTATAATCAATAGTTATTGGTATATTATAATACAGTTCCTTAAACTAATTTTTTATGATAGTATACTATCATAAAATAATATATTAATCGTTAATTACAATATCACTATCAGAGATGATTACCTTTAATTCACGTGGTATAACCTCAACATCGATAACTTTAAGTTGTACTATCCCAGGGATGTTTTTCTGTATATTAATCAGGTATACATCAATCGGCTCTTCTACACCCGGACAAACAATAATCTCCGGGACCACTTCAGGTATATCAGGAATTGTAACTGACTCTTCACCTATATCAATATCTACAGGAATTGATCTCTCTCCCCAAGGGTCGCCGCCTTCACACTCTAGAACTTGTGTAATTACTTTAGGTGTATCGAACATCTCGGTACCTACGTTTTGTGAGCGAGCAGTATTAAACAGTAGCATAAGCAAGATTGTATAAGTAATAATTCGATTGTTCATAGTGTAGAAGCGTATGCAAGTATTCCCATTGTAAAGACAACTGCAATAGAAATAACTGTAAGTATAATTGTTAATTGAGTTTCTTCACTCATGGTATCAGTGATATCTCATTAAATGCTGCATCTAGTTGTTCATCTGTGAATCCTAAATCTTGTCCTAAGGCAATGACAAGAGCATCGGTCCGATTCACATTGGGTTCATATTCATATCGTGCCTTGACCTTCTTCCATGTTTTGATATCAGGCCAATTATCGGCAGAAGCAAGTTTACCTTCAACCACTTCATCTAGATTCTGATCAATAAGCCACTGACGAAGTTGAGCATTACGAACAGATAATACTTTACATTCTCCATTGTCGAACCAAATTTGAACAAGAGCTTGTTGAGCCTCTGATACTTCTTGATCCGCAGTAATATAAACACGTCCGGATTCTTGATATAAAGTAACCCTGGTAAGACTCATAGCGTTTTGAATTTGTTCAGCGGTGATCATAAAAATCTTAAAGTTATAGGTGCAATTCGCATTCTCTGTGCTGCATTAGTGGCTCCATTTTCAGCCTCAATACGGATGAATCTGCTGTTCGTGGCATATCCTGCTCCAGTGTGTGTGGCAACAAGAACTCGATTGAGGTAAAACAAATGCGCAGTTGAGGTGCGTAGTATGCAAAACTGCATTTGTATTTCTCCGCCCGGAATATCCACCCCGGTGTCGTTTTCCGTATAGGCAGTTCCGTTGTGCGTAAAACTAAACAGTCGGAGGTTTTTGCATACAAATCCGAATCCGGCCTCGGTCCATTGTCCGACCGCACCAGCGTAAGTTTTGCCGATACCGAACCGCCAGACTCCCGTTGAGGTGTTGGAGATTCGTAAGAATATCCCGTTGATTATGTAGCGGTCAGTTGAAGCAAATGAGCCTGTTGTGTAGTTTCCGAAATACCAAGGATCAGCGAGAGATGTATTTGAATCAACTCGTGATGTCGATGCAGACAGTGTTCCAGTTCCACAACCATAATAGATACCCGAATTACCTTCGGTTGTACCGCTATTTGTAGTAACACCTGTCACTCGCTCCCATGCCATAATCATTGGAGGTACTAAAAGAAAATCAGCAACGGTAAGTGCATTTGTTATTGCCGTGTCAGATGTACCGATACCTGATACGGTTCCTGCGGTTGTTGTAGTGGCAGCTGGTAGACGCGCAAGAGCAACGGTACCTGTCGAGATGTTATTAGCGTTTAATGCGGTAAGATTTGTTCCTACTCCACTGGAAGGTGTACCGAGTGTACCACCATTAACTAAAAATGATCCCGCAGAGTTGACATTGTTTGATAGTGCGGTTGCTACCCCTGTACCTATTCCGGTAATGTTACCAACCTCTAATGAACTAGTTCCACCAAGCCATGCCCTTTTTGCAGTTGAATAGGTCCACTTACGTGCACCTACTATAAACTGTTGTCCGTTTGTTGCTGATAGTGGGAATGTAATTGCCATAAATTAAGGAGTAAGAAGATCGGTCCAACGGTCAGCGGAAATAATATCTAGTTTATCAAACAGTGCCTGTGCTGCCGGAAGGTCGACATCAGATGTTGAAATAATACCAGTGGTCGATGCACGAGTGAGAAAGTAATCAACTTGCCAAACTGTACGACGTGTTGTAAAAAGTGCCTCTTTCTCGGCTAAAGTAAGTCTGGAGAGTACAAGATCAGCATCAATGTAGATTGCATCTGAAACTTCCCCTGCATCAAACCATACTTGTACACGAGCTTGCATTGCTTCGGTTACAGGTTGGTCGGCTGTAATTGTCGCTAGTCCTGCTTCTTCGTAGAGTGTAACTCCTGTAAGATTGAGCTTGGATTCTATTTGTTCTGCGGTTATCATTTTAAGATGGTTGTAGAAATACTGCCTAAATCTCCTCGATGAATAGCAGCATTAGCTCCATTTAGAGCTTCAATCTGTAAAAAGGGAGTAACAAGACTTGCCCCGGTTGGACCTCCAGT
>Ga0181355_1000364_pt1 | contig 19205 bp, 3 predicted proteins | sample Fa13VDMM15DN_FD_130099 | JGI IMG/M metagenome (GOLD analysis project Ga0181355, IMG submission 130099) | Freshwater viral communities from Lake Michigan, USA - Fa13.VD.MM15.D.N | ecosystem: Environmental > Aquatic > Freshwater > Lake | place: USA: Michigan | collected 2013-09-23 | reverse complement strand
TATCTTAGAGATATGTCTGCTAACACAGTAGTACAAAACTCATTAGGAAGAAAACGCAAAGGTCAATTAACTGAACAAGAAGAAATGGGTATGGCACAAATGGGTATGCAAGCACCACAACAAGGTGCGCCACAACAAGGTGGTCAACAAGAACAACTTATGCAAATGGTAGCACAAGCTTTACAGCAAGGTGCTAGTCCTGAGGAGATTATGCAGAAACTTGTAGAGATGGGTATCCCTGAAGAACAAGCAATGCAAGTTGTCCAAATGGTTGCTGAGCAACTACAAGGTGGTGGTGAAGAAGAAGCCCAACAACAAATGCCACCAGAGATGCAACAGCAGATGATGCAACAAATGCAACAGCAGGCTCCACAGCAAATGCAACAACAAATGCCAATGGCCCAAATGGGTATGGGTGGTGGCGGAGGTGATTTTGAGGAGTTTGGATTTGATACTCAAAACCCACTTAATCCTTATTACCAAAATCTTTATGATCCTAGTGAAGCTAAACAAGTTAATGCTTCTTTAGTAGAGGGTCTTTATAATTCTGGTAAGGATTTATTCTCACAACCTACTGCTTACTTTAAAGGAAAACAAGCTGATGCACAAGCTCAGTTAGATGCACTACAAAAATACACTACGCCAAAAGCAAAAAATGGTGGTATGCCACGTTTTCAAATTACAGGTATAACAGCACCTACAGCAACAGATGCCGCAGGTTTTGAAAAATGGTATAATGAAACACTTACTGGGTTACTAAAAGATAGAAAATATGATGCCCAAGGAAATATAACTAGTGGTACATCTGAAGCTGATTTAAAACAATTTATGACTCAAGCCAAACAATGGGCTTATGATGCTAAACTTGATCCAAATCAATTGCAAAGTTCAGCAGGTTCTTATGCACGTGATGCTAAATATCAACCTGGTATTGAAAAAATAATGAAGGATTATGAGGCTGCAATTGAACTTGCTCAAGGACGAGGTCAATATGCTGCTGATGGCTACTCAATAGATCCAGCTATATTAGATCCTTTAACTACAAAAAGAGATCAAGATATTGACGCTTTATCTAGACAATATCCTGGTGGTGCTGGAGATTATTTTTATTCAGTACCTGGAAATCCACCTGGCACTGCTTCTGGTACTACAACTAATACTACTACTACAGGTACAGGTGGATATCAGTTTAATCCTGCTATGCAAGAATTGCTAGGAGCAATGGCTCAAGGATATAGTAAAGCACCATTGTTTGGTTTTAGAACAAACCGTAATATCAATGCCTTGTTTAATCAAACAATGGCTGACATGATGTTAAAAGGTCAAGGGCAAGGACAAGGTACTGCTAGTGCTACTGGAGCAGGTGTACCAGGGGCTGCAGCTATGGGACCTAACGGTGCTGCTAACACTTGGTTTAAAGATAATAACATTAACCGTTATGATATTAAGCAAGGGCCTAATAGATTTAAAATGAAAATTAGAGCTAATCAAAATGGTGAAGGTATTGTTCAATATGATGCTAATGGTAAGTTAATTAATACAGGAAACGGTGGTCCTGGTGATCCAAGTAAATCTAAAAACTTTGATCCATTCCGTACACGTAATTTTGATCCATATCCAAGAGGTACAACAGGTACACCTGACCCGGAATATACAAGACTTACTAGTCAGATTAATCCTAGTATAGGGTATGAACCTAAAACATTTTTTGAAAAAGCTAGAAATAGATCTGCAGAAAATAGACTAGAGCGCATAGGTTCTAAAGTAGATAGAGCTTATCAAAAAGAAAGATATTTAGAGGATTTAAATAACCAAACTGATTTAGGTAGAGGAAGTTTAGATAACCGTGAAGAGAAAGCAAGAAATAGAAGAGAAACACGCTATAATAGTTTAGCCACTGACTTTGGTAGAGGTGAGTATGTACCACCAGAAGAAATGCCACAACAAAGATATGGTGGTACTTATGCATATGGCGGAGCCTATGCAGGAGGCGGTCAATATAAAGAAGGTGGTACTTACTACTTAAGTGATGAAGAGATTCAAGCATTGATTAATGCAGGTTACGAACTAGAATAATATCTATAGGACATGAGGAAAGTTACAATTAAAAGAGCGCCGCAAATGAGAGGGGGTGGGTCAACCTATCCTAATATCTTTATGCAAACAGCTCCTTGGTCAGTGCACAACACCGCTGGTGAACCTGCAACTGAAGTTAATGGAAGTGTGCAACGTGATACTGAAAATCCTAATATTGAGGCCGAGGGTGGTGAAACTATCCTTGATCCTAATGTAGGAGGTTTACCAGCACACTTTAATATCAATGGTCCTTCTCACGCTGAGGGTGGAGTACCTATGCGTGCTACTGAAGATTCTTTTATCTTTAGTAAATTCCTAAAGATGCCAAAGGATATATCAGAATACTTTGGTTTTGCTAATCCTAAAAAAGGAAAAAGTAAAACGTCTAAGCATTCATTTGCTGACGCTGCAAAGAAACATGGTGGTGTAATCAATCATGCAAGAGAGGTTATGGCGGATCCTAGATCTACCAAACAAGATATTGATACAGCAGAGCTTAACATAAAGAATGCTATTGATAAGCTTGGTCAAATTTCATTGGCTCAAGAAGCTTCTAAAGGATATGAAGATGGTATACCAGCATTGGCTATGCCATACTTAATGCGTGTAGGAGCTGATCCAGATAACTTGTTACCTATGGCTGATCAAGAGCAAATGGAACAAGCACCGGATAATGAAATGGCTGAAGCACCAATGGCTATGTTTGGCGGTACTAAAAAAAGATTGAAAAGAGCTCAAGATGGAATACCTGGCATGATTACAGGTGCTGCACAAGGAGCTACGGAAGGAGCACGTCTTGTTAATAAAGCTAATGATGTAAAAGCGGGTATGATGAAAAATTATCCCAAGGAAGCTATTGAAGATATGTGGGGAGGTTTAGCACCCGCAAATTCAGAGCAAGAAGGTGAATATATCAACAAATACTATGCTACTAGGCAAGGCCCTTACCCGTCATATGTAAAAGGAAACGGTCTTTATGACATTGCAGGTTATGCGGATGATATAAATAACAAATTAGGTGTAGAAGCAGTAAGCGGAGTACCATATAAATCTTGGCCGGTAATGGCAGATCCTTACGGATACATGAACCAAGATCAACTAGATGAGATTAATGCTATTGATGAAAGGGGTAAATTTTATCCAAGCTATCCAACTAATGTAGGAGAACTTATGAACTTTGCACCTAAGGAGTATATGGATCCAGGCAATATTCTTAGAAGAGGTGGAGAATTACCTAAAGCTCAACGTGGTAGAAATCGTAGAATGCAACGCCGTATAAATGATTTACGTAGAGCTCAAATGCAACCGCGTATTGTTACAGATAGAAATACAGGTATGACATATGTTGTTGATGCTTATGGTAATATAATTAATACACCATTCTCACAACAACAACAACCAGCTACATCAAGAACTACAGTAACTAAATTTAAACCTACTGAAGGTGCTGTTGTTATTACACGTAATGAAAATGAATCTGATGTAGATTTCCAGAAGCGTTTAAAAGATGAGTTCAGTAAAGCAAAAAACAAAGAACAAGTATATACTATTAAACCGGATGGTGGTTATCAAAGAGTAACTAAAACTAGCGTGACTAAAAAGTTACCAGCCACTTATGTACCTGATGATCGTATTGGAACACTTAATAATGACTATGCTGAAGTTGAAGCTACATTCAAAGATCCTGCTAACAAGGGTATTGTTGATAGGATGTATGAGGAATACTTAATACAAATTGATACTAGTACTCGCCTTACAGCTGCTCGTAAAGCTGAACTTAAAAAGAAAAAACCGGAAGAAGTTCTTGAAAACTTCTTAAAAGCGCAGAAGCAAGTATTTGCTATTACTAAAGCAGAATTAATTGATAAAAAAATTACACCTATTACTAAAGATGAAACTTGGGATAGAGGCACAAAAAATAAAGTCTATAAAGAAACATTAAAGAAGCTTGGTTTCAAAGATGATGAGATTTTTAGTGAAGACCAAATTGCAATGTTCCAAGCTGCCTATAAAGGTGTTCAAGCTGCAGCCGATGATCCCGCATATAAATCTACTCTTGAAAGATTTACATTACAGCCAAGAGGTATGAATGATGATAGAGATTATAAAGGTAGAAGCATTTCCCAGATAGATGATATCTTTGGTAACACTACTGCTGGACAAGGTTTGTTTGTAAAAAATCCTAAAGAAGATGGTATTGGGTTTGAGGATATTGAAGATCAAACTACAACTGAAACAACTCCCGGTTCTCCTACATATACCAGAAATAACCATGAACTAGAGTACTTAGGACCAGATGTAACAAACATGGCAGCAAACCTTATGATAGGCGCTAATCAACCTAACGTAATGCCGGCATCATTTCCTATGGCTCCAGTAGGCTTTAATCAAGCTTATCTAGATCCAAGTCGCGAGGTTGCTGAAACACAAGGTACTGCTCAAGGAGCTTTACGTGCTGCAGGTATTTATGGAAGTCCTCAAGGATATGCATCTGCTGCTGCATCAACCCAAGCTCAAGCTTCAAATCAGATTGCTAATACATTGGGTAAATACTTTAATGCTAACAATGAGATTTATAATAACTCTGAAAAAGCTCGCGCTGATTTAGCATTTAAGACTAATGCTTACAATCTTGAGAACTCTTCAAATTACTATGATAAGATTACGCAAAAGATTCAAAATGATAAACAACAGCAAAATGAGTTTATTGCACAAACAGCATTACTGAAAAATGCAATGGATGTAAATGCTGCAGGTGCATACAATATAGAAGAAATGGCTGGTGATAGATTTAGAATTGATAAACCAACAATGGCTGTATATTTTAATAAAGGTAAAAAACCTACTGGTCAAGAGAAATTCGATGAACATGAAGCAAAACTTACTCGTATGCAAGAGCTTATGAAGCGCGGTGTTAGTGCTGATAAAGCAGCTTCAATTATATTTGGAGGAAAGGGTGTTGATGTACAAGATCCTGGAGATCAAGAAGCTGCAATGTTTAATGAGATGATACAGCGTTATAACATGGGTGATCCACAAGCTTCTGCAATGTTGCAACAATATGCACAAGCTGCCGGAACAGGTGCTCAAGGCTATATGTTTGGAGGATTAATTTAAAAAGTTAAACTTCATAAGTTTAGTAACTTTTAAAAGTTTTTGTATATTTATAAATAATTATGGCAACGTACTTAACAGGTAGTAACAAGTATATACCGCAGATACAACCGTATCAACCAGATCTTAATTTCTATAAGTCTGTGCTTGATACCAAGACTGCGCAATATGAAGCAGGATACGATAGAGTTAATAGCATCTATGGTACTCTTTTGAATTCAGCCTTGACTCGTCAAGACACGTCATCAATGAGAAATGATTTTTTCTCAAAGGCGAATAATGAGATTCAAAGATTGGCTGGTGTAGATTTATCTATGGAAGATAATCAAACTGCTGCTTTTCAGGTATTTAAGCCATTGACTACCAATAAATTATTTGCCAAAGACGTTAACTTTACCAAAGACTTATATAACGAGTATGACCGCTCAGAATTCTTTAGAGATTGTATAAATGAAAAAGAATGTGGGGGTAAGTACTGGCAAGGTGGTGTTGATTATTTACAATACAAGGCTAAAGATTTTGCAGAAGCTGATGAGAAAACAGCAATGGGAATGGAGTCTCCTAAATATGTACCGTTTGTAAATGTTGTAGGTGATGCTGTAGATTTTGCGCTTAAGAGTAAAATAGAAATGCAAACTGTAACTTCCGATGGTCGTTACATTTATACCACCACGAATGGGCAACCTATGCAAGCTCCATTGCATAGTTACTTTATGGCTAAATATGGTAATGACCAAAAAGTTGCTGACATGTATAATGTATCAGCTTATTTGCAACGTAAAAACTATGGTCAAGAAAAAGCTTCACAATTTGGTAGTACTCAAGCAGCAGAGGCTGATTATATCCAAACTATAATTAGTGCTGCAGATAAGGCAAACCGTGAGTACAAGAAGGCAGCAGAAAATACTAAAGAAGATATTAATGCTAAGAAAGGTATTGTAGAAGACTATGTTAAAACTCGTGGTGTTGATCCTGAAGTAGACAAAGATCTTATTGAGTACTATCGTAGACTAAATGATGATGAATCTGTAGCAGAAACTGCAGACACTTTTTATAAAGAGTCATTAGATATATCATCTCCTACATCTATGGAGGGTTTATCTCAAACACAACTTGCATATCGTGCGGATGCTATTTTAGCTCGTAACTTACTTGATGGCGATATGGCATCAGCGGCTAGTTCTTATGCAGCAATGACACAAAAGCAGGATGTTAAAGCTGACCCTATATATATAGAAAACTTGAATTTCTCACATCAAATGTCTTTAGAAAGTTTTAAGCAACAAAATGATTGGAAAAAATCAGCTTGGACTTACGCTAATGACTTAGAGAAAAAACTTTGGGAGAGTAGATTAGATACAGATGTTGCACCAGGCAAGTTTGAAAAATCTCTAGGTATGTTAGCTGAACGAGTTTCATCAGCCATGAGCTCATTGAGTTCATTTGGTTGGATGACAGAAGATGAAGAAGATTCTGATGTTGCAGATAGTGACGGCAGGAAATCTAAAAAGAAAACACCAGAGCAATTAAAGTATGAAGTTGACTTGCGTGAAAATGCAATAAAGCAAAAAACTCAAAAAGAAAATGAACTTGAATATTATATTCATGAGTTGAGAGGTCATACTTCAGCGCAAGTATGGGAGTCTATGGGTGCTGAGAAAATGGCATCTCTTGGTTTTACAGATAGAAATCAATTAATGTTTTTGGATAGTCAAGAACAACAGATTAATGATGCTAAACAATTATATGCAGCTAAAGAAAAAGGTATTGAATTAAGTCAAACTGATCTAGTAAGAGCTAATGCTTATGCAATGGGTTGGGGTGCAGATGTTCAAAGTTATAGCCAACACCTTAATGAATGGGGACCTTATATTAAGTCATCTCCTTTAGCTAAAGTAGCTGCAGGACAAGGTGCAACTAGTGAAGTTAAAAAAGGAACTTCAAGTAATATCAATACAGATGAATCTGTAAGCACGTCTGCAAATACATCTGCTGACGCATCTACAAATGCAGCAGCACAAGTTAATGCAGCAACTACAATTAATGTACCTGATTCTTCTAGTACAAGTGCTGCAGATACAAATTATGTACAGCAACGTCCTGATTCACTAATTGCATCAAATACTACAAGTCCGGTTTCTACACAACTTGCTACCGATAATTCAACAAATGTTGCAGCTGCTATTAGTACACCAGCTACTGAACTAGTAAATTCATATGAATCTATAGGTCTTCCTGTATCTCCAGAATTGCGTCAAAAAGCAGAAGAAGAACAATACTTTGCACAAAATCCAGAAGCTGCAGATCAAGTTGCCAATTCAATGTTTGGTGCTGTAACTAATTATGTAAAAGCAGTTAGCGGTAAAGACAATGTACCTGCTGAATACATGGATGATATTATAGGTAATATTAAATCTTACCTTATTGGTAGTACAACTGAAGAGGCTTCTATAATAGGTGCAATTATGCCGTACTCAGATTCAAATCCTGAAGAAGCCATAGCTACAGCATCTAAAGTAGATCCTACATCAACTCAAGAGTTTAAAAATATACAGATTCCTACATGGGGTGATCAGTTAATTGAGTCTGGTATGGCATTATTTGCTAATAAACTTGAATCAAGAAATGCAATTACTGCCGGTCGTAGCGAAGAAGCAAATGGCATGCGAAATTTTAAAACTGAAACAGTAGACTTAATTGTATCTAAGTACCAGAATAAAATTAAAAATGGTAATCCTAATGAAAAGAAAAGTGCACTTAATACTTTAAAAAAGATATTTCCTAGATATGCTCTTATGAATTGGATAGGTGCTAATGGAGAAATCAAAAGCCCTGTTGCAGGAATATCATTACCTATTGAAGAAAGTTACACTAATGCATTGAATACATTTACTGGTGATCCAATGTTTAGAGATGATATTAAGGATAATGAAGATATTGTTCAAGCAACATCAATGGTAAATATTCAAATGCAAACTGAAGATTCTAGAGTAAAAGTAGACCAATACAATATTGCACAAGTAGGTAATAAAATGTTAACCAATCCAGGTTTAGCTGGAGCAGAGGGTTTAGCTCCATTTATGGATAAGTACTTTTTTAAAAACATGGGTTCTGTTTTTTCACCTAACACACCTGCTAATGGTAGTCCTTTAAAGGCTGTTAGAACAAGAACAGACTTTGAAAAAGATATATATGGTAGTGAAAAAATATGGGCTGCTGCCGATGTAATGGCTGATGCTGCAATTTCAAATGCAATTATTTCTAAAGAAAACGTATATCAAAATCAAATTATGCACGCTCAAAGTGGTAGTGCAGCAGCTGGGTTTGGTATGGGTATGGGCGGTATGGAAGTTGCAAGTGCTGTTGAAGATATAGAATTACGTAAGAATAAATTAAATCCAGCTGTTGCTGAACGTCTTGCAAATAAAGCTAGTGTTTTACTTGGTAGACCTGCTGAGGAAACTTATTTTAATCGAGGTATTAGTAAAAATATAGCAGATATTGGAATTGTTATTGGTCAATTAAACGCTGCTGGTCATAACGGAAAAGAACTTTTAAAAGAAGCATTTATGGAAACATGGAGTTCAGAAGGTAGAACTACTGAGTGGGATGTTTATACACAATATGCTCAAAATAATAATGGTCAAGTTCCTCGTATTGATTTTCAAGAGATTCCTATAATTGGTTATGATAAGTTTACTAAAGAGTATGGTATTGCTGCTGCAGATGAGAATACTAATTTACAAATGTATACTCCAAAAAATCTTTTAGGTGACGCGTATAGCGGTCAAGGTGGAAATGTAGCATTGGATTATAAAATTAACTTTAATGAAGGTCTTGATTTAGCAACAGGTACAGGTAACCAAGACATGATAGGTTTAATTGATAATACATATAACGTATTAACCAGTACAGGTAGAGATGTTCCTTATTATGAACGAGGATTTGTTTTAGATATGTCTTACGCAGACGTTGTAAAAGAATTAGATATATCAGATAGTAAAGTAGAAGATTGGGACTGGGATAGTGGTACTAAAATAGGAATTGCAGGATTGGGAAAATTTAGTGGCGGTAGTCTTGAATCAAAGCATAAAAAGCAATCCGAAGGGCTAATGCAGTTAATGGGTCAAATACGCAATGACCTTAATGCTCAAGCAAACGTTGATCAATTTCAGAAACTAGATCTTTTAGAAGGTGTTATTAAAACGTACCCAATTGCTGTAGGTACATCAGACATGACTGCATACCAAGTTACATTAAATGGTGATTATATAAAATCTAAAGGTTTCCAAGATAACAGCAAGGATAAAATATTCACAATCTTGATTCCTAAATATAAAGCAGAAAACACTTTATATAAAAGAGCAGTAAAAAGTGATTGGGTAGACTTAGCTTTATGGGCAAATGGTAGTGCTAATATTGAAGTACCTAACTCTGGTAAAATAAGTATTACACAAGATAACATGAATAATTATGTAATGAATGGTCAAATGTATTTACCAGATTCAATTACAGGACAAATTACTTTACAACAGTTAGAGACTCAAACTGTAAGTCAAAGTACATTACCTGGTTGGTTATTTGCTGATCAAATATTTCAACAGTTGTTTAACAGCTATAAAAATAATCAGCAAACTAAACGAAATACAAAAGATAACGCCCAATTACTTAGAGAGCCTAAAGCATTATTGAATTGATATGGAAAATCAAAATACACCATCCGCTGCTAACTTATTAACTAGTGCTAATCAAGTTGCAACAGATGCTAATAATTCTTTTTTCCAAACTAAAACAGCTCTTCCACAAGCAGCTAATACTGCTAACCCTGGAGCTCTTAATATTAAAGACTACAATAATATATTTTCAGAAATATCTAAGATTAAAGTAGATCCATTAAGATTATCAAGACCATCTTCATTTGGTGCGGGTACAGAAGGTTTTCACTTAGAAAGATATTATGCTCACCCCGATGCCAATATACTAGGTATAAACCCTGCAAGATTTGATACAGAAGAATATTACAATGAACATGGATCTGTGGGTGGTGATTTTATTAGAATGGCTAAATATCTTCCTAGCACGGCATGGGGCTTTGCAAAAGATTATTTAGAACCTTACAGTCGTCCTTCAAGTTTATTTGATGCTAATCCAGACTTAGAAGCTGCTCATAACTATCATCATAATATGGGTATTATGAGTTCTAGTAAAAGTGGTTTTGCTGGGTCATCTGTTAATTTCTTTGCCAACCTTGCTCCAACTATTGGTATAGGTATGGGTGTGTTAGTTGAAGAGGGTGCCTTATTTACTGCAAAAGTAGGTCTTAATAAACTATTTCCGGGTGCTGGGATATTAACAAAACCTCTGGAAGCAAAAGCAGCTGCTAACTTAGGTCGTATTCCTAGGATGATTGAGAGGGGCAAAGCACTTAAGGCAACACTTGGTGTTTTTTCTAAAGCTGATAATACTGCCAGATTAAGAATGATTTGGGAAGGTGAAAAAGGTTTAGGTGGTGTTAAAGGTATGGCTACAGGTTTTGTAAAAGAAGTTAATCCACTTAAGAATACTATAGAAGGTATAAATGATGCACAACATCTTAGAGGTTTAGCTAAACTTAGCACAACATTTGGAGGTTATTTTAAAGATGTGCAACGTGCAAGATTTGCCTTTAGTGAAGCTCAAGTTGAAGGTGGTGGTGCAGTACTTGAAAAAATAGATTCAGGTAGACAAGAATATGCTGCAACTCAGCAAAAAGAAATTGCTAGAATTAGTAAAGAAATGTCAGGACTTGTAAATGCTGATAATGAAATTACTGATAAAAGTAAATACGATAAGTTATATAATGATTTAATGGTGACTAAGCAAAAATTTGCTAGTGGGCCTGATGTAAAAGCAGCTCAGCAAATATCAACGATTGCTGAGCAAAATGGTAAAGCAGTTACACTATTAAATCTTCCTATTATATATATTACCAATGCATTTGGATTTGAGAAAATGATAGGACATGGTACAGTTAAAAGAACTTTAGCTGACCAGTTTGTAAAAAAATACGGAAAACATCTTGTTAAATCAAATATAGCTGGTGCTGCTGGTAAAGCAAGTTATGAGCTTATAGAAGATAATATAAAAAGATGGGGTAAGAAAGCATATTTAAAACATGCTATGATGCAAACCCCTGGCAAACTACTTGACTACTTAGGTAAGAATGTACCAGAAGGTATTCAAGAATTATTTCAAGAAGGTGCTCTTAAGGGTGTTGACCATTATTATACTACTAAATATCAGGATCCTCTTAAGTTTCATAAAGGTGTAATGGGAGAATCTATACTTGTAGGTGGTGGTAGTCAATATAGTAAGGAAGGTTTAGAAGTATTTTTACAAGGTATGTTAGGTGGTGGTGCCATGTGGGCAGGAACTACTATGGTAAAAAGTATTGCAAATCCTATATTAGAATTAGGCAAGAAAACATGGCATGGTAAAGAGTCGTATGAGAAGTATGCCGATGAACTTAATACTGGAGCAAACCGCGTTTTAACAGCTGCTCAAAAAGCAGCTGATGATCCAAATAACTTTTTTAAATTATTTGATAAAGCTGCTGGTGAACAAATAAACTATGCTCGAGTAGGTCAAGTAGCTGAAGCATTGGGTGATGAAAAAGGACAACGTGATATTAGAAATGATGCAACTATTAGTTATGTGCATACACTAGTACAAGCTGGGCAGTTAGGCGTAGTGGTTGATCAGTTAAAAGAACTACGTGAGCTTAATGCTGAAGACTTAGCAAACGCATTAGGTGAAAATTATGTAGAAGCAGATCAAGCTAAATATTTTTCAAGACTAGAAAAATCTATTAATAACGCACAAGATTTAGGACAAAGATTTGAGAAGGTTAATGAGATGATGCCTAATAGATATCGTCCTAATGCTATTGATAGGAAGAAGAATCCTGCAGCTTATGATGCAGAAGTTAGAAACTATCAAGCTCATGAGGAAGGTATTTTCTTTGCAGTATATGCTACTAAAACATTTGAAGAAACTTTAGATAGATTACAAGGAATACAGGAAAAGTTTGCAGTAATGCCAAGCTTTGCTAAAATGCCTGGTATGCGTGCATCTAAGATATTCTCAGTATCTCAAATGCAAGATGATGTAAAATCTTTAAGAACGCAGTCTAAGATATATGAGGAGAATGGTGAAAAATTAAAAGCTACAAGATTAGGTCGTCAAGCTGATAAGCTTGAGAACTTAGCTAATGCATCTGCTGTATTTTCTACACTTCAAAGTTTATCAGGTAAATCTTCCCTTACGGCAGAAGAGAAAAAAGAACTTGAGGCTGCAAGAAAAGCTTATGCTGAGAACTTGGCAAAAAGCAATGAAGAAAAAGGTACAGAATTTACAATAGATGATTTAACATCTCAAGATGCTTTAGATGAATACGAAAAAGAATTAAAAAAATCTTTTAATGAGTATTTCACTAACGTTAGTATGAATAATGAAAACTCATTTATATTCTTAACATCTGAGTTAGATGAGATGTTTACAATGTATAGAGATTGGCATGAGTTAGGTAATGATAATCGAAATATGGCTAGATGGGTAAACATGTTAACTGACCCAGAAGGCTTTAATGAATTTACAAATAACATTGGTGTAAGCTTACAAAACGTTTATAATAAGCGCAATGATATTCTTAGGGAGCAGAAGAAGAAGTTCATGAAGGGTATGATTCAAAATGCCTTTTTAAAGAAACTCTTTGAAGAGGCTAAGGTGTTTGTAAGTGTAGAAGATCTTGAGGCTTTTGAAAAAAATGACAGGTACCCTAAATTAATTGACGCAAAAACATTAGAACCTTTAAAAGCAAATGATCCTCGTATTCCAATGATTGAGGAGATGTTTGATAACTATGAGAAGGTTTACAATAAAGTAGTTAAAGAAAGACCTATTAGAGAAGCCAGTATGGAGATGGGTCTTCTTGAGCAGTTCTTTAACATGGCTCATAAAGATAAAAGCAAAGACGATAAACGAGGTTTAATAGCTTACGCAAAAGCTTTAGGTATTGATATGTCTAAAGGTGGTACACTATCTATAGATGAAGTTTGTGACTTTGTAGTTAATAGTAAATTTGCTACAACAGCAGAAAAAAAGCTAGCACAAAAGATCAAGGCTTTAGGTACTGGTATGAAGGTTACGTTTAAGACAAACCACTCAGCACCAGTTACCCATGATAGTAAAAATGGTATTGTTATAGATTTAAGATACGCGTCTCCTAACTATAAGACAGGAAGTAATAGAGCAGAGTATCTTATGTTAAAAGGTATGATTATGTCTTTAACTACAGACTTCTTAGATGATGATGCATTTGCAAGTGAAGTAGAGGAGATGATGCAAGCAGTTCTTGAATATGTAAAAACTAATACTAAAAAAGCTGGTGATAAAATGCCATTAGGTTTATCATCACCACAAGCATTTATATCAGAGGTTATGGTTAACCCAGAGTTCCAAGCATTACTTGCTCAAGTTAAATCTACAAGAACTCCTAAGTCAAGTATTTTCAATGACTTAATTAAAGTCATTAAAGATTTTCTTAAAAAAGCGTTTAAGATAAATAGTGGATCAGATACAGTTTTAAAACAAGCTGTTGCTTTAGTAGGACTTACTATTCAACAAAGCGATTACTTGCAAGAACCTGGTAGCCGTAGAGCACCATCACCTGCAGTAGAAGCTATTGAAGATGAGAAAGATCCTGTATTAACTGAGGTTGATGAAGAAGAAGTTATACCGGAGGAAGTTATACCAGAGGAAAAACCTTCTGAAGAACCTCTGAGTAAAAACCTTACTCCAGAAGAAAATGAAAGGTTGAAAAAACTTTTAGATGGTTTAGCACAAGCATATGCTACAGCTCCTGAAGGTATTAAACCATTGGGTGTTGCTATAGATAGTGACTTTATACCACTTGACGAAGCAGAAGCAGAGATAAAAGCTTTAAAAGAAAAAGCTGGTGATATAAAAACTGAAGAAGAAATTCCTGAGGTTTTACCATTAGACGTAGAACCTGTAGTTGAAGAAGAACTAGATGAAGAAGAAATTGATGCAATAGATGTTAATACACCGGTTAAAGATTTACCTAAAGATCTTTATGACTTGTTGTATGCTGAATATAAAAAAACAGCAGCTGTAGCAAAAATCAAAGAAACTCCAGGTGGATTTCAAAACTTTGTAGCTACTAATTCAAAGTCATCTAAAATCATTAAAGATTGGAAAGAAGCTAAGAATGCAGAACCTATAGATGAAACACCTAAAGAAGAAGAAGTTTCTGATCTTGATAAAATAAGAAATGAGTTATTTGCTAGAGGTTGGTTACCAGAAGATATTAATGGTTTAACTGAAGAACTTGTAATTAACTTACATGCAGCAGGTACTACAAAAGAAGAAGCTTTGGCTAAGTACCAAAGCGATGCTGCGTTTGTTGAAGCTGATAAAAAGGTAGCAGCGTTTATTGCTAAACTAACTGATAATCTTAAAAACAATAAAGTTGTTAAGGTAAAAGGTGGTTATGAGCAGAATGGTACTAAGTTGCCACGTGTTAGTGATATCGTTAGGGATATCTTGCAAAAGAAATTTACTAATACTTCAGCAGCTAACCGGGGTAATGTACTTGACCCAATCTTCCGTGATTTCTTTGATGGCAAATTGAAGACAGCTCAACAAGTAAAAGAAGAGCTGGAAAAATTAGCTAACACTGTAGATCCAGAAAGCGGTGAAAAGATGATGAAGTATACGACATCATTTCCAGCTGAACTTTTTGCCACAATGCAGAGTGTTAAGCAATACTTAAATGATAAAGGGCTTAAGATAATAGGTGGTATTCCAACATTGTTTGGTGATATTGCTGGACCACGTGGTGGAGAAATTGACTTCTTAGTCTATGATAAAGATGGTAACTTAGGCATCGTTGACTTGAAGACATCTACTAGAAATCTAGTTGATAGCTATAATGATCCTGCAGATGAATACCAATATGAGCGTGGCCACACTATTCAACAGCTTGCTTACCGCGAGTTAATTCGCCAAGCAACCGGCGAAGACATCAAGGCTATCTACATCCTACCTATACAGTTGTTTACTACTGCTGATGGCACAGTTAAGAATCTTAATACTTTAAATACAGGTACTGAAGAGGCTCCTAGTATGTTATTAAAGTTAAATACTAGCAGAGATATATATGAGGTAACTGGTTATGGAAGACCAGCGGGTTCGGAAATAACTAGAACTCAAGAAGAGGAAGATGAGCTTACTGAAAAGGAAAAAACTAAACAAGAAAGAAGAATTGAAGCATTACGAAATAAGTTAAATGTTTTAAGAGGTCAGCAAATTGCATTTATTAGTTCAGGTAACATAACTAAAATGACTGAGTTAGGTGATAAGATGAAAAAGATTATCGATGAACTTAAGTTATATGGTGTTACTGTAGAAGATTTACTTGTAGTTCCAGAAGAAACTACAGAAGAAACAACTAAGTTAAAACCTGAAGTAGGTATGATTATTAAGCTTGCTGATGGTCGTATAGTTAAGGTTAAAAAAGTTAGTAAAAAACAAGTTACTGTTGTACCTTTGAATAACGAGGATGCTATTGGTGAAATTTTAGACGAGTCAGTTGTTGAGGATTTAGATAAAATGGTTGTTTCACCTAATACTAAGACGGCAGCTCCTGAAGTAAAACCCGAAACTGAGGAAGTTATGAATGAATCTAAATCTACTGCCGAGACCTTATCTGGAGACAAAGATGCTCAAGCCAAGTTGGCAAGTGAAGCCGAGAAAATGACTGCGGCTGAAGCACAAAATAACTTTTTAAAGAACCTTAATAATCGTTGTGAATAATGGCAATTTGTAGTATAAGTAACGAAGAAAGAGACTCTTTATACCAAATGGTATATAATAACTTCTATAAAGCATCTTTGGAAAATAAGCCTGTAGATGTAGAAAGTTATATGAAAGAGCTTATAGCTTTAATTTCTAAAAGTGCTAATGACCCATTGGTCACAGAAGCTTATACACAAATACTACCAGGTATACTTAGCCAAGCTGCTTTTATTAATAATAATGTAACCATGCACTTACTTAAGAATAAGTTTGACATGAACTTTATTACGGATAAGATGATTGCTTTTGAAGATTATACTAAAGTTCAGTCATATTTAGGAACCGGGAAAGCTGCTCAAGATGTAATTGAAGAAGAAGTTAAGAGTGCTATTGAACAATCTAATAAAGGAGAGTTGCCGGCAGGTGGCAAACTAGAACTTGCAACAGCATTTAATTATATTGTAGATAGTATATTTTCTACAACTGGTGTTCAGAATTTAGTTAATGCTAGTACTAATCTTGGTGACCGTGTACCAGACCCTGCTAAACAATTCTACTATGACTTCATCCTTCATATAACTAACAATGCTCAAGATAATGACTTTGGTTATCATCTAACAGCAATGCCTAGGGGAGGTCTGCAGACTCTAGTAAATAAAAACGATCTATATGATACTACAGCTAACTCAAGAGCTGATAATCTTGTACTAGCTGTTACAGATGAGAATGGTGATATTATATTCTTTGATAAACAGTATAATGTTACAGATAAAAATAATGGTAAACCTATTTACTTTCCGGCTAGATCTGGTAGAGTAGCTGCTGAAAACATAGGTACACGAGTTCTTACTCCAGCACAAATTGCTGAGCGTAAAGGAATAACTGAAGAAAAAGCTAAAGAAGTACTTGATGCTGAGATTAAGTTTATGACAAACTTGTTTTCATATACAAAGGCTAACTTTAACAAACCAGAGAACTGGGTTACGGTTCCCATTACGGGAACTTCCTTGGGTACGCTACACGTCGACTATAACCAGCTGACTCCTATAAATAAAGTTAACTTTGTTAACCAAGTATTTAAACCAGTCATTATACCTGAAAAGAATTATCAAGCTTCAGGACAAACTAAAACAAACCAAGTATTTTATATTAACGGTGTAGCTGGTGCTATTCCTATTATTAGCCGAGGCATATCTTCTGATATAGCTAGGAAGTTGGCGCAGTTGATCGCAAGACCAGTTGTTGAAATTAACGAATTAAGTGATAAGCGAGAACTAAGTGTAGACGAAAAGAAAAACCTTGCTTCTGAGTTTATCTACATGGATGAGTCAGGAATAACATATGAGTACATAAAAGGTATTGGCCCCATACTTAAACTAGAGGGTGAGAGCATTGATTTAGATAATCAAGATGCTGCAGAAGAAGCTATATACAAACACTTGTTTGAGACATTCTATGTATCAGGTAGTGAGGTTACTAAAAAAGAAATAGATAACGGTTTCTTAGAAGGTAAAAAGATTGTTAAAAAGACTTCTGGTGATAAGAGTTACCTAAAAGAATTAGGTGAAGATGTTATTGTTCAAGATGTTGGAGCAGGAAAAAAGACTAAGACTAGTGGTTTTTTCAAAGTATACAGAAGACGTTTGCACATTAATGCTAAAGCACTTGGTAATATAGATGGTGTATTTGATAATTTTAATATTAGTTTAAAAAATGGCGAATGGGTTAAAGAGTCTAATGAAATAAACTATGTAGATTATATTAAAGATAACTTCTTTATCAATCTTCCTTTAAATAAAGACAATGAAATTGTAGGGCTTAATGGTTACATTAAGTTTGATCCAAACGCTACTGAGTTTGAGAAGATATTAAACTATGAAAAACAAGCTGCAACTGCTAAAGCTAAACCTGTTAAAAGTAATAAAGGTAAAAAGTCTGCTACTACTAAACCAGCTGCTAAAAAGAAAACTGCAGGTAATCCTTTTACAAAATCTCAAATACAGCAAAAAGTTTATCATGTTGATAAAAGAAAAGGTTTAAATGAAAAGACATTAATAGATGATACTACTTTGGTTTATTCATCTGGTGCATTTTTTACAACAGAAAAAAAGTATGCTGAAAATTATGCTAAGGCAATAGGAGGAGTAATCTATGAAGCTTATGTAGATGTACAAAATCCTTATGTTGCTGATAAAGAGATGATACAATATCTTGGTAGAAATCCCAACGAATTAGATGCTGGATCAGATTCTGTAGTACATCAATCATATGATGAGGATGCTGATATGTATGGAAAAGTGGGAATTGAAATTGTAGTTTATAAACCTGAACAAATAAAGTTAATTTCTCCAGTAAAAAAAGAAGGTAAACCTGGTATAGAAACAGAGAATAAATTTGATAATGTTAATAAAACACTTTTATTAGATATCAGCAAATCATTTCTTCCTAATTTAAATTTTGCAGAAGACTTAACTTCATTTGACCCTAAAGCTGAATACCATCTTACGGTAATGGGATTCCCAATAGGTAAGTTAATAAAGAAAGCAGCACCTGAAGTAGAACAACAAGTTAAAGATCTTATTAGTAATACAAACTTTAATGTTAGTATTAAGAGTCCGCTTGAAGCATATAAGATTAAAAAGACTTATCCAACACAAGGAGAAGTTGAGAGTGTTATTGTACTAGCTGAGGTACCAGAACTAAAAGCCTTTTATGAAAAGCTATCCGAGATATTAGGTGTTCAATTAGAAGAACCTTTCCCACACATTACTGTGTATACAAAAGGTAGTTCTTTTGGTATTGGTGTAACATCACAAAAAGATTTTGAAACCCTATCTCCTCAGAAATTAACTACAAGACAAGTAAGTAGTAAAACAGCATTACAAAGAGTTACTGATCTTCATGCGGTAATTAAAAATTTAAATACCATAAATGGTACTATTGATATATTTGAAAAGTACTTAAAAGAAATCTTAGAACTTCGTAACTATGATTGGAATACTGCAAATCCTGATGAATATTATGAAGCAGCTGGTCTTGTAGATGAGTTATTAGATAAAGCAAAAAACATTTCATATGAACTAATAGCGGAAGGTTTAGATTTTAAACTTGAAGCTCAACTAGCAGATTTTGTTAGACGCAATGAATCAGAAAGATTA
>Ga0181355_1000362_pt1 | contig 19256 bp, 23 predicted proteins | sample Fa13VDMM15DN_FD_130099 | JGI IMG/M metagenome (GOLD analysis project Ga0181355, IMG submission 130099) | Freshwater viral communities from Lake Michigan, USA - Fa13.VD.MM15.D.N | ecosystem: Environmental > Aquatic > Freshwater > Lake | place: USA: Michigan | collected 2013-09-23 | reverse complement strand
GTAGATACACCTGAGACAGATACAGGTATGGTTGACTGGTCGGACGCAATAACAACCGGCTCTGAATTTGCCATTGTTGCTTGTCCTAAAGCTGGTCTTTTATTGTACGACATATTATGATAATTATACTACTTTAAACTCGGTATTGTTGCTGATAAGGTCTACTGAATCCTCTACTTGAATGGTTATAGTTGCTGTGCCGTCGATTGTTTCTGCTCCTGCTCCGTCTACCACACACGTACCTGAGATACATTTCACCGTGTAGCGATTTGTGTTTGATACGGCGGTAGGTAGAGTAAGTGTTGTGTTTGTTACGAAATACACATAATCGGTCAATATCGTAGCTCCTGCTGTGGTTGGTGTTGCGATTGAGGCTACTGTCCGTGTAATACCCGCGTTGTCAGTTCCCACTGAAACCACACCGGAGTCCGCCCTTAGTGGGCCTGTAAGTGAGGTGGCGAGTCTTGTTGCTCCATCAATATTTACTGCTCCAAAGAAAGTAGAATTAGCTGTGTTAGCAATACCGAGTCGGGCTACGTCTGTTCCGTTAGATGCTTCTACAAGTAAGCCGTCACTAGCGTCTCCTTTAACTGCATGAACTTGAACACGACCATCTAAGGCTACTAGGCCGACTGCTAGGGTGTTAGTGGCCGTATCAAAGGTTAGGTCTACATCCCCTTCGAGTGTCCCGTCTCCTGTCCAAACACCTACTTGATTGTTGAATGGAGTACCTACTTTAGAGACATCACCTGAACCTGCGTTGATAGTCACCACAGTAGCGTTATCTCCTGAGTCGTCAGTTACGGTCACTCCCGCACCGACAAAGTTAAGCTTGGTGCGTTGAGTAAGGGGTGAGCCTTCGTCTTCGATGGTATGGCCACCACCTGAAAAACCTGCAAGTGCCTCAGTGATGAGCTGTCTAACAATGTTTGTATTAGTACCACCCTGGCTTGGCGCGTTGCGAATCTGTGAGTAGTCAAGAGAAATCTTAGAGAAGTCAGTAGAAGGAATGAGCTTCTGTACCTCTTTTGAGAAATCTTTAATTTGCTCTACAGAGATACTATACTCATCAATGTATTCACCAACGATTCTTACCATCTGACTCTCAACGGAAAGTGCAGCCTCATCTATAATAGATTCTATTTCTGATTCTGTTAATCGAGCTTGTTCTCCCAAGTCTTTAAACATCTCTACAGCTTTCTCTCCTACAACACGCCCTGCAAGCTCTGTGATGGTTTGTGTGAGGTTTTGTTGTGCTTGATTAACCTTTTCTAGTATCTCGCCTGTAAACTCAGTATTTCGGCCTGCAAAGGCTTCTTGGATAGCCACTGATAGTTCCTTACGATTCTGTGTAAGTTCTTCAGTAAATTGGTTGCGTAGTTCTTCTACCTTACTATCAAATCGTTCATTAAGAGGCTTTGTAAAAGCACCTTGTGCGTTACCGACAAGAATATCAGCAACAGCACTCATTGGTTTGATTAGCTCCTTAAAATCGTTATCTTTACCTTCTTTTTCTTCACTGGAGAGGTGTGAAAGAACGGACTGATAGTCGCCTTTTTCAATGAGAGTCTTTAGGAGTGCGTCTTTAAGTTGTTTTTTGTCAACAGGGGGCATATTTACAGTTTACCAAATAGGTGTATATTTCAGTTATATGACACAAGGAGAATTAGTTGTGGCAATCATATTATGTCTAATCTTTCCGATTGGATGGTTGTTATTGATTATGTACTTAATCTACAATGGTACTACTCGGTAGACTCTAAGAGAGCTTTTAAGGCTTTCTGTTGGTCTTGTGGTGCAACCTTACCAACCTCCATTATTCCGCTTAGTTTATCCATAATAGATGAACCGATTTGGCCTCTGAATCCAGTCTTTGGGATTGTTTCTGGGTATAGCTTTCGTAGTTCCTCACCAAAGGCATAGAGTTCATCAGCTCTCGCACCTTTGTAGCCCAAGTCACGCGATACCTTATCAAGTGCATTATAGATTGCTTCACGTTCTGCGGCTCCCTTACCTTCACCGAAGATTCGGCGTAGTCCAGCTTCAGCGAACTTGTCTGTGTCAGCAGATGCAGAAACGAGGTCACTAAACTCAGGGTTTGATACAAGCTTTCCTTCAACGTCTTCAAGGAAGTTCACATACTGACGGTACTGACGATTGGCTACCTTAATCTCCGGAGAGAGTTTATCTAACTGCTTGCCGTAAATGTCACGGAATACTTTAAAGATATTTACATCTTTCACACCTGTTTCAGTTGGAACGGTAACGAACACATTATCCACCTTATCAATGACGCGAGAGTTTCGTTGCATCTTAGAAAAGAGCTGGTCTGTTTCATGGATGTCTTTAGCAGACAGTACGTCTCGTTTTGTTGCGGCTTCGTAGAGCTTTTGAATAACCGCCTGTTCCTCTTGTGTGTACTTCTGTGACTGGAAGTTTAGCGTTCCACTATTATCAGGAAGAATACCATTTTGTCGAAGAACGTCACGCATATTACGTTGCGCCGGAACCATGTCCATGTTTTGTGCCTTAGGAAGCGCTTTAGATAGTTCACCAATACGCGCTCCTACTTTCTTTTTGTCAGCTACAACTAAGTTGTATTGTTCAAGTGCTGTTTCTTCCGCTACTTGTGTTGGTCGTGTATTGGTTCCAATCTTCTTTGGAGCCTCGGCAATCTCTACCATTCTTCGTGCCGCGTCTTTTGTGGGTTTATCAGCAGTGGTAGCAAAATCAATAAGGGGTTCATCTAGATTAGATTGGATAGCCTCTTTAACTGCTGGTGTGGGTGCGTTGGTGATTCTCTCCGCCTTTAACGCTTGTTCTTGTGACTTCTCTGATAATCTCTTTCCTACTCGCTTTGTACTTTCAATTAAATCTGACGCTGTCTGTTTAATGGCTGAACCGCTTTGTGAAATTTGTTCAGGAACGATTGAACTATCAAGGGTTATTTGATTTGCAACCTGATTAGCCTGTTGTGCCTCTTGGCCACTAGCCATACGGGCCAAGTCATCTGCTGAGGCAGTTGTAGAAGGGCCTTTTAAGAATCTACCAAATCCCTTTAAGACAGGTGGAGCAAGTACACCAACAGCAGTCCCAACTCCTGGAGTTAGTGTGTCTGCTGTATCTGCTCCTTCAATTAAGTCGCCACCTACGTCATAGGCGTAACCAAGTGCGGCTCCAGTGGCAATTTGTGCTGGTAGACTAACAGGAGCTAATGCTGGAGCTAGGGCGGTTGCTCCGGTTTGGAGTACAGCACCAGCAACCTCTTTACCTGTTGGGGCTGGAGTAAACTCTTGCACAACTTCTGGGGCTACATCTGTTCCAATTCCTTTTCTTGCTAGTACACTTCCGAACGTATCAGTCGCGCCCTTTAATCCTAAAAAATCAGTAATCTTGTTGGCAAGTGGTTTAAGTGCTGGCTTCTCATTCATGTTTTTAATAGCAGATTGTTCAATGTCTACTTCACTGTCTTGTCCGATAGATTGAGCACCAAAATGACGGAACACTTGTGATGTGGTGTACCCTTTTGCAAATAAATCTTGCGCTTCTGTCTTTTGTCTTTCTGTGAGCATATTATTGACCTTGTTGTAGTGCTTGTAATTCTAAGTACGCATCGTAACCGACATTCTTGATAGCTGCCTTTTCATCTCTAATTTTTGACGCACCAGAAATCATGGTATTTATTTCTGCTTGCACAACTTCTGGGGCTAGTTGCCCGAAACCTGTTAGCTTTCCGTCTTTGTAAATTGCTGCCGCGTTAAGCATATTTGCGGATTGCATAATCTTATTAAATTCAAGCTCTGAAACAGGTGTGAGGTTTACTCCCTGTTCTTTAAGTTTAGCAAATTGAGCAAAACCTTCTCCAGCTAGAAGATAATTCATATCGGTAAGGAACTTTGCTTTGTCTTGTGTACCCTTGAATCCCCCTTGAATTTGAAGCCCTTGATTTGCCATTCCAGTTAAGAAACCACTTTGAACAACTCCTGTTGAAGATTCAATCGCGCCTGTCATTTGCCCAGCATTAGTCAGACGATTAATAACGTCATTTTGTTGGTCAATTTGGGTGCTAAGTGTCTTATCTAGCTCCATACTTGCTTTTGCGCGGATTGGTGCGCCTGGGTCAAAGCCTAATTGAGCTACAGCTTGGGGGTCGCCAGCGATTGCTAATTCCATAAGGTTTGCTCGCAATGAAACAGCAGAAGCAGCGGCGGAAGCATTAGAAGAATTAATAGACGCTTGTGCGGCCATTCTTTCTAGTGCCATCTTTTCTCGTGCTCCCTTACCAGATACTTGAAGCGCGTATTGGGCTTGCGCTTGTGGGTCGCCCGATAGAGCTGTCATGTTTTTAATATCTTGCGCTCCAGCAAAACCACTGGCTACCGCCCCATCAACTAAGTTTGTTGCTCGGTCAATCTCTGCAAACTGTCGGTCAATCTCCTTTAGTCGTAAATCTGAAACTTCTTTTTGTGCTGTGTCAAATCGTTTATCGTTTCGTGTAAGGAAGAATTGCTCCATTGCAAGGTCTTGCTTAATTGGGTCATATATTGCTTTAAGGGCCTTATCTACTTGTTCGGTAGCCAGTTCTAAGTTGCCTTGCAGTGCTGCATTAGCGGCTACGGTTGAGCGAAGCTGTGCAGCTTGTCCTCGGCGTTCTAAGGCACGATTAAGGGCAAACTCAGCGGCTTGCGCGCCAAAAGTTGCCTTTGTTATATCTCTCTTAGAAGCGTCAATTCTCATTTCAGCGGCGTCAAATACAGTTGAGTCGTCAAAATCATCAATCGCTGCAATTTGATTAGCAATAGATTGTTCTGTATTGCGTAGTTGTTCTTCTAGTCCGGTGACACCACGGGTCTTTTCTAATTGAGTACGGGTAGCTGATTCTGTATTAGCTAGCCCCATTAGGGTGCGAATATTTTGCTCTCCTTCTGTGATTGGTGCTTGTGCCGCGTCAAGACGTTTTTGCGCTTCGGTTTGTAGTCCTGAAAGATATTGCTGTCCAAAACTCTTAGTTTCGTTTGCAACTTCAGCTGGTGGAGCTATGGTAGGTACGGCCAATGTAGAGCTTGGAGCTGTGGCTACAGTCCCAGGAATACCTTTTGAAAGTTCGGGGACACCTGGGTTTGTTGGGGCCACGGGGGAGGTGGGAGAAACAGTCCCAGTTGCTGGTGCGACAGGAGTGCTGGCTGTTCTTTGTTCTGTACCATCATTAAACTTAGTAACGCGCTCTCCGGCTGCTGTGGTGTAGGCTCTTGTTCTTTTCTTGGGAGTAGGTTGCATGTTGTATATAATACTAAATAGTGTTTATTTTCAGTTTATGTGGTCAATTCTGTGTTTGAACCAGACCTTTTGGTGTATACACGGTCAGCGTGCATTAATCCTCTGATTAGTACTGAACGCCTAAAGTAGATTTTCTTCTTAGTTACAACAATAGCCGACTGATATAATCTCAGTAACTTTTTCATGTCTTCAAATTCTTTTTTCTCCTGGGGTGTCATGTTATGAAGCAAATGGTAGCTCGTCTGTTTCTGTTGTTGCCACAAGAATGTTTTTGACCACTATCTTTCCTGTAAAAGTAATTCTAAATTGAATTTCTTGGAACTTTCCGATTGGTGTGCCTCCAGCAATTCTTGTGAAGTTGTGTTTTTGTTTATTTGTAGTGCTTGAAGTACCCATAGACACCCAGGCGGTATCTATATCGGTTCGGTATTCTACTTGGACGCTAGCACTTGCTGGTATATTTTCAGTAATGATAGAAACACCGTCAAGTTCTTTTTGGTATGGTGAATCTGCACCGTAAATAAGTGTTTCAATCGTTCCTGGTACGTCATATGTGCCATCAAGTGTGTCTACACGAGAGATAGAGCCGTCATTACTATGTATAAGATAGTAGTAAGTCCCCATCTGGTAGACTTTTTCCACAGAACCAAGTGAAGTGGTGTCAAATGGGATAGAAATAGCAAGTGGTGAGTCAATCTGATTCTTTCCAACGGCCCATAAGCCTTCTCGGTATTCAGTTGGCGTTGCATCTGCCGGAATACGCGCATAAAACAGAAACGCGTCAAAGTATTGCGCTCTAACTGGCATGATTTTACCGTTAGTATTGGTTGGAGCGTATAGTCGATAGAGTGTTTCTGAGGTAGTACCAACAGCCGCCTTAATTGCCATAGATTCTCGGTTTGTTTCTTTTGCAAGGAGTGTTTGATTAATAATGTCTACACCTTCATTTACCACACCAACCCACACACCAGCCGGATACCCAAGTGCTGCTGGGCGACCTAACCCAAAATCAATGTTTTGGTCGATAAGAAGTGATGCGCTGTCCCAGATGAGTAAGTTACAGCGAGATGGATAGTTTACAGAACCGAAAAGACCGATAGTATCGTCGGCTGTTTGAATGTCTTGGATAATAGAACCTGTTGTTTTTTGAGTAAGGGTAAAAGTTGCACCATTAATAAGCGAAACTCCGGTATCTTGTCCACCTTTATTTGCATAGAAGATATTGTCAAAAGCTCGTTCTGCAACAATACGAAAAGAGTTGGGTGTGCCAACACTAGCAATAATAGTAGCCACGTTGTCAGTCACAGACGCGCCGTCATATTTTGACACATTAGTGGTGGTGTCTACTGTGCTGTAAAAAAGATTACTGCTGGTTGTGCCGACTAAGTATGTTTCGGCTGCCAAGTTGTCTGTCCCTTCGCCACCTGTCGCCGCTTGCCAGTTTGTATCTGTGGGGTCGTCTTTAAAAAACACTTTTGAACCAGTGCCGTCTGATTTAGTACCCACAGCAAACAATTTAGAATCCACATAGTGCATTGCTCGTATGTCGTACAGCTTCATTCCATCTGCGTCACCACCAATACTCATATCGTCTATATAACCTGGAAGCACATACATTTGATTTGGGTCGCGGTAAATATCTAGGTGACTAATAAAAGCCATCTTGGTAAGGTCAAGAGTATCGCGTGGGTTATCAGTCATTCCCCCGTCAAATCTATTATGGTTGTATATTTTTTTACGTGCCATATTAAATTTCAAGGATGCTTAACTTTGTGTTTGTGGTTGCCAGAATCGTTGCTGTGTGTCCACTAGTAATACAGTAGACTGTTATAGTGTCGGCAGCAGTAAGGTTTTGAAGTGCTGAAATAGTAACCTGTGAACCTTCTCCGGCTGTACTGCTTCCCGTTGCATCAGCACCACGGAGAACCGCAGAGCCGTTGACTCGTATTTCAAAAGCGGTGCCGTCTACTGATGATGAGTTAGAGTCGTAGCTGGCCATAAAGTTTATAAGGTAGTATCCAGTTCGGGGTGCCGTAAAAGTGTTAGAAGCGAAGTTACTACCCACATCAAAGTCTTCTGTATCAAAAGTAACCTGTGCTGTGGTGCTTGCTACGGTTTGGGTTCCACTTTTTGCTACTCTGCATTTAGCTTTTGCACCCAAAAACGTGAGTAGTTTTGCGGGTGTTATAAATAATTTTGCACTAGTTGCACCTGTGGCGGTTCCGGCTGTAACCTCTGCATCTGTAGCTTCTTCGACCACTCCTTTAGCTGTTTCACTTGCGTCACCCACCCCAGCAAAAGCTGCGTCATCGACGTATTTTTTTGTAGATGCTTGAAAGTCAGTTGTTGGGGTTGGGACAACTGGACTACTAGAAAATGTTTTTACCCCAGCTACGGTTTGGTCGCCCGTGAGTTTGACTACTGCATTATCATTAGCTTTAGTCCCCACAGTTGTTTCTAGTGTGTCAAAGTCTGTCTGGTCAGTTTTAAGGGCAATTTCAGACTCCAAATAGGTAAAGTTGCTGTTTAATACAGTCCTTGAATTTTTTACAACATCTGAGCCTTGTATTGTTACTAATGGCATACTTTATATCGTTATGTTTGTTATTTCCGTAAATGTTGGGGTATTTTGTAATTCAAGTGTGTCCCATGTTGACTCTGTGGCTTCCCAGGTGCTTAGCATGTCGTCCCAAATGTAATTTACTATTTCACTAGCATTTAGTACTACATTTGATGTTGTTCTTAGTATTAAACTTACTAATGTGGTGGCTTCGTTAATCATAGTCCCATTACTCTTTCTACTGTCATAACAGTTGCTTCGTCTCCACGTCTGTTGGCTTCAAATTGTTCTAGTTTTGCTTCCTCTACAGCAATACGCCTTTCTACTGCACTAGTATCCATTCCTTTGTCTAGGCGGTAATTAAAGCCCGCTCGATAAGCAGCAAGGTTGTGATATGGGGTTGGGATTCCAGGGACTTTAGTTGTGTCAGATGTGGTAAGAAAATCTATCTCTCGGTCAAACCAAACTTTTGCTGTTCCACCTGAAACACCAGGGAACACAATCGAGTTTCCCACTTCATAGTACTCAGTAGGTACGGATTTTGATTCTGTTTCGACCAAAGGTTCTTGTTCTCCTTCTCCTAATTGCTTTCGAGGAATGTCTATATATTTACTACCCACCAAGTATGCAACTTTATGAATAGTTAAAACTTTATTACTGTCCCCGTCTTCTAAGATTTTACAAAAACCACTAGCGGACACTGTAAATGTACCGATTGGAACGTCTAAATAGTTTGTGTCGTCAAATTCAAGCACGCCCCTGTCTCGGAGAATCATTACTTGAATCAAAGATAGCTCGCTATTTAAGTCTCGAATTAAAGAAGCGTCACTGTAGTCGTTGACTGTGGTGTTAGTAATCTCCCTAATTTTTGCGCGTAGTTGGTCAGTAGTCATTGTTATAATAATAACAAAAGCACCACTTTTTCAGTTTATATACAAAAAGACCCCGGGGGGCCTTAATGCGTCTACAAGTTAGGGGTTAGCCTTTCTTTACTAGAACTGTAACAAGTCGGTCTTTCATCTTAGTCCAGACAGTACTATTGTGGAATTGTTCCATGTATAGTTCACGTCCTGGCTTTCCGGCTACCTTAGTTTCAGTGTAGTCCATACCAGCTGATGGGAGGTATAGGTTAATTGAACCGTAGTCTCCAAGAAGCATGTAGTGAGAAACATCTCCCCAAGCATCAGTTGCGTCAGTGAGAGTTTCACCTACTGTAAGAGTACCAAGAGTAGTTACTGTTAGAGTGTTTGGTGAAGCTGCGTCTACTGCTGTAAGAGATACGCGTGAAAGCTTTCCGATGTCGTCTGCTGATAGAGCTGTGTAGCCAGTGTCAGTTGCTTCTGCTTCTGTAGTGTCACCAGGGAATGAAGTACCTGTGAGGAACTCTGCAAGGTTAGCACGGGTGATGTCTACTGTTGAAGCGATGTGTACTGAACCTGCTGTACCAGCCATAGTAGCCAAGAAAGTGATAACTACACCGTTGATGGTGATAGTATCGCCGTTTGTTGGTTGTGTTGCCATTGTAAGAACTGCAACGTGAGTAAGGTTGTTACTCATGTATACATCTACACCTGAGAAAGTAGTACCTACTTTGGTAACACCTGAAGTAATACCGTTTACAATAACATTGTCAGCTACGTTGTTTCCAGTGTTTTGTAGGAAAGAACGAAGTGAAGATGCTGAGTAAGGGTTTACTACTGCAAACTTCTTTTCTGTCGAGTTAGCAAGGTGAATAGTAGTAAGACCAAGGTTAAGAACATCATCTACGGTTGTATTAGTTACACCGTAAGCAGTTCCATCTGTTCCACCGAAGTCACCAGCGTCAAGAGCTGTAGTAACTACACCTACTGGTCGGTTAAGGAAGTAAGCGTCTACTACCTGTGAGATAGAAGAACCCATGTTCTCGGCGCGGTCTTTCAAAAGACCAAAATCTACTGACTTCCAGTCGTAACTGTTTACTTGTTCAGCAGCGTCAGCACGGCGGTTGATTTGAAGGCTGTCAGCTGAAGCTGTGTATGCTGAAGTAGCGTGTGTACTTGATACAGCACCTTCTGATACTGCTGGTTGTGATGTGAACGGGTTGTATACAGTTCCCATCTTTGAGGTGTCTACCTTACCGATGACTGAACCGAGTGACTTACTGTAGAGGTTCACCTGTGCTGTTGCAATAGTGAACTTCTTTCGTGCGTCTTGTGTTGTGCTCATAATTTAATTAGTTTTAATGTGTTTAAGTTGCCAGTTTATCGAGAACTTTAGCAATCATTGCTGGGTCGCTTGGGAGAACTCCCTTCATTCGGTATTGTTCTACGTGGTAGTCCACACCGCGATTGTTGTTCTTTGCGCTTCCTGTTTGTCCTGCGATGGCTTGGCGAGCCTTCTTTTGCTTTTGGAGGTTTTCAATGCGGAGTCGGATGTCTGGGTCTTTTACTGCGTCTGATACACTCATGTCAAACTTTCGGGCCAGCCGGATTACTTCGTCTTGGGCTTCTGGGTCATCTACTTTAGCGTGTACTGCAATAAAAGTACGTTCAATCATTTCTTTATCGAAGTCTGTACCTTTTTCAGTGCTTTCTTTACTACTTTCTTTACCTTTTCCTTCACGGAGTCTTTTGGCGGCAAAGGATTCTCGTTTAAGTTTGTCGAGTTCTGACTTACTGATGGTGACTTGCTCATCATCATTGCCAGCTTCTTCTGTCGAGTCCGATTCTTCGGATTCTTCGCTAGAAGTTCCGTCAATGTCTTCTGATTCATCTTCAGTGTCGTTATCTTCTAAAACTTCTCGTTCTTCATCATTGAGCATTTGCATATAGTTTTGTCTATTTTTAGCATTTAGAGGGTTTTGTCCCTTTTTAATTAAGCAGTTTTTAATGAGCTTTGCTGAACCTCATGCCGTTAGGCTGGTCGGTATGTTATGAACACTTGTGCAACACCTGCGCCAGAACCATCAAGGATGATGTTTGTATTTGCTGGTACTGATGTGTTTGCGAGTGAAGAAGCACCAACAACTACTCCGGCTACTGTTCCCTTTGCAATAGTTGCTACAACAGTCGAAGCGGGAGCCTCTACTGTAATGTTTGTTGCTGTCGTGTCACGAGAAATAAGGAATACACCCGTAATGGTAATAGCAAAAGGTAATCCTGTTGCTCCAAAAACTGATACGGCTGTAGTTCCAGCAGATACAGCTGATACAATTGATTCGTCTGCTTGTACTTTTAGTGTTCCTTCTCCATCTTCTACAAGGGTTAAGTTTGCGCCAGCAATAACTGCTTGTGGGTTTTGTGATACTTCTGCTCCTGTTTTTGATTTGTAAATCATTTTGTTTTTAACGATAAACTGCTTTTAATGAATAAGTGAATGATGCGTTGTCTGTTCCCGCGTCTGCAATCACTGCTCGATAACGTAAGTTCTCGAATAGTGAGATGTTACGGACAGCTCCTGAAGCTGCGTCTGCGGCAATGTTGAGAGGTGCGGTTGCGGTAGCAAGGCCAGTGTTGGCGTTAATCTTGGCGAGTTCGCGCTTTGCTCCACCGTTGCCTAAGACTTCGGTAAAGTGAATAGCGTTTACCCATGTAGAACCACCGTCTGGAGAGAAGTCGATAAACACATTTAATGTGTCGCCAACTTCTGTAGCTGCTGCAGTTACATCTAGGATGAACTCAGCCTCCACAAACGAAGAAGCGTCTTCTTCTATTTTTAGTACTCGTGACTCTGTTGCTGTAGTCGCGGCACTAGCTTTGATTTCTATATATTTCATAATGCTCTATCTTTTTTTGGTGTTTTATCTTCTTCGTCTTCTTGTAAAAGTCGCTCTAATTCATCGAGTATTTTATCTGTGTCCGCTACTGATAGGTTGGTAGCAAGGCCGATAGCTGTAATAATTACCAGCTCGGCATTTTGACGCAATACAGGGCTTACCCAGATGTCTTTCAGCTTCTCCGTGTTGTGGTCTAATAACTTCATAATCTATTTTAACAAGTGAGTTATTTTTTCAGTTTACTTAGGTTTAGCACTACTGGCGAGCGGTTCCTCTTTTTTAACCCCTTCTGGCTTTCCTCCCATTGGTTGTGATGGCATTGAATTTGAAAAGTCTATTGGCTTCATACCTACGACACCCAACAGCTCATTAAATATCTTGCGAGCCTCTGGGTCTGCGTCAAGCTGTGGCTTGTATTGCATGTATTGGAGAAGTACGTTGTTAATACTTTCAGCTAGCACACCCTTCTTTTTCTTTTCGTTGGTAATTTCAATGTATAGCTTCCCCTCAGCTTCGCCCCAGTACTTGCGCCACTCCTCTTTCATATCATTAAGGATTTTGCGGCGTTGCTTGCCTTTCTTTAGTTCTTCTTGCGTTCCCTCGATACTCATAGCACGGTCTGCTTGCATCATTTGAAAGCGCATAATTGGTGCCTGTTCGCTGTATACACCAGAAAAGTAATTATCTATAACAATTTGGTCAGCAATCTTGTTGGCGATGTCGGTGTCAATTTGGATTAGTTCTTCTGGGTTGAACTTTAGATTGAGTTGGTCTGCTTTCTTAATCTGTCGAATAAAGAATGGAATGATACGGTCAAGGTAAATTTGGTTTAGGAAAATACCAAACTCCTCGCGGCGAAGGTCAAAAGCTGATTGTGCGTTTTGGTCAAGTATGGCTCCAAGACGGTATGGTGTGCCGCTTGGTAGGTCTTCACCAGTTGCTACTGAGTAGGTGCCAGTTGCTCGGTCAACGATATTCTGCCAATTCATCAAATAGTTATCAATGAATTGTAGGGCTGGCGTTACCATATTCACGCCTGTAATCGGCTTCATATCGTCGTGCTGTAAGATTGTCCCACTCTTTAGTTGACGGATAACATTCTTACCCTTTAAGTTCTTACTTGCCGACTGGAGTACATGAGTAGACGCTAAGTCAAGAGCTTTTGTGTAGTTCTGGGTCGCTCGGTTTGTTTGTACCTGTCCTTGCTTTGAGCGTTCTACCATTCCAATACCTAACATCTTATCGTTGGAACCACGCTTTTTGTATGGTAGGTAGTAGTAAAGAGTGTCATCTAGTTCTTCTGAGTAGAGCGTCTTACCTTTTGACTTACCTTCTTTATCCTTAATCTCTGTTCCAGCTACATAGTGAAGTTGTTTTGAGTAGGTGTACTCTTCTGCATTTTCATCAACATATTCACGTTCTAGTACGCCTGACATTTCACGAACCAGCACATACTTACCAACGGTTTCCTTATCTACTTCTGGTTCATCTGATTGTGAGTTTTCAGCGTAGAGTTCAATCGCTTCTTTACATGCGTCAATGTCCCAACCGTGTTCATTAGCTCTTTCTAAGAGTTCTGCTGGTGTGTAGTAGTGATTAAATACTTTAAGGCCGTTTTGTAGGTCTACAGCGTCACCAGCAAAGTTGTTCCAGTCACCCACCTGAAGTGAAATGTTGTCCTCATCTTCAAGCACTTTAACCAAAAGACCACCGTACTTACCGCGTGTTTCAATGGCGTCATTTAGGAATTTATCTACACGGTTATTGTATAGCCAGTCTTGGTTATATTTATCAATTAGGAGAGCGCGTAGTTGGAAGTCTTGGTCGTCTGTAGTAATACGCATGTCTGCCGTGTCCACTTCTTCGGCACTACGTTGGTTTTCTAGAATACGGGTAATAATGTCTTGAAAAGGTAGTAAGATACCGTCTTCATCGTAGTCTCCGGCCATATAATGACCACTAGAAAGAAATTCTGTTTCCCTAACGGTCTGATACATATCGAAAGCAAGTCCCTCAACAACGTCTACTTGATTAGAACTGTCTCGATAAGTGGAAATGGTGACATCGGCAATGTCGTAGATTGATTTCATGATAACAATAATACTAAATCGTTGCTTTTTTCAGTTTATATGCCTTTAAAGGTGTAATCACCCCACACCTCATCATCTTCACTGTCGTCTATGTGACAAAACTCTGGCGGTGTAACGGCCCAATATCTCGTTGCGTCTGAAGCGTGTGAAGACCAATCGTGTAGTGGTTTGTCCTCGAACATCCCCATGTTGTCATTCCATTTCTTACGGTAGTGAGTAAGCGCGTTTATTAGCTTGTCACATTTAGTAGCGTCTATCCAAAGTGTACTAAAGCGCATACGAACGGCGTTAATACCATCATCAATTGAAATACTGGGTACTACAGTAGTTTCTTTTCCGGCTTCACCTTTAGTCTCAAAGACTATACCCAACCCCTTTGCTATTTCTAGGCGCGTCATGGCGTTCTCACCTAGCATACGCACAGCAATATCATGTGGTGCGAAGTGCTTGCCGTATAAATATGGTTTTTCTTTTAAGATTTTGGCGTAGTGTTTAAAACCTTCTCCGACATTTTCATAATAATCAATGAACCGCCACTCTTTACCAACATTCTGCACAAAGATGATAGAAGTTGCGTCACCTACTCCCAAGTCCCACCAAGTATGCACTGGTATCTTCTCATCGTATGGCACGTTAGTAATTCTATTCTGATTGCGTGCAGTTTGTATTTCTTTTGAATAGTACGCTCCCTTAATGCTGGCCAACCATGAACACTCGTACTCTTGAAGGTACTCATCTTCACTCATGTTTTTGCGTTGTATATCTAGCTCGCTTTCGGGTAGTATACCTGACTCACTTGCTTTGAGTAATCCTGTATACCACTGGTCGTTATTAATATTGTCCTCGTAGAGTTTATAAAAAGCGTTCTTACCTTTAGGGGTTCCAATCCATACTGCCCAGCCTCCGGTACTTGAAAGTGTTGGGGCGATAATTTCAGTCCAAATGTTCGACGGTTGCTGAGAGTACTCATCAAATACCACACCCCAAAGAGTAATCCCACGAAGACTGTCTGGGTTATCTGCACCATAAAGAGTAATGCGTGAACCATTGGGAAAGTCTACTCTTAGTTCCGACTCATTAAAAGTAACCCCAGGGACAACACGCGCGTATCGTTTCATTTCATCCCATGCAATGTTTTTGGCTTGTTTATATGTTGGTGCGATATATGCGTACTTTGTATTTTTATTTACAAGCGCAGCACGAATAAGATGGTTAGAAGCGGCCACTGTCTTACCTGCTCGTCTATGCATAACAAGAACAGAAAAGCGTTTACCGCTATCGTGGAAGTCTATTGCCCATTTTCTAGGCTTGTACGGAATCGTTATCGTTGTCATTATCCCACTTGTAAGTGATATTTACGTCTGATTCCTCCTTTACTTCTGTTTTGGTTGAAAAGTCGTCTCGCATTTTTCTTTCAGACCACCATTTGCTTGTGTCTTTTCTGGCGTCTTCTGTCTCAGACTCTTTTATCATGGCGTCTCTAATATTCGCTAAAGCAAGCTTATTCATAGCATTTTCCCAACCTTGTACTTTCATTGAAAGTGCCTCATCGTTAGATAACCACTTAGAAAGTGTGGTCTCATCAAAACCAACCATTTTACAAGCTCTTGAACGAGAAAAGCCAAGCTCCAAATAATCTTTTAGGCTTTCAAGTATCATTTCTTTTTGCTCTGGTGTAAAAGCTCTACCTTGACTCATGTTGGCTATATTATACAACACGTTTGCCAATATATAAACGGTTGATGGTTGCCAGGGGGACTCCCCAATCGTTTGATATATCTTGTGTGCTTTTACCTTTTAAGATTAGTTCTCTGATTGCCTCTCGTATAATTGCGGTATCTTCTGCTTCTACAATAGACGCGTGATAATAAATGGTGCTAATTGCTACACCATAAAGCGTGTTAGTTACCCTAGCTATTGTCATCGTGGGAAAGCCGTTTCTTCTAAGGTACTTGATGGTGCTGATTTGTGTATCAGTTAGTTTCTGATTCCTCCCGCTTTTCATTTGCTGGCTGAACTGTTACCTCTTCTTTTAAAATACGTTGGATTCCAAAGACGGGGACTGCTCCTGTTTCGGTGTAGCTCATTATTGGCACTAATCGTCTAAGGTGTTTTTGATTTAAAGGTTCAATAAGTTCTTTGTATTCTTCTAGGAACTTCTTATTGGCAATAGCTTCTGCTTCTTGGGTGAGGTCAAAGGGTGACTTTAATGCTCGCTTCTTTACTGGCTTTTCCATAGTTTAATAGTTTCTAATTTAGCTTGGTAGTTTTTAATGTTTTGTTTACATCCCTTTATGCTTCCTTCTACTATCTTAGCATCTTCTTCAGAGAGCTTTTCTATGGTTTCTAAGTACTCTAGTTGCATCTTAGCTTCTTCGAGTCCAATGAGTGCTTCTGCTTCATCTTCTCGTATCTTCTTTTTTCGCATCTCTTCTACTGTGGGAGTTTTGTTATAGAAGACGATTATTTTACCGTCTTGGTATTCAACGGACTGGGGTTTGACTGTATCTATAAAATCGTTTGCTTTTTTTGTGTTTGTAAATGTTTTTATGTACATAGTTTAATTGTGCTCGTCACGCCAGTCGAAGACGTGTACTTTATTGTGTTAGGAACGGAAGTGAGTCTGTTTAGATAAGAAAGTTAGAACTTAACTAACACCAGAGATATAAAGTAACCCTGTACGAGCGGAGGAAGAACTGTATTTACTCTCGGTATTATACCACTTAGGTGTGGTGAAAGCCAGGTCTTAGTTGAGGCCAGAACTTTACACTCTTTATTTTGTTCGGCACCTTTTCTGTTAGCTCTATTGTTTCTTTGATGTAGGCTTTAGGTACACACAGCCACGCTCCCATATTCTTTTCTTCTTCATCATAAGACATAGCGATAGTTATACACTCATCTGTCTCATGTGCTACAAAGCCCATTGAGTGGTGAATGTGTGGTTTTTCTTTTCTTAATTCTTCAATGTCTACCCAACCGTCATCACCTATAGCGTCAATCCAGGTTATTAATACTTTTCTCATGGTTGTTTTACATTACATTGCATACAATAAACTTTATTCTTCGCTGGTTCGTATATCCTTATTGTATCACTAATGTCTTTGTTACAGACTGAGCAACGGACTACTGTGTAGCTAGTTTTTTCCATGATTGAACTTCTTAGGTAGTTGGGCGTAGCCTGCTATGTCATCCCAGTGGTCATCAAAGGTGGGTTGTCCTGCCATGATTCTTCCAAACTTTCCACAGATATGGTCAATGGCTTCTCGATGAATTGTATCGAGTTGCTCCCAGCCTGGTTCGTTTCTGAAGATTTCTTTAAGTGACTGAGATACTCTACCGTTTACAATAAATGAGCCGTGTGTAGTGTTGCGTTCTTCTAGTAATTCTTGAGGTGTCTCTTTTGTGTTTGGTTTTGGTTTTGACATACTATTTTAGTTTTAGTAATTTGCGAGTATCAGACAGGTGTCGTTCGGTAGCTTCTAATTTACCTTCGACATATTGCCTAGATGGACTAATACCCCTCTCGTTTAACGCCTCAGCAAGCGCTTCGAGTTGCTCAGGAAACAACTCAAAGGAAGGTCTCGGTAAACTTTCTCCAATCCCAACACGGACTACCATGTCACCCTGTATCACATCTGAACCCCCGTCTGGTCGTTCTTGCCACAGCCACACCTCAACAGTTCGCTTGAAACCGATATTATTTATCCGTGCCTTCCATTTTCCATAATTCATATAAAGTAATGTGTTAAGCTGGCAATCTTCCCGTGTTCTTTGTGGTGGATAAATCCTTCTATTGCTCTTGGTGCCTGGCAATATCCTTGACGGTCATGCCATCCATCAGGTGCGCTTGGGCTTCTTAATATCTGTAACTCTACTCCTTGTGTATCGTGTGCGCTATTCCACTTAGTGACTTTTTTATGGTGTAAGTGGTGAAGGTACACGTATCTAAACTGATTTTCTTTATTACTCCAATCGGGGTGTTCGGTAGACATTAAAGAAGGCATGTCAGCATGTTTTGCTCCATCGCCGTGTGAGGTGCAAAATAAGTTTTTTCCGTAGGTTGAATACTTGCGGTGACGAATAGAAGTGTCGAAGGTGACGTTCTTGTTTGTTCTAAACCAGGCTTCTACTGCTTGTGCCAGCATGTAGCCTGACATGTAGTCGTGGTTTGATGGATTGTAAACTACTTCTACATCTGCTATTGGTGTGAGCATTTCAATCACCTGTACATAGAGTGTAAGAGCTTCTTTAAATATCTGGTGGAGTTGTCCGTCAGTATCTTGGTTGGTTCCGCTTGTTGTTGTTCGTCTAGGTGTATCAAAGTGCAGAATGTCATTTCCAATGATGAACATGATTCTATCGAGCGGAAATCCACTGGCTTTAGTAAGTAGTCCTTTGACTCCCTCGATACATCGCTTCTTAGCTATTTCAATATTGTAATCTTCTCCGGTTTCTATTGCGAGGGCTAACTTCCCAATGTGTAGGTCGGCAACATCTATTATCAAAAGGTGTGGGTCAGTTATCTTTTCTCGTTTGAACGCGGTGTACTTTGGTGCGTGCTTCTTCATCTGCGTTACACAGTCAGCGAGTAGTTCTTCAATTGACTCTTTCGGCATGTCATTACGGAAATGGATTGAGGCTTCGTCTGTTTTAATCCAGCCGTGGTCAACTTGTTTGGGGTCTATGCCCATTGCTTCGATTGTTCGTTCTACTTTGTTTATGTTGTTTTTATTTGGGTGTGTTAAACCCATAGCTCTTGCTCGTTCTATGACTTTACTACTGTGCCTTCCAACCATCTTAGCTATTAAAGCAACTGGTGTTCCCTTTGCGTACTCGTCTCGAATGGTGTTATTTATATCCATTACTATTTAGTATACCACTTGCATTACGCTTATTCGTGTGGGGTGTTGATAACCTCTTCAACCAGCTCCGGTCTGAGTCGTGCCACAAAATCTACCAACGCCCAGGCTTCCATTTTCTTTCCAACGTACGTTTTGTTTTCTAATTCAATCCAAAGAATAATATCTTCTCCGTAGCGTTGCTTTAATCGTTCGGCAAATTTGAATGAAGTTAATCCCCCATCGTTGATGTTACAGCCAGCACAGATTCCTAATAGATTTCTTCGTTCTAACTTAAACCAACTATTACAAAGTGAGTAGCGGTGGAAGTGTCCAAGTTGTAAATCTTGCCAGCGTTCTATGTGGGTGTGACAAATAGGACAGTGGCCCTGATAGAGTAAAAAGTCTTCTTGACGGTATAAATCCGAGATAGCTTTCCATGCTCGTTTTAGTGCTGGGTTGTTACCGTGTGAACCTGGAGGTATCTTATTGAACCATTTGGGTGCCTTGTACCCTTTATTAGACTCCTTCTGTTTCGCTTGTTTTGCCACCTTAGAGGCTTTTACATCCTTGTAGCTTGTCTGAGTGACTTTTGGCTTTTTTTGTTTAACATGAGGCTTTTTAGAGGCTTGTTTAATTTTCACTTCTTCGAGAGATTGTTTGCGGAAACCGCTACGCTTGAGCATGTTGTTATTTTAGCACAAGGTTTCTACTTGAAAGACAGTCTGTGAACAATT
>Ga0181355_1000361_pt1 | contig 19258 bp, 22 predicted proteins | sample Fa13VDMM15DN_FD_130099 | JGI IMG/M metagenome (GOLD analysis project Ga0181355, IMG submission 130099) | Freshwater viral communities from Lake Michigan, USA - Fa13.VD.MM15.D.N | ecosystem: Environmental > Aquatic > Freshwater > Lake | place: USA: Michigan | collected 2013-09-23 | reverse complement strand
GGTCGTGTAAAACGTTCAGGTGCCAGTTGCAATGGTTCTGTTACAGACTTACGACGCCGTGCCAAGAACGCATCAGGCGAGAAGGCTAAAATGTATCATTGGTGCGCTAACATGAAGTCAGGAAAGAAAAAATGAGAATACGTGATATAGTTGAAGCAGCTGATTTAGATCTGGATTCAATGAAGGCTAACATAGCTGCCAACACCGATGCAGTTGATACTACCAACACAGTCAAGTCACTGTCAGGGTCAACTAAAACCACAGGCAGCCTTGGAATGACTCCGGCACAGGCAGGGGTAATTTCTGCCAACGATGTAAACAATGCTATAAATCTTGGGAAATCAGTGCAGTCTAATTTAGAGAAACAAATTGCTGACACTACAACACAATTAAAAGTTGCGCAAACAATGCCAGCAGGAGCCACAGTATCAGGTATGTCTGGACAAGTGGGCAAAGGGCCTGCTACTAATTGGACTGGCAAGACTGCGCAAGGCAATCCCGCAGGTGGCGGCATAGTAAAGAAACCACCAACAACCAGTCAACAATTTCCCTTGAAATGATAGACCAAGCGCTCATTGCTGAAAACTCTGCTACACTTGTCACTGCTTTAGAAAATTCCAATAAGATCAACAACAGACTAAACTTAGTAGAATCTGTGTTTAATGATGAGATATTGTCAAAGTTACAGCAGTATCTTACTGACAATTATCACAGTGAAAATTGGATTCCAGAAACCAACGAGCACGGAGTACCAATGCATGATGTTCCACGGTACAAGCTCACCTGGGACGCTGACACGGTGATAGAAGAATTACACGAAGTCTGTGCTGCAGCAACGCCTGTGTTGAAAAAAATGTATCCCAACAGTTTTCAAACATTCAATGGTATTGTGGTCTGGCGCGATCATCCTGGTTATTACATTGACTGGCACACCGACAATCCTGTGATAGGGGCCAGTCTGCAGATATATCTTGACAGCGATGAGGGCATTCCTGGCACTGAATTTGCCATTGACTCTGGATCGTTGTTGGTGCCATTCTTCAAGAACACCGGATATGTAGTTGACCACTCAGGCCCAGACAAACCAAGTCATCGCATTGCACACCCTGTGCCTGCCAATGCCCTGCGCTACAGCCTATTTGCTCTCTGGTACAACAGTCATTAGCATTTCTGTGATACCCCAGGGCTTGTTGTCTTTGTCTTTGACCACATGCACTAAATCTGTGGCGTTGAGGTCTAGGGTATTACAGATATCCTGGTGATGTCGACCATAGGTATTCCATCCGTAGTCTCTGGGAATTGTTTCAATGGCACGAGCAGCACAAGAACTCTGAGAAGAATTAGTGCCGGGTTGATAATAATGATTGAACATAGTGATGCTGTCCATGGTGCGTTGGCGACTGTATCTAAGTCCCACACGATTCCACTGCATTGAATATTTGCTGATACTCATGCCCACACTTTGTATGCAGGGGTGTGAAAAATCAATGTTGACATTTTTGGCCAATGTGATCCAGGCCATGTCAATGTGTATGTCAATGTTTTTTTGCTCACACTCACGCAGCACAGCATTCCATTCAGGACGCACGCCGGCCCAGGTGTAGTGCGGGATAGTTATCAGCAAAGGTTTGTTGGGCTCAAGGTCTCCCGCATTGACTCCCCATTTGCCGTTAAATGAGTAATAGGCATACTCGTGATTTAGGATCTGAAATCCATCCCAGCCCAATCGTATTACCAGTGATTCAATATAGTGTGTGCAGCCCATGGTTATGTCAACACAGGGAAAACTATGCCATCCTGTGAGATTGTTTACTCTGGTGGATTGAAACCACTCATTGAGTCTTGGGATCAACTGTTGATTGGTCACCACAGGGTGCGATTCAGCAAACCAATCAGTTTGTACTTTCACAAGAAAGTCATCTCGCAAGGGCGAAAACGTAGGTGACAGTTGATTATGATTCCACGTCATCTATTGCTCCTGGCCCAGTCAACTAAAAATTCATATATTGGAGATGTAAATTCAAAGCGCCATGTTCCGTTGTGCCCTAGATACATTTCACCGGGCACAGGATATTCAAGCACATTGCCTTGATGTCTTTGTTCTGTGGCCCAGGGTTCAGGATACTCTGGATAAAATTCACTGGTGTGCCAGACAATGTTTCTTAGATCAATGTTGTCTAACTTCACTGTTTTTATATGCAGGGTCTGTGTTTGTATTTGCCCGTCTGATGATATCTTGGTTTGATCGTTGGTTTTACCATGGCGATGTATTTCCATGACATGGAGACAACCAAACTTCATCACACGACGAAATCGCACAGAATAATTGGCACGATCCACAGTGTGTTGCTCGACAAGATCCCCATCAACCAAAATGTCAATCTGTGGGGGTTGATCCCAAAACTCAGCATCAAATGTCAGATCAAAGAAGATATTTTCACTGGTGGGCGGTGTGGCTGTGATATAGTTCATGTGTGAAATACTTATAGAGTCAATTTGAGCATTGAAAAAAACACTTACATAAATATATCTATGCGAGCCACTGAATTCATTGTTGAAACCCCGGTACGAGACTTGACTAGAGCCCTGAAAGCTAACCCAAAGCACGACTACAATACCATTGACGGTGAAATGACTGCCATTGCTCTGCATTACGACATTACTCCCAAACAGTTACATGATCGCTTTGTCAAGCACTACAGCAAGACTCCCGATGAATGGATCAAAACCCAAAGTGTTGACGAAGCCGGAACTGGGTTGGTTTGGCGAACATACCCCTGCACCAAAGATTGTTCAGGTCATCAAGCCGGTGATCAATGGGCACAACAGCGTAGAATAAAAAATCCCGCACAATGCCCCCTGGGCAAGTCCAACAGTTGGTGGGAAGGCTGCCGTAGCGAAGCCGAAGGCCGTCCTTATTAATCGTCTGCTACCTTGGGTAGCGTAAATATCCACATGCAACGCAATGTCTATCTCTATTCGCCAAATTTTCGTGTGGGGTTTGGTTCTGTGACCACAGTGTGGTTACCGTACTCAGTAGGGTGTCTTTGGAGTCACGCCGTGACCAACCCCACAGTGGCCAGCAATTATCGCCTGGCTGGTTTGGGTATGTTGCGAGACCCTATTGATGCAACTGTTGACAGTCTTGACAATCCTGCGGTGTGTGGATTCAGTACCTATGTCTGGAATGAACGATATAATCTTCAACTGGCTCGGGCCATCAAACAACGTTGGCCCGATTGCTTGATTGTGCTTGGTGGACCCAATGTGCCTAATCAAGAACAGGCTTACCGCCAGTGGCGAGCTGCTGCACCTTGGATTGATGTCACCATACGTTACGAAGGTGAGCAAGCGTTTCAACAGATGTTGCTGGACCATTTGTCAGGCACAGTAAAAAAAGATTATGTGGCCACCCGATTGGAAGATTTAGACTACCCCAGCCCATATCTCACAGGCGTTTTTGATGATGTCATCAAAGACAAAAGTCATCAATATGCCATGACATTTGAAACAAATCGTGGATGCCCATTTGCCTGTACATTTTGTGACTGGGGCAGCTTGACTTACAGCAAAATAAAAAAGTTTCCCTTGGATCGGGTCCTGGCTGAAATTGCCTGGGCTGGCGAAAATCAAATTGAATTTCTTTTAATTGGTGATGCTAACTTTGGTGTGTTTCCTGACCGTGATCGCGAAATAATAAATCACCTTATCTCAGTGAAGCAGCAATCCGGTTACCCTGAACAGTTCAACACCAACTGGTATAAAAATTCCAATCAAGTTGTGCTGGATATTGCCGAACTATTGACCCAACATGGATTAAACCGCGGTCTTACCTTGAGTGTGCAAAGCATGAATGATGACACGCTCACTGCAATCAAACGCAAGAACATGCGTATCAATGATCTGAGTTCGTTATTTCATGACTGCAATCGTAGACAAATTCCGTTCTATACTGAGTTGATCTTGGGATTGCCGCTTGAAACTGTGGATTCCTGGCGTCAAGGACATTATGAGCTTTTAGAAATGGGTCAGCATGGATGTGTGTTTGTATTTCCAGCAGAATTATTGAGAAACAGTGAACTGGGTATCAAACATCAAGACTATGAAATTCAAAGTGCAGCAATAGAAGATTATTGGCAATGCAAAGTCACGGGCATTGACGAATGTCAGAACATTGTAGTGAGTCACAGCACAATGACTGCCGCAGAACATGTCACAGCCACAATGTTCAGTTGGATGATTGTGTCGTTTCATCATCACGGATGGACTGAAATTTATGCAAGGTATCTGCATAGCCAGGGCTGGAGTTATCAAAAAATATATGAGAGTTTGGAACAATGGTTGGCCAATGATGAATTTTTTCAGGAGCAAATCAACAGTATTCGTAGCGATGTAGAAGCATTTTATCTGCGTCAACAGAGCACCGGATACTATAGCATATGGAGTACTGTTCAGACCCTGTTTCAAGATCATCAGCAGAGTTGTCAGCGCCTGGCCCAGTGGTTCCTGGCTGTGTATACCGGAGTGTTGGCCTGGCAGGTAATTGAATTACAACAAGCGTGGATCACAAACCCTAATATCAAGAGCAAACTTGTGCTGGCACAGCCCAACAATTTACTGAGCGTAATACTAGAGTTAGAATCCGAATTTGCTGCTGGTAGAAGAACCTACGAATTTCGTCCCACATCGCAGTGGACAACACTTGAAGAATTCATGGCCTTTGTAGTGCTACGCAGAAAAGAAGGTTTTGGGAAAAATCGTGTCATAGACGTCACCAACTGTGCATGAAGACCCTTGACATGTGTATGCTAAATATGATATGCACCGCGAATTCGTACAAGTTGTCTGTGATGTTGACTGTAAATGGGAGGGATTACCCCCAACTTATAGGTCCTATGTCAATGACGAATTATTTGCCGAGCGCACATGGATCTGGACTGAGCAGTATCTTGAAGAATTGTTTCAAATTTCAGCGCCGCCCGGCAAGTACACAATTAGATTTGAGTTGGTGCAGCCTTGCTTGGCCGAGTTGACAGTGACAAATATGCGGGTGGTGCATGGGCCAGGACGAATGAAATCAGGTGGACTATTGAAAATTGGAAGTACAGAACATGAGAGCTAGCGAATTTATCAACGAAAATGCCAGCGCAGGGGCCACAGGTGCTGGATCAATTGCTGCCACTATGAGCGGGCTGGGGCACATGCCTGCGTTGAGTCGCACGGGCGGTAACCTATTGACTGGTAAATATACAAACGTGGACACACCAAATACACCAAAGAAGAGGAAAAATCGTGCTAAGTGATGCTTTGAAAACTTTACTCGCCACCGAGTATGCTTTTGCGACAAAAGCGCAGTACTTTCACTGGAATGTAGAAGGTCCGGACTTCGCACAATTACATAAGTTTTTTGAGAAGCTGTATGAAGAAGTCAACAACCATTCAATTGATCGTACCGCTGAATTTATTCGCTCCCTAGATGATTACGCTCCGGGTAGTTTTGAACGTTTTGCTGAACTCAGTGTAATTCAAGGACAGACCAAAGTACCTCGTGCCAGACTGATGATTGAAGAATTACTCGGCAATAACACTCAAGTCATTGACTTATTGAATCAATGTTTTGCCGAAGCTGAGCAAGAAAATCAACAGGGCATTGCAAACTTCATTGCCGAACGCCTGGACGCACATGGCAAACACGGATGGATGTTGCGTAGCTTCTTGAAAGATAACCGAGCATGAGCGACATCCGTGACATCATTGAGCGTTTAAATTTGATTGAAGGCAGTGCAACCTCTGCGGCATTGCCCAAGTCTGGCCTCAATGCTCAACAAAAATCAGTGCCTGAATTGCCGGCATTGTTTAAACCCAAGAACATCAGCCCAGTGTTGGGCAGCAAGAAGGATCCCAGGCATCCCACAGCAGGATATTTTGTAGGTGGTGAAAGCCAGGACATGAGTCATCCACAGAACGAAGATCTGTTGAGCACAGTTAAAAAAGGTCTCAATGATTATCTCAAGAGTGTGGAAGATCAGTTGGTGGGCAAGGATCGCGAACTCATCAACAAAGCCAAGGCCAACATACAAAAAGATCCTTTAGAAAAATTATTATCAGTTAAAACAATTCGCACTGACGATGGCAATGAAATTAAAATTCATGGCAACGAAGATGATGGGTTCCGCATCACAGTCAAAGGCCAGCCACTTAAATCAAAGTTTGATTCATTGGATGAAGCTGCCATGGCCTGTGAAATGTATCTAGCACGCCGCAGTGCAATGGTACCCGCAATGCAAGATCAAGATTACATAGAAGAACGATAGGATACGCCAATGAATTTCCGACAACTGTTTGAAAATAAAACACCAGTCACAGACTATGACACCTGGAGTGACAAAGTCGCTGCAGCAGGTGGCCGAGTATATCCTCAACCGGATAGAAATCGTTTGGTGGCACAAAGCTGGGACGGTGACGTCATTGGTGAATTTAATCTTAGAACCAATCAAGGGTATATTAATAGACAGCAAGGTGTGGCAGAAGGCTCAGAAGATTTGGATAGACAGGCTCTAGATGTTGCTGATAAACTCACTACTGATAAAACCTTGGCAAAGTTAAATGGTATGGCCCATGATAGTACCATTTATCGTGCGTTAGAACGTTATTTTGCTAAAAATAATATTTCCACAATAATCTTTAATCGTGTCGCTGCCATTGTGTTTAAAAAACTGGACGAGTATGGTCGTAGATTATCTACTGATCCAAGAATACAAGAACAAGGTGTAGCTGAAGGCTTAGATTCCGACAAGAGATTAAGATTAGATGACTTAATTGACCAATATAGAAGTGCTACTGATCCAGAAGCATACTATGATCTTGATGGCGAATACGGTGATCCAGATCTAATTATTGCTCAAATAAAACAAGAATTTGGCGACAATGTTGCTAACAAGATAGAAGCAGGTGCTAATAAAATGCACTTTGGTAGACAACATCATTCAATTGGCAATGATCCATATGATTGGAAAAAATCACCACGTGTCACACGCTCGGGCAAAATCAATAAACAAGACAGTGATACCATGAAACGTGGTATAAAATCTAAGTTAGGTGTGGCGGAAGGCAAAGGTGATTTTGCACAAGCCATTGAAAATCTACACGGTTGGCATGAAGTAGAATCAAACAATCCTGACATAAGAATTTGGGAGTTTGATGATCGTGAAGGCGGTCACTACGCTCAAGGAACAGTGTATTACATTGAGAAAACTGGTCGCATACAAATAGAGTTTGAAGACCGAGATGGTTATCACGGCGGTGATGTAACTGATGCTTTCAATTCCATTGGTGATGCTATGAATGTGTTGAAGAATATCACAGTACAGGTTAGACCAAACACCGGCAAAGCACGAGATTTTGATAAACTTGGTGGAAGAACTGTTGCAGGTCCAGATGATCTATATAAAACTGATCGTGCAGGCCGGAAAGGTACCTTGAATAAGAGTCGCATGGATACTATGAAAGCATCTAGTCCATATCGTAAGACAGGCCCCGAAGGCCAATTACCCGAGTCTGGCGTAGAAGAAGCCACAGGTGATCCAAAGTTTGACACCATGATGAAAAAAGTTGCAAAGACCCCAACTCAAGCACAAAGAAATGCCGAACGCATTAGGCAAAAAAGAGAACGAGAAGAAGAGACTCATAAGCATTTTGCCAATGGTGGCGGGTTTGGCCCAAGCCCAGCCGACAAATTAAGTATTAGAAAAGGTGTAGCGGAAGTTTCTGATGATGGATACGGGTACAAGTCATTGTCAACCAAACAAATTATGAAGTTGATCCAATCAGGTAATTGGGAAGCTGTACAAGATGTTGTACCGGGCAAGCACATTCAATTACGCAACAACAGAAATGGAAAGAATACCACTGTACATGTCAAGCAAAACATGGCAGAAGGCTCAGACGAGTTTGAGGTTCAGTTAGATGGTCAACCCGTTCCCGGCCCATACAATGATTTTGATCATGCAAGAAATAAAGCATCAAAGTTAATCAGTTACCAGAAGGGCGAAGTTGCAGAAGTATATGTAAACGGCAAGTTAAAAATGAGGTTAAAACTCAACACACCGCATCAACATTTTGATGAACAAGGTGTAGATGAAGGCTTGAAAAGTAAAATAGCAGGTGCGGCTCTTGCTGCTGCCAATCTCTTAGGAAGTCCTGCTCAGGCAGCACAAGAACCAGTTAAACCTATAACAATTGCCTATGTACAAATTGACGGTGAAGTCAGGAAATACAATCTAGGAGATAAATTTTCTAGTGCCAAAGAAGCTGAACAATTTATTTCTGGTGTCTTAGACAAGCAAGGTATATCAGGATATACCTTAGATATTAAACACGGATATCCCAAACAGAAGCAAGGTGTAGATGAAAATCTACGCGATTGGTTCAAAGAAAAGTGGGTAAGATTTGGTCCTGATGGCAAGATTCGTGGCGACTGTGCCAGAGGCAGCGAGTCTGAAGGCAAGCCCAAATGCTTGCCACGGGCCAAGGCACATGCCCTGGGTAAAAAAGGTCGGGCATCGGCTGCAGCTCGCAAGCGTAGAGAAGATCCCAATGCAAATCGTGCAGGTGCTGCAATAAATGTTGCAACCAAGAAGAAAACCAACGAAGTTCAACTTGACGAAAAATGCTGGGATACGTACAAACAAGTAGGCATGAAGGAAAAAAGCGGTCGTATGGTTCCCAACTGTGTGCCAAAAGAAAGTCAAGAACAATCAGAAATGTGCCCTGAGTGCGGTGGTGCAATGTATTCCGAAGCTATGATAAATGAAAAGAAAGATGCTTGTTACTATAAAGTCAAAGCATCGGCCAAAGTGTGGCCCTCGGCCTATGCATCAGGACGCCTGGTACAGTGTCGTAAACGAGGTGCTGCCAGCTATGGCAAAAAATCAGAAAGTAAAATACCCAAAGACATGAATGAAAATCTACAGTTACCACCTAATGTCGTTGACTTGATTAAAAAAATAGCACAGAGTGACGCTGCGCCCGAACACAAGCAAGCCATCATCAAATCTATTATAGCCAAGTATCAACCCATCAAAGACATTGCCGAAACACCAACACCAACACGAACCGCACGTGAAAAGTTCAACCAAGGACTGAAACGTACTGGCTTTGACCCCGATGCAGCAGCCAAAAGACTCACTGACTTAATCGCCAAGCAAAAAGCCGAGCGTGAAAGATTTGAAAAAGAGAATCCTGCAGTGTATGGCGATGCGCCCAAGGCATCCAAATGATCACTTACACATTGGAAGCCGTGATTGGGGTTGATCCCAACGGCGACCCAGTATCCGAAACGTTTAATATTCAGGCCAGTAATTGGAACGAAGCACGTCATAAGTTAGATGAATTGGTAGCAGCCGCACGAGAGAACCAGACACCACCTTAGGACCGCTGAGGTACGGTTGGGCGGCTGCTGCCCGACGCTACAGACCGCTACCCTGTAGTACAAAGTGAGCATTATAATAACAATAACAATGCTTTATGTCACCGAAGATGATTGTGGATTGCCCATATACATGGTCACAAACAATCAAGGGCTGTGTTTAGTACGCACCACCAATGGTGGCATGGCACTCTATATCAACGCTTTTACTAAAAATATCAACCCCAATCTTCGAGTCAATGTGGGCGGAGATCCGGGCACTAAAAATAATCCGAGTCCACGCATTTTCCATCACGTTCGACGATATCGTCGTTGACAATGGTGTTAGTTTAATATATAATTGTTTTTTTGGAGATATTAAATGGATAGTCGATCATTCACCGGTGAACAAAAAGCCAAACTAACTCAACTCATCAACGAAGGTATGCAGGTCATGCATGAAGTTGAAACCCTCAGTGGTGGACTCAGTGACACCGTCAAAGCCATTGCTGAAGAATTAGAAATCAAACCATCAGTGCTTAAAAAAGCCATCAGAGTAGCACACAAAGCTGAATTTGGCAAAGCTCAGCAGGATCATGCGCTGTTGGAAGAAATTCTAACCACTGTTGGAAAAACTCTTTGACGCTGACCGTACCATTACGGTTGGCCCCAAAACAATTTCCTCCCAAGCAACTCGCAGGGAAAATCTGTCTTAGCCCTTTTGTGGCAATAGAAGTAAATTATACCGGACAAGTCAGACTCTGTGGGTGTGCTGCTTGGATGCCGGCCACAGTGGGCAACTTGTTTGACAACTCTATCAGTGAACTTTTGAGCTCCTCATTGGCTCAGGACATTAGGCGCAGTATTGGTGATGGCAGTTACATCTACTGCAATGCTGACACCTGTGGAATCATTCGCAACAATGAGTTTAATGATGTCAATAATCTTCCACCGTCGGTGCAGTGGCAATTAGAAGACACCCAACGTTGGGCAATGCCATATGAGATATTTTTTGCAGGCGATGTCACTTGCAATCTCAGTTGCCCAAGTTGTCGTACCGAAGTGCAACTTACCACAGAAGATGAGCGTGAACGTCAAGAAGACCTAGGTGAGAGATTAAAACAAAATCTATTCCCTTCGCCTACAGATCAAACAATTAAGTTACATCTCAGTTCCAGTGGGGAGTTGTTTGCCAGTCCTATGTTACTGAGATTTGTCAACAGCATCAACAGCAACGACTTTCCAAACTTAAAAATTTGTATTCAAACCAATGGGCTATTGATGCCTCAACGCTGGCATCGACTCAGTGACATGGCTAGTCATGTAGAAAAGATCACTATCACAGTGGATGCTGCTCAATCTGCTACCTATGAGAAGTTACGTAGGGGCGGTGCTTGGAAGGATATGCAACACACACTGCAATGGACACAAAATCAATGTGCTCAACGAGGTATCAAATTACATTTGCGTATGATTGCACAGTTTGATAATTACAAAGAAATTATAGAATTTTATGATATGGCTCATAAGTTCGGCGCTGATTGTGTTGAATACGCTAGATTACACAATTGGGGCACATTTAGTCATGAGGAATTTGCTAAATTAGATGTGTTTGATCACACTCATCCATCAAACTCCGACGCACAGGCATATCTTGATCAAGTCAAAGATCAATCAGATGTGTTGTTATTTGGTGGAGTATAAAAGGAGAATGCATTGATTAATCAAGGTACAAACCAAAAAGAAATTGATTCGTATGATCAATTGGCTTGGCGAAACGAACGACAACTTCTGCATACTCGGATCTTGACATTCTGTCAAACTAACAATATTGGATTATGTACTGCATTTTTTGACAATGCAATAGAATCAAGCACACACGATAAAATTGTCTGTGTGTGCTTGTTTGATCTCATCCCTGGCATGGATTCTTGGCAATCAGTTAATACCATGTGCAGTCAATTGGGAAAAATTTGTTTCGTGGTCACTGATAACTTGATAGAATTTAATGATCTTGAATTCATCAAATTTGTCAGTTATCCAAAACTACTGGGAGTCACTGCGTCATACAAAAACATAGACTTTACTTCGGTCACTCCAACCAAACTTTATAACTGTTTTATTCAACGAGTTGATTCCACTCGGCAGAGTTGGTTTTATTTTTTACATACATATGATCTGCTTGATCGTGGATATGTTAGTTTGCTGATGAAACAATTGAGTAGCTACTGCACTCTTGTAGGGAAAGAGTTGTTTGATTACATACACTATACCTATCAACTCAATAAACTACCACATTTTGAAACTGCCTATCAATCCCGTAAGAATCAAATACCATTTAGAAACTTTGAAGAAAAGAATAATCTGTTGTCATTGATAGCCGATTCCAAATACTCATTGGTGTTGGAAACTTATGCAGTTGAGGATGACGGGACCAGATGGTGCTTTACCGAAAAATCATTGCGGGCTATTCAGTTTCCAACTATTCCACTGTTGTTTGTACAAAAACATGGAGTTCAGAAGTTGAAAAATTTAGGTTTTGAAATTGGAAATTACATGGACCAGCTAGACGGTCAGACCTGGCATCAAAGACAAACACATTTACTTGATTTATTGATCAATGATAATATTGACATTGACTGGAATCAACTGTATAATCAGAGCAAGCATAATCGAGATTTACTTGAATCCTGGAAAGTAGATTACCAGCATCCCGCCTTTTTTGATAATTTTTATGATAAGGTACTAGAACATTGAGCTACATTGACGCCTTATTTGATCGTGAGCACGATCGCATACACGTAGTAGAACGTCGAGATGGTATTCGGCAATACCAGGAGTATCCGGCCAACTATATTTTTTACTACGATGATCCTCGTGGAAAGTTCCAAAGCATCTATGGTACTCCGGTGTCTAGATTTTCCACACGCAGCAACAAAGAGTTTCGCAAGGAACTGCGCATTCAAAACGGTAAAAGATTCTATGAGTCTGATATCAATCCGGTGTTTCGTTGTCTAGAGGACAACTACAAAGGACAAGATGCTCCTCGACTGCATGCAGCATTCTTTGACATTGAAGTGGACTTTGATCCAGAAAAAGGATACTCAAAGCCCGACGACCCGTTTAATCCTATCACAGCAATATCAGTGTATCTAAGCTGGTTAGATCAACTGGTGACATTGGCCATACCTCCGCGTCACATGAGCATGGAAACTGCCCAAGAGCTTGTTGCAGACTTTGACAACACTTTTTTGTTTGAATCTGAACCAGAGATGTTGAAGATGTTTTTGGATCTGATCGACGACGTTGATGTGTTGAGTGGGTGGAACAGTGAAGGCTATGATATTCCTTACACTGTAAATCGCGTGATTAGAGTTCTCAGCAAGGATGATACACGCAAATTCTGTCTATGGGGGCAACTTCCCAAACAAAGAACATTTGAAAGATTTGGTGCCGAGTCACAGACATTTGATCTCATAGGTCGTGTACACATGGACTATATGCAGCTCTATAGAAAATACACCTACGAAGAACGTCATAGTTACAGTTTGGATGCCATTGGTGAATACGAAGAGGTCGGCGGCAAGACAGCGTTTGAAGGAACACTTGATCAACTCTACAATCAAAACTTCAAACTATTCATTGACTACAACAGACAAGACGTTGTGTTGTTGGCCAAACTAGACAAAAAATTAAAGTTCTTGGACCTTGCTAACACACTGGCACATGAAAATACTGTGTTGCTGCAGACCACAATGGGTGCTGTGGCAGTGACAGAACAAGCAATTATCAACGAAGCCCACGAACGTGGATTGGTAGTGCCCAACCGTAGAGAAAGACTCACAGATGAAGACACACAAGCCGCAGGTGCCTATGTTGCTTATCCAAAAAAAGGTCTCCACGACTGGATTGGATCCATTGACATTAACTCGCTCTATCCCTCGGCAATCCGTGCTCTTAACATGGCCACCGAGACAATTGTTGGTCAACTCCGACCAACAATGACCGACAGGTACATTGCAGATAAAATCCAAGGCGGTGCAAGTTTTGCTGCAGCATGGGAAGGGTTGTTTGGTAGTCTTGAATACACTGCTGTGATGGAGCAGCAACGTGGCACTGAAATCACAGTTGACTGGGAGGATAGCGAAGAAACTGTGTACTCAGCGGCTGAACTCTGGCGAATAATTTTTGATTCAAATCAGCCTTGGATATTGTCGGCCAATGGCACTATTTTTACTTACGAACGAGAAGGTGTGGTTCCGGGCTTGCTCAAGCGTTGGTATGCCGAACGCATGGACATGCAGACAAAAGCAAGAGATTACGAAGGAACAAATGATGTACAGTTTGAATACTGGGACAAGAGGCAGTTGGTTAAGAAAATTAATCTTAATAGTTTGTATGGGGCTATTCTCAACCCTGGTTGTAGATTTTTTGATAAACGAATTGGTCAATCAACCACACTTACTGGAAGAGCCGTGGCAAAACATATGGATGCCTATGTCAACGAATGTCTCACAGGCAAGTATGATCACACAGGCGAAACAATTATCTATGGTGACACAGACTCATGTTACTTTTCAGCCTGGCCAGTACTGAAGAAAGAAGTAGAAGAAGGTCGCATGACCTGGAACAAAGATGTTTGTGTGCAGCTATACGATGGTATTGCTGATCAAGTCAATGATAGTTTTCCGGCGTTTATGGAACAGGCATTTCACATACCTAGAGATATGGGTGCAGTGATACGTGGCGGTCGAGAACTTGTGGCATCCAAGGGTTTGTTTATTACAAAGAAACGTTATGCTGTGCTGTATTACGACAAAGAAAACAAACGCACAGATGTCAATGGCAAGCCCGGCAAAGTCAAGGCCATGGGCCTGGATCTCAAACGCAGTGATACTCCCAAAGTGATTCAAGACTTTTTGTCAGAGATTCTTAATGATGTACTGACCGGAGCTACCAAAGATTCAATTGTAGGGAAAATCAAAGAGTTTAAATATGCATTCAAGGAACGTCCGGGCTGGGAGAAAGGTACTCCCAAGCGTGTAAACAATCTCACTAAATTTGTCAAGGCCGAGCAGAGAGAAGGTAAAACCAATATGCCTGGACATGTACGTGCAGCAATGAACTGGAATACTATGCGCAGAATGCATGGTGATAATTACAGTATTGCAGTTGTTGATGGCATGAAAACAATTGTTTGTAAACTTAGAAGTAATGCACTGGGATGGACGTCAATTGGCTATCCCACTGACGAATTGCACTTACCTGCGTGGTTCAAAGAATTGCCATTTGATGATCGTGAAATGGAGTCAACTGTGATTGACGCCAAAGTTGATAACCTGTTGAGTGTTCTTGATTGGGAATTGGGAATAGCAACAAATACAGAAAATACATTTCAAAGCCTGTTTGAATTTACATGAAACTCAGCGACGTAATTAGATATAAAAATCAAATTAACCAGATGCTCAATAATGTTGATTATCGATGGACTATTGATTCCCATCTTGATGAACTTATGCGCATGGTTCGAACCGAAGTAAATGTTCGTAATATGTACGAAGTTAACGTTCAAAGAAAAGTTGATAGTGTTCTTAACTCATTGCATGATTTAGAACAAGAGTTAAAAAACATTTCGCAAAGCGTTAACACCTTGGTAGAAGAAATACAGCCACAGTACTTTGAAAAAAGTTACAAATGGTATGTCAACGAAATGCGACACGAAACTATACCTTATATTTTAAATCGAAAATTGGCTATTACTGATAAAGAATATGAGATTTTTAGAGCACGTGTCAAATCTTGGACCGACTGGCAATATCCGGCAGTGTGTTTTAGACCGGCCACTGAAGAACATGTATTGGATCTTGTTTCTAGTAGCCCTTTGTATCTTGTTGATCAGGATTACGACTTACTTGTGCCAAGTATAGAAAGATTTAACAAGCGATATCAACGACATCTAAGGCCCTATGTCATCAAAGAAAGCGAATCTGATCCAATGATGAACTTTCTCCCTAACAATCAGTTTGGACTGGTTGTCGCCTATAACTTTTTTAACTTCAGACCTTTTGAGATTATCAAACATTATTTGTCTGAGTTGTTGACCAAACTTAGACCCGGTGGTGCATTTATTTTTACTTTCAATAACTGTGATTATGCCAATGGTGTAATGTTAAGTGAGTCAATTTATTGCTGTTATACGCCTGGTGAAATGCTGATAAATCTTGCCAAAATGTTGGGCTATGAACATTCCTATACCTATTGCACCGATACGCTGTGCTGGGTGGAACTATGCAAGCCTGGCAATCTCACCACAATGCGCGGCGGACAAAGTCTTGCAAAAATTATACCAAAACAGTTGTAAAATCTAAATACCCCTGTTATAATAAACGTATCATATTGGAGAACCTATGAAAGACAATCTTTTGGATTTAGTAGAACACACATTTGATCTTGGTTGCATTGACCTGATCAAAGTCACAGGCACTGACAAAGAAACTTTGATTTCTGGCATTGATGACAAAGAACGTAAAGTAATAGTCGAAGGACGATTTGCCACCCCCTCCGCAGAATTCATCGGAACATTTGGCATGCCCAATCTCAATAAACTAAAAATTCTTTTGAACTTACAAGAGTATCGTGAGAATTCCAAACTGTCTATCACAAAGAAGAGCACTGGCGAGCCCGACGGTATTGCATTTGAAAACGCCACCGGAGATTTTAAAAACAGTTATCGTTTCATGAGTCGTGAAATTGTGTCTGACAAATTAAAAGCAGTGACATTTAAAGAACCCAAGTGGCACATTGAGTTTGAACCCACTATTGCCGGCATCCAACGTTTGAAAATGCAGGCGCAGGCCAATGCCGAAGAAACATTGTTCCAGGCCAAAACCGAAGGCACAGACTTGAAATTCTTCTTTGGTGATCATTCAACTCACGCTGGAAATTTTGTTTTTCAATCAGACGTTACTGGACAGCTCAAACGTGCCTGGGCTTGGCCGGTGTCTACTTTTATTTCAATTATGAATCTCAGTGGTGACAAGAAAATCAAGATCAGTGATGATGGCGCAGCAGAAATCACAGTTGATTCAGGCTTGGCTGTGTATCGTTACATTCTCCCAGCGCATACAAAGTAAATGGCACAACGCATATTAATCATGGGGTTGCCGGGGTCAGGTAAAACTTTCATGGCACGGGCTCTACAACAACTTCTCAGTAGTTTTCAGCATGAAGGGCATGGTATCCGTGTGGAATGGTTTAATGCCGACAACGTGAGGAAAAAATTCAATGACTGGGATTTCACTGAGGCTGGCCGCATCCGCCAGAGTCACAGGATGCGCGAACTGGCCGATGCCAGTGATGCTGACTATGTGATCGTGGACTTTGTGGCACCTTTGCCCGAGCAACGGCACAATTTCAAAGCCGATTGGACTGTTTGGATAGACACTATTCGTGAAGGTCGTTACGCTGACACCAACGCTATGTTTGCCGAACCAGATGTGTATGATTTTCGCATCACTGAACAGAACGCTGAAAAGTGGGCAGAATTTATTGCCGAACACATTTTAGACAATCGGCGTCGCCCTCAATTTGACTGGCAACAAGAAACTGTGCAAATGTTGGGTCGCTGGCAGCCCTGGCACGATGGTCATAGAGCTTTGTTCGAAAGAGCTATTGCCAAGACAGGTCAAGTGTGTATAATGATTAGAGATTGCCAGGGATGGCAAGGATCAAATCCTTTTGAAATTGCCAAAGTTAAAAGTTTTATACAGAGAGACTTAGATCCTATATATCAGGGCCAGTATGAAATTCAAGTTGTACCAAACATTGTAAACATCACTTATGGTAGAGATGTTGGATATAAAATTGAACAAGAAACATTCGATGATCAAATATCTTCTATCAGTGCAACAAACATAAGAAAACAATTAGGTATTCAATGAGCGAACAACATGACTTAACAGCAGCACAGCATGACTATGCCGTGTTCCTTCCTGCCGTATCAAGTTTCTACAGTACGTATGTTGGACGTCAACGGTTTGAACCCTATGTTGATGTCACACGCATGCCGGCTGGTCTTCCTGACATGGAGATGTTGAACATTTTCAATGATCAAGCAGGATTGTTCCCCTATCGTTGGGCATTGTATTCAGCAGGGCATGCCAATTTAGATTTAACCAAACACGATCCTCGAGAAGATATGATGCGCAATCGGGGTCAACATACCACCTTGCTGTGCGATTCAGGTGGATTCCAAATTGCCAAAGGTGTATGGGAAGGCGATTGGAAAGATCCCAAGTGTCCCCGGGCACAGAAGAAACGCGATGCTGCGCTGAAGTGGTTAGATGGCATGGCCGACTATGGCATGACACTGGATATTCCCACATGGACTTCCCACGTGCCAGGTGCCACTGAAAAAACTGGCATCAGAGACTATGATGATGCTGTGAAAGCCACGCACTACAACAATGAGTACTTCATCCGGCATCGCCGTGGTGTCGACCAAGGCGGCACCAAGTTCTTGAATGTGTTACAAGGTGCCAATCACAGCGAAGCTGATCGTTGGTATGACCTAATGAAACAATACTGTGACCCCAAACAATACCCTGGACGTCACTTCAATGGCTGGGGCATGGGCGGTCAGAATATGTGCGATGCTCACTTAGTGATGCGCAGAATTGTCACACTGATACATGATGGTTTGCTGGAGCAGGGCACACATGATTGGATGCACTTCCTGGGCACGTCAAGACTGGAGTGGGCGTTGTTGCTCACAGACATCATGCGAGCAGTGCGTCGCTATCACAATCCTGACTTTACCATCTCTTTTGATTGTGCGTCACCATTCCTGGCCACTGCCAATGGACAGTTGTACCACAGCATTGGAATAGAAGATCGTGGACGTTTCAACTACTTCATGGAACCCACAGCAGACAACAAAAAGTATGCCGCAGACTCGCGCAGTTTCCGTGATGCAGTGATGCAGGATGGCATTCACAAACAGTTTGAAGACTCGCCCATCAGCGCACGCCTGAAGATATCAGATATCTGTGTGTACAAACCCGGCGATCTAAATAAGATTGGCAAAGAAGGTAAGACAAGTTGGGATAGTTTCTCCTATGCGTTGTTGATGGGGCATAATGTTTGGATGCATCTTGAATCAGTACAACGTGCCAATCGTGCATATGACTCAGGTATTGTGCCCAGTATGTTACTACAAGAATCATTTGATCGTGTCAAAGTCCGAGATATTGTTGATGAAGTTTTTGCCAAAAACGACCGCCAACAAAGTTTGGCATTGGTTGACCATCACAAGAAACTCTGGGAACAGATAATTGGTACTCGAGGACACACCGGAAAACGGGCAAACAATGCCCACACTATGTTTAATACACTTTTCTCAGTGGAAGAAAAGGATTCAGAAGGAGATTTGGATGAATCAAGACTTGACCAACTTGAGCAACAGCAGTAATATAGAAGAACTCGGGATTGAAGAACTTGAACAAGAGCATCATAAATTGAAAAAGCAGTTGGGTAAGTTAGAAAAACATCCCATTGCCGATCACGATCGAATACGCGATATTAAAAAACTCAAACTACAACTCAAAGATCAACTCACTAAATTGAAGGCCGAACATGGAACGTCAGGGTCATAAAACAGTCACTATTTTCACTGGTATAGAAGTCGAACACACTGCACAGTATCAACAACCAACTGTGTTTGTAGTAGGTGCACAAAACGTCAATGAGATTGAACGACGTGCCGAAGCCTTTGGCGCTCGTCACATCTACCTTGGTGCCAATCATAGTTTTCCACGCGACGCCAGTACCGAATCCTGGGCCAACTTTGAAGGC
>Ga0181355_1000360_pt1 | contig 19304 bp, 32 predicted proteins | sample Fa13VDMM15DN_FD_130099 | JGI IMG/M metagenome (GOLD analysis project Ga0181355, IMG submission 130099) | Freshwater viral communities from Lake Michigan, USA - Fa13.VD.MM15.D.N | ecosystem: Environmental > Aquatic > Freshwater > Lake | place: USA: Michigan | collected 2013-09-23 | reverse complement strand
GCTATACGCCGTGCGAAGGCCGAAGGGAGCATTGGTCGAGGACATTCTCGATTCCTTCTGCTAGGTTGAGAAATCCCTCACCTGCCATCAAAGACAGGGTCGGGCGCTTCTTCACGCAAGCTAGAAATGCCATCCTCTTCTACCAATCTGGACTTGGAGCCACGGGCGCGATCCGCCATCATGTCATTGTCCGAGATCATCCGCTCTTCCTCTCGCAGCGGCGCGTCGTGGTGCGCCTCTCGCATAAGACGATGATACAGACGGATCGGCAGTTTTGCTGCGATCATCTCGTTGACACCGACCAAGCCGGCATACTCGCCGGTCTTAACCGTCGCATATTCCCAGCCCGGAACCTCTTCAGGCTTGATGGGCTCGTAGCCGAGCCGGAATCGCCCCTGAATAGAATCACGCGGATTGGTCGTGGTCAGCCAGCACACATGGTAGCCGGGGATCTCAGGCAGATCCGGCAGTGCGCTTTGATAAAACGAGTCACGAAACATCTGAACTCGGTCATCGTCGGAGAGCTCGCGGCTCTCAGTAACGCGGCGATCATCCATCGCGCGGCTACGACGTGCAGGATCAGAAAGCTTCTTCAACCGTTCATCGCTAGTCATATTCATCGCTCGCTCCTCTTTAGCGCGCTGCCTTATTCTGTTTGTCCCAGTTGCGGTAGTATTTGATCATCTCATCACGCCTAACTGGGTCATCCCATGCACCTGAATCTTTGAGGGCCTCTATGCGACCCTTACTCAATTCATACGCTACTTTGCCGGGAGCCATCTGACGGCTGTTCCCGACCGGAGGGCCACGCCTCCCTGTTCGAGGTTCAGTATAGTCCGAATCAGTATCTTCTGCAAAACGGTGCGGAAGATACTTGGTAAGTCGGCGATCCAGCTCGTCCCAATACTGGTCGGTTGCCGGGTTAAATCCCTCACGGGCTAGGCCGGCGTCGATGGAGCGAACCACATCCGAATCGGCGTCAGAGCCGTTTGGCTTGAACCAAGGGTTGTCCTCCGCCCAGCGCTGAGCCTTCATATCCACGATGGATGGGGCAGGCGCAGGAGCCGCAGGGGCTTCGGAGAGCTTTTGTTTAACGCGATTGATTTCCGCGGCCTTGGCAAGGGCGTGGTCTCGCTGCCGCATAAGCTCGGCAAACCGCGCGCCATCGCCAACTTCTATTGCTTTGGCAAGAGCCTGCTCAGCATTGCGAACGCCCATCAGAGCCTGATTATAACTCTGATCGATGTTGCCGCGTGTGAAGTTGACCGTCTGGTCCTCAATCGCCTGAAGACGCTGCTGCAAAGCCTGATTTTGCTGAATCAGCCACTGCATTTCCTCCCGCGTCTTGTCACGGGCGAACTTCTGGTTCTGTTTCCGACGCTGGCGTTCGGCGCGCTTGGCGTCTCGGCGAGCGTCCTCTTCCATCGTGCGGCTATCGGAAAGACGCTCGTCGTCCTCCGAATCGTCGCCATCATCTTGGTCCTGAGCATCGGCCTGTTTCGCCTCTACTTCAGTTTCCTCAATGATTTCAAACTCTTCAGCAGATTCGGCTTCTTGCTGTTGTGCCTTCTCGGTGCTGTTCATGGCGTCGCCTCTCAGATGTGCGCTTTGATGTCGGTGGGATCTTCGACCTCGCCGATCATGTTCAGGTCATCGAAAATGGCGAACTGCACCTTCTCGTAATAGCCTTCGAGCTCAGGAGCAGTCTTCTCCCAGCGCACGCCGCCGTACTTGGGGACAAACACATACGAGCCCGGCTGGCACCACTGGCCTTCAGCCCAATGCTCTAACGTGTTGCGGTTTTTGTAGGCGAGCGGCCCGATAGCAATCACCTTTGCGACGCAAGTGTTGTCGAGCTCGGTTGCTTGGCTCTCGGGAGCGTAGTGAATACCGCCTTTGCTTTTTGTGCGAGGGCGGCGGATTTGAACAAGAACGCGAGACCCAAAAGGTCGGATGTTCGGTTTAACATCGGGGAACAGATCCGCGATTTCCTGCTCGGTAAGTTTGTCATCCGAGACCTGCTGAGCCGTGACCGGCACAATTAGACTCGGGAACAGCTTGCTATACTCGGGCGGAATGCTGTTTCCACCATTGTCCAGCGCGACGTTTGTTGTCATGCCCCTCTTCCTCTTCATCTCCGGCTAGAACCTCATCGATGATTTCCATCGCTCGGTTTAGGCCGGCGTACATGCCAGCCCGGCGTCCAAACTCAAAAGGTGAGCCGTCGCCGGGCTTCTCTAAGGTTTCATGGGCTATTAGACTTTTTTCCTCTAACAGCCTCTTGATTACGATTTCAATCATATCCCCATCCTGTCAAGCAGTCATTTATTCCCATCAAAGGATTTTAATCCTGACTGCGGACGGCGGTCGGTATTGCCCTTGAGGTTCTTGTGAATGCCATACGGGGCGTGCGGCTTCACATTGTCGCCAATCATCTTCTTGCTGGCTCCAGCCGGCTCGTCGTTGACCGGGAGCCCCATCGCGAGGCGCTTGTGCTGGGGGATCATGCTATTGTCCATTTTCAGTCCTCACGGGTTGGGGTTTATGCCTCGGCCTGTTGAATACGGAGTCTTTATGCCCTGTTCGGCCTCAAACACAGCAAGCTCCTTGGCAGTCATATTGTCTTCGCGGTTCATCGCCATACGGGCCTCGAGCTCCATCTCGCGCTCCTGCCGCTTGATGGCGTCCAGCTCCATTTCGCGCTGAATACGCAGGCGCTCCAGCTCCATGCGCCTGTTCTCAATTTCGGTCTGAGAGGCCATCTTGGCCTGCTCGAGCCCGATGCGAGCCTGATCGGCCTGCGCCTTAGCCTGATCCGCCTGCGCTTTGCGCTGCGTCTCCGCCATGAGCACCTGCGTCGGATCGGCTGGCTGCTGGGGCTTAAACTGCTGAAGCAGTTGCTGCGCCTGCATAACAATCGGCGGGAGACCCTCGAACGTCGCCGAGATGTCAGGCATGAACCTCTGAGAGGCCATCGCCAGCGTCCGGTCAACTTCAGCCGAGATCTCGGGATCTTTGCCAGCCAAGAACTGATCCAGAGGCACCCCGGTCGCAGCGCTCGCCTGCTCATAGAGATAGGTCGAGTACCAATAGACCATGTGCTCTTTGATGTGCTGAAGGACGCCGGGGATATAGACCGGCGCAATCAGAGGATTAGACCCGAAGATCGGAGATCTCAGATAGTCCAGATGGACCTAAAGGTGGGCCAGATGATCCTGCAATGGGAAGGCAGCGACAGGCTTGCCGAGCGTCATCGCGAGGTTCTCGTTCACCGCGTTGAGCTCGATGGGCTCGGGGCGTTTAACGAGAAGATCCTTGCCATTCGGGATCTTGAGGCGCTCGAGGAAAAGCTCTTCGACGGCTCTCTGGTCATAGAGCTGCGGCATTGCAGCAGCGCGCTGAGCGACAGCCTGCACTTGAGCGAAACGCTGCGCCTCAGAGAAGATATTGGGGTCTGATACCGGAATTACGTCAAGCGGACCTCTGAAGTCTTCTGCCTTGGCGATAAGTTCACCAGTGGCTCGCTTGATATAGTCGTCACTCAGGTGTTTTGCGTTAAGTCGATGCAGTACGCGCAACGTCATCTGCATCGAATTGTGGAGGCGGGCATGGATGGCCGAGAAGACCGTCATGCCCTGCTCGATAAGGGCCAGCGTTGTGCCCACAGGCTGCTGCGGGCTTGCCTGCTTGAGATCCTCAAACGTGGTACGGACCACGCCCTTGGCCGCGTCAGTGACAAAGCCCAGCAGCGAAAACAGAACCGCGTTCGGAGGATTGAACGGAACCGGCATGGCGATCTTGCGAACATCATCAACGCCAACGCCGCCCTCGATTTCCGTGACCTGCGTCGGCTCAATACGATCAGACTGGCCGCCACGCGACCCGCCCTTGAGCTTCAACATGCCGGGGAAGTTGTTAATGTGAGCGCTATCGAGCAGTGCGCGTAGAGCCCCCGTCGCAGCCGCCGATAGCGAACCAATCATATGCGGCAGCCCGATTGGATATGCGCCACGCCACGGAACGAAAGGCCACTCGATGATATGGATCAGCTCTTCCTGCCTCTGGTCGTCCTCGTCCCAGTTGCGGTAGATAGAAAGAACCTGACGACTGGTTTCATCAATCGTCACCAAATATGGGGCGAGGCCAAAGTTATCTTCAAAATCAAGATAGCAGGCGACTTCAAACAGGGTTCTGAGGCCGTCCTCGTTATATGAGGTCTGCTCTTTGCCCTCGATCTTGTCGTTAGCCTTGGCCGGCGCAGACTGCTCTGGCTCTTTCGGAGAGGTCAGATCGATCTCGCGATACATGCCGGCGTTGACGCGCTTCTCAAACTCGAGCTTGGTCAAACGCTGAACGTGCGTCTTTCTCTCGGCGCTATAAAAGCTTGTGGCGCTGTACGGCAGATAAATGTCGTCGATGGGCACAAACATGAAGATCGGGCGATCTTTCTGCTCATCCCAATAGAGCTTAGTGTACTGAACGCCACCGAGCGGGATCTGAGTCGTGGTCTGTTCCATCTCTGGACGGAACTCGATCATCTGCTCAGTGAGCTGCCAGTTCATAAACTTTTTCTTGCGGAGAGCCTTTTCAAGCTTCTCCTGCGTGACTTCGCCGGGGATGTATTCCTTTACAGGACCGTTTGCCGGAAGAAGCTCTTTCGTGACACGCGAAGAGAAATCCACGCAAGCTTCGGTCAGCATCGGATGCACGACCTTTGAAGCGCCTTGGAACTGCGCTCCACCGGGCGCATCTTCGCCAAGACCCGTGCGCCGCAGGCCCTCCTCGTACTGCTTGTCACGCAGCGTTCGCGCCTGCTTATCTCTCTCGATGAACTCGAGGAGCGAGTTTGCAATCTCCTGCATGTCCGCAGAGGGCATCTCCTCTGCAAGATTCATGTAGAACTCTGCGTTCTCTGCTACGGTAGGCTCGTCCATGATGACGGTTGCCGAGCCATCTTCGTTCTCGATGATCTCGGTCGTATCCTCGTCAACCTCGAGCTCCACGCCTTCCCGCTTCTCGTTCTCTTCTTCCATCGGATTTCTCTTCTATCAGGTGCGCGTGGCGTAGAACTGATGCTCAGGCCGCTGTCCATAGCTGTAATACTGAGACATCTCGGCTGGCGTAAATGTCCGCTGCATTCCCTTCGCAGCATCGGCAGCATTGGCCGCATCAAGAGCAGCCTTATCAATAACTGGCTCGCTCGTCTTTTTGGCGGCGTCAATCATAGCCTTTTCGAGAGCCTGTTGGGAAAGGTTTTCCGTTCCCAGAGCGCCCATCCAATGCTTTACGCCTTCCTGCTCACCAACGCGCCCAAACAGTTTCTGGTAGGCATCCTGAACGCGAGCTTCCGGCGACTCAGCAAGCGCCTTGGCGATTTCATCATATGTCGCGCCTTCATTCAGACGATTAAGCCAAAAGGCGCTGCCCGGATCTTCGGCGCTCGAGCGGTAGAACTCTTTCATGTACAGATCGTAGATCTGACCTTCGGGCGTAGCGCTGAATGCTTGTCCGAGCTGATCTCGACTAATTTCCCCAGATTGCAGTTTGTCAGCCCAGAACTTCAGTCCCTGTTCATCGTAAGGCCTGCCGGTTTCACCCATGTAGGTGTCTTTGACGAAATTCTGGTTGCCTGCGTAGTTCACGCCTTCCTGAGTGTCGGCGAAAATACGAGCAAGATCATCCGGGGCAATCTGCCCTGTGCTGAGCATATTATTCCAATAATCAAGGCCACCGGCGTCCGCGGCTCGACCAAACTTGCTGGTGTAGAGATCTTTGACTAGCTGAGAGTAATCCATGTTGTTCTCCTACCCCAATCGAGAAAGCGGGCCGGGGCCGACCGAGGCCGCCACGTTTGGATTCTGCGGTACGGGGGAGGCCACAGGACCGGCGTTTTTGTTCATGTACATGGACATAGGGTATCCCATGCTCAGCATCGGAACGGAAGCGGCTGGAGCCGGCGCGAGAGGCGAAGCGTGCATAGCGTCCGATCCGAAAGAATCATATGCAGTCAAGCCGGGAGGGGCAGACACATAACCCGGTGTAAACGCCCCATCGGTAAATGCCTGCGTCGGGCGAGTAGGATCGACCAAGCCTCCGTTGGCATAGTTCTGCTGCCCAAGCAGGTAGTTCCTTTGCCGGCGAATGGCGTCAGCCACAAATTCTTGCTTCTTTTTCTCTTCAGCAGCCTTTTCAGCGGCGCTCGATATCAGCGTGACAAGATCCGCCCCCGGAACTGCTGCCGCCATATCTGGCATGAATACAGTCTGATCTAGCCCATCTGGGCGGGCATCCTGTCTTGCAAGATCCTCAATCACCGCGGCGACAGATGGCTGGTCAGTGACCGGCCCAGCCCTGTTGTCAGCCGTCGTGATGTCGAAGACGGAAGGCGCAGGAGCAATTTCAGTTACAGGCAGATCAGCGAGAGCCTCGGTGCGCGCCTCAGTGGTCTGTCCGGGATCGGTAGAGGTGCTCGCAATGCTCTGGTCCCCGCGGCTGTCCTGCGTGTTGGAGGCCGTGCTCAGGGACGAGCTATAAGCCTCTGCGCCGGGAGCCGCAGCCGTTAGACCGGGGGACGTGGAATACAGACTTTCACCCGACATCAGGCCACCGCTGCCGGGAGCCGTTCCCGGAGCAGCCGCAGAGACCTCCGAGGCGCGAGCGACATCTTCAGCCGCGAGCGCAGCCGCCAAGTTAGCTGACGGCGAAGACTTACCTTGGAAACCGCCCTGAACGTCCTCGGCTGTCGCCTCTGCGGCCTGCCGGCCCGCCAACATGGAGTTCAGAACCGAATCCATAATGGCGTTGAAGGTAGCCTGACCGGGAAGGGTGTCATCGGTCGGGGCTTCGCCGGTCGGGGCCTCGCCGGTAGGCTCGCCATCGGTTTGAGAGCCCGCAGTGGGACCGCTTTCGGTCGAGTCAGACGCCGTGCCGCTCTCAGTCGCGCCGCTGGTTGTGCCATCGGTTGCGCCGCTTGTCCCGGTAAACCCGTAGCCCGAAGCGGCCTCGCTCATCGCAGCGCCGGCCTCGCCCGTATAGCCGGCCTCGTCGCCGGTATCGCCGTAGCCACCCCAGCCACCGCCCCAGCCGCCCCAGCCTCCGCCGCCTTCGTCAGAGCTGCCGCCCTCTCCAGACGCCGCGCTGCCACCCTCGTTGCCGGAATCGCTGCCGGATCCGCCTTCGCCGCCCTCATCGAACGACATCAGCCCGGTGGCCGGGTTGATCTTGCCTGACCCACCAAGCCGCTTCAGGATCGAGGCCTCACGCGGGTTGATTTGCGCGATGATCTTGTCTTCGTTAATGCCAAGCCGGGCCAGCTCCTGAAGGATGGCCTTGATCTCTCTCGGCTGATACGTCTCCCCGCCGGCCTCGATGGGCTTGGCGGGAAGGCCGATGTGCTTGGCATAGTTGTTCATGACGAGCCCTCACTCGCCATTTATAGCACGAGCGCGCAGCGCCTGCCTAAGCTCGCCCACAAGGCTGTCAGTTTTCCCCTTCTTGATCTGAGCTTCGAGGCCCTTCAAAAGCGGGATTGACTTGGGATTGCTGACAAGGCGCTCGCTAAGATCGAGAAGATCCTCGCTCAGGATGTTCTTGGCAAACAGCGCAGCACGTTCCCTCGGCATATTCGGAGTAGCCTTCAGGATGATGTTTGTGAGCTGCGGCCTGTAGATACCATGCTCTTCCGCGACATCCCGGAAAGACACGATGGCGCGCTCGATGGCGTCTTGCTTGCTTGCAGACCCGCCCTTGGCGTACCCTACTGATTCTTTTGAAGGTTCTTTGGCAGGTCCGCCTCTTGCTCGGCTGACAGATCCGCCGGCGGCGTTCCCAGATACGCCAGATCCAGATACGACTCCCGCGTCACCGGCACCTTGAACCGATTCATCAACCGCTCCAGCGGGTCGGAACCATGTGGGCGGGTTGACCCCTCCTGCGAGGTCGCTGACTGCTTTTCTTGTGTCATCAAGAGATGCCCTTCCTGCTCTGTATTCATCCCACAGCGCATCAACAGCGGCCATGTTTTTGGGTGTTTTAAACGTATCAGGGAACAGGCCCCTAACCGCTTCCCAAGTAATGGACTGCATCTGTCGAGGCAGAATACCACGCTCCTGCGCTGCCCGTCGATAGGCTTCTGCATAAAGCGGATAAGTGCCCTGAATACCGCTGGCCGCCGACCCGGAAGCCCCAGCCATTCCTTTTGGCGCGGACGTTTTGAAGTTGTGCGCTACTTCGACAGACTTCTGACTCAACGGACGCAACAGGCCTGCCGCGACAGCGTGCGTATCGATGGTCACATCGCCTCGCGAAGAATTGGGTGCGAGGATGTTGTTATAGAAGTTTCTGACCTTGTGCTTACCGCCCATGATGTCATTCAGAAGAGCGGGATCACCATTGCCCTCGACAGCGCGAATAGCCTTGGCGATTTCGTTCATGCTTCCCCACGCAACACGAGCGTCCTCGCCCTTCGATGTTTTGACCATATCGCCAAAACCGCCTTCCGGCGTAACGATGGGATAAGCTTTCGAGTTGTGAGCCTCATCATACAGACGAGTCCACATTGCTTTCAGGATTGCCTTTTCATCATCAGGCAAATCAAGCTTCGATATGTCGCCAAGAGAACGTCTGTTGATCTGATCAAACAGAGATGTGTACTCAGGCTTGTTCAGAGACGCGATGCTCTCATATGTCTTCTGCATTTCTGGGCTGAACGAGAACCCATTATAGAAGTTGTCTCCGCCGCCCTTAACGACATCGAGAACGCGCTTTGCGAGAGACACATTCTGATACCAGTCTTTCTGCGGTGACAGAGCGGCAAGAGCGCCAGCAACAGCGCTATCTGGGACGCCATATTCTTTTGCCCAGTCATCAGTGATGACACGAGCGCCGTCGTACCAAAGTTGTGAGCGGGAGCGAATGTTCTCAGGCACCTGATCGTGCAGATAGATCAGGTTGTCCTTCACATGATTGATGAAGTTTTCAGCGACCTCGTCAGGCGTTCCAGCTCTCAAGCTTTCCGGCATGTTGACGTAGTCTTTAACAAGATTGACGTTGTTCTCGAACATCTCCGGCGTCGCTTTCATCGACGGGAGGTCGGCGATGAGACGCTCGCCTTCGACTTCCTCGATGCGCTTCTTGCCGGTGGGATAGCGCGTGTTGATCATCGCAGGATGATCTGCGCCAACGTCTGCCGCTTTTGCGGCGTCGTCTGCCGCTCGCGCTGCGGAGGCCTCGACCGCCTCGTCAGCGCCGGAGATAGCCGCCTTCGCACCCGACTCTGCTGCGTCTTCTGCGCCCTTCATCTTTCGAGCGATGCGAGCGGCCATGCCAACACCGGGTAACGCGCCAGCCGCGGCCATCCCATAGATTTGGCGCAACGATGTGGCTTTCTTAACGTCGCCTTCTGCTTCCGCCTTCTTCATCTGGTCGTAGAGATCGGTGGCGTCATAGGCGGAGATAGCCTCGCCAATGCCGGGCAGGAAACTGCCAACCGTCTTGGCAAACTCGACCGGACCTTTGGTCGCCTCATCCACGAACATGCTTCCAAACTTGCGGATGTCCTCGCCCAAACGCTGCGACGGATCAGGGCCAGAAGAAACATCGGCGAAGTAGCCGCCTACGGTGCCGGGGATATCGGACAGGCCTTTTGCAGCCTGACGGATCGGTTCGCCAACAGATGCGCCAGCGCCCGCCACTCGGTCAGCCATAGCCTCGTAGGCACCCGGAGCCCGGCCTTCCTGCTCGACGCCCTCCATGCCGGTGAACCCGCCCATCGGGTCGAAGCTCGGCATGACAGGGCCGCCGCCGGCGAACTGGCGACTATACTCCAGCGAGCCCGTCAGGTTGCGCCGGGCGGGGTTGTACTGACCGGACAGGCTGAACCCATCCCGACCCACGTTGACGCCGTAGCCGCGGCCACCGGGGCCTTGCGAGGCCTGCACGCCGAAATAGGTGTCCGGGTCAAACGGCCTGCCACCGAGGCCAACCGTGTTCTCGCCTCGAGCGCCACGCATCGCCGGCTGAACGCGCTGGTAGCTAAACTCCATGGGGCCAGCCTGAAGCGCGCCTCGACCCACAAGGGCTCCGACGCCATCTGTCCGGGGATTGCTGGCGACAGCTCCCATCGCCGACAACGGGCCTCGAGACCCGCCCAGAACGCCGCTGTAGCCCATCCCGACGCCCGGAACATTCTTAGACTGGGCAACCGACTCGATCCCGACATCTGGAGCCCGCATCGTTCGCTGTATGCGCTTCATGCGCTCGGCGGGCGACTCATTGTCGAAATCGTCAGGTTCCATAGGGGTTCACCTTCGGTCGCGTGTCGCGCGGGCTCGGCGGGACCGGATCGCGCTTAGTGGTCGCTATCATATCACGATCAGAAAGATAGCGTAGCCCCTGCACCGCGGCGTCCATCAAGTCGTCGTGCGGGATCGAACCTTCGCCCGAAAACGTGCAGAGTTGTTCAATCAGTGGTTGAGCCCAGCTCTTGGGCTGGTTGGCGAGCTTGTCGCTCTCGACCACATAGATGTGGCCTGACGCAAACAGGGGCGAGACAGCGTGCAGGCGGTCGAGCTTTCGAGCCCGGCCCGGATTGTACGGAGCGGCGATGATGCCTTCTTTTGACAGCGCCTGCCGCAGGGAGATCCCAGAGCCCTTGTCTTCGATGAGCAGCACGTCCGGCTTGCGGCCCGAGTCCTCCATGTATGCCGGCCCGATCAGGGGCTTAAACAAGGCCTTCTCACGGGGAGCATAGACCGCCTTGAGCTCGCGCTTGGTCCTGTCGATCAGGTCGGGGAACCCGAGCCGGTCCTGCCAGCAATCGAGCAGGATGATGCACCGCTTCCCGCTGGAATTGGTGAAGACGCCCCAGACAACGCACGCGGAATAGTCGGGATCGCCCTTCACCGTCGAGCCGGTCGCCTCGGTGAAAGCGGTGTCGAGCGACATAACGATGAAGTCGAGCTCTGGAAGCGGCCTGTTTGCCGGCCACATCTTGATCCACGAGCGGCGCACGATGCCCATTTCCTCGGGATTAATGACCTCGGCATAGATCTCCTGCCGGCCTATCGTCGTGCCCTCATAGCGCAGGATCTGGTCCTTAAACGTGGGCGCGAGGTTGTCAATGTTGTCATAGGTTGTGGCGCGGGTGACGGCCACGTCCTTTCCCTCACGGGCGAGGAGCTGACGCACGATCTGATTGGGCTTTGGTGTCGTGGTGCAGATCAAGCGCGGAGCCTTGCCAAGGCGCATACCAAACATGAGCAGGTCGAATGCCTCGACCGCGTACTGCCACGCCGCCAACTCATCGAGCCACCCGCCGTGGAACTGCGGACCGCGAAAGCGCTCAGGCTTCTCAGCGGTAATCCCCTTGATGAGCGAGCCATTTCTCAGCCGCACCTCAACGTCGGATTTGTTCCACAACGATCCGCCGCCGGTCGGCTCGATCAGGTCATGCGGTATCGAGTTTAGCAGCCCGCTCTCGCCCTCGAAGCAGACCGAGATCAAGTCGCCGTAGGTCGGGGCAGAGACCAACCAGCGCGTCTCCGGCTGCGTCGTCGCCCATGCGCCAAGCGTCTCTGCCGCAGTTCTGGTCTTGCCTGCACCACGCCCGGCGAGCATCAACCAGATCGTCCAGTCGCCGGCAGGCGGGATCTGATGCGGCCTGCGGGTGCGCCACCAGCCGAGCTGCCAATCGGCGAGCGCGCGCTCCTGTGGACTCAGTCTGGCGTAGATCTTGGCAATGTCATCCATTTGATTTCCGGCCAAACGTCACGTTGCTATCTGCGCGAACGTCCTGATTTCTGAAACACCAGATCTCATTATCCTGCTGAAAGCAGACCCAGACAAGGTCGTGCTCGGGACCGTAGTCGATCAGGATGTGAGCGAGCGCCTTGCCGCGCGGTGTGACAAGCGGGATAGGCGGATCAAGCTGAAGCATCTCCCCCCTCCAGCGCGTGCTTCGTCCATACCAGTAACGACATCGCCCTGTTCGGCGCAGGGATGCCGTTGTCTCCGTCAACCACGTCGGCCTGATCCTCTAAGTACAAAAGGATCGCAGGGAACAGGCTTTCTAACTTTTCAATGCGAGCTTGCAATTTTTCCACGCGCTGCCGATCTCGCAGCGCCGCCATCTTGTCATTCATCCCCATCTCCTATCGTGTGACGCCAGATAAATTGCAGAAGACGTGCGCCTCCGTCTTTGTTCCGTTATCACCTCTCACAATCAGGAATCCTCGGCCTGTGTCGAGATCGACAGCCATCGCCATGTTTGCAGACGGGCCGATGTACTGAATCAGGGCCATGTTGCCCTTCTTCTCAGTGAACACCTCGTAACGCTTGCCGCCGTCCACGGTTAGAAACCCGCGGCCTTGGTGAATCGCATAGGCAATCTTTTCGCCGGTGCTAGCCGTGCAATCGCCAAGCGCCCAGTGCTTTGCCTGCACAGGCGTGAATGCTGTTGCCAACGCAACGATGCTCGGAACGATCATAGCAGCCTCCAAATGATGGAAGCATCATCTCACAACGCAAGCAGGATATCAATCACTACTTGATGGTCGGGACATGCGCTCGCCGAGCTTCAGGAACTCGAGCAGGTGCTCGCTCGGCCCGCGGTTCACCTCGACCTGCGCGTCGATCTCGAGTTTGTCGCCGTAAACCTTGGGCGCGCGTTTGGCGGCCAGCCACTGAAGCGCCGCGAGCTTAACCCGGTCGGCCTGCGCGCTTTCAGCCGTCGCGTTCGTGGAGATCTCGGCGATGCGGAAGGCGTCGTAGTCAGCCAAAGCTTCACGCGCGCGCGCGCACCGTGCCTTGAAGTCGGGATTCTCATCCATCCATCGATAGACCGTGGACCGGGCGATATCCAGCTCATGACATGCCCTCACCATGTCATGTCCTTCGACCATGAGCTCGAGGATCTGGTCGGCGATGTCCTCGGTGTATGGGATGCGTGGGCGGCGTGTAGGGGCTCTAGTGGGGAGCAGGGCGTCTTTGGCAGCGTCTATGGCTGCTTGGCGCTCTTGGTCCGTCAGGGTGATCTTCTGAAGCCTTCTGCCCATCTATGGCCCCGCTTGAGTGGAGCCGGGGTCACGCATTCCTGCCGGCAGCGCCGAGGATCACGACTGGAGCAGGAGGATGGGGATTCTCTGTCTCAGTACCTCGGTCGAGGGGGGAAATATAACACATCGAGGCGCGAGCAATTTTTTTTTGTTTTTTTCCCACAATTCCGTCAAATACCGTTTGACATGACCAAAGGACAGTATATTCTGGGCTGGTCAACAAGGAGACACCGACATGGACATCGCCGCCGCCCTCGAAGCCCTCCGCCCGGAACTCGCGAAGATCTACACCCGTCAGATCGAGAACGCCTTCAAGGCTGCCGTCGAAGATCACGGCCCCTCGCTCAAGGGCGTCTACAACTCCCCCCGTCACGCCCGCACCTTCCGCGCTCTGGTGGCTCCCTGCCTCACCTATTCCGACAACAGCCCCAGCGCTATCGCCACCCTGAACGACGCCAAGGTCGCCGCCGCCGCCGCCCACTATGCCGAGGCCGCTTCGCAGCAGTGGAAGGACAAGATCGAGGGCAAGCTCGGCGAGCTCGAGAACGTCGAGATCAAGAAGTTCGGCGGCTGCAACTTCCTGATCAAGGGCTGGCGCGCTGGTAAGGCGGTCGCCATCGACCAGAACGTGATCGTGAAGGCCTCGACTAAGGGCCTCCTCTTCAACCAGTTCCCGGCCCGCATCTACGTGGACAGCAAGTTTACCTCCGAGCGCGCCTACCACGCGATGTTCGCCTGACGGGTGGGGGGACTTCCCCCCACCTATTTCCCCCAACTGAGGAGAACACCATGACCAAGATCAACTGGACCCTAGTCCGTAGCGACACCCTCACCCCCGTTAAGATCGGCGAGACCATCACGAGCTTCCGGGGCCTTCAGACCGCCCTGCTCGGCGGAAGCCCGCCCCACAAACCAAGCTCTTCGGGCAAGGTCTGGGTCGAGAACGCCGAATACTACCCCGAGGTCTTCGGCCTGAAATGGATCGAGACTACCCCTGCAACCTAACCCTTCCACCCCTTCTCAGGAGCCTCCCATGCAGACCATCGAATCCCTGCAAAACCGAATCGAGGAGCTCAAGGCCGCCTTGCAGGTCGCCTACGAGTACATCGAAGAACATGTCGATGTGGTCGATGGACCCGACGGCCCCGAGGGCAATCGCGCCATGTACGTATGCATGTATCTTACTGAAATCTTGGAGAAATAAAAGTTTTTTATTTTTCTATAAAATAGTGGTTGACATGACCATCGGTCACTAATATTCTGATCATGTCAACAAGGAGACACGCCATGACCAAGACCCAGCTCACCCTCGAATGGATCGATCTCTCGAAGTCTAACGGCATCCGCGTCTATGGCGTGTCCGACCGTGAGATCGCCAAGAAAACGCGCCTCGCTCACATCCGCAGCGGCAAGATCGACTCCCGCGCTCCCATCAAAAGCGCCCGTGGCGTCGCGGTCCTTGCTGTCGGCAGAGACGAGCTTGGCAATATCGTCGCCCTCTGCGCGGATGGTTTCAACCGCCAGTTCTCTTAACCCGGACGGGGGCTCCGGCCCCCTCCTACCAACCGATGGGGAGACAGAAATGACCAACTTAGATCGTCCCGTACGTAGGGTTGCAGACGTTAACGACATCCTCGCCAAAGCAGGACACGCTGAGCGTTTGGCGAAGGGCAAGGGATACATCTACTGGTGCGATGGTGAGGCTGATACGTGGCTGGGTGGGACATCAATTTACGTGTTTCGCCTCTCTGATTTAACGATCCGCCAATATCTTGAAGATCACGCCAGCCGAGCAGCCAAGTAACAACAACGGGGGCTTCGGCCCCCTCCCTCCAACCGATGGGGATTAACATGAAGCACACTCTCAAGAGCCTCCGCGAACAGGCTGCGCTGCTCGGCGTGAAGATCGTCGCAATCCGAGATGATCGGGGCTGGGGATACTGGCTCGATGGCACCGGCTGGGACGATGAAAATTTCTGCACCGACCATGACGAGGTCTATCGGACGCTCCGTTATTTGGAGCGTCAGAGAGCCAAGAAAACCGAGTCACAACCAACCACCGGGATTTGATGGGAGCCACGCCATGACCTACCTCCTCGACCGCGCCAAGCGCCTGCGCCACGCCTATGGGCTCGTGAAGACCGACAGCGCGCCCAAGCAGATCGGCCTGCGCCGCATCCGCTCCATCCTGCTGCTAGGTGACAAAGATCCCGAGCACGCCGCCACCCTGCTGCGGGAGGCGGAGCACTACCTGCTCCACGCAAGAGCGCGAGACCCCGGTCGATAACCGGGGTTCTTTTTTTTGAAGTTTTCGACCGTAACCCTGTTGACATGACCGTTGGACATGATACTCTACGTCTATCAACTGATGGAGACCGCCATGACCGCCTACACCCGCCAAGACCTGATCGACTCGTTCTACTGCTCCGCGAGCCTCAACGATCCCGAGCCGACCGACGCCCAGATCGACCAGCTCCTCGAGCTGTCCCTCGAGCGCTATGGCAAGCACCCCGTCGAGCTCGAGACCCGCTACGTCGATGACATGGTCTACGAGATCGTGAAAGGCCATCCCGTCGAAGAGCTCGATGATTTCAACTACGTCGGCTCGCGCCACCACTACTGAGGAGAGAACCCATGTACATCGTCATCCGCTCAGACAGCGCTTTTTCCAACCGCGTCGTCGCGACCTATGAGACGTCGGAGGAGGCCCTCGCCTACCTCACCACCCTGCGCGTGTCCTACATCGAGGAAGATCCCGATTACCCCGGTCGCTACGACGGGTTCGGCTCCGACGGCTGCATCTATTCCATCGAGAAGCAGTAGGGGGAATTACCCCCTATTGATTTCCCTTTTTTACCTGTTGACATGACCGATGGTCATGATATTCTGTCTAGGTCATCAACTGATGGGGTTCACCATGATTCGCCAAGTTAAGACCAAAAACACCACCCTCCCCGGCATAATCCGCAGCGCGCCGTTTATGCAGGGATTCGCCGAGGTAAAGGCTGGCAAGCCGCTCAACCCCGATGCGTTTCCTGACGACATCAACAAGCAGTGGTCCTATGAGCGTGGCCGTCAGTTCAGTTATCTGTTCGACGGCCCCCTCAAGAAGGGCCGCGCCGTGAACTTCGGGGCGGTCGTATTCTTCGGACAGGCCATCGCCAGCAAGGCCATCATGTGAAAGGATCAGCGCCCTTCGGGGCGCTTTTCCTTTGTCTCGATAGCAGCCTCATCCAGCGTCAAATATTCCTCTCCGGTGTCCACATCTATCAAATGCCATATCCGGGCGCGCTGCTGGTGCATCGGATTGCTGCTATAAATCATCCTCCCGTTCGGATGCTCATAGGCGAACTGGAACGGCTCGTCTTTGTCGGGGCGGCGCAGCCAACCATAGGTGTGATGGTAGCCAGTCGATGCTACCCGCATCTTATACTGAGCCATCGAGATCCTCCTGCGCGCGTGATGCTATACGCTCTGCGAGTATATCATCTAAACGGCTGCAAAGCCTCTCAAAAGCCTCATGTTTCTGTCCGTTGCGAGCTCCATTCAGGACGCTCGAGTGATCATAATTCCCGCTTACTCGACCAATGATCGGCAAACTCAGGTGCGGGCATTTCTCCCGCGCCAACGCCCATGCCAAATGCCGCGCGGTGACGATCACCTCATTTCGCCGGCGGGCGAAGATCATCGAAGGCGCAAGCTTCAATTCCTCCGAGACTACATCGGCAACGTCGTGGAAGTTGATTCGCGGCATAGCGCTCGGCAGCGGCTTGAATGTAATCACCGAGGAAGGCTCGGGCGGCGGTGGTGGTGGTGCGGGCGGCGGGGGCTTCGCTACAACCGCGACAGGCTGCTCAGGCGTGCCTGCGCTCCACAAGCGCCGTGAGATCTCGTCATAGTGCCGTTTCAGCTCTTCTCTCGATGACCAGTTCATTCAGGTTCTCCCCACCAGTAAGCTATGATCAAGATTGCAACCGGAAAGGCTGCGAAGATCACAAACGCTATTAGAAGCTCCACGACGGCCCCCGCTGCTTTTTGGCTATGTATGTAGCAGGCGACATGCTCTCGGGCCTCCAGCCCCTTTTTCTGGCCCTCCACGGGCCATTCTAAATCCTACCCCTGCATCTGTCGGCGCTTGCGCCAATAGTCGTCCGCTGAAAGCAGGTTGTCCGGGACGCCGCGCAGATCCCGTTCACGAGGCGGAGGCTTGACCGCTTTGAAGTCGTCCTCCCAGCGGCGGTCGCGCAGCCAGCGAGCCGGCGACGGAATGAACCGCATGTCGTCCGGCCAGACATAGGTCTTGAGCTTGTCTATGATCACATTCGGATCGGTGTTCCGGCGAGCCTCGACGAAGGCGACCTCAGCCGAGACGATGGACATCTTCCGCGGATAGATTTCCCAAAACTGATCAAACAATCCATCGCGAATTATATTCTGTTCTGTTCTGTTCTGTTCTGTATCTACGGAGGTTATTTCGTTGTTACTAACAGCGTTAGTAACGGCGTTACTGTCGATTGGCGTAACGCGTAACAAACGATTCTTCTCTCGAAAGCGCTTTTGTCTCAGCGCGTTAGTCTTGTCAGTGAATTGTCTCTCCGACCAATTATGAACGATCAACCGATCTCCGGCGTCCTCGATCAATCCAGCGTCCAAAAGAGCTTGGACTAAAGAATCAGCGGCGTCATCCGGGATGCGGAGCGCGAAGGCTATATCGGGGATCTTCGGGAGCTCGCCGGCTCCACGGCTGGCAAGGCATAGGACGTTCACCCAGCCCCTAAAAATGTGGTCGGGCAGGCGCTGGACCTTCGGGTCGTCGAGGACCGAATCGTAGAAACGGAACCATCGCGATGTCATGGGATAGAGGCTCCTCCTAATTGCGAGCGAGCCCCTCCCATGCTACCACATGTGGAAGCCCGACCGCGCCGCTACGCTGTCGTGGTTGAGGCCCATCGGTGGTCCCCCGGTGGGCCTCGCCTTTTCAAACTACGCCCGCACGCCGGCAGCCGCAAGTCACCCTTTTGGGAATCGGCGCTTGAACTCATCATCGAGGATGCGGAGCGCCAGCGGATTCACCCTGCGCTCACCGGACAACCAGCGATAAAGGGTCCGCTCAGGGACGCCAACAAACTCAGCAACTTGCGCGCGCGTCATCTCAAACGCAGCTATGTAAGCTTCGAGTCGCTCGATGTCGGTCATCTTTCCCTATCCCGTTTCAAAATTAAACTCACCACGACATCATGCTCAGTCCAGATCGGGCTGGGCATAACCGGACGATCCATGACACGGCAGTAGTATGCCCAAAGCTCCGGGTTCACCTCGGAGCATGGGAGCAGGCGTGGGCGCTCAGGCAGCGTCATGCTTGGCCTCCATCTTCTTGAGCTCAGCGGCAAGTTTCCTGTAGGACTCCGCAAGGCTGTCGAGCTGGTACTGCGGCGAAAGACCGTGCCAATGCAGAACCATCGCACGGTCGGCGACATCCTGCGCCAAGACCTTCACCGAGGCCCAGTCGGGCTGCTCAGGATTAAGGAAATTCTTCGGCATCTTAGACTCCCGTGTTGCTATGACGCACGCCCCAGATTGGCCGATGCTGGCGATCTGAGCGCCATGAATAGCCAGCGATCTCCCACTGGAAGCCCGAGGGCAGCTTTTGTCTCGGTGTCGGGCAGCAGTAGTAGGACCAAGGATTATCGTCGCCCGCGAAGACGCGCGGTGATCGGTAAACCGTTGGCTGGTAAACCATTTCTGTCACTTCTCCGATATCGCAGCCGAGCCATTCCGCGATGATTTCAGCAGCCGGAGAGATGCGGTCTTGGACTGTCATCTTGATCTCCTCAGACGATGATGTCGGCGAGGAGAGGCTTGGGATCGATGCGCTCGCACAGGACCACGCTCTCGCACGCGGCGATCTGATCAGCCGTCAAAAAAGCCTTGGCCTTAGTGGAGCTAAAGGTGGTGCGCTCGTACAGAGACACAACCACTACGGCGTGTTCGCCGTCGATGCGCTCGAGGCCGGTGTCCAAGATCTCACGGCGCACCTTCTCCATCTCATCGGAGAGACGCTTGAGTTCGTCCTTCAGGAAAGCAAAGCGGTCGGCGACGTTGGTCATGTCAGTTCCCCATCCGGTCGGTGATTCAACCATGAACAGAGAATGGCATGACCTATGGTCGGTGTCAACTGTTAGTTGATATGAGTTCGGACCCACTGCCCAAGCGGGGTGTCGGCGAGCTGGCCGAGCGCTGACAGGTAAACAT
>Ga0181355_1000359_pt1 | contig 19330 bp, 12 predicted proteins | sample Fa13VDMM15DN_FD_130099 | JGI IMG/M metagenome (GOLD analysis project Ga0181355, IMG submission 130099) | Freshwater viral communities from Lake Michigan, USA - Fa13.VD.MM15.D.N | ecosystem: Environmental > Aquatic > Freshwater > Lake | place: USA: Michigan | collected 2013-09-23 | reverse complement strand
GCGGGCGCCCCTAAGAGAAATACCGCGGGGGGTTTGGGGGGGGGAGGAATCGGGGGAGGGGGGGGGGGGGGGGGGGGGGGGGGGGGTGGCGGAGGAGCAATTTCTATGGGGCAACCCGCACCTTTAGATTTTTATCTAGGCCCGGCCCCGACTCTAAAGGGGCTTACACTAGATTTTAAAGCAATGGGACAACAAGCATTCGAGGCAAATGCGCCTTTTGCCGCACAGTTCACTTCATATACTCCTGGACTACAAGCTGGAAATGCAGCTTTATCTGACTTGGGAAAAAATATGATGGCGGGCAAATTATCGCGAGAGATGATTGGCGAAATTGGGCGTGGGGCCGCAGCTTTGGGGTTTGGCACTGGTCTTGGTGGGAGATCTGGAATTGGCCGTAATATTCTCAGTCGTGATTTAGGATTGAGTTCCATGCAACTTCAACAACAGGGAGCCGATCTACTTGCAAAGTCTGCCGCCATTGCATCACAGGCTATGCAAGCTATGAATCCTATTTCTCCATCTGAAGTGTTTAGCACAGCGGCCAATCAGGCATCGGTCAACCAGCAGATTGAAAATCAGAATCTGCTGAATGCTTGGCAGTCAAAAGGTATCCCGGGACAATTTGACGTGACCAGAGGTAAGTATGTGGGATACCAACCCGGGACATTCTCGGCCACTCGCCCAGTTGCCCCGAGGTAGAAAGTTTAATTTATGGCGCTCTCACCCAATTCTCCAGATTATATTGGCGAAGTCCGCGCGGTCATTAATGATCTCCGCCAAAACTATCTGTCTAAGCAGCAGTTGTTCCAGCAACAACAGCAGGCAGCGGCTCAGAGTGCTTTGGGTTATGCGCAGTTAAATGCCCAGAGAGAGAACGCGAGTGAGCAGAGTAGGCTTCAAGAGATGCGGATGAGTAATGAGAAATTAGCTCTAGAGCGTCAGTATCAAAAAGATGATATGACATTTCAACGGCAGAAAAATGCGGACCAATTAGATTTAGCTAAATTTGATTTTCTAAAAGAAAAAGAAAATAATCTTATGCAGCAAGAGCAAAATTCTGCTGCTCTAGAGAATGAGTTTAGGAATGCTTACGCAACTAACGATGCTTATAAAATAAATCTTGTAATGGATAAGATTGGGGCCGCCAATACAACTACAGCACAACGTACAGCTTTATTTGGGAATGTGATGGCTGGAATCCAAAGTAAAAAGAAACTTGAAGAACTAGAAAACAATGTTAAAGGCGCACCGATTGCCGATTCTATTGCTTCCTCACTGGCAGTACTTGATCCGGCTAAGTTCGCTACACCAGACCAGTACAAAGAGGCGGTTGAAACCCAATCCTCTCAGTTCTCAACTCTCGGTATAACCGATGATAATGTCCGCAATGGTTTTTCTAGAGCTCGTGATGCGGCGTTGAAACGCGGGGATGAATATATACAGAAGCCTGTTGGGATGATGGTATTTGATTTTAATAGAATGGGCGAACTCGGAAGATTAGAACCCGAGTACCAAAAACAGTTTGAAGATCTAAAAAAAGACCCAGCCGCTTTTACTCCTACTGCTTTAGAGGGTTTAGCCTATAAAAGAAACTATGCTAATTCTCTCCAAAGCCTAAAGAATATGGACTCGAGCAATGTAGCTTTAGTTACTCAGCTCCGGCAAACTAACCCGGACCTGGCGCAGAAAGATCTATCTGGGTATCTCCCAGACTTGACCCCAGTACAAGGGTACGATGCGGCTATTAACCCAGATACGGGTTTATTAAACCCGAGTGTTGCTAAGAGACAAGAAGCTTTTATTAATGACTTCAGGACAGGCGCACTAATCCAAGGAAGAGCCCCGACCATGTTTTCTTCTTTCCCCATGCCTAAACCGGAGGTAAAGGGAGGAGAAGTGGCAGTACCACCAATCAAGAGCCCAAGTAGATTTGAGGCGGTTGAGGTTCCTGGACAAGCGGTTATACCCACAGTAGCTACTGCCCCCAAGATTTCTCCAGAAACTATAACGGGAGTAGTACTTCAGTTCAATAAAGACCCCAACGCCCTCTATCAGGGAAGACCAGTATCTGAAGTTGTGGCTAGGCTACAGTCCCTAGGAGTACCCCTACCTGGTTTGCGAATTCCTCAATCTGGAATAGTACAGCCTGCACAAACACGTTGACCAGTTCAATGCGTTCCGCTTGAATAGGTAAGGTTATGGCTGATCCCTTTATCCCAGAAGTAGACCCGAATTTACAAGTTGCGCAAGAAGAACAGCCAGTAGAACAAGCTTCTAAATCTTTCCTTGAAATCGACAGCCTATTTTCCGAACCTCCGGCCACAGGCCCTTCTCAGGAAATTAACGATTTATTTTCTCAGCCTTCCAATAATTTAGCCCAAGCTCAAAACTTAATCTCAGTTAGAGATAACCCTAAATCTGTCGATATTATCGGGGGATTAGCCACACGATTGAAAGAAGGAAAGCTCCCTTTCAATACGCAATCTTTCTCTGATCTGCAAGATAACATATCTAAGTACAGCCTCGAAGCAAACCCCAAATTAATAGAGGCAGAGAAAAAAGGGGATTGGCTTGGCATGACTAAGCTTAGCCTCGGTGGTGTCGGCAAAGTACTTGGAGCAACCTTCCAAGCCGGATTAGGAATTACGAATGAGGAAGCCGAAATAACAAGCAACAGTTTTGCTGCCCGAAATTATATTGGCACAATTAAAGATCCCGCTCAAGCAGCTAAGGCTTTAGAATTGGGTTCACTCTACGGGGATGAATTATCTAGCGGTAGATCTGTTGTGCCAAAAGATGAGCAGCCAGCTATGGCTTTTGGCAAGGGCCCATTTACCGTTAAATTAGGTATGAATCTCGCGATGGCCGAGAATTATCTACGAGATTTAGAGAGCGACAAAGCCAAGAAATTAGGGACAGCAAGTCTAAGAAACTTCGCCATTCAATCGGGCGATGCCTTCCTCCCATTTGTATCCATTGGGGATATCGTGGTGGACGAAAACGATCCTGACCTAGTCGCCCGGAGATCGGCTCTATCTAACTCGATCAACGATACAATTCAAAAAGACTACATGGGGGGCACCTTGGCCGGGGCTGCCCTCGGCTCAGTTGGATCTTTCATAGGTGTAGGTGGAATCGCCACGAAAGTTTTGGGTCGTGCCTCACAGATAGGAAGTCAGTCAATTAAAGTTCCTACTGTTTTATCCCGAGGAGTAACCTACGCCACAATCGGAGCTTCTCAGTCTTTTGAGGGAGATCCCCGGGATCTTTCTCTTGCCCAACGTTTGTCTTCTGTCTTTAGCGAAGGTGCGGTTCTTGGTCTAGCAGAGGGCGCAGGAAATAAATTAGAGGGATCGATTGATGCTGCGCTAGCCAATCATGTCGCCGCAAGAGCGCTCGCAACTAAGTTGCCAGCCCTCGCACCCTTAGTGGGAAGTACTGGTAAAGTTGTCGGCACGACTTTAGGGGAAACAGCTTCAGAAGAAATCGAAGCTATCCTCCGAGGACAAGATCCGGTTGAGCCGTTGCTCCAGAACTTGGCCGTGTCGGGAGGTATTGGACTTGGAATGGCGCTTCCTGGGTTTGCGAGGTCTAGCTTCGCGGAGCGACGAGCAAAAATTTATGCAATGGCGGACGATCAATTAGTTAGAACGCTTGATAAAACGGTTGTTGGTATAAAGAGCGATTCGAATCTAAGCGATGAGCAAAAGGCTAGACAGCTTAACGAGTTTCGCCTATCCCTTCCCTCACCTAAAGCCCAGACTTTATTTGATGCCGTTAATATAAGATCATCGATTGATAGAGCCACATCCCCAAAAAGTGCTGAGGTAGCAGACGAAGCGGTTGAGAGCTCGAAACAAAATTCCGTCGAATCCATGCTTTCAGCTAAGCTTACTGAGGCAGAAGGCCAGATTGGTATTCCATCAGTTGTAAGTACTGAGGCTCCCGAAACTGAAGAAGAGAAACTCTCAGCACTTAACGAGCTAGTCGATGCCTTTAACAAAGGTGCAACCTCTATTGCCCTAGCCAATGTACCAGCCAATGCTTCGAAGATTCAATGGCTCGAAGGGCAGGGGCGTATAGTTGGGGCACTCTCCGAAGATGGCAAGACATACTCAGTAACTAATGTTAAGACGGGCGGTGGGGATTGGCTTAACGGAACACCAGCGATTGAGTTCAACCAAGATTTAAAAGACCAACTTATAATGCGTGGGGAGGAAATCGGTATTGAACAAGATGAACTAGACCAGATGAACTCCGAGCTTGAAAAAGCTGGAACAGACGCAGATGTAGAGGAAGTCGCAAGAAAATATCTTGGGCCTACCGATTACGAAGTAGCCTTGGAAACTAAATTAGCCAGTAGCCAAGAGCGGGTGGTCGAGGAAAAACCAGCTGAGATAAACGCCCAAAAACTTCAGGCTCAGATCAATGCTCTAGAGTCTAAGATTAAAGAAGTTCCCGATGAAGAAAAGGTAGTCATTCAAGAACAAGTAGACAGGCTAAAAGCCATGTCTGTAGAAGGACAATCCGCCCGCTTAGTTCGAGGCGAAGAGTCAGTTTCTAATCTTGTAAAGCAGTTCGAAGGTGAAGCCGTTTCAGAAGCTAAAGCGGGTAGGCTCGCCCCAGAGCTAGAAGCAATCCCAGATGTTGTTCTACCAATAAACAACCCAGAGAGCGAATCATATCAGAAGTTTCAGAAGCTTCAGCCGGACTCAAGGGAGAATAACCGGGAGGCATTAGGAACAGTATTTAATCTGAAGAACCCAGCTACAGTTGAGTTGCTTCAAAGCCTTGGGGCTATCGACGAAAATGGTCGTAATATTATGACCCCAGCAGAAACAGTGCTGGCGTATACTAACCGGAAGAAGTCTTATCTCCAGAGCAAATCATTAGCTGGATACCAAAAATATAATATCTCCGACGAAGTATCTTCTGCCACAATCAATAGTTTCTTATACGAGATTCGTAAGGGAAAGAGCGATATCTCCCTTAGCATTCTTTTTAACAGCCGACTTCGCGACTTCATTCGCCGCGCGATCCCGCGTATGGGGGCCGGGGTGGGGCAAGGGGCAGCGATCAGTCTTGAGACTCCGGGGCTTCGTGTTGGCGCAGTCGATGCGGAGACTCTGGCAGAAGAGCAGGGAATTAATCCCAACGTTGCTGGGGCTATCAATGAAGCCCTCGATCAGATTGATGCAACTGAAGTTGACAACCAAATACAGAACTCATCTGATATTCCGTCCCAGTCGCAGAGGCAGGAAGCTCTGGCGATTATCGGCCAGAATCTTGTTACCCCCTTTAGAGAATCGTTAGCCACGGAAGGCGAGAAGCTTGCCTTTGACTCCGTCACTTCAGGCAAGGCCGCGACAGCTCAAGATGCAGCGAAGATTGGAACTACAATTGATAATATCAATGCCTTAAAATCGGCTGTTAAACTTAAATTTATCTCGACTCTAGAAGCTGAGTACCGCAAGAATCAACAGGCCGGAACACTTCCCTCCCGCGAAGTTGTAGAACCAGAAGGCCTAGTTAGAGCTGGGAATCTTACTCAGCAACAGATCAAACCTATTGAGAATATCTTTAAGAAGTATCAAGCCGATAGCATATTTGACGATGCTGAACTTAACAACGCAAAAGCTTTACTCGATCAAGTTCGAAGCACTCGTTCAGTTCAAATGCTTAACGCTTTTGAAAATTATATTAACAGCGTTGCTTCCGATAAAATTTCTCCGGAGGGCATTACCGATTTAGCCGAAGCAATCGATAGCGAGATTCAAGCCGGCGTTAAGGAAGAAAGTCTTTCAGAGAAACAAAGCCAGGACTATATCAGTAAACTAAACAAACTTGCGGAGCCATATTTGGCTTCTCAAGTGATGGAAGAGGGTGAAGCAAAAGATAAAATTGCCATCAACTTCCGATCAAACCTCTTGAAGATTAGCGAACAAATCGCAAATGATAGAGGGTTCAACATACCCGAAGGAGAAATAAATGAACAACCAATCAGCAAACCTGAAGCTAAGACAACCGATGACCGACGTGCGGAAGCTAGCAAAAACTTTCCGCAAAACGAATCGAAGCGCGCTTCCACCGCAAACAGAATTCCTGGAGAAACCATTCCCCCCCAAGGGAAAGAAATGGGACGAGCTATTACAGGTGCAACAGTTGGAGCCGGGAGACCTGGAGTTGAGATCGCTCGTGGCACCCCGATCCCAAAGTCCTTTGTCGAGTCAAGAGCTCAAGTAGGTAAAGTATACGACGAAAAGATTCTTGCCCCGATTGGGTCTGAAGCTTTAAATCTTCTTTCCCCAGAGCAAAGACAAGACACGGCTGCTGCAATTACTTCTATAGAAGGCTCCTCCAGTAAATCTTTCTATTTGGCTAACGGGCCGGGTACGGGTAAGACGCGGGTGTTGCTGGCGGCAGGAAAATATTATCTCGATAAGGGCTTCAATGTCTTTCTCCTAACTGCTCCCGACGCCATCACTCCCGATTGGGATCAGGGTACTATCGGCGGAACAATCACAAAAGATGCGGCCTTGATGGGCGTACCAATCGTAGCCAGAGGTGGTAAAGGGAATAATAACCGCGGCCTACCTATTGAGAAAGTTCCAGGAAAAATTGTCGTGTCTACTTATACTTCGCAATATTTAGAACAGCTTATACCTTTGGTTGATTCTAAGACCGTCGTTATATTTGATGAGCAGCACTCTGGTCGTAACCTCCACAAAGCTGTCCAAGAAGGTAAGACTAGAGCGTGGGCAATCTTGATGAACGAGATATCATTAAAGGCCGGGCGCGTACTGATGGCTTCCGGAACTCCCTTTGAAACCCCCGACCAGCTTCTATCTCTAGGGCGACTCGGTATTTTCAATTCAGAATCTCCCGACGCTTTGATCAAAAGACTTGGGTTTGAGAAACAGTATCTTCGGGGCGGAAAAAAATCTTATTGGGTTCTATCCCCCGGTGTTACCGAAACGGAGATGCAAGATAGACTAGAAACCTATCTCGATGGATTAGTAAAGAATGGAATCTTACGTTCTCGTTCCTTGAAATTAGACGGAGTTAAAGTTGAGTTCCAAGATGTCCCGCTAGATGCCACAATCACTAAGCGTTTAGAGGATATAAAAAGCATGTATGGTGGGGAACAGAACAATAATATTAGCGCTCTTAGGCAACTAGTCGCTGCTCAGAAACGGGCTTTAGAAGAGTATAAAGTAAATGCCGCAGCTGCTAGGGCAATCAAGTCTATCCGGCAGGGTCGTAAACCCGTGATCTATGTTGGCTTTGTTTCCGAAACTAACGCTCGTGGAGAGAGTGTTGACCCAACCTCAGCAGCCGTTGAAGCTGAACTCCTTCGCCTAAACCCAGATCTAAAGATTGCTAAGATGTATACTGGTTCGGGGCAAACTAAGGAACAAGCTTTGGCGGCTTTCAATGAAGGCGATGCGGATGTGCTGATTGCGACGAAAGAGATGGGTGGAACGGGCATTGAGCTTGACGATAAGTTTGGGGACCAGCCTCGCGACATGATCATTATGTCTTCCCCCGTTAGTGCGATTCAAGCCGTCCAGTTAATCTATCGCGTGTGGCGCGGGGATAGTGCGAGTCGCCCGAATCTTATTTTCTTGGAATCCAAAGCTGAAGTAGACCAATATAATATTGATCGCATGCGAGCCAAGCTTCGGTTACTAGATGCCACAACGAGCGCCGGATTTGAAGGTCTGAAAGCGGAAGAGGCCGTGGCCCCTGTTCGTTCTGACGAGGCAACGCCAGAGCAAATCTCAAATACTGAGGAAGCACTTCAATCGGTTCTCGGAGGGGCTCTTTTTAACAACGTAATTACTCTGCGCGATGAAAAAGGAAAAGCTAGAACTTATAACATCAGTATTAATCCAGGGTCCCAGCATTTAGCTGCCGCCAAGATCGGGGACAATAACGAACTGGACACTATAACTTTTAACCCGGATCAATTGGCCAACGAAAAGAAACTGCGTTCCCCCGAAGCTTTTAAATCCTATCTCGCAAAGGTGATACTCGAGGAGACAATCCATGTAGAGACTTACCGGTACTTCCGAGAACTTGGATTTAATCCCGTTGACGAAATTTCTGCTATCGGAGAAGGCTTAAGTCAGGCAGCTAGGCTCGCGATAGCCCGTCTCTACTATTCAAACTACGGCTCCGATATCACAAATCCAGCCACTCAAAGTCTAATCAAATCCCTGGCCGGCAACTCTTACCTAGTCTCTATGGAGGGAATTCGTCAGCTAGCTCAACTTGATCTAGCCGGGGGTGTAACTGAACAAGTGGTTGGTCGTAGCCAGGCCGATATAGATAGAGCTACAAGTCGACTAAAAGATATTATCAAAGGTGAAAACAAATCGACTCTAAAAAGAATATCTATTTGGCTCGACGGAATGGCCACAGTTATAAAGAGAGGTCTAGGACTAGCGCCTAGCGCTAAAGATCGATTATCCATGCGTCAAGGCATCGAAGATTCTATTAATCGTCTACGTAAAACATCTAAAGTTCTGGATGAAGAATCTAATGTATCTCCAGCTGCGGCGCCAGCCCCGGGGGCTTCACCCACCGCCCCAAGACCAGCTACTGTTTTCGACTCCTACGATCTTCGAATCTACAGAATGATTGAAAATTATCTAGAAGGAAAGACCGGAGCAGTTCTCGGAGTTACAGCTGCCGACGATCTATTCAAGACTGTAAGGGTTAGCGACTGGCTCGACGCTCTCGATATAAATATTCGGCGAGGCGCAATAACTAACGACGAACGAAGCCTTTTCCGGGCGGCAACACAAGCTGTTATGGAGGGCGGACAGGCAAGTCTTCCAGCCATAGCTAACAAAGCTCTAGAGATAGCGGAGGGAATGGAGGAGGCTGGTAAATCGTTACCCGTCGCGGCTTTCGTCGCTACCTCTGCCCCAGTCGAAGTCGTAAACGCTTCGCAGCCATTTGAAGAAGAACCTACCTACCAAGAGTATCGTGTAAAAATTCCCGGCAGTACTACTATTTCTACTACAGCTATTTCCGAAGCTAAAGCTGTATCCAATGCGGCAATCCGATTGTTCGAACGGCAAGAGGTTGTCAACTATAACGGGGGACGTTATACCAACCCCGGAGCTTTGATCGCGGCATTACGAGATACTGGCTACGCAAAGTTTGCTAAGGTTGTCCCCACCAGCCAGGCACCAGAAGTTCCAACTGAAAAATCAATCGCTCTATCAGTATCTTTGGGTGGGGAACCAACTTTAATTCCGGTGCCGTCGCCTGAGGTCGCCAGCGTGGCCCCAGCGCCAGCCCCCGAGATTCGAGAGAGCCGAGCTGTAAAAAATATTATTGCCACATTCGACAATGCTCTTCCTGAGGGGGAGATAAAAGATAAAATACTTAGCCAGCAAAACTATCAAACTGTTAGCAACAAGGAGCGGTTTGAGGACGCCAAGTCTTATGTTGAGGCTAATGGTATAGAGACTTCTATCATGAACTTTTTGGGCGGAAATATTCAAGGGCCACTTCCGCTACAACAAGCCGTTGGATACGAAGTGGCTAGGATTTTAAGTGAGAAATCCAAAAGCGATCTTTACGCCCGAGAGAACCTAGTTGAAGTTATGCTTCTCCTAGCTAAGAAATACGGAACTGAAGCTGGGCAAACTGTTAGCCTATGGAAAGCTCTTGGGGAACTCTCAAACAATCCTGAGGCAATGAAGATGTTTGTGAGTAGGCAACTTGATTCCGCTGTTAAGGGAAGGCTGAGCGGGTACGTTGAAGAAGAGGAAGAGATAGCTAGTTCACTAAAAGACGCATCGCGAAGAGCTACAGAAAAACTTTTAACGAGCCCGAAAACTAAAACTACCCTCGAGAAGATCGCCAAACTTATCGAACTAAATAAGAAGCAGTCCTCCGTAGCAGAGATAGAAGCTCAGATTGCTTCCTATCTTGATAGCGCTCAGGCAGCTTCGGACGGAGTAGAGTTTCTAGGGGCTGATCTAGCGGCTGCTCCAGAAGTGGGGGGTGGTGGTTCTGATGATATTCGACTTAACCCCGACCAAACCAAAGCTCTTAGCCGAATGATCCTCGATCTTATCCAACGCTCTGAAAACCCTAACGTACTTGCAGCTTCAGAGGAAGAGATCAAACGTCTACTACTGTTAACGACAACTCTTCGTAACGCAAAGGACCAAGAAAATATTCGAAGAAAGTTAGATCTTTATTTTGATGCTTCTCTCGCCCACGCACTCGAAATATTCTCCAATCAAGTACTCGGAGAAGCTCGTGCTAGAGAAAATATACAGCCCCCGGCTACGCGCGGGGAAGCAATTGACCGAGTATATGATGCTAAGGCGAAGGCTAAAGAACGAGCCCCGGTTTCAATCGAGCGGGGAATTGGCGATGGTTCCTTGGACCACGCCCTTCTAGATGCGGCAGCTAATAGCCTACAGAGGCAAGCAGAACGTCTGCAAAAAGAACCTAAAGTAAAGTCACAGATAGAATTACTTGTTAGTAAAATTAAAGGTTATATCGCAGCGAACACTAAAGCTAAAGGTGGTCTACAGCCTGCGTATAAACCCTTGCCAAAGCCAACAGAGGCAGAAGTGTTCCGGGATCTAGTCGCTAACCACCCGCAAACTATGGAGATATTTGATGGAATACGCGATTCATTGCAAAACAATTTTAGTGAAGAAGAACTTAGTGGGCTAGAACCTTTTATCGAGAAGGTCTTCGATAGCCCTTACACCCAGTCAAGCTTGAAGAATACTATCCGAACCTTAGAATCTATTGGCGGGCCACGGACAAATATTCAAGGGCTTATTCGTTCTAGCCGCGGGGATATAATGACCTTCGAGAATGAGATGGGGGCCTTATTAACTAAGAACACAAGCCTCGATGAAGCCCAGAAGAAAGAGGTCACTGATTTTCTACGAGAAGGTTTAGCCGGATTGATTGCGAATGAGCGCAAGCTAGAACTAGAAAGAATCAAAAAACGATTCGAAGCAAAGAAGGAACGTAAAACAAGGAAGATGCGGTCGGCCTTAGATAAGTTAATCGAGGCATCTAATCTTGGCATTTTAAATGACAGCGAAATATTTACCCAGATGCATTCCCAACTTGGGCTGCCCGAACTTGGCCTAGAAGAGAGAGCGCGTTTAAATAAACTTATAGAAGACTTACCTATCTACCCCGTCGGGATGATCAGGAGTAAAGAAATATCTAAGATGTACCGGTATGTAAAACTTGTTTCTCCGCAGGTTTGGGGTGAGCTATTAGTTAATTACCAAACGTCTAACTTGCTAGCGGGTGTAGGTACTATTGGGATTAATGCTTGGTCCTCTACTGTCAGTAATCAACTTAACGCGAGCATTCTCGCGGCAGTTGGAACAGCCAAAGGAATATTTGGGGATAAGAATAGGGCGGCAGGTTATAGGAAAGCGGCCTTAGCCCTCAATGCGAGCATATTCGCGGGAGAAAAGCCGGCTCTTAAAGCGGCTAAGAATGTTCTTTTCACTGGGGATTATTCTGGTATTCAAGATGCTTTAACCCAAGAACTCGGGGGAGTTAATCTTTGGGAAGCGATTCTAGGCCAGGCCGAGGACTACCGTTCCGGTAAAAAGGGAGCGACGAAACCCGAACTACCAGTAAACATTCTGGGGCAGGAGTATCGCATACCCCTGGATTCAAAATACATAAGCAGTAAGTATGGAGCCCTAGCCCCCTTTATTTTCTTTGGCAGAGCTATGGCAGCTGGTGACGCCATTAACAGAGTTTCCTCCCGAAAGATGTACGAGATGGCAGAGGCGACTAACATTGCAATAGAGAAAGGTTTTAAGACGGAGGAAGAAATTGAGACTGAAGTCGCTAGACTTCTTAATCAATCTCCAGAAGCTAGAGCTCGCGCTGAAGCAAAAGCTCAAAATGAAGCTAAAGAATTTAACCTTACCCCCGACCAACAGTCCCTTAGGGTTGAGGAAATCCTTGAGCAAGGTAGACCCGACGAACAGGAAGTAAAAACTCTAATAGAGAAGGCTAAAAATTTCGCCTCTCAGTCCACTTACACTAATAACTTTGAGGGCTGGTTTGGGCTACTCGCCGATGGATTAACTGGCATAGCGAACAAAGCCTGGCCACTTAAGTTAGTTATTAAATTCTTAAAGACTGGCTCAAGTTTAGCTAACGAGGTATTAAATTTCCTACCCGTAATGTCTACCATTCGACTATACAGGGGCTCGGCAGCCATGCTCAAAGAGTCAAAGTACTATAGACCACCACCCGTTCCCGGTACCGTCGAACACGATCTTCTTGGCGGAAAGATGACAGCTGGATATATAATTACCGCTGGTCTTCTAGCAGCTTTACGCGGTGCGTTAGACGGAGAAGACGATCCTTATTTCAATATACATTTTAAAGGTCCTAATGACCCTTCTCAGCGTGAAGCATTCTTTGCTGCTGGTGGTAAGCTTCGTGCAATCCAAGTGGGAAGATTCAAAGATGGAAAGCCGCAATTCTTTAGCTTTGAAGCTTTCCCAGTCGGTTTGTCCGGGCCCTTAATTCTTTCCGGGGCTATTACAGAAGCTATTAGATACGAGAAACGGGCGACGGCAGAAGCTATCGTTATGGGCGCTCTGACTGGGGGAGCCTTGGCTATGTATGGTATCTTAGATATGGCAGCCCTGTCAGGTGTTCGCCAGATCATGTCTCTGACATCTCCCGGAGTTGGGCAGAAAGATGCCAAGGGCATCATGACAAATCTAACTAAGACAGCGGGTAATGTGGTTGGTGGATTGGTCCCGGGGTATGCGAGTCTTCGAGACGTGGAGCAAGTATGGAATGGTATTACAGGAGCTCCCTCTGCCAGACCTTACCAAAATAGTTTCATGTCTACCTTCGCTCAATCTATCCCCTTCGCTTCAAAGGTTGGGCAACCCGATCTCGATTTCCTTGGTGGTAATGTTAAGACCCAGTTAGCTAATACACTTCCACTACTACGCCGTCTTACTACAGTTGGTGTTGATTCTCTTGATTATAACGAGGGGAAACGAACTCCCCAAGCAGTCCACGATAAATTGATATCATTGTTCGCAGCTAATAGAACATCCCTCGACTGGGGAGCTGGACCCCTTAAAGATTTTGCTATGATGGATTTAGTCAAAGACAAGCAGGCCAGTGGCCAGCCAATTTCGTTCGATGATTTTTACCAGCTCAAGCGTGAACTAACTGCGGACGAGAAATACGAGTGGATGAAACGGGCTGGGGCAGCTATCCAAACTCAACTCGGTGGTGTGATCCCGCAACTAGAAACCATGAGTCGAGCACAGTTCGGCACAGTTGTCCCCGCTATCACTAACCCAATCAAACGAGCAATTCTTTATCAAGTCTTGCTTGAGAAAAATCAAGCCGGTATCTTGTACCCCGAAAGTAAGTAAGTAGATTCTCGTTATGCCCCTAGGAAAATCTAGCATGCCCTGCAATCAGCCTAGGCCCAGTACGAGGCCCGGGAAAAAACGCATGGTCAAAGCCTGCGAGAACGGGGAAGAAAAACTCGTACACTTTGGGGCCAAAGGATATGGCAATAACTATTCTGCCGCGGCTCGTAAATCCTTCCGGGCCCGTCATGATTGCGACAATCCCGGCACCAAATTAAGCGCTAAGTACTGGGCTTGTAAGAACCTTTGGGCTGGCCCAGGTGGAGCCACCACAGCTAACCCGAGTAACCGAAAGGGGAAATACTAATATGCCACTAGGAAAAAAGAAAGCCGCGGATGCCTGCACCCGCAAGGTAAAATCTCGTTACACGGTCTGGCCCTCCGCATACGCTAGTGGCGCACTGGTCAAATGCCGTAAAGTTGGGGCAGCAAACTGGGGTAATAAGGTTAAAAAATAATGGCCTTTGATCTTGAAAAGAAGAAGGGGTTGCATGGTTGGTTCTCTAGGAACAAGGGGAAGGGGTGGATTAACTGCAAGACGGGTGGCCCTTGTGGCCGAGAAAGCGCCAAGTCCGGAGGAAGCTACCCAGCCTGTAGACCAACTAAGGCCATGTGCAATTCGTCCATGCGGAAGAAGGTTAGCTCAGAACCGATAAGCTGGAAGAAGAAAACGGGCTTAGGAAAATCATGATCTTCTGGCCCATCGCTCTAATGGTGGGTGTCGTGGTAATCCTAATCATTTGGAAGCCAAAGGGTAGGACCGAATTGTGGACAGAGATGTCTGCCGAGGAGAAGTACATGCTGGCCAAGAAGATCTTTACCCGTGACCCGTCGAGCTTCAAGGATAAGGATTCGGATGGTATAGAAGACGAGCTTGAAAAGGGGCCTTGACCATAGTTTTTGCACCCTATAGTATAGATTCTATGCCTCTAGGAAAAAATGTATCGTCCAACATCCGCGAACTCTACGCGGATAATAAGAAAAAAGGTAAGGCTCGTGGGGCAGGCGGAGTGGCTAGACCACCAGTACAAATCATTGCCATCGCGTTAACCGCTGCTGGTAAGTCGAAAGGTAAATAATATGGCGGATACCAATGCGCTAGATTCTTTTTTGAAATGGGCTAAAGAATATGGAACTGATTCCTACTGGGATAAAAAAGCTTACGGGAAAAAAAATCCTAGCCTGGAAGAAATATTAGCTGTAGCCGAGGAACAGTCCGCTGTAAAAGCACAACCTTCTTTTGAAGAAGAAGGAGATTTAATTGCTAAAGAATATTTAAAGAATCCTAGGATGGCTGACGCAGCCCCAAAGAATATGGAACTCCGAGCCCCAGAAATTACTGAGGATAGGATGACTCAAGGTTTGGGAAAACTTATATCGCCGGAAGTAATAAAAGAATTAGAAGCTAAAAGGGATGCCCTAGCGCAAAAGAGAAGGGATCTAGAAAATCAACGAAGATTCGAAGAGTACGACGCTATAGTAAGAGCTAGACAAGCGAGGGCTAGGGACTCGGCTCTTAAAGCTACTGGACAGTAATATGAAAAACTATTCTCTTAACTTAAATCAAAAGAATGCGAAGATGCCGACCGACAAGTCGCCATCACTTAAAATTGAAACTAAAAAACCTTATGTGATGCCCAAGGTTTCTAACAAGGGTCGTGGTTTAGGGAAGTATTAATATGGCTCAGATGACTCTGTCCAGCCTCAACTACGGGGCCCCAGCACCTAGTAAGAGTACAGGGCTTGGTCGTGGATTTTACACACCTCAACAGGCAAAGGTTGAAAGATCTGCGCAGTATCAGAATTTGGATGCTATGGCTTCGGGGAATGTAAATAAACCGACACCCAAAACTCCGCAAGTACTGGAGCAAGCTTCAAACGTGCGTGACCCAAATGAAGATTTATTCGGTTCATCTAGTGCGCTAAATAATTATAATACTTGGCTTCAAACCGATGTAGGTTCTCCTAGTGCAGCTAAAAATATAAATCGCCCAATAGCTGGCAAAGCCTTAAGCGAGCCATACTACAATTCAAAAACTACGAGTAATTCGTCTTTTAATTTTGGCGATTTTTCGGATATGTTGGGTAAAATTTATAACGAACAAAGCCTATTTAAACAAGTGAGCGATCCTAATTTCAAAGCTCTTTCAGAGGAAGAGATTTCAAAAGAATCTGACAAAATATACAAACAAAAATTGGGGAATACAACTTGGCAAGATTTTCTCAAACCAGAAAAAGATGCGGCTACGGTTGAAAGAAATAGACAAGAGAGTTTTAAATTTTTTAAAGGAGATCCAACAAAAATAGCAAGAAGTGCGGCATTAACTTCTAAATACGGTACGCAGGAGTATAAAAATATGGATGCTAAGCAGCTTTTCACTAACGTTGAAGAGACTGCTCCTTCTAGTTATCGGGATCGGTTGCGCGAACTAACCGCGGCTAAACAATATCTTGGTACTGAAGAAGGTAAAAAAAGAGCAGAAGCTGGAAAAAAATTACTAGACTTTTACGGTTCGAATTTAGATGGGGCAAACTCTTTTGCTTTTGGTTCTGATATTTATGATGGTAGTTATGATTATGATGATAGAAATAAGAATTTCATGTTTAGCAAAGCGTATTTAGATAGAAAAGAGTCTGGTCTTGGGTTAAACCCCGTAGGTATGAATTGGGACAAAGTTGGATTGACTCCATATATGAAAGCTTATAAAGACGAGTTAACTAAACAGCAAGGACTTGCGGGAAAAACTTTAACTTTTTCTGATAATCAAAAAATTAGAGATAAGATAACTAAAGACTTTAATCAATCAGTTGGATTTACTGGAACTGGAAAATTTGTACCTTATGAGTTTACCGATGCTAATGTTAACGCAAAAGTTGCATATTTAAAAGATTACCCGCGTACCCAAAAAGGATTATCAGACGCGGATTTACGAAAACAAGCGATCCGCGCAGCTGGTCTTAAGAAGATTACGAACTATGAAGAGCGTAAAAAACTTTTTGGTAATAAGAAATATGAATCATTATTTTATGTTTAATATTATAGATCTTAGAAAGACAATATGGCTCAGATGACTCTGGCCGGCCTCAATTATGGGGCCCCGATGGCGACTAAAAGCACAGGGCTTGGTCGTGGATTTTACACACCTCAACAGGCAAAGGTTGAAAGATCTGCGCAGTATCAGAATTTGGATGCTATGGCTTTGGAGAATTTATCTAAACCGAAAGCTAACAGGATCCAACCACTCCAACAACCTGTAGATATTAATAACTCGGGTACTAATGTCTTTTCCTCTCCCGATATGTTAAATAATTTCAATTCTATGCTTCGAGAAAATGTATCTTATGTATCAAATGTCGACCCAAGGCTTGACTCAAGGGGGAAAATGGATGTAATTAACAGGGCAAAAATGGATGTATATAACAGAATTCTTACTGAAGGAGGACCTCTGGGTGGTACAGAATACGGAAAACTAAAAAATGATCAGGCGAACGAATTTCGCAAACGACGCGGACTGGGAAATATTTATGGTAGTATTCCAAAAGCTGGACAAGCTTTAAGTGAACCCTATAAACCCACCAAGGTAACGGGCGCGAGTAATTCTTCTTTCGATTTTAGCAATTTCGGGAATGCGTTAAAAGCTATCAAGGAAGAACAGGCCTCATATAAACGGTTTAGTGACCCTAATTTTAAACTTCTTTCTGAAGAGGAGATGTCGAAACTGGCTGATGAAAGATTTAATAAAGAATGGGCTAATAGAACTTGGCAAGATCTTTATACACCAATAGACCCCGCTAAGCACAATAAAGCAAGAGAGAAACTACTCGCCGATGTAAAAGCAGGAAAACAAAGTAAAACAGCTTTGGGAATGTTTGATAGATACCAGACAAATAACGAACAGATGGGAAGTGCTAATGATCTTTTCTCTAGAAGTAAAAGCGGGGCCAGAGCAGGGTATCTGTCCGAATTGCGACAAGATAATGCAACTAAACAGTTTTTTGACAGTGAGGCAGGTAAAAAAAGAATAGAAGCCGGGAAAAAACTTATTGACTTCTATGGTACGCAAACAGGACTTGCCGATAGTACCTTTCATCTTTATGGGAAGCAGGAGGATATATATGATGATAGGACCATAGGCGCAGCTTTTACATTTCAGGACATACCTGGAAGTGCTGGAACCCAAAAGGTAACTACTGAATATCAAAAAAAATATGTCGATGCAATTAACAAACTAAAAGAAGAAAGACGCGAAAAGAAGATTCCTTCAGGCTTATCCAAAGAGGATCATATAAAAATTAGAGATATGATAGCTGGGGACTTTAACAAGTCGGTTGGACTTACGGGAGAATTTGTCCCGTTTGGATATAATAAACTTAATGTAGACGCAGCAGCAAAAAGTTATTATGAAGGCAATCCTAAAAACACTCTAACTGGTGTGCCCCTAGAGGAGAACGCCAGACAAAAAGAATTTTTGCGTCGCACATTAAATATTGCCCCAGTTAGAGCTCGATGGGATAGTATATGGGGCGAAGGGGGATATCGCGATACGAAAAGAAATCCAGGGGCCGTTCGGCCCGCATGGTCGATATATCGTTAGAAAGAAGAAATAAACTCTTGTTGTAGTAGAGAAAAAAAGTAGACACAATATGCCTGAATATTTCCCGGAGAATAATACTCCGATCTGTTCGCTTCGCTAGATTGGGAAGAGATAACCCGCTAATTACTTGTAGTACAACGCCAGCTTAGCAACCTTGTCGAGCAAACCTTGGCGTGGTCGATACAAGAGATCGATTGAGCTCTTAACTTTTTTCTTTTTCTTTTTAGCCACGACTTCTCCTAAACCCAACAACTGGGACTTCGCTCCAGACTAAGGCGATGTGAAGCTCACTGTCTTCAAACCAAACATCTATCTCTGGGCTGAATCCAGCTTTAAGCTTATCATGTAGATCGTGGAAAGCCTTACGGGTAATAACTAGCTCTTCCGATTTACCATCGACCGCTGCGGCGGCGAGTAATACACGGAGGAATTGCTCGGATAATTCTCCGAACTTAGCTTCTATGAGCTTCTTGGGCACAATTCAATGCTGACTAGTGGGGTTGCCAAGTCAATATGGCGGGAACAAAATGACTCTGTGAGGAATACTAAGCGCGATATTATCTGGTTAACTTATCTAACGGCGCTTGCTATTATTAGGACTATCCTTATTCTAATAGGTAGAAGGCTACTGCGATGACAAAAAATATTCCCGAGTCCCCAGAACTAACAATACTCCCAGAACAAGTGGCGGATATTTTGCAATTCTCGCGCGCTTGCTCTTTGGGTATCATCACTCCTGAGGAACTCGGGAATAAATTAGATGACTTCGAAACTTGGTTAGGTGAACATTTTTAAATTATCTAACCAGTAGTTTCTTTTGTATCGTTTCACAAGTACGGGCATAGGTTCCTAGGGCCATCGAGAAGACGCCCCAAAGAACAACGAACATACCTATGAGTGTGAAGATTAAATATATAGTCTCCAACACTTTCATCGATAACTTTTGTTTCTGTTTCATTCTTAGATAGACGCTAACCGAATGGCCTCACTCTCACTTTCTTTATAGACATTCTGGAAAATGTCATCCAAGAATCCTGAGGGCATACTGAGTTTAATACCCTCAACTTGCTTGTTGGTTACGTCTACGTTTGCGTTAAATGAGATTGTATGGATGCTGTCCCCAGCCCCATACAGAATCTCTCCATTTATTTTTTTCATATTTATTCTAATACCTCACTCCAGTACCGACTATTTTTATACCCCTGCAACTTGTCCCACCAGATGAATCTGGCGGAGGCTACTGGGATACCGTATTCCTGTGAACAATCCTGCCACTCGTTCTCAAGCGCGAGGTAGTCAGTTCTG
>Ga0181355_1000357_pt1 | contig 19344 bp, 20 predicted proteins | sample Fa13VDMM15DN_FD_130099 | JGI IMG/M metagenome (GOLD analysis project Ga0181355, IMG submission 130099) | Freshwater viral communities from Lake Michigan, USA - Fa13.VD.MM15.D.N | ecosystem: Environmental > Aquatic > Freshwater > Lake | place: USA: Michigan | collected 2013-09-23 | reverse complement strand
TGTGTCGCACACATACGGTTCTTACGCCACGGCAACGCTCTCAACCAACACAGCAACCTTTACCGGCTCGCTGACAACTGGTTGGGCTTCTACATCCACGATCACAATCGCGGCTGCTACCGCCAACGCTGGCTTAAAGCAAGGCGATACCATCCAGATTGCTGGCGTGTTTGCAGTCAACCCACAAAACCGTCAGCCATACGGCGGTAATGTTCTGCGTAACTTTGTTGTGACCGCTGACGTGACGATTACTTCCGGTGGCTCCGCTTCCGTGACCGTATCGCCCGCCATCATCACGGCTGGTCAGTTCCAAAACGTATCCGTTCTGACAACTTCAGCTTCTGCAACTGTCACCCCTTTCGATAAGACCGGTAAAGTCAGCCCGCAGAACTTGGTGTTCCACAAGAACGCATTTACGTTAGCAACTGCCGACCTTGAGTTACCGGACGGTGTTCACTTTGCCGGTCGTGCGAGCGACAAGCAGTTGGGCCTCTCAATCCGCGTTGTTCGTCAATACACGATCAACAACGACTCGATCCCCACCCGCTTAGACGTTCTCTACGGTTGGGCTCCCCTCTACCCCGAACTCGCTTGCCGAGTTGCGGCTTAATTAGGAAAGGAACCTAGATCATGGCAAATCCCGGCCCAGCAAGTACCCAAACCTCCAACTACCTACTAAACGGTAGTGCAGCCGATGGTGTTCTCATCGGTATCGCTGGAGGTGAGGTTGGTTTTTACGGCGAGACCCCTGTGGTTCAAGCCGCTGCTATTACCCCGCTAGTGTCAACGACAGCCTCAACCGCTGACGTTTGCGCCCGCGTCAATAGCATCATTACTGCATTGCAAAACATTGGCATTACCGCCTAAGATGTTTTGAAGCTACGGAGAAGCCGCCCTCAAAAGGGGTGGCTTTTCTCATTTTTAGGAACCGCATGAAGCACATAATGTTGGCAATGCCCGCCTATACAGGCGTGGTTCATATGGGAACGATGCGCTCCCTGATGACGGATTGCATCACCTTAATCAAGCGTGGTGACCGGTTCACATTCGTGGATGACGTAGGTAACGCCATGATTGCCGACTGCCGAGGCGTAATAACAACCAATTTCTACCACTCCGACTGCGATGAGCTGGTCTTTATCGACTCAGACGTTGCGTGGGAGGCGGGCGCTTTGTGTAAGCTAATCGACCACCCAGTAGACTTTGTGGCTGGGGCCTACCCTGCAAGGGTCGATCCGCTAAAGTTCAATATCGGCTGGATTGAGGAGCGCCAATACCTGAGAGCTGACCCAGCTACGGGGCTTTTAGAGGTGGATCGCGTCCCCACGGGCTTTTTGAAAATCACAAAGAACTGCGTAGCCAAGATGATTGAGGCTTACCCAGAGACTTTTTATCACGATGCCGCAGTTAACAACCAGTTCTACCCCCTCTACGAATCGTTTATCGACCCGGAAAAGAAGTGGAAGTACGGCGAGGACTTTTCGTTCTGTAAGCGGTGGCGAGAGATAGGCGGTCAGGTCTGGTTAGACCCAGAAATCAACATGGGTCACATCGGTAATAAAATCTTTGAAGGACATATTGGAAATTGGCTTAAAAGTAGGATAATTTCACAACCAACATCTGAGGTGAACCATGAACCAAATCAAAATTCTTAGCCCAACCTATGCGTTGGATCTAACAACTTCTGCGTCCTCTGCGCTACAAATCATCCCAACGTCAAACACCCGCGCCTACCGCGTGGCTTTATTGAACACCGGGACGGGCAAGGCTGGCGTGACCTTTGGCACAAGTTCGACCAATATGGCTACCCCCACGATTGCGTCAACGGGTAACGCTGGGTCGCTAGTCCTACCCGGAAACATGATCTACCCAATGATTATTGACTGCGGAGCTCCGGATCTGTATCTGAAGGCTATCTCATCAGGCACTAACACCTTATACATTACGTTGGTGGCTACCGAATAAGGATTCACCATGTCGAACTCGACTGCCAATACCCAAACTACCAACATAGTACCGGTTCAGGGGACGTTTGAGCCCCTGCCTCCCTATGATTGCATAAGCCTAATTGGCCCCGCTGGAACGCCTTTTTACGCTCCCGTAAGCCCAACTTTAGACGGGGTAACGATTACCAATAGTACGATTAACAGTACAACCATTGGGGCAACGTCAGCGACCACGGGAGCGTTTACAACCGCAACAGCGACCAACGCCCCAAGCGGAAATAATGACCTGTGCAATAAAATTTATGTTGACTCTTTGGCGGTTGGTATCCAATGGAAACAACCAGTAGTAGCGGCAACCACGGTCAATATCACCCTCTCAGGCGCTCAGACTATTGACACGGTCTCCGTAGTTGCGGGTGATAGGGTTCTAGTCAAAAACCAAACAAACGCCTACGAAAACGGTATTTACATTGCCGATAGTAGTTCTTGGTCAAGAAGCACAGACGCAGATACTTGGAACGAGCTGGTCTCGGCTATTGTCTTTGTGGAGTATGGAAGTCAAGGCGGTTCGGCTTGGTATTGCTACGCCCAGCCCGGAGGTACTTTAGGGGTCACGGCGGTTCCTTGGAGCAATCTAGCGGTCTCTGGGGTGTATTACGCGGGAACAGGACTAAGTCTTGCTGGCAACACGTTTAGCATCACCAACACCGGGGTGAGCGCGGCTACTTACGGTTCAGCTTCAGCGGTTCCGGTCTTTGCGGTCAACGCCCAAGGCCAACTGACAAGCGTAACCAATACGAGCATAGCAATTGCGGCTTCTGCAATAACTTCTGGAACGATTGATTCTGCAAGAATCTCAGGCTCTTACACCGGAATTACGGCTGTTGGAACCCTGTCCGGTCTGACGGTCAGTAGCACAATTGTTGGGTCGATTTCTGGCAATGCTGCGACTGCAACATCAGCTACAAGTGCGACTACGGCAACAAATCTAGCCGGTGGTGCGTCAGGAAACATACCCTATCAAACCGGTTCGGGAGCCACTTCTTACGTTTCTACGGGTACAGATGGTCAGTATTTAGTCTTGGCAAGCGGGGTTCCAACGTGGACTTCTGTTTCAGGTGCTGGTGACGTAACTGGCCCAGCATCGTCCACGGATAACGCAATTACAAGGTTTGATGGAACAACCGGCAAAGTTATTCAAAACTCAACGATTACCCTGTCAGACGCTGGTGCGTTGCAAAACGTCAACGAGATCAACTTTGACATCACGCCAGCGTCAGTTGTGGGCGGTGCGGGTTCCCTGTCTTGGAATAGCGATGACAACGCCAAGACCTTGCAGTTAATTGGTAACAACAACGTAGAACTAAAACTTACGCAAGAAAGCTACTACCGAGTCAAGGCATCGAGCGCAATTACCAAGGGTAATGTCGTGATGCTGACCGGCACTTTAGGATCGTCCGGTGGTTTACAAGGAGCCCCAGCCACGGGCCTGACCGCGTCCACGGGGTACTACATCTTAGGTATAGCCAAAGAGTCAGCGGCGCTAAACGGCTGGATTTATGTTCAGTCCTTTGGCGAGGTCAAGGGAATTGACACCTCTGGAACACCGGTCGGTGAGACTTGGGCAAACGGTGACGTTCTGTACTACAACCCGTCAGTCACGGGCGCTCTGACCAAGAACATCCCAACAGCTCCAAACGCCAAAGTCCAAGTAGCTGCGGTGGTTCACGCGGACAACACAAACGGGATCTTATTTGTAAGACCTACGTTTGAGCCAACGCTAAACGACCTGTCAAACGTCTATGCGCCTAGCCCCTCAAACAACGACCTGATCACTTGGGATAGCACCGACAACCGCTGGGAGAGCACGGCGGCATCGAGCGTAGCCGTGGGGACTGCGACCAACCTAGCCGGTGGCGCGACAGGTTCTTTACCCTACCAATCAGGCGCTGGGGCAACGACTTTCCTAGCTGCGGGCTCTGACGGTCAGGTTCTAAAGCTGGCCTCTGGGGTTCCTACTTGGTCAAGCGATGTCTCTGGGGTCACGATTACAGACGATACGACCACCAACGCCACGCGGTACATCACGTTTTCAAACGTAACGACCGGCAACGAAACCACGTTAGACGTATCGTCTACCAAGCTCCAATTTAACCCTAGCACGGGTGCGTTAACGGCTACGAGTTTAACTCCAACCAATGCGCTTGGAGCCGCTTACGGTGGTACGGGCCTGACATCTCTTGGTACTGGTGTAGCAACTTGGCTTGGAACACCGTCATCTGCAAATCTAGCTGCGGCGGTAACAGACGAGACGGGTTCTGGCTCTTTAGTGTTTGCGACCAGCCCATCGCTGACTACTCCCAATATCGGAGCTGCGACCGCAACTAGCGTCAACGGACTGACAATTTCTAGCAGTACGGGAACCTTAACGGTAACTAACGGCAAGACCTTGTCGGTTAGCAATACGCTAACCCTTGCGGGTACGGATAGTACGACCATGACATTCCCAGCGACTAGCACCACGGTTGCGGGACTAGGAATTGCCCAGACGTTTACGGCCTCTCAACGCGGTACGGTCACAACGGACAATGACGGTTCGTTTAACATGAACGTCACCAACAACTTCAAATGCACCCCAACGGGATCATTTACCCTGACGTTTACGAACATTACTGCGGGTCAATCCGGGTTCATATTGTTGGTAAACGGCTCTAACTACACCGTATCGGCGGCAGCTACAACCAAGGTAGTAAGCGGAACCCTGACCACAATTAGCGCAACTGGAACCTATCTGTTGTCCTACTTCTCAGACGGCACTAACGTATATGTAGTCAACTCAGGAGCATTAGCTTGAGCGTCTTACCAGTAGGGTTTGGCTCTGCGGTAGCGGGCGGCTATCAGATTGAACGCAGTCTTAGGTTCAATAGCGCAGACTCAGCATATCTGAACAGGACTTTGACAACGCCAACAAATAACAAGATTTGGACTTGGAGCAGTTGGGTTAAAAAGTCATTTGTAACCTCTGATAAATATTTAGTAACAGCTAATGGTACAACCGCTTATGAATTTATAAAACTAAGTAATAGTTCTAGTGACAATTTTGAATACGCATACTGGAATGGGTCTGCTTTTGCGTATCAAATACGGTCTACTTTAGTTTTGCGTGACCCTTCAGCTTGGTATCATATTGTTGTTTCGGTTGACACTACACAAGCAACAGCCGCCAATAGAGTAAAACTATATGTAAACAATGTTGAAATTACATCTTTTTCTATTAGTTCATATCCAGCGCAAAATACTAATACTCAAATAAATTCTGCAATTGCAACTAGAATTGGCGGTGGGTTTGCAGGCAACTATTTTGATGGCTACATGACCGAAGTAAACTTCATTGACGGTCAAGCCCTAACGCCATCCTCATTCGGTGAAACAGACTCCGCAACAGGTGTATGGGAGCCTAAAGCCTTCTCTGGCACATACGGCACTAACGGGTTCTACCTCAAGTTTGCAGACAACTCAGGCACTACCAGCACAACGCTAGGCAAGGACAGTTCAGGCAACGGTAACAACTGGACACCTAATAACTTCTCTGTAACCGCTGGTGCTGGCAATGACTCCTTAGTAGATTCGCCCACGGCCTACGGAACCGATACTGGTGTTGGTGGTGAGGTGCGTGGGAATTACTGTACCTTGAATCCGCTAGATTCAAAGAACGGAACGGCTAGTAACGGAAACCTTCTTTGGACTGCAACTGCATCGCAATCAGATATTAGAGGGACATTTGCTATTCCAGCGTCTGGTAAGTGGTATATGGAATGTACTGTTGGAAGCACTACAAATGCTACTTCTGCGGTGTCGTTTGGGTTAGCAACCTCATCTGTTGCGCTTGATGCATCTAATGCAGTAACAGGTTTGTATCAACTTTATGCCTCAAGTTCTGGTTTTCTGTCATTAAACGGTACAAACGTATCTTCAAGCCTTGGAGCATGGACTGCTGGAGATGTATTGCAAATTGCGGTTGATGTAGACAACACAAAGATGTGGCTTGGAAAAAATAATACTTGGTATAACTCAAGTGGCGGCACAACCGGCAATCCATCAACTGGGGCAAATGCAACAAGCACAACATCAATGGTTGGCCTGTTCCCGTTTTCTAACTGCTATCAAAACAACGCAACTTGGAACGCAGGTCAAAGAGCCTTTGCCTACACCGCCCCCTCTGGCTTCAAAGCACTCTGCACACAGAATCTGCCTACGCCTACCATAGGTGCTACTAGCACGACACAGGCTGGGAAGTATTTTAATCCTGTGATTTACGCTGGCTCTGCTTCGCAACAGGTTATAGATTCAAACCTGAGCGTACTTGATTTAGCATGGATTAAAAATAGAACAACAGCAAGAGACCATGTTTTGGTTGATACAGTCCGTGGCGGCTCCCCGATGCTGACTTTGTATTCAAATCAAACATACGCAGAGGACAACTCTTCGCCTAATTACAACCCAACCTCCATTAGCGGTAGCAGTATTACTTTGGGTGGCGCTAAATTAGGCATCAACAATGCTGGAGAAAACTTTGTAATGTGGGGCTGGAACGCAGGCGGCTCTAACGCTACTAATACCAGCGGCACTATTACCAGCACAGTAAGAGCAAACACTACTAGCGGGTTCTCGATTGTTACTTATACCGGTAACGGTTCAACTAGTCCATATCCTACTGTTGGTCATGGCCTGGGCATAACTCCAAAGATTTACTTGGTAAAACGAAGGGGCGCTGTTGGCAATTGGGTTTTTTGGCACACTATTGTTGATAATAGTTTAGATTTTATGTATCTAAATACAACCGCAGCAAATGCTAATTCAGCCGTTGGAACAGTTCCAACAAGTACCGTGATGACTGTTGGTGGCGTAGATGCAAACGCATCCGGTTCTACCTATGTAGCCTACTGCTTTGCACCCGTGGCTGGCTATTCTGCCTTTGGTAGTTACACGGGCAATGGTTCTGCGGATGGGCCTTTTGTGTACACAGGGTTTAGGCCAAGGTACATCATGCGTAAACGCACAGACACAACGGCTTATTGGGTTGTTTTTGATACCGCTAGAAATACATACAATGTGGTTGGAGAAGATTTGTATCCCAATGACAGTTTGGCTGGTAGTAACGATTTTACAATGGACATTTTAAGCAACGGGTTCAAAATTAGAGGTAGTGGTGCAAACATAAACGCATCTAGCGGCACATACATTTACATGGCATTTGCCGAATCACCCTTTAAGTATTCTCTTGCGAGGTAATTATGTTTCAACTAAATGGTAATCCAATCTCAATCGACTCTGAACAAGTCATTGGTGGCATACGCTATCCGCACCTCAGAGACCCTGTCCTACGTGATCAGTTAGGCGTGGTAGAGGTAGCAGACCCAGAGCAGTATGACCAACGGTTTTACTGGGGCGTAGGCAATCCAAAACTTTTAAATGACCGTGAGGAAGTAGACGAAAACGGTAATCCAATGTGGGTTCAAGTGCTAGGCACAGTTGATGGTGAGCCAGCAATGGTTGACTCCTCAGAGCGTCTGGTCACCAAAGGTCTCAAGTCCCAATGGATTAGCCAGACCAAACAGACTGCGGGTTCCTTACTTGCCTCATCCGATTGGATGGTGATCCGTAAGGCAGAGCGCAACGTAGACATCCCTGCTGAAACCCAGACCTACCGAGCTAGTGTGGTTGCCGAGTGCGACCGGCTTGAGGCGGCGATTACGGCTTGCGCTACGGTCGAGGAACTGATTACGGTTGTTGGCGCACAGGATTGGCCTAATGACCACCTATAACTGGCAAATCACAGAGCTGCGGGTCGATGACGGCTTGGTCTGCCAAGTCAAATACCATTGCGAGGCTTGCGAGGACAATAAAAAGGTAGCTACTGAGGGCTACTGGAAGTTTCGTAAACCTTACCAAATAACCGATAACTTGACCGAGCATCAGGTATCGCATTGGCTAGATTTAGACGCTCAAGAAGGTGAACGACACCTAATCAAGGACAGACTTGCCGAACAACTCAAGGCACTAGACAATAGTGAAAACCGCGATCCACCGTGGAAAGTAGAGACATTTAAGGTGAAGTTATGACCCAGCCCATAGACATTATTAGCCGCGCCATGAAAGACATTGGCGCTCTAGCCGCTGGCGAGACCCCAGCCCCTGCGGAAGCCCAAGACGCTTTCGATATGCTAAACGACATGATTGACCAATGGTCAAACGAGCAGATGATGGTCTACTACAAGACCGAGATCATTTTCACCCTGACTGCGGGGCAGACCCAGTACACGATTGGCCCAACCGGTCAGGTGAACTCTACCTTTACAGGCTCCATATCAGGTAACACCCTGACGGTAAGCGCAATAGCCGAGGGCGGTATAGCCCTTGGGATGGTTATCTCAGGGTCAGGAATTACTGCGGGAACCAAGATCACAGGCTTTGGAACCGGAGCTGGCGGGAACGTCAACTACGCCGGGACGTACACGGTTAACAACACCCAGACCGTAGCTTCAACCACAATAACCGCGTACTACGAGCGCCCCCTGTCGGTGAACTCAGCCTTTGTGCGAGTAAACACTAACTCCAACGGTCAGCCCATTGTTAACGGTGGTCTTGACTACCCAGTAGCTATTCTGAACTTAGAAAACTACGAGCTGATTGGGCTTAAGACCCAGAACGGCCCGTGGCCTAAAGCCCTGTACTACCAGCCCTCCGAGGTCATGGGTACGTTCTACTTCTGGCCTAACCCGTCTCAGGGCGAGATGCACATATTCTGCGACACCATATTCCAGAGGTTTAACAGCATCAACGACACGATTGTGATCCCGCAGGGCTACCTAATGTGTCTGCGTTGGTGCTTGGCTGAAAGACTGATGCCTATGTACGGCAAGTCCAACCCCCAACAATTAGCTTTAATCAATTCTTATGCTGCGGAAGCAAAGGCCACGATTAAGAGAACCAACATGAAGCCAGCTCAATCCGCTCGGTACGATGACGTACTGGTGGTCGGTAAACGTGCGGATGCCGGTTGGATTCTGACCGGGGGCTTTCAGTAATGCCTGACTTTGGATTCGTAGGCGCGGCTTACGAAGCACCCTCGCTCACTCAAGACGCTCAGGAGTGCATCAACTTTTACCCTGAGATAGACCCTACCAAGGCCCAAGGCGAGCGCGGTATCGTTGCGCTCTACCCGACTCCGGGTCTTGAGACCGTAGCTATTTTTCCCAATCAGGAAGAAGTCCGAGGGATTAGAACCCTGTCCGGTGGGACTCAGGTCGTTGCGGTCTGCGGTGACTTTGTATACGTCTTAGAGAACGATTTGACCCCCGTCATGGTAGGTCAGATGAACACCGCCACGGGTCAGGTAGGCATTGTAGATAACGGGGTGAACGTCTACATCGTGGACGATTCCTACCGCTATACATGGTTCATTAGTAGCCCCTCATCAGCCATTTTTACCGGATCAATTAGCGGAACGACCCTGACCGTAAGCGTTATGCAAAGCGGGACTATTGCGGTCGGACAGGCTATTTTTGGTCAGGGCGTAGCTCAAAATACCGTGATTACGGCACTAGGAACAGGATCTGGCGGGGTTGGAACCTACACGGTTAGCGACTCTCAGACCGTTGCCTCGACCGCGATCAACTCTGTCGCATCACCCGCTATTGTGACCGCAAGCATTTCCGGCACAACTATGACCGTTAGCGCGGTGACCAGCGGCACTCTGAAGATAGGCCAAACGATTGAAGGCTCCGGGGTGACCGATGGAACGATTATTACGGCCTTTGGGACGGGTTCTGGGGGCGCGGGAACGTACACCGTCAGCGCCTCTCAGACGGTCTCTAGCACCACGATATACGCTATTAACTGGTCGGTTCTACCCTCCACAGACGGAGCCTTTGAGGGCGGTGGAACGGTGGATATTTCGGACAACTACTTTGTCTACAATAAGCCAAACTCTCAGCTTTGGGCGGCTTCAGACCTACTTTCCCCGATTACTGACCCCCTGTCGTTTGCCTCTAAAGACGGATCTCCAGATGACTTAGTTGCGATTATTGTCGATAGGCGGGAGGTCTACTTATTGGGTGAGATGTCCTCCGAGGCGTGGCTAGACGTTGGATCAGTCCCCTTTCCCTTTCAGAGGATTCAAGGGTCATCCACCCAACAGGGTATTGCTGCGGCCTACTCCTGTGCGCGGGTTGGTAACTCTTTTGCTTACGTCTCTAAAAACAACCGGGGAGAAGCCACCATCGTCCAAATGAACGGCTACATCCCACAGAGGATTTCAACTCACGCGGTCGAGACCACCTTGGTGGGCCAAGACGTATCGGACGCAATTGCGTGGACGTACCAGCTAGAAGGCCATGAGACCTACGTTGTAACCTTTCCCAGTATTGGGGACAACGGCCTGACTTGGGCCTATGACATCACCACAGGGCTTTGGCATAAGTGGCTCTACACCAATAACCAAGGCCAGTACGAGCGCCACCGTGGAAACTGCTGTGCATTTTTTAACCAGCAAGTATTGCTTGGTGACTATGAAAACGGCAAGTTGTATAGACTGTCTCTATCCCAGTACACCGATGACGGGCAGTTGATACGCCGCCTCAGAAGGTGTCCCCACATAACCACAGACCTCCAAAGGCAGTATTTTGCGGAGCTTCAGATCCAGTTCCAACCCGGAGTTGGACTACCCACCGGTCAGGGTCAAGACCCACAAGCGATGCTCCGCTGGTCGGATGACGGTGGCTTTACTTGGTCTAACGAGAATTGGGTCACCATAGGTAAGCAGGGCCAATACTTTACGCGGGCCATGTGGAGACGGCTTGGGTTTGCGCGGGACAGGATCTTTGAGGTGGTAATCACCGACCCAATCAAGGCGGTCATTGTGTCTGCGAACCTGAAAGCGGAAGCCGGGGATAACTGATGGCCCAACTACCCCAAAACCAAGTAATACCGACCTCCCAACTGGTCAACGATGCGGGACGGCCCACCCCTGCGTGGCAGTTATTCTTTTTGAACTTGCTGAACTTTTCCAGTAGCTCCACGGCTACGGCTGGCTCTGCGACCCTACCGGCTAACCCACGGGGGTTCATCAACGTAACAGTTAACGGGGAAGTTAAAAAAGTCCCCTACTATGACGTATGAATATGTCTGAAAATCTAATGATTGTTCGGCAAATGCAAGATCAAGACTTGTCAGCCTATATGCAACTTATGGATCAGTTCCACAAAGCCTCGCCCATGAAAAAGGTATGCGAGTTAGATTGGGAAGGGCTAAGTCAATTTTTACTGGGGGCAAAAAACAACCCAGATATGTCAGTTTTTCTTGCGGAACTAAATGGGCAAATTGTGGGAGTAACCGGAGGAATAATTTACCCATTGTACTTTTGTAGTTCTCACAAGGTCGCACAAGAGCTTTGGTGGTGGCTAACCCCGTCCGCAAGAGGTTCTGGGGCTGGGAATATGATGTTTAAGGAATTACAATCATGGGCAAAGGAACGTGGGGCAAAGACCATGTTTATGATTGCCCTAGAGGATGAACGGGCCGAAAAGATGGAAAAGGTCTATTGCAGGGCCGGTTTTGAGCCAATGGAACGGACGTTTATGAAAGGAATTATGTAATGGCTATCGCTACGGGAACCGCTCTAGCACTATCGGCGGCGGCTACGGCTGCTGGCGGCTACATGAGCGCACAGGCTGCAAAAAAAGCCGCTCAAACCACCGCTGACGCTACCAGAGAGGCGGCTCAATTACAGTACCAAGCGGGTCAACAGGCTCGCGAGGACTTAGCTCCATACAGAGAACAAGGCTATATGGCCCTCAAAGATATTGAGGGAATGAAACCTTATTTGACCCAACAGTTTGCAAGCGAAGAAGCTTTATCGCCTTACCTTGATCCGTCTATGGCGTTCCGTATGAAGTACGGGACACAGGCTACTGAAAGGCTTGCCAACGTAGGCCAAGGCGCTATATCTGGTAACACCATGCGAGGATTAACTGAGTTTGGTCAGGGTCTAGCTTCTACCGAATATGGAAACGCTTTTAATCGAGCCCAGACAGAACGAGCAAACATCTATAACACTTTAGCAAACATAGCCGGTATGGGTCAGAACGCAGTAAATACTGGAGTTCAATCTGGGCAAACGACCGCTCAAAACATTGGAACTTTGGGTGTAGGTGGGGCGCAAGCACAGGCCGCTGGAATGGTTGGCGCAGCTAACGCTTATGGCGGCGCAGCACAAAATGTTGGAAATATGATTTTCTTAAACCAGCTAATGAAACCAAACCCATCAACTGTTGCATCTAGTGGATATTCAGGCGGTTATGTGCCATCAATAGATACGATGGGAGATGGCAGGGGTACTGGTGTGTATCTTAGACGCTGAACATAACAGAGGCAAACATGGCAGATTTTGGAATTAAACCAGACATTGCATTAGGCGTAAAACCACCGGCAACAATGAGCTTGGGGGATATGTTGAATGTTGCCCGTGGCGCTCAAATGTACCAGCGGGAACAAGAACTTTTTCCTTTGCAAATACAACAACAAAGAAACATTACGAGAACCAGCGATATAGACCTGTCTGTTGCAGAGCAAAAAGATAAAGAGCGTATTGCGGTACAACGGTTTCTTACCGACCCAACAAATTTTCAAACCAATGGTCGTATTGATATAAATAAATTAAATCAAACCATTCCTTTAATGGCTCCTTTAACGGGGCGAGATGTCATCAATAACCTAACTACTTTGGCTACTGCTCAGACGCAATCAGACGAAGCCAAAACAAAAATGACCACCGGTATGCGAGAAATTGTAGGGTCGCGGTTAGGCGTTTTGGGTCGCATGGGCGTAACCAAAAAGTCAGCTTACACAGCAGAATTAGATTTATTGGCTGAACAATATAAAGATAATGAGCAAGTTAGATCATTAATAGACAGTTATAAGACACAATTAAGAGCAGTTGGAGAGGATGATCCATCGTTGCCTCAGATTGCAATTCGAGAAACCCAATCATTGCTAAAACCCACCGAACAAGAAACGGCGTTGGCTCCAAAGGTATCTCTAACGTCAACAGGCGGTACATTGACCCCAACGGTTACTACTCCGTCTGTTGGCGGTGTAACTCCCAAAATAGAAGCAAGCGGGAAACCAATTCCAATTACAGTAGGGCCAAACTTCTTAGAGCAACCAACAGGTCGGGTAGATGCGGCAAACGTACCTACTGCGTACCGATTCTCGCCAGACGGAAGGTTGCTGGGAGAGTTTCCAATTACGGAAGCACCGGCAAGAGGTGGCGCACCTATGGGTGGCGCACCGGCAACAGCAGCTCCGATGGCAGCACCAACGCCTACGGCAGGGCCGGTTCAATCACAGATGAATCAAGCCTTACAGTTGCGCCGTATTCCTCCGGGTGAAACTCCCGAAACGATGCGTAATTTGCAAGATATTCGATCAAAATCAAACGAAGCCGCTAAAGGTGTTCAAAACCAAACCTTTAACTCAAACGAAATTATTAAGTTGGCAGACCAAGCTACCACCGGTCGAGGCGCTGAAATGCTTGCAAACTTAAGCGGTGGATATGCCGCCATTCCGTTTGGTGGCGATATGGCTACTAATTTGCAACAGTTGGGCCACTATATGTCATTACAGACACAATCGTTGTCATCATCATCTGGGATGAATACTGACGCTGGCAGGGCAATTGCAGCGGAAGCGTCTGGAACGACAAGATGGACACCAGAAGCAATTAAGTCTACCGCAAGGGTAAACAGAGCGTTGGCTTTAGCAACTCAAATGTATAACAACGGATTAGAGTCTGCGATTGCAAAATCAAATGGCGATATTTTTGCTGCCCGTAAATATACTAACGATTGGTCTAATAAACTGGATATTAAAGCGTTAAAACTTTATGACGCTTTTGTAAACCAAGACACCGAGGGATTGGCTCAAAGCGTCCGCGAGTTAGGTGGCAAAGATTCTGCGGCATACAAAAAAGCCAAAACAAAGATTGATGAATTAAAACGTATGGCGGGAATGGAATGAATGATCTAGATCAAGCCGTATCCGAAGCGTTAAAGGTTTACCCTCAAGGTGCGGTCAAGCCCGGACAGGCTGACCCTTTTACAGACTTGGATTCTGCGGTTGATTTTGCTCTAAAAACAAGTACGCCATATACCAAAAAAATTAATAAGTTCCAGCAGTTTTTGCAACAAGGAGCCGCCCTTGCTGACGTAACTGTTGGAGGCATTATTCCGGGTATTGCAGGGCCGCTGACCTATGCGGCAACCAGACCTTTCACAACCGCTGAAGGCGCAAAGAAAGCAGAAGAAGCGGTCTTAGGTGTTACGGCTCAACCGTTTGGCAAGGCGTTAGGCATTACTGAGTCTCCGTACTACAAAGGTGAGGCACTTAATCAGGCCATGAATTTTGTTGCGGAAAACGCTTCAAAGGGTGCGGATTGGATCTCAAAGCAGACCGGGATGCCTAAGACTGACGTTGAAAATATGATGCAGTCACTTGGCCTTGGCGTTGGTATCAAAGCTGGGCCAGCGGTAGGCAGGGCGGCTAAGAAAGGTATAGAAAAAGTTGAGGGCGTAGTTGAGGCTGGCATAGCCAAGGCCGCGCCAGTTGTGTCTGAGGCGGCTAAAAAACTAGAGCCTTATACGCCTTTTGAAATTACCGAGGCAGCAAAACTGTTTGGCAAGAAACCACCAGTTCAACAACAGGCTATGGGGTCGGTAGGCGCGGCTGGGGCAGAACCAGCGGCAATGCGTCAAGCAACCATTGAGTCATCTCTAACAGATGCCTCGCCAGAATTAAACCAGTTTATTTTGTCTCAAGACCCAAACAATGTAAACGTAGGTGCGCTTACTGTTAAAGCTTTAGAAGAAAAGCATGGGGTGCGGTTAACAACAGGTCAGCGTTCTGGCAATACTGGGCAATACTCTAAAGAGTGGAATAACCGAGGCGGGGAAGGAAACCCACTTGGCGAGCGTTTTGGAAGCCAGCCAGCAGAACTTGCAAGGGCTGTTGACAACTCAAGGATTAGAAACGCCCCTGAGATCAATGACGTTGACCCATCATCGTTAGGCCAGCTTCAAATTAACGGGTTGGCAAATAAAGACCAAATGCGGTTAAGCGCGATTGATCAGGCATATAAAGACTTGATCAACGCAAATGGCGGTCAGTTTCCAATTGACATTACAACTTTAAATGACAACATTGTTAAGTCATTAGATAAAAATTTAAAAACTAGCCACTTATCTAGCGGAATTAGGGCAGATTTAGAACAGTTTTATAAAAACCCAACATTTGAGGCTTATGAGGCGTTACGTACAAACTTGGCAAACGAAATGCGGTCAAATCCTGACGGAAACGCCAGAGCTGCTGCATATTTAGTTCGCCAAGAAGTAGAAAATTTGCCGATATTTACAAAAGATGTTGGGTCTGCAAAAGCTATTGAATTAAAAAATAAAGCAGATTATGCAAGAAGTTTGGTAAAAGAACGGGCAGAAGTAATTAAAAACAACCCAGCATATAGGGCCGCAGTTAAAGAGTTTTCTGACCTAAAAGAAGCCTCATCACAGGGCGAAAGTTTGAACGCGGCAAAGTTTCACGACAAGTATGTTGCTAAGGCTACCCCAGAGGGGGTGCGAAGGCTGAAGTCTGAGTTGTTACCTGATGACATAGCAAACCAAGCAATTGTTGCCGCTGAGTTTGAGCGAGTTAAAAGTGCTTTGGTTAACGCATCAGAAAGCAATGTAAAGACAGAGTTTTTTGCGTCATTTATGAAAAATAACGCCAAGTTATTGCAAGAGACGATGGGGCCACAAGCGTTCAAAGACGTTCTAGAAATTGGGTTACTACGAAGCCATATTGCCAAACCGCAAGCTGGAACATTTAACTACTCAAATTCATATTCTGCGTTATTGTCAGATTTGGCAAAAACAGGTCTGTCCCAAGGATTAGAAGCAAAACTAGCTATGGAAACCGGTGGCGCATCAATACCAGCGGTTAGTTGGGCAAAGACATTAAAAGAAAAGATGAGCAAGGATGCGCTTGCGGCAGAGGCATTAGATCCTTACGGCGGCCTTGTAACTCAAAAAGTAAGTAAGCGGCAACAAGAAAAAAACAAATACAAAGCGGCGCGGGCTACTTACCAAACAGAACCAGAAATTAAACTCAAGGATATTGGGAAGGAAAAATAATGGCAGTCAATCTTTCGCCAATCGGCAACGGATTTCAGTTTTTCGATAACAATGGCGCACCGCTAAACGCCGGTAAGATTTACACCTATCAGGCTGGGTCGAGTACGCCACTTGCGACCTATACGGAAAGCTCTGGGCTTACGGCTAACGCCAACCCTATTATCTTAGGGACAAGTGGTAGACCTCCTAATGAGATATGGCTGACCGAAGGGTTCTTTTATAAGTTCATCCTCAAGGACTCATCAGACGTAACCATCCAGACCTACGATAACCTCTACGGGATTATTGGCGCAACGCCACCGGCTGCTACTCCAATCCCTGCGGGCGGTATTTTCTTGTGGTCGGGTTCTATTGGTTCTATCCCCGCGGGCTACGTCTTGTGTAACGGGTCTAACGGAACGCCAGACCTAAGAGACCGGTTTGTAGTTGGGGCTGGATCAACTTATTCGGTGGACGCGACCGGAGGTTCTGCTAACGCTATTGTTGTATCTCATACCCATACAGCTACTTCAACCGTTACTGATCCGGGTCACAACCATACTTATACAACTTCAGGTGGAGAAGGCGCAGCAGGAAACATCAAGGCTGGTGGGGCTCTTGTTGCTACTGCAAATACATCAACTGCAAATACTGGTGTAACCGTTGCAACCACGGTAGCAACCGCTGGTACGTCAGGAACCAACGCGAATCTGCCCCCGTACTACGCCCTGTGCTACATAATGAAAACCTAATATGGATTGGCAAACCGTTATCAATATTGGGTTGGGTGGTGTCTTGGCTGCGCTGGGCTGGTTTGCCCGCGAGATATGGGACTCCCTAAAAGAGTTGCGTAAGGACACCCACGAAATAGAAAAAGAACTGCGGGAGCTTTATGTCCGCAGGGATGACCTAAAAGAAGTCAGGGTCGAGATGAGCGCAAGGTTTGACAAGCTAGAGAGTTTAATTGGGTCTCTGTATGATCGCTTAAACGACAAGGCAGACAAATGAATTATGAGCGACTTAGATCCAATCATCACTACTGCGAAGGCGGCAACCAGCAGCATTAAGTCTGCTATTCAGTCTGGTCGGGAGATCAGCTCTGCGGTTGAGTCCATCCAAAACTTTGGGATGGCAGAGGTTAAGGCCCGCCACGCATTTAAGTCAGTCCGCAAAAGCCAAGAGGGTGAAATCACCATAATGACCGCCATGAGCGAGTGGCGCAGACTTGACCAGATTAGGCGCATGGAGCTTGAGGTCAGGGACTTTCTGATCCAGCAGTTTGGCGAGTTCAAGGGCTTAGAGGAATTTGAAAAGGTTAAGAAGATCAAAGAGGACATGATCTCGCGCCACGCCAAGACCAAGGACGAGCTGGGCCGAGACGTAGCCAAGATGCGGGAGTTGCAGATCATCTGCGTGGTTCTAGCGTTCATGGCGGTTACCATTTATTACATAGCCAAGGGTCACCTGTGAGCGAGCGCCAAGACACCCTAACCAAGGTCTTAAACTATGTGGACAGCCCGTTTAAGCTATTTGCGTTGATTTTGATGGCGATCCTAGCCTTTGCGGGGTACATCGTTTACGACCACCGCGACCTGATTGTTGGGACTTATAAGGAACACCAGAAGCTACCCCAGATAGCCGAGGGGCGGGTCGATGACGCGGCTACCCACCTTTTTAAGCACACTAACGCCCAAGTAGTTGCTATCTTCAAGGTCAACCCCTTGATTGGCTCGCGGGTCTTATATCGTGCTTATACCAAGGAAGGCCGTGACAAAACTATGGAAGGTTTAGACGTTGGCCTATTTACCAGCAACGCCGGTAACAACAAGGACGTTGTCGCGCTTATGGCTAACGAGATCCCTTGCGGGGAGTACAAGGCCGCGCAGTCCGAGGTGGGTCTTTGGTACATCGAAAAGGGCATGACCTTTGGGTGCAGGGTGAGCGTTCCCCCTGACCATAGCCGGTTTATAGGCCAGATTACCGTGGGCTGGGCTACACCGCCCGCCAACCTAGACCATGCAAAAACCATGTTGCAGATTGCCTCAACCATCCTAGCAAAGGAGAAAAAATGATTGGCTTAGATACCATTCTAAAAATTGGCGAGAAGGTCTTAGACCGCGTACTGCCCGACCCTGCCGCTAAAGCTGAAGCCCAGACCAAGCTTTTGGAACTAGCTCAAAAAGGTGAGCTTGCCAACCTAGAGGCTGACGTTAAAAAACTAGAGATTGAGGCTAAAGACCGGGATTCAGCTCGCGGTCGAGAGGCGGCTATGGCCTCTGCGGATGTTCACCCAATCACCAAGAACATCAACTCAATACTGAGCTTGGGGGTCATTACCCTGTCTTTTGTCCTTTTTGCAATCCTAATTTTTATTGAGGTTAAGCCAGCCGCTAAGGACATATTGATCTACATATTGGGCGTTTTATCGGCTGCGGTTACCCAGATCCTGTCCTACTACTTTGGGTCTAGCGCCGGTTCCAAAGAAAAGAGTAAACAGTTAGATGACCTACTGGAGAAGAAATGAACCTATCCGAACACTTTACCTATGACGAACTGGTGCGGTCTGAGACCGCCGAGCGTAACGGCTGGCTCAATATTCCCTCAAATGCGGAAAAAGAGAACCTGATCCGTCTCGCGGAGCTACTAGAACAGGTCAAGGCTGCGGTTGGGTGTAAACCCGTGATGATCAACTCGGCCTACCGATCCAAGCAAGTCAATGACTCCGTGGGCTCCAAGGACACCTCCCAGCACCGGCTTGGGTGCGCGGCAGACCTACGGGTTCCCGGCATGAAGCCACGGGAGGTCGTAGAGGCTTGTATAGCGGCCTCTGTGCCCTTTGACCAGATCATTTTAGAGTTTGACTCATGGACGCATATCAGCGTCCCAAATACCCCGGAAACGTCCCCACGCGGTCAGGCGTTAATCATTGACCGGCAGGGGACGAGGGCTTACAGTTAAGACGCTTTCTCTTTGCCCTTACGGGCCTTGCGACCCCCTTTTGGGGGTTCTTTTTTAGTACAGCGGGGCGCACGTTACATCGATGACAACGTCCCTAGTCACCCCTCCGACTGCCCTGCGACCGTAAATAACCACAGCCCTAGTCCTAGCCGCCTGACAGTCCTGAATGGCGTTGGCGGTCTCTAAGCGGGTCATGGCGTGGACTTCTTTATCCACGA
>Ga0181355_1000355_pt1 | contig 19357 bp, 24 predicted proteins | sample Fa13VDMM15DN_FD_130099 | JGI IMG/M metagenome (GOLD analysis project Ga0181355, IMG submission 130099) | Freshwater viral communities from Lake Michigan, USA - Fa13.VD.MM15.D.N | ecosystem: Environmental > Aquatic > Freshwater > Lake | place: USA: Michigan | collected 2013-09-23 | reverse complement strand
ATTTTTTATATTTTTTTATTTTAAAATTAGAGTAATATTTTGCAAAAACATTTCCAATAATCTTTTTTTTCAATAACAATAAAAGATTCTTTAATGGTAAGATTCTTCACTTGTATATTTTAAATAACCCTATAAGAAATCAATGACTCTTTATAAAATCAATGACAATAATATTTTTTTAAATATACCTCAATGGGTATAAAGATATTATAATTTGTTAAGATTATATCAGATAGGGTATATTCCCGACACATTTATAGTATTCCCGACAGATATAAAACATTCCCGACATTTTTTAATATGTAAAGTGAAAAAAGATTTCTGTGTGGGGTTTTTTGTTTAAAAAAAGTAGGGTGGTATAGAAAAATTTTTTATAGATTTTTTGTCTATTTATAGAAAACATGAAATTAATCATAACTAATAGTCAGATTAAGTTATTAAAAAGATATCTAAATGAGGCTGACCAGTCATATCATTTGACTGGTAATAGAGATAGTGAAGTTAATATAAATAAACCATATTATAGTGATAATATAGTTGTGATTGATGGCAGGGGTACTGGTCATTTTGGTTCTGGAACATATTTTTCAACATATAAAAATGAGAATAGTGATTTATATAAAAGGTTAGGTCAAATAAACTTAAGCAGAGAAGAGCCATTTAAAAAAATAAATGGTGGTATATATCTTGTTGATTTTGATTATTACAATTTATATAAACCTAGGAATAGTGAACATGCTGAATTATTATTTAAAACATTAAAGTTGATAAATAGTTTAGCATCTGTACATGGTGGTAGGAGTGATTTTAGTGATTCATATACTAAATTAAGATTTATACAAATAAAGAATAATTTAAATAGATTATCATTAAAGACACCTACTATAAAAGAGTTTATAAGAATGTTCAATGAGATAGAAAAAAAATATAAAGATAAGACATTGGAGCATTATGGTAGTTTATCTACTAGATTTATTGAATACAATGGATATAATGGTGTAAATGTAAATAATATTGAAGGTTATGATAATACGCTACATGGTAGTGTAATATATGATTTAACAAAAACGATAAATCCAAGTGATAGAAAGGGTGGGGAAAGATACACTATTGATTTATTATATAATAAGGATAGAATATATGAAATTATAGAATCTATAAATAAAAATAAAACATTATTTTTTAAATATTTAAAAAATGTTAGTGATATAAATATAAAAGAGTTTAATTTTATATTTAAAACTGTGGAGAAATATTTACCTTTTAGATATATTGAATATAATTATGAAGATGGGAGTATCAGTAAGGATATATATAATTATATTAGGGATAATATATATCCAAGATATATTGTTAGGATGTTAAATGATAAAAATTTTTCAGATTATAAGATTGATGATATAAAGATTATAATTAATAATACTGACAAGATTTTACCATACATTAATGATGAAGATATTATATATGATATATTAGCGGATATATCAAGACATAGATGGGCTTACGATAAAGGTGATGTTATAAATTTTGTAAGAAAAATTAAAACTAATGATATAAGCAATAAAGAAATGATAGATGAAATAATTAAAGATAGTACAACTATGTGATATTAGTTATTGTGTGTATATATAGAAGTCATTAATTTTATATTCTTTTTTCCCTATATAATTTTTTCTCATTTTTTGCATACCTCCATAAAAATTAATTAAATTTTGCATATTATATGTTTGTTCTTCTACATACCAATTATAAAAATCGGAAAACTTTTGTTTTAAGAAATCTTCAAAATCTCTAAGAGTGATAATATTTTCTTTTTTTAAGAAATCTTTAAATGTGATTTTATCATTATTGTTATAATTTAATATTTTAGTTACTGCATTATATTTTAAAATTTTATATTTTTCTATTAAATCATAGAAATTTTGATTTCTTAATTCTTCTCTCCAACCTCTTCTAAATTCATCTAATGCTTCTTCATTAGCTTCTCTTTCTGTATAAATGGTATATCCTATATTATTATATTTAAAATAATCATCAGTAATTTCTGTTAATTGATTAACATTAATATTTAAAAATTTTGCTAATGTTAATGCTCTTTTATTTTTTTCCAATGGGATATTTGATGTTATTCTATATTTATCCATATATGGTTCAGGTAATTCAATTTGTTTATATGGGTATGAATCATCTTCTTCTCCTTCATTTTTAAGATTGGTATAATTTTCTATAATATTATAAAATTGATTTTCCATTTCTTGAGGGTATACAACATCGAACATAATTTTATTATCATTACCAACTCTAATGATAGTTCTAGCTATTGGTGTAAATGGGTGTTTATTACCTTGGTTATCTATATAAGTTGTATCAAATATTAGATAAGCTATTTTTGAATTTTCATCAAAGATATTAGACAATAATTGTTCATTAAATGCACCAGAGTATAGATTTTGGCAAGAGGAATAGAAATTAGAAACTGACATTCTAAGTATATCAGCAGGTTTATCTGTAATATATAGATATAGTTTTGATTTGGCTAAATCCATTACATTTTCATCAAAGTTCATAATTGGTTCTCTAAGACCTGTAAATATTCTATCATTTAAAAACTCATCTAATTTAACTTGATATTGAGGGAATGCTTTAATAAATGATTTTACGAAAGTAAATAAGTTTGATTTATTATTTGAAAAAATTGGATTATTAATATCTGTATTATCTTTTCCTTGTAATAATGAAAAGTTTTTACTATACAACACTTTTAAATAATTTACACCTGAAAGACCTAGAATTATTTTTGGTGATACATTCAATGATTTGGCTATTATTTTAGCAAATTTTAAATCATTAGAATATTTAGAAACAGCAGTTTGATTGTATTGATTTAATATAGATTCTTTAAAATGTTCTTGTATTTGATTAATGAATTGATTTCTAATATTTGGTTCTTTGATTTCTATTTTTACATCAGGGATAATTTCATTATGTTTAGGAACATCCATATCAAGATATTTGTCAGCCAAATCGGGGTTATTTGATTTAACTGCTTTAATCATGTAATCTGGTATTTCATCTTTTAATGCTTCATCAAGTGCTTCCTTAATTATTTTTTTAATAAGATTTTTCATAATTAATCTAATCTATAAATTAAATATCCATCATTGTTATTTTCACGACCATCATATGATGCGATTGCAAAATTTCTTACCTCATTCATACCGCCGAAATATCTTATTACAGCATCTAAATTAAATGTTACACCTTCTCTATACCAATTCCAATAATTTGAATAACCATTTTTCCTTATGTTTTCATTAAAGTCATAAAGTGATTCAATTCCCATATTTTCTAAGAATTCTTCAAAGTTCATACCTTGTTCATCAAGATAATCATCATCAATTCCAAGAGTAATATAAACTCTATCTTTAATTAAGACACCTGATGTAACTAAATTGTAAAAATTTTGAGAGTCACCAACATATTCTGTCCAACTATCTCTCATATAATCTCTTGTATATTCATCAGCTTCCTCTTCTGTATATACAACATATCTTTCTCCATCATAATTAAAAGTATTATCCGATTCTTGTTCTAATTCTGCTATATCAAAATTAAATTCGTCAGCTAATGCTACTGCTCTTGGATTATTTTCTAAATCACTTTCTCCTCCTTTTGATTTTATTTTAAATTTATCCATATAAGGAGCAGGTAAACCTACATTTTTATAATCATATATACTATTTGCAGTTCCTTGATTTTTTAATTGGGTATATTTTTCTAATATATTATGGAAGTCATCTTCCATTTCTGATGGATAATTTTTATCAAAGAGTACTTTATTATCTCTACCTATTCTAATGATAGTTCTAGAGATAGGTGTGAAAGGATGTTTATTTCCTTGATTATCTACATAAGGAGAATCAAATATTAGATAAGCTATTTTGGAGTTTTCATCAAAGACATTTGATAATAATTTTTCATTATAAGAACCTGAATATAAATTCTGACAAGATGAGTAAAAATTAGATACAGACATTCTAAGAATATCAGCAGGTTTATCTGTGATGTATAGATACAATTTAGTGTTAGCTAAATCCATTACATTTTTTTCATAATTCATTATGGGTTCTCTAAGACCTTGAAATACTCTGTCATTCATAATAGCATTTAAATCAATAGCATGTTGTGGAAATGCTGTATTAAATGATTTTATATAACTAAATAAGTTTGATTTATTATTTGAAAAGATTGGATTAAGAAGGTTGTTATCTTTACCTTGTAATAAAGGAAATTCTTTGGAATAAAAAAATTTTAACTTATCAATAAATCTATTATCCTCATTAGCGATTTTATTGTATGTTTGTTTACTAAAAAACATATTAAAATAGATATCCATATTTAATCTTTTAGATAAAAATTTTGCAATACTATTTTTTTTATAAAAATTTTCATACAATTTAGTGTCTTGAAATTGTTCTAAAATTGATTTGGAAAAATGATTTTGTATTTCTTTTATGAATCTATTTTTAAGATTAGGTTCATTAATTTCTATTTTAACATTAGGTATAAGTTCAGTATGTTTTGGAACATCCATATCAAGGAATTTATCAGCAACATTGGGATTATTATTTTTGACTGCACTAATCATGTAGTCAGGTATTTCATCTCTTAATGCTTCATCAAGTTGTTCTTTTATAATTCTTTTAATAAGGTGTAACATTGATATTTTTACATATATAGGTTTTTTTGATTTTAGAATAATTTTTCTATGTTAGATATTGCTTTTGGATTCCAAATACAACCTGAAGCTACATCCCAACCATAGTACCAATTTATATCAACCCTACCTTTATATTGATATGGGTTAATTTCTATTCCATCATACATTTTGTTTACCTTTATCCAATCAATATTTTTATTACCATAGTTATTAATAGTGGAGTATTCTTTATCAAATTCAATAAGTTCATCTAATGTTTTAATTTGTAAAACTCTATTGGTGTTTACATTTATTTTAAATATATGTTCATAATTCCATTCGGGCATTTCTGAGTTAACCCAATCAACCCAAGAAGAACCAAAGCCATACCAAAAGCCTTTTGGTTTATATCCTATTTGCAATTCAGATGTTGTATTATAGATTTTAGGAATATCATTCATACTCATATGAATTCTATCATTATTATGATTTTGTTTAATGAAATTTAATTGTTCATCATTGATTTCATTAAGTGATTCTTTGATAATTTGTTTAATAAGCTTTATCATTGATATTTTTACTTATATAGATTTTTCTACATTTTTTGATTTTTCTTATCAATATATTGTTGTTTTATTTTTTCTTTATTATCTTGGTAATAAGATTTAAGATAATCTTTTCTTTCTTCATTGACATTTTTATAATAGTCTTTATCAAAAGAGTATTTACCTTTATTGGATTCTCTTATGGTTTTTAGGCAATCTTTACAATAGATTGTTAGTTTATCTTTTTTGGATTTATCATTTCCAAATTCAGATTCATCTTTTGATGCTAGGCATTTTTTACATAGTTTCATAATATAGTTTTAATATAAATAGAATATAATTTGTAATTTTGTAAAAAAATTCTTTTTTTATTTTTTTTCTATATATATATAAAATAGAAAAAGATTATGTTAACAAGAAAGGAAGATGGAATACACTTTCAATTAAAAACTATATAATAATATGAAGAATTTAATTAAGAGGATAATAAGAGAAAGTATAGAGGAATCATTATTTTACAAAGGTAGGAGTGTACCTGATATGAATAAAGAAACGAGTATGAGTAGTTTAATGAATAAGAATAGTAACTATTCTCAAAGTGGTAAATTTAATGTAAGAACGGAGTTAATCAAATTAGTTATACAATTTATCAGATATAATTACCCTAATGAATTGGAGAGATATAAGGGTAATTTCATGTATAAATTAAATAAATCTATGTATTATTTAAGTGATGATGATGCAATAAACTATGATAGTATATTTTTAAAGGCTGTTAATAAAAAGGATGAGAAGTCTATCGAGTTAGCTAATAAGTTTTTAAGTGATATAGAGACTGATAATATTAGGAAAGGCAGAGTATTTAAAAAAAATAAAAAGATTTCAATAAATAATCCAATTAAGGAAAGGTATAATGAATTAAAGAAAAAGATTGATTTATGTAATAAATTTTTAAATACTGAATTAACTTTTAATAAGTGGGATAATACCAAGTATGGTTATAATAGATTATCTTTAAGATTTATTGATGTTGGATATAAATTATTGGATGAAAAGGATGTGGATGAGTTAAGGAGACTTAATAACATTTCTGGCGATAAGGCAGGTACTTTTTTAAAAAAAGCAGTTAAAGAAAAATTAATTGAGTTAGAGAATGAAATGAAGACGATGATAAATAAATATGGTGAGGAGGATTTAATTTAATTTTATGCTAAAGATTATAAAAAAGAGAGATTTATTAAATGAGGCATTAGGAGTACCTGATGGTATTACTGATGCAGCTATTATGATATATGATAAGGTTATGAATGAAATACCTAACAATTATGATTTTGAAGATTTAAATAATATTAAAGGTAAGATAATAAACATTAATACTGATTTACAAGTAAATGATTATAAATTTAATAATTTTGTATTAAAATTTGAATTAATTGAAAATAATGATGGTGAAATACATTTAATTTCATTTGGTAGTGGTAACCCTATGAAGATGACAAGCAATGGATATGAGAGTATGTCAATACTTAAAAATTTTGGTGTTGGTTTTTCGTTGCGTATAGTTTTATCAGCACCAAGATATGTAACTGGTGGAATTATAAAGCAAAAATTAAATAGTGAGAAAGAAAGTATAATAGGTGTATTAGCACATGAGATAATGCATACATATAATTATTATAAAAATAAAAAAGGAAATTTAAATAGGGAGTTATTATATCATATTAGTACAGCAAATAATACAGGTTTAATAGGTATAGATAATTTTTTTAAGTGTATATATTTTGGTAGTTTAATAGAAACTGTTGTACATGCTGCTGAAATTGGAACTGAATTAAAGGTAAGGGATATTGATAGGAAGAATTTTTTAAATTTTATACAATCTCATGATACAATTTTAAATTTAAAATTTGTTTCACAATATACATTTGATAAATTTATAAGTGATTTAAAATTACAAATTGGAGATATTAAAAATTCGATGCAAGATGCTAATATACCTATACCAAATAATGAAGATGATATAATTTTTCTTTTTTTAAGAGTTTATTGGAAAAATCTTATTGATAAAGGTATTGAAAAAATACAAGATATGGTTATTGATTTAAATGATATTAATCAATTTTTATATATGACTAGGTTTGGTAAAAGTATGTATGAGGATACTATCAAAGATGTTATTAGAAAAGTTTTTTTGATAAGGAAAGAAAAAAATGAAGAAAGTTTTAAGAGATTTTTTGAGAAAGAAATAAATTATGCTAACTTTATGGCGAAAAAGAATTTAAGAAAACTTTTTAAATTATACGCTATGGCAAAAAATACCGATGACAAAAAATTACCTTCTGCAATGAAGAGAATGACAAATGAATCAAATAAAATTTTCTTTAACAATAGTCGTTTTTTCCCAAAGACAGATTTAAAAGATTTATTAAAACCAAATAATAAGACTAATAATAAGGATGATTTATTTTGGAAGTTGTAGATTTTTCTATATATAAAAAAAGTTAATGACAAAGGTTATAAAAAAGAAGGATTTAATAAATGAGGTATTGGGAGTACCTACTGGTTTACCAAATGTTGCACAATTATTAACTTATTATTTAACTAACGAAATAAAAGATAATGACAATTTCAATAGTTTAAATAATAGAGTTTTTGATTTCCCAGAAAATTTTTATATTGGTGATATTGCTTTTAAGGGTGCTGAAATCAAATTATTATTAACTATAGGTTCGGAAATAAAATTTAATGGGAAGTATGTTCTTAGGGGTGATTTGAAAACACTTGATAAGGATTATAATTTTAAATTTAAAGATAAAAATAACCTTAAAATTAAGGTATATTCAAAATTTATTGTTCCATCTGATGTAACAGGAAAATCTTTAAAAGAACATATAAATAAAAATTTTGCTTACTATCGTTCTATATACGCTCATGAAATAAAACACATTTATGATTTTATAAAAAGACCTAATGAAAATTTAAAATCAGATGCAGAAGATATAAATTATAGTGACTCTTTAGTTAAACAAGTTGATGAATTAAATAGTGATGAAACTACTAGTAAATATTATACTAATAGAATTAAATTATTACAATATTTAAATTATTGTGGATATTATGTAAATACTATGGAATCTTTAGTTAGAACAAGTCAAGTTGTTTCAGATATGCAATGGAATAACATATCAAAAAAAAACTTTTTAAAATATATAATGTCTAATGAAGTTGTAAAACAATTAAAATATATACAATCTTACACTTTTGAGCAATTTTATGAAAATGCATTAAATAATTCAATATATTATTGGTCAGAAAATACTGGTCAACCTACTTCACAAATAAGTGAATATAGTAAAAAAGGTCTTATGAATACTTTTTTCATACTAGCTTATAGTGAATTTATAAAAGGATTTAGAGAAAGATTTGCTTCTTGGCTTTTAAATAAAAGTGATGTTGATAGATTATTTTATGATGGTAAAATAAGTAATCAATTAGCTAAAACTGCTATTGATAACTTTACTAATGATATAGAAAAAGAAAAGAGTAAAAATCCTGAAACTTTTTTCAAAAACATATTTAAGAAAAATAGTGAAAAAGCAACAAAAGTTTTAAGAAAAATATATAAATTATATGCTCTTGCATTTGATGATTTAGAAGATAGGAATAAATATCCTAAATCATTTGAAAAACAAAAATATAAACAAAATGTTTTCAATAAATGGGTTTAGTTTATTTATAATCCAAAATATAAATTATAAATTTATTTCTTATGATACAATTCTATGTATTCATGCAATGATTTTACATCATGGCATATTGGATTATCATTTTCATCTTTGGCTTCCATATCCTTTTTACCATAATCGGTTTCATATACAAACCAATTAACCCAATCTGCGCCTTGTTGGGTATAGTGAGATTTTAATGTTAACTCAAAGATAAATTCCATATCAGACATTAGGGGGAATTTACCCTCATAGAAATCAAAACCTAAGTCATGGAGTTCAGATAATTTATCTGAAAGTGCTTTATATTTTTTTAGGAGATTTTCTAATTCGTTTAATAACATTCTTTTTTATTTTTTTAATTCTTTATAGATTGTTAAATACTTAGGATTTAATATTTCCAAATAATGGTCATTTTTAATATCCACATTATCTTTTCTACTTATCCAAGTACACGAATATTTATCTATTAATTGTTTAAATCTTTCTTCTTTAGTTGCTTTCTTATCGGTTTCATATTCCCAATTTAAATAAGCCTCCCAATAACTACCAATAAAAAAATCATCTTCATTATTTTTGATATTAGGAATAACAGTTATATGCAGTTGTTTTCCAAAGATAACTAAAGAGAACGATGGACACCATTCATATCTATAACTATCATATTTAGTTTTCCAACCTAGTGTTGTATAATTTATTCCAAAGTATTTAATTTGAACAAACTTACGTCTATTTTTATAATCTTCTATTGTGGGAGTTTTAATATGTTTCCATCCGTATTTTTTAGCATTTTCTAAATCTTTTTCTACAGCCTGTTGACAATCTTCCAATGTCATTTTAACCAATTTCCTTGGAAGAAAATATGGTGTACCTTTAGATATTTTACCAAAGTACCATGACAACTTTAATCCTTTTAATGGGCTATTAAGCACACTTAAAAAAGAGAAATAATATTTAAACCATGCTTTAAATTTTTTCATTCTACTTTTTCATTAAGATGTTTTCTAAATTCATTAATATAATCATCCCATTCTTTATTTATTTCATCTAAAGCATTCACTATTTGTTTTAACAAATCGGATGTTAATTCAAATGGGTCATTAGGAAACCACCGATAATAACCATCTTCAAGTCTTTCAAATGTTCCTAAATTTATGTCATTGAAAGTTACTCTATATTTTTCGTAATATTCTAAAGTTGTAATTAATTTATTTGTTTCCATTAATTATTTAAATGAAGGTAAAGATTTATCAAAGATACTATAAAATTTACTATTGAGATTATCAATAATATTTTTGTTTTATTGAGTTTTTTATATTCACCTCTATAGGGATTCCATTCATGTTCATATAGGAATTTAAACATTTTCATCTTCTTCGTTTTCTTCTTCTTCGCTATGGTATTGATTCCAAATTTCCATTACCTTATCCATATCAACTTTATCTTTAAGGTCATTTTCTTCAAAGAATTCATCAAGGTCATCCATATATTCGGCATTACTTTCAAATTCATCATAGAATTGACCTTTTTTGAATAGACCCTCCCAATAAGTATATTCTTCAGAAAGAATACAGAGACCTTCTTCATTATAAGTTTCTTCACCTGCAAAGTTATTACCTTGTTCTTCGTAGTTAATATTTGCACTTACTTTATATTTTTCACTAATAAAACCTACAAGTTCAGTAACAGGACTCCAGGCTGAATCACCATTGATATATAAAGTATTATCATTAATAAACTCAACATCATCAGGGTGATACCATTTAGGTAAGTCATCCGAAAAATCATAATCTGACATATCCATATCGGATTCAAATAGTTTATGATAGTTTTCATAATTCAAACCTTCACTTTTAATTGAATTAAATTTTTCTTCAATTCTTTTAAGTATTTCATTTTCTCCTGAGAATGAAATATAATTAAAACAGTTATTTGCCATTTTTAAATTTGTTATATTCTTCTATTGTTAGGTATTGGGTATCTCCATTATCAACTTGAATGAGGACACCAATGATTTGTCCTTTTTCTTTTACTAAGTTAATTATTGTACAATTCATTTTAGTCTAATAGTTCTAAGATTTTCATATGTCAAATATAAAACATTTTTTTTATTTTTTACTATTTAAGAAAAAATATTATGAGAAGATACGGAATTAATGAAGCTATAGTGGATGACCCAGACTTCGTTGAAAAAATTAAAAAATTTGCTGAATTATCAGATAAAATTGATGAAATCACAGCTAATTTAAAAAGTTTAAAAAGAGAGTATGATGATATTGAGATTCATATCACACCTATTCTTGAAGAATTAAAAATTACTAAGGATAATGCATTACAAGTTGAAAATATTTTAATAACAATTAAAAAAGCAGGTAGTCCTAGAAAGAATATAAAATACAAAGAAGCATTTAATTGGTTATATAATAAAGTTAATGCACAGATGAAAGCTATTATTGATGAGTCAATAGAAAAGAATATGACTATATCTAGAGTTGCATCATCAATTAGTGTACAAAAATTATCTGAAAACAAAATTAGAAAATCACTTACAAGTGCAGTAGGTAGAATTACAAGTCTTTTAAAACCATTTATTTCTTTCTTATCTAAAAAGAATAAGGAAATTAATAAAACTATTGCTGATTTTAAATCTAAATTCAAAATGGATGATGTTATTTCTGAAACTAAGATTCAACCAAATGGTACAATGGTAGGTATGCGTGGTTTTTCACCAATGAATGAAAGTAAGAGAATTACATTGAATGAATTTAAATCTTTAATAAAAAGAATTATTAAGGAAGAAAAAAATAATTTAACTAAAAATCAAGTTAAAAAAATGTTAAGAGAAGGAGAAGAAGGACGAGATTTTGGAAAAAGTGATAAATATAGTGATTCTAGTGTAAATGGTAGTCTAACGATAGACGATTTACCTAACAATGATGTTTTAGATATTAAATTTACTGGTGGATGGGTTCGTGGTAAATATTCTCCTGATATTGATTGGCATATAGAGGAAGCTATTCTTTATACAGATAAAGGAGAAATGGAAATAAATATTTATGAACCTAAATATGCGGAATTATTAAAAATAGCAGATGACGCTATTAGTGATTATTTAGATGGTGAAGGTATTCGTTATTAAAAGTTTTAAAATAAAAAAGTAATTAAATTAAAAAGGTCAGCTAATAACTGACCTTTTTTTTATTCTGCATCTTCTAATTGAATATCATCATCTTCAATAACTTTTTCTTTTACAATTTCACCATCTGCAAAAATATCATTCTCTGATAAAAACTTATCTTCATCAGCAAGATATTCTTCTAATTCTTTAGGTGTGAGTTCATACTCATACCAAGTTGTTGTATTTGTTATCCAAGTTAATTTTGCCATAATTAATTAGTTATATATGATGCTGTCCAATAAACTACATTATTACAAGTTATAGAAGTTCTATAACAACTATTAGCATTGGCAGGTTGAGGATTAAGTACTCTATCTACAATACCTGTACTTTTCTCAGTAGCAGTTAGTGTAGTAATAGAACCTCTACTACCACAGGCTTGTTGAGTTACACAATTAGTAGTATACCTACATACATTCAAAGCATAAGTAGGATATGTAGTTTGATTGGTAGGTACAGTAAATTTAATTCTCCATTTACCATCAGTTCCTTTGTAGCTAGTTTGTAAAGATACAGGAGAATTTGGAATTACACCGCATACTCTTGAAGTAGAATCCGTTGGAGGTGTAGAGCAGTTAGTTCCTGTTTGTGTAAAAGTTCTGGTTTGTAAATTATTTACACAAGAACTCCAAGTGGAATATTTGGTTACACATGGACTTGAGGATGGTGTATAGTTAGGTAATGTTGAGTAGTATAAACTCTTATGTAAGACTGCTAACTCAGGTGCTTTTAGGAATAATTCTGTAGTTCCATACAAATGACAATAAGACATAATATCACCTCTCATTCTCTTAGTACTTCCACTACATTTAGGAGTTGGAGGGCAAGATGAACTATTTTCACATGCATAACAACTATCCAATGGTCCAAGTCTAATACCATTTTTATCTAACCAAGCACAATCATTGTGTGAGTGAGATAAACCTAGATTATGATACATTTCATGTAGAAAAGCACTATGTCCATAAGTAAAGGTAAATTGATTAATAGGTCTTGTTTGTGCTAAAGATACAACAGCATATTTAGCTGAAGTAACACTACCTCTTGAAATGTAAGCACCTCCACCAATATTAGCATCTGTTATAATACTTTGAATGGTTGAGAATTGGTCATAACATTTTGACCAAAAGCATAAAGTAATGAAATTGCATCTCTATGAATATTATATGGGTCTTGAACTGTATTAATTTTAAGTTCCCCAATTACAAACTTAACTCCTGTTAATCTTTCAGAAGTTTGAGATGCAACATTAACAAAGTTTCTTACAAGATTCTCAGTAGCTGCAACATTAGAACCACTATTTACATACAAATTATATGCACTCTCAACATATAGTGTACATACTTTATATGAACGATAATTGGCATCCCAAAAATCAGGAATGGCAGCAGCTTCTCTAGCACCAATGTATCTTTGTTTTGCTGAAGTGGTATCGACATCTTTACAAGCAACCACAAAATTTGTATCTTTAGATACTATATTGTTTATAGGTGTTTTTGTTATATGCTCACAACTAAAGAAAATTGTTAAAAGCAATAAGAATAAATTTTGTTTCATAATATTTTATTATAAATAGTTTATTCCCAATAAATATTTTCACCTCTCTTATAAAATTTTAAATTTTCTCTTGCTTTTTCATCAACAAAATGTTTATCACTATAAATAACATAATTATTTGGTAATAATGCAAATTGACCTGAATCTAATTGTATTAAGTTTAATGGTTTATGTTCTTGTGGATATCTTGAATATCCATCTGCCCAATCAATGATGATACCTGTATGTCTACCTTTTGCTTTAAAAGGTCTTAATGTTTCAGCTTGAAGACCTTCAAGCATAGTTGAATAAAATGTTTCCATATTTTCACCCATTGATGTCCAAGGCATTAAATCTTTTCTATCAATAGAAAAGTCTTCAGTTGTGGATAATGCATGGATTGGTAAACCACTCCAATTAGCACCCGACTCTAAAAGAACATGACACATTAATGTTTGATATTCCTTACAGTATATACCATGCCATACACCTTTTGTAAAACCTTTTGGCATATTTGGTCCTAAGAATTCATTTTTTATATTAACATAAAAATGAAACGGTAAGTTTGCGTGTTTACCCATAATTAAAAAAATGTTAGGAAATTGGATAACTAAAATACACCATTATTTTAGAAGTAAGTATAGCCATAGCCTAACAATGCAAATATAAAGTTTTTTTTAAACTTTATTAATATTTATTTAAAATATCTCTAATTATTTTCTCGTCTTCAAGATTTAATTGTAATCTAATACCAGAAAATTTATCGCTCAAAGAATACCATTCTTTATCAGAGATATTTTGTTTGTCCAATGGTATGCGTTTTTCATAATCACCATTATGAATATAATCCCCATCTTCCAACCATTCAACAACTTCTTGAATTTCATCTTCATTACAAGATGATAAAAAATCATAGACATCTACATCTTGGTCTACATTTACATTTATACTTGGCATAATTTTATTTAATTATTCTTCTAATGGAGTTTCTAAAAAAACTAACATAGATTTTGCTCTGTATATATCAGCAATTAATATATCTATCCATTCAGGGTTAAAACCTTGATTGTATTTTTTATCAAATATATCAATTAATTCATGTGCTTCTTTGTATTTGTCTTCATCAATCAAATGAAAGATTTCACTTAAATCTGCATCTAATTGTTTTCCATATTCTACCCAATACAAAGAACGAATTTCAATGTATGCAGGTATTAACTTTTTAATCCAATTCATATGCAGCCTCGCTAGGAATCGAACCTAGAAGAATTGCTTCTCTCTCTATTCCTCAGAATGGAATGAGAAGGCAATCAGTATATCCATTTACTTACAAGGCCATTAGTGTCAGAAGAGGGAGTCGAACCCTCACGGCATTGCTGCCAATGGATTTTAAGTCCATAGTGTCTACCTATTCCACCATCCCGACATTTGTTTCTAGCACTCTCTTGCGCTTTCACAATTCAAATATAAGATTTTTTTTTAATTCCAACTATTTACAATAAAAAAAAGATGAAAAAAGTTTTAACTAAAGAATCTAGTTTAAAAAATATAATTAAAAATATATTAATTGAAGATTTAGAAAAATTTAATCCAAAAGAATTAAAAACAGCAGCATTTGAGATTAAAAATATTTTAAAATTACCAATAACACAATTTGTAGATACTTTTTCAACTATTGCAAGTGATGCAAAGGTACAAGCTGTGCTACAAAGTGGTCTTCAAGATGGTGATGTAAAAGATGATGCAATTACATATACACAAGGTAATGTATCTGTTTCTCAGTTAGTACCAACTCAAAGCGAAATTGGTATGGATGAAAGTTTAAAAAATATTTTAATTGATAAATTTGGCAGTTTACAATCATTCTTACAAGGTAAAGCAATTGTCTTTGAAAACCCAATTGTAATTTATAATAATAAATATATTATTGATGGGCATCATAGATGGAGTCAAGTCTTTGCTGCTAATCCAAAAGCAACCGTACCTGTATTAAATTTAATTGGCAGATTACAACCATTAGATGTTTTAAAAATTGTTCATCTTGCGATTGCAGCAGGTCAAAATGATTTACCATTAGCTACAGCTAAAGGAACAAATTTATTATTAGTTGGTGAAAATGACGTTAAAAATTATGTCTTACAAGAATTAAATGAAAAAGCACTTGTGGTATGGCAAAGAGCAGGATTTAAAGATGCTAATGTTATAGCACAATATATTGCCAACAATGTAAAATTAATGCAAAGTAATGGTGTAACAAAAGGCGCACCTCCAAGAACTAAAATGCCACAAACAGATGCATTTGAAACTAGTACAAATGTTATTAATAAATTAGTAAAAGGTTCAGTTAATTTTGTTAATCCTGAAGCAAATTTAAAAGAATCAAGTAATTATAATAAAAGAAATATAAAAATTACTGAATCTCAATTAAGAGCAATGGTTCGTAATGAATTATTAAATGAATCTAAAAGAAGAAGATTCTAAATTTCAAAACTATGACCGTTATAGGTAAAGGGTAAATTATCACCATCTTTAACACAAGATACATTTGCAAAGATTGTTTTGTATTCTAAAAATTTAAACGTACCATTATTTAAATTATCTCCATTATGGTGCAAATGACCATAAATATGTAGCTTTGGTTGTACTTTTAAAACTTTTTTAAGTAAAGCAGAGCAACCTGCATGTTCATGGTTGTTATTATCTCTTTGAGCAGAATCTAATATACCTTTAGGAGGACCGTGTGTTATCAAAACGTCAATATCATCAGGTATTGAATCCCAAATCTTTCCAAGCTTTTCTCTTTTGCGATTAAATGCCCAATTATGAAATTCGGGAGTATATGGAGAACCAAATATTTTAATTCCTTCAATCTCAATTAATTCATGTTCAAGATAGATAATACCTTTATCTTTAAAATCTTTTTTGGTGATGAATCTACTTTCAATAGAAGTATCATGATTACCTGCAATAATCACTTTATATTTAACAGGTTGTTGTTGAAGCCACATTAAAAATAAATTAACTTCATTGTAGTTAAATGAAGCAGATTTTATATTTGAAAAATCACCTGCATGAATAAGCATATCAGTACCTTCAGGTATTTGAACTTGCTCATGTTTTCCATGAGTGTCTGAGATTGCAAAAATTTTCATAAAGCAAATATAAGAAATTATTTATGGAAATAAAATATTTCCCATTTTCCATCTAGTGTTTCAACCAATGCTGTGCAGTTTTCGCACCAATCTCCTGAGTTCATATAATTTTCTTTTAAATCAGGTTGATGAATATGACCACATACTGCTATATCACAATTTTTAATTTGTGCAAGTTTAATTGCATTGTCTTCAAAGTCATTAATAAAATTAACTGCGGTTTTTATTTTATTTTTTATTTCCTTTGAGATTGAGTAATATGGTAGATTTCTTTTTTCTCTATACCAATTATATACTCTATTAAGCCATAGTGCAATATCATAACCAATTGAACCAATTATGGCTAACCATTTTATTTTTGTGATAAAAATATCAAGAACATCACCATGAAAGATATAAAGTTTTTTATTATTAGAATCAGTTAATATATATTCTTTTAATAATTTTATATTAGGTAGATGTAGTGGTTGGAATTTATGTAAGAAATCATCGTGATTACCTATTAGATATATCACTTCTTTTTTCTTTGCTATTTTTAATAGCTTATTTATAAATTTTGAATGTGATTCTTTCCATTTGCCACCCCTTTTCAATGACCACATATCAATTATATCACCATTCAGTATTAATCTTTGACAAGTATTTTCATCCAAGAATTTTAAAACATCTTTTGTTCTTGATGCCTTTGAGCCTAAATGAACATCAGATAATATAATTGTTTTAAATTTCATTTGAATAAAGACATTTTTATTTAAATAGAAAACAATAACTATTTATAATAAATAAGAATTTTATATGAACAAAGTAAGAATTACAGAATCTCAATTAAGAGGAATTGTTAAAAGAATGATTAAAGAAGAAAGTGGTCGTAATTACACACATTTCGGAAATGAAGGTAGAGACCTTTTTTATGATTTAGTAACTCCTGATGATGGACCTTTAACTGATATTGCTATTGTTTTTCGTGCTATAGAAGGTGCGATTAAAGCAGGACCAAGTAAAGCAGATTTATATGCACATGTACTTTTAGATGCTTTAGATGAACTTAAAAAAAGTGGTGGTAGAATAGAAAGTGATGAAGATAACTATTATTAAAAAGGATTAAGAATTAATATCCATTTCTAATTCTTTTTTTATTCTTTCTAATTTATTTTTATCACCAATTTGATTTAAAAAATCATATAATTGTTTATTAGTGGGGTTTTGAGATAACCTTGAGTTACCATTATTTGCTATTTTTTCTTTAAGTTTTTTATTTGTACTTTGATTATAGTACTTAACTATCGTAGATATACTTGATGTTTCTTTTTTTACACTTTCCTTAATCATTTTCTTAGCTTAGATTAAATATTAAAAAGGATTATCAACATATTCAATAACATTATAATTATGTTCATTAAGTGAGGTTTTTAATACCTCCTTTTTATTTATATATTTTTTTTCTTTTTTATTCACTTCATCAATAATCTCTTGTAACTTAATCAGCAATTGTTTTGGTACACTTGAGTTGGCATAACCTTTGAATTGGTTTACTCTGTATGTATGTAGAGTATCATCAGAAAGCCAACTTGTTCCGAAATGTATTTCGGCAGTATATCTTTTTTCATCATACTCAGTTGTTAGAATACAACAAGAACCTTGATTGATATTAGATGCATAAGAATTAACACAATGTTTTTGAATAAGTCCTTCAAATAAGAGTTCTTTACCTGTTTTAATAATTTTAAATTCTTTTGGTAAATATTTTTCTAAAATAAGAAATTTATCATCAACATGAATTGATTTTGCTTTCATTTTATCAAGATTCTCCAATAACATTGTATCATGTTGTTCTTTGATATTGGATTCATTTAATGAAAAATTAATCTTGTTATCAGTTTCATTGGCAATCTTAATTAAATCATCAAAGTAAGTACTGTAATTAGAATTTTTATATTTAAGTTTTTTAAAAGTATCATAGTTATCAATAAAGTTAACAGGATTTTTAAAGATTGGTGCAGTTGACATTACTTCATATATATCATCAAATGATAAATCTTTAAATTGTTTATATGATAATGGTTCATCAATGGTTTTAATTTTATTAATAAACTGTTGAAGATTTGAACAAGAACCATAAGTTGATTTAGTAAAGTTAGTTTTAGTTGCTAAACTAAAAATATCGTCTTTACTTGTTATTCTTCTCATGTGTTTTTCACACCATTCACTTTTCTTATTGTTAAATAATAGTTTACAACTAAGATTAAGTTTTTCATTATCATTAGTAATACCAAAATAACTAAAAGGAAAATATTTAATATTACTCAATGAAAGCCAAACTGTAGTCTTTTTTGACGGTAGATTAAATTTTATTGAGCCACTTGGTGAAATAAAAACAAATGATACATTTTTTTTAAATGGATAACAAAAATATTCATATCCTTCTTTTCTCATTTTAAGATGTTCACCTGAAAAAGAAAGTCTTCTACTTTTAAATTCAGTAAGAGTTAAAATAATTGAATGACCTTTATCTGTTACATGAT
>Ga0181355_1000350_pt1 | contig 19442 bp, 22 predicted proteins | sample Fa13VDMM15DN_FD_130099 | JGI IMG/M metagenome (GOLD analysis project Ga0181355, IMG submission 130099) | Freshwater viral communities from Lake Michigan, USA - Fa13.VD.MM15.D.N | ecosystem: Environmental > Aquatic > Freshwater > Lake | place: USA: Michigan | collected 2013-09-23 | reverse complement strand
CCTTGATGGGCACGTCCGGCACGTAGATGGCCATGCCGCGCACCATCACATCGACGAGCCGGCTCACCGCAGCCTGCGCCAGGTGCAGCGCCTCGGGCACCTCGAGGACGAACTCGTCGTGGATGAACGCCACCATGCGGCACCCGAAGAGGGGCGACTCTCCGTCGCTACTCCACAGCGCGCTGCGGCCGGTGTAGCACTCCTGCTGGATGTAGAAGAGCGCGGCCTTGGCGCCGTCCGCAGCAAGTCCCTGGAAGTGGCTGTTGCAGCCGTCGCAGTACCCAACGCCTCCACGCACGCGGCCGGAGCGGGGCTGCACGAGGTCGAAGCTGTCGCGCATCTGAAGCTGCTGGCCCACGTGGTCGAAGAAGTTGCGCATCTCCGGCCACGCCTCTAGCCACTGCTCCTTGAGCGCTCGGCTCTCTTGCTCCGTGACCGTCACGTTGTAGGTAGCCGCGGCGTAGGTCTGAAAGGACGCCGCGCCCAGGCCACCGGGGTAGCCGAAGTTGGCCGCCTTCGCGAGCTGACGCATCTCCTTGACCTGCGGATCCTTCGCCTTGTGGCGCCGGAGTACCTCGTCGTAGTCCACGCCGAGGATGTTCGCAGCCATCTGCAGGTGGAGGTCACGGCCGGCGTGGAGCGCATCGGCCATGGCGCTGAACCCGAAGAGGTCGAGGCAGACTTGGGCAAGCGTGCAGAGCTCCAAGGTGGAGTAGTCCACCGAGGCAAAGATGCGACCTGCGCGAGGGATGAAGCACTCGCGCACCCCTCCCTTTCGCGGGAGGTTCTGCAGGTTCGGCTCGCGGCAGGAGGTGCGGCCCGACTCCACGAGGGTGTTCCACGCGGGGTTGATGGGCACCTCGGTTCCCTGCAGCAGCATGGGCACGTAGGTCTTCCGCAGCTTGTCGATGGCACCGAGCTCCGCGACAGCCTTCAGAGCGGGGTGCCCCGTGCGGACGAGACACTCCCGGTCGGTGCTCACAGCACCCGTCGCAGTGAGCGGGGCGTTGTCGCCGAGACACTCCACAACCAGCGCCTTGATGAGCTTCATGTCCTTGGTGCCATCCTTGCGGAGAACGCCTGCCGCTCGCATGGCGTTCTCGTAGCCGGCGGCCTCCTCGTCGAGGCGACGGGCAAGGGACGCCACGGCGTGCGGGTCGGTGCGGATGCCCCACATCCCCGACAGGTGCAGCCCCCAGGCCGCGGCCACCTGTTCGAGCTCGTTGGTGATCGTCCCGGTAGACGGGTCGACGACGAGGCTGTCGTCCTTCCCCTGATCGAGGAAGAGACGCAGCGTGCGTGTCGCGTCGCCCATGGCGTAGTCGAGCGCTTCCTTCGGCCACTCCGACAGAGGGACACCATCCAGCCGGTGGTAGTTCAGACGCCACGCTCCGTCGCCCGTTTTGAGCGCGGAGAGATCCTCGTTGAAGCGCACCTTGAAGATGGACTCCATCGAGAAGGACACCATGCGCCCCGCGCCAAAGTCGCTGGCCATCTCGCCCGACGCGAGCCGGATGAGCTTCTCCCGCAGCGACGTGTCGCGCACACGGCCCTCGTCGTAAGCCTGGAAGACCGGGCCGAGGAGCTCGGGGTACGCGCTCACCATGACGCCCATGTCGAACGCCACGTTGTGGCCGATGATGATGGTGTGCTTGTCGAGGCACCACGCCGCAAGGAGGCGAGCGCCCTCCCGCGGCGTGACGGCGCGCTCCACGCCATTGTCCGACGCGTAGGTGAGCACGACGGGTGGAGGCGCGAGGCGACCCGGCACGATGCGGTAGGTTTCGGTGTCGAAGGCGATGAGCGCTGTGCGCGGCGTGGACATGGAGGTGCAGCTCCCCGGTGTGGTCATGGAAGGACAACGCCCGCCTCGACGAAGCCGGGGCGGGCGTTGCAAGGTCGCGAGCGGACGCCTACTCGGCGTCGAAAACCGGCGACCACACGATCTTGGTGAACGTGCCGCCGCGGCGGGTGTCCACGTGGAACGCGTCGGCCATGAGCGTGACGCCGGCCACGTCGTTGCCGCCCTCGGACACGAGCTGCTCCATGACCTCCTCGTCCACGGTGTTCTCGTCGACCTGCTCGCCCGCAGCAGCGGAGAGCAGCGCCACGGCGAGAGCCTTGACGTTGGAGAGGAAGCCGTCCTTGTCTGCGCCCGCGAACCAGTTCACGGTGGAGCCGACAGGGTGCTCCTCGCAGGTGGACTCGACGATGCGGAAGTCAGCGGCGACGAAGTCGACGCCCTTGCGCGTGCGGCCCTGCGTCAGCTTGAGCAGGCCGAGCTTGTGGGTGCCGGGGCGGATGTAGTTGCCGCCGGAGGTGATCTGCGCGTTCTTGATACCAGCGAAGAGGCCCATGGTGTACTCCTGTGTGTGTTGAGTCGTCCTTCGACGACATACATACTTTAGTCGGGCGCCCCGTTAGGCGCAAGGTCATTCTTCCGTTTCGTCATCGTCCTCGTCCTCGACCGCCGCGGCAGAGGTCGCCTCCTCCACGGCCACCTCGTCGTCGACCTCGTTCTGCACCGACTGACGGGGGCCGGTGCCCACGAGGACGATCTCCCCGGTGCGCGGGTCATACTGATCCATGAACGGCTGGCGCTTCGCCACCTGCGTGTAGTGGAAGCCCTTGCCTCGGTCGGAGCGAGGCTGGCGCGATCCCACCTGGCCCTTCGGCACGTGCTTGAGGTTGCGCTTGCGGCAGTCGAACTGGTCGTTCGAAAGGAACATCACGCGGTCGCCCACCTCTGCGTTCATGATGAGCCGATGCAGGTACAAGGGTTTGTTCTTCTTGTTGATCTGCGCGGCCACGTACCCGGCGATGCCGTACCAGTGGTAGTCCTTGATGCGGGCGTAGTCCTCGGCGTCGATGAGCACCTTGCCGCATGGGAGCAGCAGGATGACCACGTTGTCGTTGGGTTTGTAGACGGCTCTGTTCACGGGTTCTCCTGGTACTGCAGCGAAACGTCTTCGTCTTCGTTCACCTGGTCGAGCCAGCTGCCGTAGCAAAGACGCTGCGGTGTGTTCATGCTGGCTTCGATGTAGCGTGCGTCCCTGCGCGACTGGTACAGAGCGCTGCGGAGGTAGCGAGTGTGCGCGACGTAGTCCACGTACACCTCGTCCGCCTTCTGTCCTGCGCGATGCGTGCGGCTCACCAGTTGCTCTGCCGTGCTGCCCGACGAAGGCCACGACAGGATGAGGTTGTGCGCCCATGGCTGGAGGTTCTTGCCCGTGCCGTGAGCGGTGATGCTGGCTGCGAAGACGGGTGCTTCGTCCCAGGTTCGTGGACTGTCGACACCTGCGTCGTAGAGCGGGAGGCCGTAGGCAGCGAGGCGCTCCCCAACAGCACGCTCGTGGTACCACACGATGCCGCCTACGCCTTCTTCAAGACGGTCGACCGCCCACTGCACAGCGCGGCGGACGATGGTGTCGGACAGCCACACCGGCTCGACGTCGGGTTCGGGCTTGTCCTCCTGTGCTTTCCACGCATCGAGGAGAGCACGGCCGCGGGCGTCGTTGAGGCGTCCGGCCTCTACTGCCTTCCGCACGCGCAGCGGACTGTCGAGCTCCGGTCGTTCTTGCGTGAGCATGACGCGCACCCACGCGGCCCACCTGTTGCGAGCGGTGAGCCAGTCAAGGTCGGGCTCGCCCTGCTTCCACTTCCACCTGTAGTAGAAGCCGAGCGAGAGTTGCTTACCCACACGCGCCGTCGACATGGCGTCGGGGAGCTCCTCCCCATCGGGCCGCGTCCAGGTCTTCTCCAACTCCTTGATCGCGGAACGGATGCGCTCGCACGGCTGCACCTTCGTCTCCGAGAAGAGGAGGCTGGCGCCAACGGACGCGTCGCTCGTGGCGACGACACCGGGTGCGCTGGTCAGGCGAGAGGCGAAGCGCTTCCTCGCGGTCGCCCGTCGCTCGGCTCCAGCGCCACGCCACTCGGGGTAGATCGCTTGGAAGCACAGATAGTCGCTGTTGCTCTGCGGCTCCTGGTCGGCGTCCACGATGCGCGCCCACGCGTCCAGGTCGAACCGCTCCAAGGGGAGCGGGCTGTTGTCGCGGAGGGCGAGCTCGGCGATGTGAGCGTAGTCGTAGAGCGACCTCGCGGTGAGCGTGCCGGAGAGCGCGGCGAACTTCGTCGAGGGGTTCGCGACGACGTACTTCACGAGGCGCTTGCTGCGAGCGCTCGTCAGGTGGCGGAGGTTGTGCGCCTCGTCGGCCACGATAAGGTCAGGGCGGTACTCGTCGAGGAGGTTCGCTCCGCTCTCCACCGAGAGCGCGGAGTAGCTGACCACCTTGAGGTTCTCTGCAAGGCGCCAGTACTCGGCGAACTTCTTGCGCTCCTGCTCCAGCGGCACGCGCATGTTGGCAGGAACGAGGAGCAGGGGACGGGCCGCGCCGGCGGCGACCGGCGCGAGCAGGGTGATGAGGCTCTTCCCGTGCCCGGTGCCGATGGGGCCGAGCAGGCCACCGTAGAGGCGCAGCGCCTCCAAGGCGCGAGCCTGGGCAGGACGTAGGCGGACGCCCGCGGCCGCGCCGGCAGGCGTGAGGTAGCGAGCGCTAACCACGTCAACATCCACCGCGGGCTTGACCACGGGGAGGGCGGCGACGCGGTCGGCGTCGGTGAGCAGGCGTCCGCGACGAGCCATTCGTTACGCCTTCGCTCCGTGAACCCACGCGCGCAGAGCCGCGCGGAGCGCTGGGATGTTGACGTCGAGGTTCGTCGTCGGCTCCTTCAGCAGGCGCTGCGCGTAGTAGCAGACGTTCTCCGCCAGCCGAAGCCGCGACCGCAAGTCGTCCCCCTCCTCGACGTCGTCCTCGTCCTGCAACGGAGTCGGCGCGGAGGGCGGTCGGTGCTCCAAGCAGAACACCGGGTAGTGCGTCGACATGGAGAGCACCCACATCGTGGCCTCACGGGGGCAGCCGGCGTGCTGGCATAGGCCCACGGGATGGTTACCGAAGACCACGGACAACCTCGACGGCGTAGGGGAGCAGCACTTCGAGGACGGCATTTGTTGCGGGCAGACGGGTGTCCGCCACGATGATGCCCACGGGGGGCTGCGTGCTCACGAGGGCGGCGACCTGGGCCGGCCCCTGCGCGTAGGGGATCATGCTGTAGTGCGGCACCTTCGCGTTGGCGGCAACCTTCGCCATGATGGGCGCGAGGAACGTGTCGAGCTCCACGATGCCGTTGGCCTTCAGCGGACGGCAGTCCACGTAGAGGCGCAGACCGTCGACCGGAGCGGCCTCGGGGATGGAAGCGAGCACCTCCTGGCGGATGGCTTCCTTGAGCTCCTGCTCGGCGTTGGCATAGCCCTGCTGGTAGCCCTCGTCGTACCCATCGCGGTGGGCGATGTACGCCTCGTCGACAACGGGGCGTGCAACGACCTCACCCGTGCTGATGTCGATGTGCTCGTAGCCGGTGTCCATGGCAGTCTTGCTGGACGGCACGCCATTAAGGACAGCGTCGGTGAAGGCGTCGAGCGTGTCGTTTAGCGTGTCCTTGATGAACGTCTCGACCGCCTTAATTGTCTCGACGGGCTCGTCCGGGTAGCGCGGGCCGACGCGGGTGCCGGAGTTGAGGATCTCCGCCATGGTCGCGTTGTCCATGGAGGCGATGGCCTCCTCGGTGTAGCCGAGCTCCGCGAGGCGGGGGCCAGCGTTGCGCGGACGACGGACGCCGCTGGTGTCCTCGACCTTGGCGGCCTTGACCTTCTCGACCGAAGCCTTCGGAGCCTTCTCGACCGGAGGAGCGGCGTCCTCTGCGGCAAGGCGCTCGGCGATGACCGCGTCGCTCGGAGCGTCGGGCGGGGTGACCGCGGTGGTCGCGGGGGCGGACGGCGGGGCGGCGAGGTTCCCACGCAGGCGAGCCATGAGGGCTTCCGCTGTGGTGGCCGCTGTGGTGGCCGGGGTGGTGGCCGCTGTGGTGGTCGGGGCGACGGGGGTCGGGGCGACGGGGGTCGCGGGCGCGGCCTCGACCACGGGGGCCGGCTCCACGGGGGAGGTCTGCTGGGACTTGGTCTTCACACCGAGGCGGGCGAGGAGGGCGGACTTGGCGGACGTGCTCACGGGTGTCTCCGGGGTAGTGGGGCTATCGTTGGTATTGGTGTCGGTCGTGGACGCGGAGCGAAGCCCCGCGAAGATGGAACGGGTAGCCTTCAAGGCGTTGCAGCGGTCACGGAACGTGCAGCCACCGTAGGCGTGGCACGCGCTCTCCGTCGGCGTCACCTTGTCGGGCGTGTCGAGGAGCGCGGTGGCCTTCATCTCGGCGACGGTCGCCTCGACGTGCTTCCAGTTCTCGTGGATGGTCGCGAGCGGCATGAGTGCGCTGGCGCGACGCGCCTCGTGCGGCGTCTTCGTCAGCATGGCCACGTGCGTCACGCGCACCGCCTCGGGCTCGGGGAGGTCGAGCTTGTCGAACATGGCCAGCGTGGCCTTCGCGTACACGGACATCTGAACGTTGCGCAGGAGGTCTTCCTCACTCTTCGCGTAGCGGAAGTTGCTGGTGGTCTTCCAGTCCAGCACCTGCGGCGGGTCGCTCTTGAGGTCGAGCACGTCGATGTAGCCAAGGGCGGGGAGGCCCGCAGCGGTGAGGCCGAGGGACTCGATGGCCTCCTCCACGTACACGCTGCCGGGCTTCGGTGCGAACGGCAGAGCCGTGCGAGCGATGGGGCCGAGGCTATCGGCGGCAGACTTCTCCTCCAGGTACGCTTCGAGCTCCGCGTGAACGGCAGAGCCGATGGCCGCAGACGGATGCTGCGGAACCTCCAGGCCGAGGATCTTGTTGAACCACCACTTGCGGTTGCACGTCTGATAGGTGTCGACCTGGCTGGCCGACCACTTGATGAAGGGCTTCATGGAGTCTCCGCCGGAGGGCGCTTGTTGCTTGCCTGTGTACTTTAGCGTGCTGCCTCGGCAGCGGCAATACGCTCCTCGATCTTGCGGCCGATCCATGCGATGACGGGCACAGCCATGGAGTTGCCGAGCGCTCGGTAGCGCGGCCCGTCGGGGCAGTCCGACGCGGGCTTGCCTTTCCACGAGATGCGCGTGTGGTTGTCAGGGAAACCCTGGAGGCGCTCGCACTCCTCCGGCGTGAGGCGACGCACGGCCATCTGATGCAGAACCGCTGGAGTTGCGGTACTCCCATTGTTCTGCGCTTGCAGCGTCGGGGCGAACTCCTCGGTTACGAATGTTGAACCAGCAGCTTCTGACTGCCCAGCCTTGAATGACAGTGTCGGCGTGAGGCGACGGACGGCCATGGAGGGCTGAAGCACGGCGTTCATGTTCGTGCCATGCTGCTCGCGGAGTACGCCCGTGACATCGCCCGTCGTCTTGTGGTTGTAGACGTCGAAGTGTGTTGCCTGCGTGGTGACCACCGCGGCGTGCGCCGCGTTGTCCTTGGCCAGCGTGTGGCACGGGCTGCGCTCGTCGCGGTTCTGACGGTTGATGGGCGCGGTGATCTGAAACAAGTCGTAGGGAACGACCGGGAAGATCCTGCCGGTGTGTGCGTCCTGACCGTTCAGGCCGCCGCCGTGGTGTGCTCCGTCGGAGAGCGTTCCGCAGACGTCCGCCACCTCGGGGTACTGCGCGCGCAGGACGGCGTGAACCTGTGCCGTCACCTCCGCGGACTGCGGGCTGCGGCTCGGGTCGTTCGTCGCGGTCAGCGGCGGGGCGACGACGTGGGCCACGCACGGGGCAGCGTCGCCGAACTTGGAGGCGCCGCCCGCGGTGATCGATACCGTAGAGGAAGGGCCGCCGCCTGTCTTGTTGTCTCTTGTGTAGTAGCGCGGCTCAAAGCCAATGGCTTGCGGGGCGACGACGCGCTCTACAATGTGCATCCGCGCTTCCATAAGCGGGTCGCTGTTGTTGTAGGGGTTGCTTCGCAAAGGCTGCGCGACATCCTCCATCACTCCTCCCCCTCGTCCTCCGTTGCTTCCGGTGCCGTCACTTCGTCCTTCGCCACCTGCATCAGCGCTTCGAGCAGCAGGGGCGGGAGCTCCTTGCCACGCTTCTCGGCTCGGCGGAGTATCCCGGCGCAAGCCTTGCTCGACAAGAAGAACCTCGACGGGATCGACTGCGCTGGATCGAGCACTGATGACAGCGAACACACGACGGCGTCGTTGGGCCACTCCGAAGTATTGAGCATCGAGAACTCTCCAGGCAACAGTGCGCTGTGGCCCAAGCACGCAACCGCAGTTCGACCACCTTCCCCCTGGAGGGAGAAGTGCGTCATCTTCCCCGGCGAGCGCCCCGAGGAAGTTCCCGAAGGCGTTGTCCTTGTCGGAGAGGATGCCCGGGACGTTTTCGTAGAGGGTGACGACGGGCGGCTTTCCTGCGGCGAGGCGGACGGTGTCGAGGGCATCAATGATCTCCACGAAGGTACGGGTGAGCTGTCCGCGTGGGTCGGCAAGACCCTTGCGAAGACCGGCGACAGAGAAGGACTGGCATGGCGTGCCGCCCACGAAGACGTCGGGAGCGGGCACCTCGCCCGCGAGGATGCGGGCAGGGAGCGTGGTCATGTCGCCGAGGTCGGGCACGGTCGGGTAGTGGTGCGCGAGCACGGCCTTTGGGAAGGCTTCGATCTCGCTGAACCACAGCGGCTTCCAGCCGAGCGGATGCCACGCGCTGCCCGGCGCCTCGATGCCGGAGCAGACGCTGCCGTAGGTGATGGGTGCAGAGGTCACTTGATCTCCAATGCCACGGCCTGTTCGCGGCAGTACTTCGCTTGGTCAACGAGCGCCGCCGCGATGTCGGCGTCCTTCTTCTCTCCGCCCGGGACGCCAGCCGCGTAGACGCGCTGCTCGGCCGCGAGCATGTAGTGCGCAGCTGCGCGACGCCACGCTGCGTGCGCGCCGGTCATGTTGCCTGCGGCCTGCATGTCGTCGGCCGAGTCCTCGGCACGGATGCCGTCGGCCTCGTGGCGCCACGAGTTTGCACGGTATCGAGCCGCGGGGGAGGCAGGGTCGAGGTCGAGGTGGTTGAGCGTCATGGGATGTCCTCTGTAGGTGGTGCGTGTAGACGGACTCTCGCCCGCACCCACTACATACTTTACCGAGCCGCGCCGGTCAAGCCTCGGCGGTCAAGCGTCGTCGGTCAAGCCGCGCCGGTCAAGCGTCGTCGGAGTCAGTCAATCAAGTCCTGCACCCACAGCACCAGCCCGCCGACGTTGAAGTCGAACCACTCCAGCGCCTCGCGGTAGGTCACCTTCTCGTGCTCGGCGTAGATGGCCACGGCCTTCTCATGGTCGTAGACGGCGATGGGCGCCTGCGTGTCGCGGTTGAAAGCCACGGCGACGAAGGCCACGTCGAGCACGGCTCTCGGTTCCAAGACGGCGATGGGCAGGCGGTGTCGCTCGGAGATGGCGTTGAGGAACGCTGTCGGGTCGGTCATGGTTAAGCCTCTGCTACTGGAGCGGGGGAGCGCGGCACGGCGAAGCCCACGAGGCCGACGATGCGGCACGCGTAGACGTTGCCGCCTTTGGTGTGCTTGGAGCGCATGCCCATCGAAGGCAGGCGACGGAAGAGTCGAGCGCTCGCCATCGCGCTGTTGCCGTTCTCCGCAGACCACTGCTGGTACGCCTTGTAGATGAGCTTCGCCGAGGTGGCCCCGTTCGCGTCGGCCACGAGGTGCTCCTCGCAGAAGCGACGGACGGGATCGTTGTCGCGTGCCCAGTTGTCCACGAGCTCGTCGCTGCTGGCGAGGTGCGTGTACCCGTTCTGCGCCAGGAGTCGCTTGCCTCCCTCCGCTGCCCACGCTGCGATGCCGGGGAGCTCGTGGCGCAGGAGGTACTCGGCGAGGTTCGGGTCGGCGGCGGGGCGGCCGTCCTTCCCGTCGAAGCGCACGTTGTGGGTGAGCACGAGCTGCCGGCGCCAGAAGCCGCCGCTGGTGTCGCGCACGGGCGGCAGGGTGTTGGCCGCGATGACCCACGCTGCACGCGGGCGGCCGCGGAAGGGGCTCTCGCGGATCTCTCTCGCGATGACCTCGTCGCCGGCGATGACGGCCTTCAGCGTAGAGGTGTCCATGAGCTCGTTCTCGGGCAGCTCGCTGACGACGTTGAGGCGCAGGCGCAGGAGCATCGCACGGTAGTACTCGGAGGAGGAACCCTCCAGGTGGTGCGGTGCGATGGCGCCCACCACCTCGCCGGGGAACAGGCTGCCAGCCACGCGTAGCAGCACGCTCTTTCCGTTGGCGCCTGTCTCACCGAGGAGCGCGAGGCTCTTCTGGTAGCGGGTCGCCACGCCGAAGAGGGCCGCGCCGAGGAACTCCTGCAGCACGGCGATGCGCTCCGGCACGTCACGCTCGCCCGCGTAGATCTCTTGGAGGAAGCGGAGCCAGCGCACGGGCGTGGGCGGCGGGGCTTGCGTGGACGGGTCGAGGTAGTGGACGGGGAGCGCGTGGTTCGCGAGGACGTAGTCGCCCGGTACGAAGGCGCGGAAGATGCCGCTCGGCAGGAGGATGCCGTCTTGGAAGGCCGCGCCCTCGGTCATGGGCAGCGGGTTCGGCGAGACGGTGCGGATGGCAGCCTCGACCATGGCCGCCACGCCCGTCTGATCACCGCGGTTGATGCGCAGGGGAGCGGGCTTCGGCCCGGCGACAGGGCTGCCAGCGTAGGTGGTGACCTGCTGCTGGAGCGCGTGCTCGGGGATCTCCCGCCACGTTCCGGTGGTGGTGTCGTGGGAGTAGAGGCGCCCGGCGTGGTGGACGGGGGAGCACCCACCCGACTGCGTCTCAAGGTCGCCCACGAGGGCGAAGGCGAGCTCGGTGTGGTCGCCGCGGGCGAAGATGCGGCTACCCATGGCGGCAGCGGGGGCGAGCACGGCCGCTCGGCTGGCGGCACGGTCGGCCTCCTTCGCCTCCGCGTTCGCCTCGGAGCGCTCGGCTCGGAGGGAGGAGCGCTCCGCTGGCGTACTGGCGTTGGCGATGGCGTCGTCGAGGTCGGCCACGCGCTCCTTGGCGGCGGTGGCTCGCTGCGTGGCGACGTCGGCACGCAGGCCCAGCACGACGGGACTCTTGATGGGGCCGAGGGGGGCACCAACCTTGCATCCCCCGCACGCGTTCGCGCAGCGGTTCTCGGGTGACGCCAGGCTGCGGATGAAGGAGCAGGTGGCCGGGCCGATGCCGGAGTCGGCGGCTAGCCCCTTGATGCGGTCGATCTTCCGCTGCGTCTCCTCGCGGTTGTACCGTGGGTCAGGAGCGGAGCGTGCGTGGGCGAGGGCGTCACCGTCCTCGCAGCGCAGCCACAGGGAGAGGGCCGCGTGCCACTCGGGTTCCTTGATCTGCTCGGCGGCGAGGTCGCGGGCGGCAGCGAGGAAGGCGCACGACGCCTCGACGAGGGCGACGTCCTTGTCCTGGGCGAGGTCGTTCTTTGCACGGCGCTGGGCGTCCGCCTTCGAGGAGAAGATGGACGACGGGGCGGCGGTGCGGGTGGCGGTGTTCGGGACGGTGGTGCGGGTGGTGTTCGTGGAGGGCACCACCTCCTCTACCCGAACGCGCTTGCCGGGGTTGTGCAGGGCGAAGGCGTCCACGAGACGGTCAGGGTGGACTACCGGCCAGTAGTAGCGGTGCGCCGCATCGCGGCACTTCGGGTCGGGGTGGGCTCCCGCTCCGATGGCGATGTCGGCGAAGGTCTTCCACAAGTGCGCGTGCTCGCTCTGGCTCGCCGGTCGGGAGAGCGGCAGCACGAGGCGAAAGCGCGGCTCCGCCGCGGTGTGGCGCCAAGAGCTGTGCGCTGCGTACTCGTAGGGTGCGAAGACGGAGAGCACCGCACCGAGGGCATCGAGGGTGACGTGGTCGAAGTCGAACACGAGAGCGGTCAGGCTCTGCACGTTGTCGTTCGCGATGCCGTCCGCGTCGTCCACCAGGATGACGGGTGCCCAGAGATGGCGCCTGTCCTGCGTGTGGTGGAAGTCCTCCACCGATGCGAAGGTGCCTGGCCATTGAAGGTCGGCAGCTCTTCCGTGTGCGGTGTTGATGTGTTCGAACAGCACGGCCGCGATGGGAGCGGCAGGCATGACAGCAGAGGAAGAGGACAATGGAAGCTCCGGTGCAGGGGAGCGTCAGGGTAGCGGGGTGCGGGGCGGCACGGCTCGCGACTTCCGTGCCGGGGAGGTGACCTCCCGTCCCCCGCTGCACCCCGCCTCTCCGACGGCCGGTCTGTCCTTGCGAACACAACCGGGGGGCATCCCAGTCTTACGGTGGTGGAGGGGCGGCGGCAACCGTGGAGGGCACTTTTTTTCTGCGGTGGCGGGTCGGTGGGGCGGTCGGAGGCGGCACGGCAGCGGCACGATGGGTGCGGAAACGGTGCGGCAGCGAGGTGAAGGCAGGTGAAGGCAGGTGAAGGCATTTTTTTGCATCCTTCACCTCGATAAAGCGGCGTACTACCTACGCTTTTTGGCTATTTTGGGGTGGTGAAGGCATTTTAAGTTGAGGAAACCCTACGCGAGGCAAACGGCTCTTCCCTACCCCGTGGTGGTTATAGATATAGATATGGAGGGTAGTGCGGTGGTGTCTATATTCATAAGTTCGTCGTGGTGAGGGGTGTTGTGGTGCCGCGATTTCTCTCGTGTAGAGGATGCCCGAAAATGCCTTCACCTGCCTTCACCTCCTCGAAAACGGTGGTTTTCGCTGGCTTATTTGGTGAAGGCAAATATGAAAATGCCTTCACCTTGCCTTCACCGAGAGACGAGGTAGGTCAGAATGTGACCTCTTTGTTATGGCCTGTTCAGGTTAGGAGGGGGAAATATAGAGTCGCCGCTCCCGAAATATAATTATGGCGAGGTGGTGCCGAGTCGCCGCGAGCCCATAACTTTATGGACGCGGGCTATAAATATGAGTCCGTTTATAAGTTGAGGAGGGGCGTTTCGTCGCGTCGCGAGTGTGTTTGGTGCGGTCGTTTGAGGAGGGCCGCGTGGGTGGTGCGGTCTACGAATATGGGTAGGTGCGAGTGTACCTTTTCGATGGCGTCGGAGGGGTGCTCGGGGTAGAGGAGGGCATGACAACGCTGCCCCGCTTGGTGACCGTAGACGTCGGCCTGCATGGCCTCGCCCTCGCCGTGTGGGAGGACGGCGACCTCCTCGCCGCGTGGTACCAAGGTGCCGTGGCCAAGGGCCGAGGAGCAGAGGCGTGGCGTCGGCTGGCGGCAGCGGTGCCGGAGGAGCTCGACGGATGCGACCTCGTCGTGGAGACGATGGTTCACTACCAAGGAAGCCGGGTCGACCCGGCCGACCTCCTGGAGCTGCAAGGCATCTGCGGCTGTCTCGTCATGGCGAGGAGGTGGGCGGCGGTCGAGGGCGTCGAGGCCCGCACGTGGAGCGAGGGCATCCCGAAGGAGGTGCGGCACGCCCGCTTGGAGCGGTTGCTAGATGGGCGCGGATGGCGTGACCGCATCGACGTCCCGAAGCCGAAGAGCCGCATGTCCGACGTGCTCGATGCCGTGGGACTGGGGCTGTGGTGGTGCGAGTCCAAGTCCACGAGGCGGTGGCGTCAGGCGGGCGGGTTGGGGTAGGCGGGCGGGTTGGGGTAGGGGGTGTGCTCAAGAGTTGAGCACGGGCTATTGTCCTGCTACCACCGGAAGCAATAACGACGGGTCGAGGGTAACTCTCCCGTGCTAAAGCAGAGCCGACCGGCACGACCCCCATGGAAACGCTAGGTTCGAGGCAGGTTTCTGCGTGTGTGCCGAAGTTGGCCTTGGCCCACGCCCGCCTCGGTACTCGCGGCGCGCAGAAGACGGCGCTGCCGTGGCGAACGTGGGACTGGACGATGTCCGAGGTGGGCCGCTGCACGTTCGACCTCGATCCCGTGCTTGGGGTTGTTCACCTGGAGGGCACGGTGTCCGGCCTCGTGCTGGACGGATGCGTTCCGTGCGAGCTGGCCAACGCCCGCCTCATGCTGCTGTGCCCGCTGTGCAACAAGCGACTGTGCAAGCGCGGGTTCCTGCTGGCCGAGAGAGCGAGCGGCAGGCTCCGCGTCGGGTGCTCCCGGTGCGTGGCGCCTCCTGCCGTGAAGAACATGCCGTCTGTAGTGGAGGTGCGGGACGCGCTCGAAGCGCTGTCCCGCCGGGCGCTGGTCTAGGTTCCGCGCTTGCGGTTGGGCGAGTTCGCCGGGGTGGTCTGCGGCTCGGTCACCTGGAGCACGAGCTCCGACCACTTGGCGCCAGGCCCGAGGCGAGCCCCGTCCTTGAGCAGTCCCGACCGCGGCTCCGGTACGATGGGCAGCGTGATGCCCGCCGCGGCCTGGCGCCGCGCCTCCTCTGCCGCATCGCCCGACTCGGGCACGCGCTTGTCGTGCCACGGCAGCCGGTTGGTGACGCGGAACCGTCGTCCGTTGGACGCCCCGCCAGTACGTGCCGCTTGCTTCTGCTCCAAGGAGGTGAGCGCGACCCACGATCCGAGTCGAAACTTGGGCTTGTTCGGGTCGAGGCGCCCGGCGTAGTCGAGCGGCCCCTGCTGGGCCCACCTCACCATGGTGCCGGGCCCGAGCGGACGGTCGGGATCGAACGCCGGGACGTTGAACGCGACGCCCGCCTTCGCTGCCTCCTCGGATGCCCGACCCAAGCGCTTGCGCCAGCGGCGGCGCTCGATCTCGATCCCCGCCCCTTCATCTCCTCGGATGGCGAGCTCCTCCAGCACCGGCCCCGTGCGGCAGATGAGCCACAGGCGACGGTCGTAGTCGGCGACCTCGGCTAGGCAGGCGTAGACGTGGGCGTAGTGGCGCATCGCCCGGTCGAGCTCGCGGGCGTGGTCGATGGGGGTGCGGAGCTCAAGACCGAGAACGAGGAAGACGCCCTCGCCCTCGTCACCATTCTCCTCGGAACTCACCGGCCCAACCCCGCCACGGCGGCGTAGGCAAGGCAGACCTCGCGCATCCAAGCGGACACGGGGGTGTCGCCTGCTGCGGCCTGGAGGATGGCGAGGTCGGCGGCGTTGAGGCGCACGGCGATCTGTGCGTGGCGGGCGTCGTCGCCGAGGGAGGGGCGGCCTCGTCCGCGGCGTTCAGAGGGGAGGGTGGTGTCCATGGTCAGCTCCTTGGTGTGCGCTCCATACTTACGCACACAGGAGGTATTCGTCAAGCGGTAAAGTTATAAACGCGCCGGCGGGGGCGGGCTCCGTTGGCCAGCGTTTATAAATATGGGAAAGGGAACCGAGGGATCAGAGTAGCATACCGGCCCTACCGGCCCAACCCTCTTCGCGCGCGCCCGCGCCCGCACGCGCGCGCCCGCGCCCGCGCACGCACGCGCACGCACGCGCGCACGCGCACGCGCACGCACCTGGGCGCGCGAAGTATAACACGGTGAGGCTATTCCTGTCAAGCACTAAATCAAAATATAATTTGCGAGCGCTCGGGCTATTATTCGCTCGACAAGAAACACGCGGCCGCATACACTCCCCTTGTCGACGGAAGAACGCCGCCGACTCACACGTACCAGAGGTAACGCGATGCCCCGCCCCTACGCCTACCGCGCCCTGACGCGCGGCTTGTTCGGCCACTGCAGGAACGTTGACGAACTAGTCGCGGCGCTCGCGCTGCACGCCGCCACGGCCGTCACGGAAGACGAGCGTGCAGATCTGCACGATGAACTCACCTACGCTATCGCCGTCTACCCGGCCCGCGGCGCCGATATCGCGGCGATCCTGGCGAACGGGGGCGCGCGATGAAGCCCGCTCCCCTTCCCCCCGCCGGTGTCATTATCTATGACGGCCCGAGCACGATCGATGGAGAGCCCGTCGTCGTCGTCCTTACGTCCCTGCGCGGGACGTCCTCGAACACGAAGACGAGCGCGGGCGAGGACGTGTTGCCCCTTGCCCAAACCTACATCATCCCGCGGGCGATGCTCGCAGGCATGGCGGCCGGGGACAAGCCGCGCAATAACCGCGCATGGTTCGACAACCTGGCGGCCGGCCGTGACGCTAGCGCGTGCGGCGCGTGCGAACTGCGCCCGTCGGCCGTCGCCCAAGCGAAAGCCGCGGGAGAGCAGGCGCCCGATCCCTGCTACGTATTGAATGGGCCGCCCGACGTTGCCGCGGCTATCGTCGCAGGGCGCTACCCCGTCGCGTCGCTCGACGAGGCTACGGGGTACGTGCGGGCGATGCTCCTCCGCGGCCGCATTGCAGGCGTCCGCGGCGGATCTTGGGGCGACCCGGCCGCGGCGCCGGTCGCCGTTCACAAGGCGCTACGGGAAGCGCTCACCGATCCGGAGACCGGATCGCATATCCGCGTGCGCCACCCCGACGGCCGCGAACGCCGCGCGATTTGGACGTGCTACACCCGCACGTGGGAGTATGCCCCGGCCGTCGCGGCGGGCTGGCGCCGGCTTGCCATGGCAAGCGCTCACACCCCCGCGGAGGGGCGCCGCGCCCTGGCGGAGGGGTGGCGCCCGTTCGTCGTCGTCGACGGCCGGCGCGCTGCGGACGTCGTCGATGCGGTCGCGCTCGTGACCGACGAGCCGGGGATGCACTGCCCCGCCTCGAACGAGCGTGACGCAGACGCGACCTGCAGCACGTGCGGCGCGTGCGACGGCGCGCGCACGTCGGCGGATTACTACGACGTTGGACGCCCAGATCCTCGCGGCGCCGTGATCATTCTCTCGCATGGCCCGAGTAACCGCGGCGCCAGCGCGTGCGCGGCGAACGTCGCGATCCTCGCGCGCCTGGATGAAGCGCGCCGAGCCCGTGCCGAGGCCAAGCGCGCCGGGATGTGGATGTATTAGCGGGCGCCGCCAGGGACGCGCCCGGAGAAAAAGCGAAGGGCGCGTATTATTCGCTTGACGGATAATCGGAGGCGGTTAAAGTATTCACGTCGGAGGGAAGAACCCCGCCGGCTCACACGACAAAGGAAGCCAAACGTGAACACGATCCACCCCTTCCCCGGCGTTATCGCCTTCCTCCGAGGCGCCTTCATCGGGGCCGCTAGCGCGGCCGCGCCCCTCATGCTCCTCGCAGACGGGTACGCGCTTCCCGCGGCCGTCGTACTCGCGTTCGTCGTCACCCTCGCCACGGCGGGTGAATGATGCGCGGAGACTACTTCACCCGAGAGGATCGGGAGCATCTTACCGAGCAGATCCGCGGCGCCGTCGCAGCCAAGGCGCCCGCGGGCCGCAACGTGATTGCCGAGATCGATGGCGTAACAGTGCTCGCGCAGATCGGGCCGACGGCGTGGCCTGACGCGTGCGTGCACGCCGTCATCCTAGGATCCACCGATCCAGTCGCCCGCGTCTACTACGTCGACGAGAACCGCGATCATCTGTTCCGCGTCGTCGCCTACAACGGAGACCCCGCGGATATCGCGGCCGTCATTCTGGAAGCGCTTACCACCATGCCCAACAACCTCACCCCGCAGGAGCCCACCGAATGACCCCCTCTCCCCTCTTTGCCGCAGTCGTATCCCGCCTGGACAAGATCCACCCCGAGCCCGTGGAGCCCATCGCGCCGGGCTCGCACGGCCCGGTCACCGTGACCGTCCAGGTCACCTACGCCGACGGCACGAGCGACGGCTACACCTACGACCTGGAGGACGTGCGCGTAGGCGCCCCCACGACCGCGGCGCCGACCGCGGCAGCGCTCACGGTCGCGGGCGTCGCGAGGATGCTTACCGTGATCGAGCAGAGCGCGGGCGCCGTCGCCCGGCCCGTGCGCCGTAAGGCGCTCGCCGCCCTCCTCACGGACGACGGCAGCAGCCCACCCGCGGAGATCGTGCAGGCCATCGCGGACGCCCGCGCGGCCGCAAGCGCAGCGCTCCCTCCGATCCAGCGCGCCGGCGCCGTGAAGATCGTAACCTCGAAGCACGCGCCCGCGTGGCGCCGAGTGTGACGCGCCGGCAAAGCACCCCGCCCCCGGACATGCCCGAGGTATCGGGGTGCGCGCCCCCCGCCCTGCTAGCGCTCCTCGCGCTAGCCGGGTTCCTCACCCTGCTACACCTATAAAGCGGAGAGCGCGTATTATTCGCTTGACGGTTATCCATGGGCGGTTAAAGGTATAATGTCGGAGGGAAGAACCCCGCCGGCTCACACGAACAAAGGAAGAAACCGCATGGAAACGACCGTTCTTCACACTACCGAGCAGATCTACGCCTTCCGCCTCCTCACCCTCCGCAGCATGCTCAAACTCGAAACCAAGGGCATGAAGCGGCGCGGCCCTTCCGCGCTCGCTATCGTGAAGGCCGAGACCGGTCTGAAGGCGCGAACCGCCGCCGCCATGCTTCCCCTGTACACCGCGTGGCTGGCCGAGCGCGGGCTCCTCGCCCCGCAGAACGCGTAGCACCCCACCCACCGCCGGCGCCCCTCACCGGGCGCCGGCCCCCACACCTATAAGGAACACCATGACCCTAGCCGACCTATTCGCCCTCACGCCCTCCACCCTTGCCGCGCTTGAAATCAGCGCCGACAAAGACGACCGAGGCGAGCACGAGATCACCGCGATGCTAGTGGTCGCCCGCGTTTCCGACTTTATCGACGCTTTCCACCCCAGCGAGCGCGCCGACTACGCCAGCGACACGCTGCGCCGCGTTGCCGAAATCCTGAACCGCGCCGCGGTCATCGCGGCCCGCACCCGCTAACCCGCACACCGCCGGCGCCCCTCACCGGGCGCCGGCCCCCACGCACCCAGGAGTAGAGCCCATGCTGGCGTATCGCTTTACGTTCCCCGCCTATGCCACGCTCGAAATCGTCGCCGCCGACGAGGAGAGCGCCCGAGCGCTCGCCGCGCAGTATCCGGTGTCCTACCCGGAAACCGACCTCGAAGAAGGCGACCTCGATGGAGCGGGACGCGTCACCCTCACTTGCGTAGCCGTCAACGTAAACGCAAGCCGGGTCTAACCCTCACACCGCCGGCGCCCCTCACCGGGCGCCGGCCCCCACGCACCCAGGAGAACCCCCGCCATGAAGACCGCCGAGCAGCGCTACCACGGCCCGCCCGCCTTCCTCGAACTCACGACCGGCCGTATCGTGTCCGGCCCGCCCTGCGGATGCGGCGCACCCGCCGAGGCTTGCCGCTGGCACGGTGACAGCCGCAGAGTGTACGCGTGCGACGCCTGCTACCAAGCAACCCGGCGCCGTTCACGCTAGCCAGACCCGAGCGACCGACCGGCGCCGCCTCCCTCACCGGAGAGCGGCGCCGAGGCTTTGAGGAGACAACCGAACGGGGACGCCCGCCCGAACGGACGCGGCTCGCCGCTCGCTCCGCTCGCGTCGATGCGTGAGAATACCGTCTTGCTTCGCTCGCTTCGCTCGCTCGTTGATCAATCCCTAGAATACCGTCTTGCTTCGCTCGCTTCGCTCGCTCTTCAACCAATACAGATGCGGGAGGCTCGCTTCGCTCGCCTACGCCCGCCTCGCTACGCTCGGCTTCCTCGCTCCGCTCGCTCCGCTCGCTTCGCTAGCGCCGAGTCTCGCTCGCTTTGCTCGGCTCGCTCGCTCGGCGCCGGCGAGGCCGGCTCGCTACGCTCGCCGACGCT
>Ga0181355_1000349_pt1 | contig 19465 bp, 24 predicted proteins | sample Fa13VDMM15DN_FD_130099 | JGI IMG/M metagenome (GOLD analysis project Ga0181355, IMG submission 130099) | Freshwater viral communities from Lake Michigan, USA - Fa13.VD.MM15.D.N | ecosystem: Environmental > Aquatic > Freshwater > Lake | place: USA: Michigan | collected 2013-09-23 | reverse complement strand
TGCCCGTTACCGGCCCGGATCGTCAGCGTTCGCCGTCGCAACTGCCCCAGATCCTGACTACCGGCTGGCAGGACGATCAACTCAACCGTGCCCGGCTGAAGACCTCGCAGAATGTAGCCGTGTTGGCGGGTCACTTGCCGTTCCTCCAGCCCCTGACCGCCCGCGAACTTGCTGAAGATTACGCTGCCTGATTGTGCCGACGTGACTTGCACAATCCCGGAAGGCGACGGAATGATGTGCAAGCCACTGTCGGCTTGAATCAGATAGAGTTCGTCGACAGCAAACGCATCGACCGGCGGCGGTTCCGGTGTTTCCTCAATCTGCGGGGCCGGTGGACGCATGCCCTCCGGAAACTCGATCTCGGGGATTGGGTCCTGCAGCAGCAGGGCAAGGAAGAAAAACGCCTTCAGCATCGCATCAGCCTTTACAACATGCGTCGACGAGCGCCGCGGCCTTCGCGGCTGGAAGATTCACAAACGTGCCAATCATGTGGTCTGCGATTCGCAGCGCAGCTGGTGTGTCGATCTGGTAGCGGCCAATGTCCGCAGGAATGCCAGTCTTGGCGGCATTGCGGATTTCCTGATTCTTCCGGATCCGGCATTCCGCCAGGATCTTTTTCGCGAGTTCGTCCCGCTGCTTCTGGGCCTTGCGTGGGTTCTGGTTTTCGTTGGCCACGTTTTGCTGTGCCTGATCACGCCTCAGCTCGCGGCACTTTGTGAACCACTGGCCAATGACAGGGAGGATTCCGGCGATAAACGTGATGAGGGTGATTGGTTCGATACTCACCTTTTTCCCACCATCTCCGGCACACACGATGCCGCCGGTTTTTGAACCCACAGTCGCTGAAAATTCACTGATGGCCTTCGACATTCAACACCTCCAAAAAAGAAAAATCCGCAGTCGGACGAGATCAACAGTTAGGGTGACGGTACTGACCGGATCACACAGACCGACTGCGGAGAACTCAAGCCGACAGACGCCAGACCGTTAAACCATAAAACCTGACGGCAAGCCACATGGCCAACCGCCTCCACTTCGCCACGTATGACCGCCGTAGCAGTGCCAAAAATAGCCCATCTGCGTGCGTTCGATCTTCGACATACTCAGCTGATTCACAGAAGCGGTCGTGCCAATAGGACGCCCATCGCAGCTCAGGGGCTAATGGATGGCCAATGATCCTCCAGAGCGGTCGTGGAATTGTGGCTCCGTCCCATGAATCGCCAGCTGCCTCAAATCGCTGAATCGTCGTGTAACCGAGATCAATCGTGAGGATGCAGGCAGACCAGAAAACCAGACGGCCATCCCGCACACAGACTGGCATATCCTCTGCCCTGTGAATGTGTGGAATGCCGTCGCTCATTTCTTGCCCCCGTAGTACTCCACGCCATGACCCATGGCAATCATTGCCTGAGCGACGTCGACGGGAAAGCCGTCCTGCATGACCGTCAGACGGACCAACGTCCGCCCAAACTTGTCAGGCCTTAGAGTTTCGGCCAGCAAAATTCCACGGGCCAACATTGTGGCGAGTGTCTCGCGTGCGGATGTGCCAGCTGCCAGGGTTTCGCCGTGCGTCTCGGGCGTGTCGATTCCGTAGATCCGGAATTTCTCTTGCCAGAGACAGCGGTTGCCGAGGTCGATGCGTAGCTCAACGGTGTCGCCGTCGATCACGCGCACAACCTCAACGTGCTCATATTTCCATTTTTTCTCAGGCATGCTGTCACCGCTCCGCCAACCGTGTCACTCGTCACGCGTGCAGTGTTAGCGGCTCTCGGGGCGATTTGCACGCCCAAACTGCCCAGAATTTGCTTTTCCGGGTGCGATGTCGCTTGCGAACTGGTACTGCTCAGGCAAATCAGGGCACCCTGTGTACCAGCTGACCCACAGTTGCGGCTCCGGCAATGGCCCAATGATTTGCCCGGATTCCCTGCCGGCTTCCAGAATGGCCTGTAATCGCTCCGAGGCCTCAGGGGCCCTGTCACCAAGTTTGCCCGACTCAATCGCCGCAGCGAGCGAACCAGAGAGCCACGCGGCGGTTTCCGCGTCGAGTCTGCGGAACCAATCTGGAGACAGGTCCGGCACCTGAATCCACTGGCCAAACTGGGCAGACTGCTCCACCAGCACCATTTGCAGCCGGTGCGACACATGGACCGCCCGTTTCACCTGTCGCGCAACAGTTGCGCTTGCCATCTGACCGCCTTTCGTGCGTTTCGCTAGTAAAAACACTGGGTTTTTAAAAAGTGTTGCGCTGTTGCGCCATTTTCACCCGAAGATACCCCCTCTACTACGACCCCCTATGAGTATATATGAGAGAATGAGAGTGAGTGAGCGAGAGTTCCGCGAGCCCCGCCGGCAGGCGCAACAGCGCAACAATTACTACTTACTGAACTACTAAACTACTACTACATAATGCTTTATGGATATTCCAATAGTGTTGCGCTTGTCAAAATTCGAGGCGCAACGCTGCGCAACTATTGGCTGATTGGCTGGCCAAACGGGTCCACCTGTACACTATCCGTGGACGTTTCACCCTTCAGTTGAACGAATAGCGATCGGGGAATCGCGATGTATCGCAGGGTAGTTTTCCCACTCCGGCGGACCACTCGGGAGATTCCGGGTATCCGGCTCAGAATCTGGTCAATCCGCTTGCCCTTCCATTCGTGGGTCAGCAGGTACCGTAGGGCCAGCGATTTGTTGAACAGGACCGAATCACCCTCCACGACAACGCCCACGGCCTCCAGAGCCTCTTCGACGGGAGTTTGGTACCGATCATCAATCGCGGCTGCCAGAGAGAGCCTGCGGCCCCCAGGGAGCGGAACCTGTGAGAGCATCAATTCATGCAGGAGGGATTCTGCGTCTGACTCCACCTGATCGGATTCGGAGATTCCGTTTAGAGCCTTCAGGAACAACTCGAGCGCCTCCGTTTCACTCATCCCGACCGATGTGGCGTACATGCTGATCGGCACCGCGTACGACTCGCACACGCGGCCGTGGACGCCTTCTGGTCTACGTGCCAGACAGTAATCGGCCACCTCTCGAGCGCGGCGGACGTTCAGGATTGCGGTCGCAGCCAGACGGCGGCCGAGGGCGTCCAGTTCCTCGTTTGGCGGGACGTCGATTTTCTGGTTGGTCTTCTGCAGCTCGATTACGATGAACCGGGAGGAATCCGCCTCGTTCAGCAGTCCGGACTCAATCGACGCACACCAGAAAATGTGTTCCAGCTTAAACGCGATGTGCCCGTGCTGGCCAGCTGTCCCGCGGAACACCTCGTCACCGCGGCCGCTGGATCGGATCATCTCGAAGATTTCCGGGCGGTGTTTGTTCTTCTCCATTTCGTCGCACAGGGCAATGCGGCCCGAGTTTCGCAGGGCCTGTCGGATCCCGGCCGCGGACGATTGGGCGGAATTGGCCTCCAGCTTTCCGAACATGGCGGCCAAGGCGTGCATCATCGTGGTCTTGCCAGCGTAGGCCTGGCCGATCAAAAACACCTGCGGCCGCCATCGCCAGAGCGTCTGGACAAACGAGGCCATCACCAGCCCCGTCAAAACCTCCGGAATCACGCCGTCGGGGTTTCTGAATGACCATTTCGAAAACAGGGCCTGCAGGGCAAACACGTCATCCACGTGAAGCGTGCCGGGCTTCGCCCCAACCCCACAGATCTGGTCTGCCAGTTGTGCCATGTCGATCCATTCGCACCTGTCGCCCACGTCATAGGCCTGACCGCGGAACACCGGGTTTTGGGAGACGGTCAGCTGGGGACTGCCGTTGAGAATTCCCAGTTGTCGGCTGGAGACGATCACCAGATTGCAGCCAGATTCCCACACGCCGACGCCGCGTTTTTCGGTCACCGCAGACGTTTGAGCGGCAACGCTTGCAATGGCCAGCTTCACCTGGGCAAGCGTGAACTGCCCGGAATCGTCGCCAGTCCGCTGAACGTGGATCATGATCGGGTGACCGGCAGCCAGAACCAACTGCTCGTATTTGATGCCCGATGGATCCTTGAATCGCGAAAACTTCCGGGTGGCGTCCGAGAAAATTTCAATCGCTGAACTGGTGTCATCCGCAGCACAGTAGATGATTCCGAGTGTGTCGAGAATCGCCTTGTGCATCCGCAGGTGCTCAGGCACAACTACCGGGTCCGGATCCTGAACCAGCTGGATGTGCTCAGGAATCGCCACTGCGGCGGGCGTGCGTACGATCGGATCCGGCTCCCATCGGTCAGACTGCAGGGCCCGGCCGCGTTCCCCAGGGGCTTTGTCTGCGTCTTGAAGTTTGTGTAGAAGCTCCCGATCAGACCACGGTGGAACACAGCGTTCATTCCACTCCGCCAAAATTGGCAGGGCGTCCTCAATCGACAAATCAAAGTCGCGGACCAGTACACAGGCGGCGTGGAATGTCGTGTCATGGCCAGATTCGCCACTGACTGCGGGTGGAATTTTCGCCAAATAGGCCGCGGCCCGATCCACCACAGACTTTCGCGGGCGGGTTTTGCTGCGCTCTCTGGTGGCTTTGGGCTTCTCTTTTGGTGCCTCTGCTGCCAGTGCTTCAATCTTCGACCAGTCACAAACGTGGATGGTGTCCGGAACGCGTTCCAGCGAACTCACCCGGTGTGGTCGCTCCGGGGAGTGGTCGCCTTTGCGGCTCACGGTGCCATAAAGTTTGCAGACGCGGGCGGCATTGAACACCTTCACGTCGATCTTCACCGAGCCATTATCGAACCTCTGGGCAATCGCTCGCAGGGCGTTTTTGATCGTCTCCGTTGCCTCGTCATTGTTCGGAACGTCGATCCGGTAATGCAGGTGCCACCCGTTGCCCGAGTTCGCCAGAATCGGGGCAGGGAATGCACGGCTGGCCAGAAATGCGGCCACCGCGTCGGCCGTCGCTCGTGAGGCCAACCACTCCGCCTCGCTGGAAGAAATGCCCGCTGGCCTCTTCGGGTCGCAGTCGATGAAAAACCACTTGCGGCGGGTGATGTCTGCATCGGATGCCGTGCTGTCGATTCGCTCTGCGATCCGGTTGTTGGCCCGATTCTGCAGGTCCGCGGGGAATTCGTTGAGAACGAAGTAAATCCCGGAATTCTTCGGGTGCATCGCGTGGGCGGCAATCGCCCCGGCGGCAATCTCGTACCGCGAAAAATAGCCCGCATCCGTCCGGCTCTTGCTGCCAAACGCGTTGATGATGCGAACCTCAGCAACAGAACCACCGCAGAAAACGTCCAGCGTCCGCTTCACGTCCGCCTGATTGAATTGAATGACAGCCACTCTCACGCCTCCAGCATGTATTCGCCATCGGCTGCGGTGCGAGCGCAGCCGATGGCAGATCCGGGAATCCGGACTGGAAAACGGAAAGCCACACGCTCACGGCTCGCACCCGCTTGCGTGGTTATGTCACCACAGAATCAACTGAAAATCTCGTCCAGTCTGGTCTGCCATGATTCAGCAGCCAGTTGTCTTTGGTGTTGCCACCAGAATTTTTCGAGCAGGCGGAACGTCACCTGTTCCGCATGTGCCCGCCCTTCGCAAAACCACCAGTGCACGCCTGGGTAGTCTATCTGCCACTGCAACACCGTGCGAAAAATCGAACGGGCTCTCGCTCCATGCTCGTGAGTATCCTGCAGGAAGTCCCGCCAAGGATGCTCCACAACCACGGCCGCGAATTCGCAGCCTTCCGACAATCGCCGGATCTCGCCTTCAAACTCCTCACGCCGTCCACCGAGTGAGGCTGGAAGGTCGTCACTCTTCCGTTCGATCTGAACCAGATGCTCCATTCCGCTTATCGAGTAATCAGCCAAGCCGATGGACCACTGAGAACGTCGCGTGGTTGGCACCGTCACTGCCCGGCCATCACCGTCGTAGATGTCCGCGAACTGAAACGGTAGCGTCTCATTCACGTCAATCACGATGGTGAATGGACACACGCCACGCACCTCAGCTGGATCACTGGGCGGCGTCAGGGTCTGCAGCCAATAGGCCGGCGGATTGTCATGCCTCAGGGCAATCTGATGATGCGCCAGATGTAGTCGCAGTTTATTGAGGAAGGTCTTCCCGATTCCATTCACAGCGAGAATCTCCGCGGCGGTGATGCTGCGGAAATCCTCAAGTGATTTGATCCGAAACAGGCTGGCCACTGTTCGGTAGGCTTGTGTTTTCAAATTCATGGCGTCGTCATCCCGGCAATCACCGCAATGCCGCATTCGCTGTTGATCTGCATCGTTCCAGACTCATTGGCCCGCAGCTCAATGGCGGATTCCTCGGGAATCTGTTTCAGGGCTTCCAGCACAAACTCTGGCTTCAGGCTCAGGCTTCGCTTGTCTTCGACATTCTCGCAGACACCGTATCCTGAGGATTTGCCGATCTCACTGGTGCACCGTGCATACACTGAGGCAATGCCGTCCGCGGACTCGAAAAACAGATCCATGCCCGGATCGTTCTGATCGGCACACACCGCGGCGGCCTGCACCGCGTCGCGCAGCTGCCCAGCAATCAGCCAGGCAAACGGCTTGCCCTTCTGCTCCTGGGCTCTGATGTTCGGGAACCGTCCTTCCAGCAGTTTAGAAATCAGCGTCAAGCGGCCTGCAGAGAACTGAACTTGCTCACCAACCTCCACAACCTCAATCCGATCAGCCATGCCGCACAGTGTTTTCAGTGCCGGAATTGTTGCGGCTGGGATAATCGCCACGCGTTTCCCCTCGCGTTTTTCGCCCAGCTCATCGACCATCTCGACCGAGGTGAACGCCATGCGGCGCCCGTCAGTCGCCTGAACAGTGCACCCTTTCAGCCACGCAAATTCGAGACATACGCCGCCCATTGCGTAGCGGGTATTCGACCCATCCTTCTCAATGGCATGCTCGACAAATTTCAGGGCCTTGCTGAACTCCTCCGCGGACATGCTGGCGTCGCATCCGCTGGACCATTCGAACGGCGGAAACTCCTGCGGGTCGCTTGTTCCGAACTCCCACTGATCGCTGTCGATGCGAACCACAATCGTTTTCTCGTTCGGTGTCAACAACACCTCTTCGCCGTGCTCCGCCTGCAGTGCTCGCAGTACTCTTGGAGACAGCAACACGTCACCTGTGAACGTTGATTCCGCGTTGAGCCGATACGAAACCGACACCGTGTCGTTTGTCGCCTGCAGCGTCGCTGAGTCACGTCGCACACTCAGCAGCATCGACGGGCACTTCGTCGACTTTGCCGAGACTGGAACACACACCTTCAAGGCCTTTGCGAATGCCTCGCGATTGATGATCGTTACCACTGGTCACACTCCTGCAAAAATCTCACTGATGTCCGGCTTCTGGCGAGCACCAGAAATCCGCCGAATTTCCTCCACCAACAGGGTCACACGTCCTGTTAGTCCGTCACGTCTCATAGACTGCTGAATCGTTGCGGCCGTCCCCACAACCAGCGTCGCCCTTTCGGCCCGGCTGATCACAGTGTACACCCAGTTGCGGCTCTGGACCATAGCGCCCGCACGATCAACCAGAACAATCACGTAAGGCCACTGCGAGCCCTGTGAACGATGTCCACTCAGGCAGTAGCCCAAATCCCAATCGCCCACCGCTCCGCGGGGCTGATCTCCTTCGCCTTCCGGCTTCTCACTACTCGCGGCCGAATAGGTGACAATCACTTCGCGAATTGGATCCTGCAGCAGAATGACCATGCGGCCGGGCTGAATACTGCGAACGGATCCCAGCTCACCATTGGCGACGAAGTGGGTCACCAACTTATCGTGGGCGTCGGGATACGCTCCGTTTTTTGTGCAGACAATTTTATCGCCAACGCGGAACGGGTTGCCCTTCACGGTCACCTTATTCGGATTCAGCATCGCCTGCAGCTGCTGATTCAGGGCCACACGCCGGTCATTTTTGGCACACAACACCTGAACATCATCGACCACGTTTGCCGTCAATCGCTGTGCAGACTCCAGCAGGCTTTCGACGGTTGCTGATGCCGCTTCGTCTGCGCACTGCACCAGAATCAGGTTGTCACCAGTCTCCAAATTCATTTGTGGGACAGAAAGGAATTTGTGCTCGTCCCGGATCGACGCACAGCACCGGACAATCAGCCCAGAGTTGCGGCGGATCTCTGTCAGGCGCCCAGTCGGCAAAACTTCCTGCAGGTCCAGAAACGGCCGGCCATGACCCACGGGTGGCAACTGATTGGAATCACCCACCAGCAGAATGTGACACTGCACCGAACACGCTCGCAGCAGCGCCGCCATCAGGTCCGTGTCGATCATTGACGATTCGTCGATCACCAAAAACCGGTAGGGCAGAGGGTTTTTTTCGTTGTAGTGAAATGACCATCCGCCACCCTCGCCTCCGGCTTTCACCTGCAGCATTCGATGGATTGTGCACGCCTGCAGCATTACGCCATTGGCCACCAGACTCTGGGTCATCCTCACCGCCGCCTTGCCCGTTGGCGCTGCCACGCCCACGGAATCCTCTCCGTGCTCCTCCATAATAGCCTTGACGATGCAGGCAACGCTAAAGGTTTTGCCGACACCTGGCGAACCCTGCAGGCACCCATACCGCTGGGACATGGCAATCCCAATCGCGGCCACCTGATGCCCAGACAACGGCTTGCCCGGCGGGGCCTGACGGTACACCGCACCAACCTCCGGCCACTCCAAAGCACCTGAGAGTTTCGCCGATCCCACGGCAACGGCGATGTCTGTCTCATGCGCTGCACAGGATTCCAGTGCCACGTATCGGCCGCATGTACTGAGCCTCAACAGCCCCTCACTCTGAGCGGCGGCGATTGCGGCCTGTGCGTTCGCTCGCGGCCCGATCAGCCCGTTGAGCCTACCGGCCATGTGGTTGACGCTGTGCCATGTGCTGCCACTGGTCCGCGTCTCTGAGTTCACCGCATCACATAGTGCGTGGATCTGGCGAAACTCTCCGGCCATCGCTGCAGCCAGCTGCTCAGAGTCTCCGGCGCACCGCTCGCGTGCCAGTGCACAGTACAGTTGATCAGCCAGCTTGAATCCGATCCCCCGGAACTGACACAACAGAAACGGATTGGCACGAATTTCCGCACCAGCTGAAGCTCCGAAGCGGCGGATTGCAGAGTCCACCGTCTTTTTGGGGAACTTGTATCCGTCGAACAGCTGGATCAGGTCGATCTTCGTGCGTTGCGTCTGACGTTGACCGCTGAGGATCCGGGCTGCGATTGCCGCCTTCGTCGCGTCCCAGAGTTTTATTCCGTCAGCTGCTGCAACTGGATCCTCAATCAGTCGCTGAATCGCATCCACGCCGTATTTGTCAACCAGTGCCTCAGCAACTCTGGTCGATATGCTGCCACGGTCAACACCGCGGCATTGTGACAGGTACGCAACCACCGCTTCAGGATCCAGCGGCGTCTCCTCGACAAACGAGTTAAACGCAAACTGGCGCCCGTATTTCGGGTGGTTGCTGTAATGGCCGAAGAGTCGGTACTGCAGCCCCTTAGCGAATGACCGCTCCGCAGCCAATCCTCTGCACCGCATGGTTTCGCCGTTCAGCAGACGCACCGAAATGACCACCGATCTGGTTTCCGGTCCGTCGTTTTCGAACACGTAATCCTCGCTCTGAAAAACTGCAATGAGTTCTTCGTTTCGCATCCTATTTCACCCTCGTTATAGAGAAATAATTCCGCCCATAAACCGCTGTCTCAAACAGCATCGCGTTGCGTTTGCTGGCGTGAAAATCAGCGTTCAATCTTCGCATCAGTCTCCACCGGTCAGTGTTCTGGCCGATGAAGCTCCGCGTTTCGCCCACGCCCCAATCGTCCAGATTGTATTCCGGCTGATCCTCACGCCGCGTCACTCGTACCGCGTCACCAACAGGCTTAAACCGGAACCGCCTCCGGCAATCCGGGTTTCTGATCCGCTGATATTCCACCGCTCGATAGGCTTGGCTGATAGTGCAGTCCAGCATGGTGGATTCATCAATTTCTAGCCCCCAGATTTCGGCCGCGATTGCCTCCCAGCCTTTATGCTCAGTTGTTGCGTCCATTGCGGTTTGCCTCACAAATCTGAATGGCTCGTGAAATAGACTGCGCCGCCTCGTGAAGATCCGTTTCCAGATCCTTCGCGCCACGCTGGCCAGCACACAGCAACTTTTTCACCGCATGCTGAATCGCGGGATTCTCCACACCGAACGCCACCAACACGTCATAGACGTCGACGTTGATGGTCAGGCCGTGGGTCGTGGATCCTTTGATCTGTTTCAGGTACTTAGACACGGTAAACCTCCATAAAAAATAGGGGCCACGTTCGCGGCCCCGTTGTCACCCAATTCACCATCAACACTCAGAACGGCATTGCCCCGCCAGGCTTCGCTGCAGTTGCCGCCGGCTTCGTCGCGGCCTGCGTTGGTGTGGTCCACTGGCCAATCACTGCGAGAGACCGATTGAGCACACCCGCGTTCTTTGGCCAGTCCTTCGTGCGTGGATCCATGCAGTGCCAGAACCCGAGGCCGATGTTGCCAATCCGCAAGTAGCGTTTCGACGGATCCCGCTGATCGGGCTCTTCAGCCAGCTCAATCATGATCGGGCGGTTGACCATTGCCTGCATGTCGATCTGGGGGTTCACTCGCTCCGCCTTCCACCGTGCGACGTCCGCCGGCGTGAACAGTCCGGCGGCCATGGCCAGCGTCGTCATCCGCTTCATCGGGTGGCCTTTGCCGGTCTTGTCCGCGTGGAAAATCGACTCGTCATGAGTCTTGCCCACGTCGCCCTGATTTGTCCACGCCACAATCTCCAGCTGCAGCAGGTGGGCTTGCCCGTTGACTGCCTCGTACTCACCCCACTTGCGAATCACGGCCATGCCGCGCCCTGGTGTCGGTCGCTCACTGTTGCCGTCTTGCAGGCGGCTTGCATCCTCTGGCACATTCGAAAAATCGAAATCAAACACAGTATCTACTCCTCAAAAATTCAAACACGGCGGTTTCGACAATCTCCGCCTCTTCGTGCGTATCCACCCACGTCGGGGGATACTCCAGAACAGCCAGACCGACGTCGTACACCACCGCCGCTCCAGCCAAATCAATCAGAGAGAACAGCAACCAGTGCCAGCCGGCACTCGTTTCAGAACGCTCGTCTACAATGCCATGGAAATTGTGCGCCATGGTCCGCTTCCATTCACCGCGACAGGGCTTCACGGCACCGGGCAATCAGGCTGCGGACCTGTCCGCGTGTCGCCTCGGCTGGGGTACTTACGCACGCAAATCCGCACAGCCTTGCGTGGATCTCCTCCGCTGTGATTCGTGCCCCATTCTGCCCCGGGAACTGACTGGCCACCGCCACCAGCTCCTGCAGCAGCTGCGGCGTCGTCAGCTCCGCATCGTCGTTGACCACCGCAGCCTCTGGCGTCGCGGTCTGCATTGGCGGCTCCTCGACCGGAACCGTATCTGGCACGATGGTGAATTCAGCATCCACAATCGTGCTATCGACCACAGGCGGCTGAGGAACGGTTGCGGCCGGCGGCTCAGCTTGTGCCTGTGCAGCCTTTCGCGTGGACCGCTGCGGCGTTGCAGTCGCTGGGGTTTCCGCCACGTCCTGCAGCTCCTCAGGCGTGTAGACTCCAGCAACAATGTGCGGTGCCAGAATGCGGACGGCCTTTGAGACCAGCCTTGCCCGAAGCATCGCCCCGGGGTCCTTCTGCCAGTTGCTGTTCGGCTTGTCGATCACGTCCGCGCCCTCTTTGGTCTTGCCCAACATCCGCCGGGCGTCATCCAGAGAGAACGTCATCGGAATTGACTGACGGCCGAACGTGAAGGTCGCAGACGCTGGCTTGCCATGTTCGCCGATCTCGTGCCACTCAATCACGCCACCGGCTGCGATGAACTTTGCCGCCATCGCATCGGCTCGCATCGCTGGACGGCCTTCGATGATGTGGTACGTCCTGACGAAATCGAGCGGCGTGATGCCCTCGCAAATGCAGGTCAATGCCAACACCGCCCCGTCGCCTGGCGTGTTGACTCGCATGATCTGGCTTTTGAAGAACTGCTCGCCCAGCTGCTGCACCGCCGCAAGCGGGTCAGCGATTTTGGCGTACACTGCGAGAGCGTTTGCCGCTTTCGCTTCCTGTTCATTGGGCTGGTGGACCATCCCGGAACTCATAACTCACCTCACAGAATTTAACGGACAAACAAGCAACACACACACACACACACAACAGAAATCAGCTGATCAAATCAACGTAGTCACGCACACGCATCAGGAGTTCACGTTCGATGATCGCATCGCTGTGAACGTACTTCAGGACCGTCTCGTAATCTCCGGCCTCGACATAATCCAGAACCTTGTCACCGCTCATCTCGTACCCAGCAGGCGGGACGATGCCGATGAGTTTGCACAATTCCTTCAACTTCATTGGCTGGCCACTCGGGAAAATCGCCGTCATCAGATCGGCCGCTTCTCGGTTGCCAAACTTCCGGCGGTCCAGAGTCTTCGGGGCCTGAATGCCCAACATCATGGAACGGGCGATAATCACAGCGTCATCAAACGCGTTGATGTTATACCCCACGCGCGTTGGGCAGGTGGCAATGAAGCCCCACAGCTTTTGCAGCAGGGCCCGCTCCTCGTCCAACGTCCGAGCCACCTCAGCATAAACGCCGTGCTTCTGTGCCACACCCACCGCCACAACACGACAGCCCCACGGGTTGAACGAGAGTTTCTTCCACTCATTCACTTCCGACATATCGCAGCCGGTCATCAGCTGAAGCTCATCGGCAATGGCGTTGAGCAGCGTGGAGCGGTTTTTCCCGGCGCCCTCAATACTGGCCAGCTCCGTCAGCTGCTGTTCGCTCAGTTTTGCCAGAATCGGCTTGATGTGAGTGATTGGCTTCGTCAGCAGGTCTGCCAGATCACAGGCGAATGGTGGACGTGGTTCCGGCTGTTTGGCCTCAGGTTTTGGGCTGCGCGATTCGTCCGGGACCGTCTCCAGATCAAAGACAAACCAGTTGGTGCGAACGATATCCTTCGGCTCAGGCAATGGCTGGATCGTCGTTGGTGTCTCCACGTCGTTGGCCGGCTTAAACTGAATGATCGTCGGCTCCGGTGTTGCCAGCGGCTTTGGTGAAGCCGTTGGCGGCTTAAATAACTCGTCGAACGTGAATTCCATAACTCCTCCGTCACAGGAAAAAAACCGCCGCGGAATTGCGGCAACTGCAATCGCTAACTTTTAGCGAACTGACTCCCAATGTGTTCCATGGTCGACTACCTCGATCCATGTTCTGTTCTCGAAATGCTTCGCCCAGTCGCGCACACCTGGATAGGTGACCGCTTCAAAAGCCACATAAGGCTGACAAGTCGAACTGCCTTTGCTTTTGGTTGTCGATCTCCGTTTTGTGAAGCCTCTGCCAGTGATAGTGTTGCCGTCTGAATGCCGACGAAGCATCAAACGCCCGTCATCCGAAAACCCTGCTTGCAGTTTGTCGCCGGATTGCAGTCGATACGCTGCAATCAATCCGTTACTCAGAACCAGCTTAACTCGCTCAGCACCACTGGATTCACCTGAAATAACAACACACACGGCACAGCCATCGAACGCAAAGGCGGAACCACTTCCGCTTCGTTTTGAAGTCAACCAGTTCATTCCACGCCTCCTTAAACTCAGCCACACCATTGTGGCATTGCCTAGGCAACGCTGTGAACGTTGCAGCCTGAAGGAATACACAGGCCGGCACACGCCCGAGGCAAACAGGTGCAGGTTATGCGGCGATGGTTCCGCGGAGACTCTGCACTACTCCAGCCGGGCCGCCTATGACCCTGAAGCGGCTGTAGCCCCCGGCCCGGGCTGCCCGTGGCGTTCATTGTCGATCTCTCGACGATTGATCTCAATCCCCGGTGTCGCGTTGAATCCCAGTTTCACTTTGTGCGGCAGCAGCCTACACACTTTCAACTCGATCACATGCTCACCCACGCGGATCACAATGTCCTCATTATTTCTGCGGGTCAAAATCAGCATTAGTCATCGTCCTCCATGCTCGCGAAAACTTGTTCCCAGTTCGGCCGATTCATTGGGAATCGCTTGTTGAATTCGTGGCTCAAAAATCGGCAGAGGAGCCACCACAAATAAAAACTGATGCAGGCCACCAGCACCGCACCGCCAACCACTTCGGCGGCATAGATCAGGCAGTTAAGTCTTGTCGCCACGGCTTGCCCTCCATGCACAGAAGATGCCGGTAATGCAGCAGATCAGCAATAGACCGACAAATTCGGGCTCAGGTACTGGCGTCCCGGTGATCTGCCCCATGTATGATCCGACCACACCGCCGATAACCTGCTGACTCCACGTGATTGTGCGGCTGCCTGCCAGGTTCTCCAGGCTCAAAAATGACCGGCCCTTCGGCAGATCCACAGCCAGCCCGCTCCATGACGATCGGAAGGCACCTGAATAGATCAGCGTCCGCCGCTCCGCTGGCGTGGAATCCAGCCACAATGAAATCTGCGACGGTCCACCGGTGCCAGCCAACCACCACGGCTGACCGAGACTGAGCGTAATAGATTTCGCCGTTGCTGCTGTCGTCATGTCGATTGCCTGGCTGCGAATCTCACCGCCTGCCACCGCAGTAAGCGCCATGTTGCCGGTGAATGGGGCGTCCCACAAAATCACGTCGGCTTGTGCTGACGATGCCAGCACACAAAACCAAAACAGTCGAGTAAATGCCCAGTCTGAGAGTAACCGAAAAAATCGCATGGAAGTCCCCCTGTGTGTGTTGTGTCAGAAAACCCCCGCCAGCCGATCCGGCGGGGTTTGTGTTCGTGTGAATCAGTAACCCCAGCGATACCACACACCGCCGATGCGAGCCATTCCGCTGTCCAATGACTCCGCAATTTCACCAGCCAGTTCCTCTGCGACGCTTGGCGATATCGTTCCGCTGATCGTTCGCCAATTGTGACCGACTCCGCTGTTGTCTCGCTGGATGATTCTGCCCATCACCACCACTGGGCCTTCCACATAGCAATCGCGACCATCGACTACGGTCACACCCTCGTCACCGGACTGCGTGGATGATTCTTCGGCCTCAATCGCCGTCGCTGGTCGAATCACGTCACCAGTGTTGTAGTCGCACAGATCGCCGTAAATTGCCTGTGTTTCGTCGCTCATCGTCGTAATCCCTTCGTGGATTGTTGTTTGCCGCGTGGCTCGCGGCGTTGCTCGTCACCTTGTCGTTCGCACCGTCTTGCGTCGACACGGGGAATAGTAATCCAATCGACCGGGAAAACAATCTCACTTTCCTTAGTTTTCTGAAAATTCGTCAAACTTCCAGAAATGCAGGGTTTTCACTGCTGGATCGGGCGTAGCTCAATCGGCTGCATGTAGTTTCCCGCGCTGCAGCCCCACAGAATCACCCCGGGAAACGGGAAAACGCCGCTTCGGTAGACGTCTGCAGGCATGCCACCAGTGTTGCCCGGCTCTGCGTCGTATGATTGCCAGACGTCGTATGGCGTTGGCGGGTCAATGGACTGCGGAGCAGACCGCGGGAATAGTGACCACCGCCGCAGGTCGTCACCCTGCGTGATGTTCGTGCGGCTCGTGATTACAGCTTCGGCCGGCGGCTCAGCAAACGAGGCACCTGGCGGCAGGTATTCGTTGGCCTGAATTGTGAACACCTTGCCGGTCCATCTGGGATGCTCGCGGCCACTGCCAAACCAGTAGAAGCCCGGAAGCTCACCAGCTGAGGCGGATTGGTTGCGGCGCGTGCAGAATTGCCAGTTGTACAGATCATTGAAAATCCTTCGCCCCTTCTCCGGCCCCTCAGTTGCGATGAGTTGCTCCAACAGCTGCTGATCGGCGTACGAGGCCAGAAATCCAGTCGTCTGCAGAATCCTCAGGCAGACGTCAATCAGTTCACCGCCCTGATACACGCCGAACGTATACGGGACCCCGATCGCATCGAAGCATCCACGATTGGTCAAATCAATCGCCGGGGCCATTGGGTCATCGAGCGCCCCAGGGTGCAGCCAGCCCGGCATTGGGTTCCACGGATTACAGATAGTTGAGGCGTGCATACAGTGCCTGCGTATACGGATCCAATTGTGGAACGATCGTCTCAACCTTCCGGCGTGCCAGTCTCTGCACCTCGTGATTTCGGTACCACTCAGTGTCACCGGGACCGCTGGCCAGTGATTGCCCATGATACTGGTTGGTGTGCCACCTGAAAACGTATTGCGGCTCAGCAAACTCGCATGGGTCGACCGTCCTGCCCGAGGCGGCGAAGTGGCTCAGCATCTGCTGATCAAAATTGGCGGCGTCAGTCTCCGGCCATCCGCCCCGCTCCTCAAAGTGGCTGCGGCGGAATGCGATTGAGCCATGGAAGCGGCCGTCGGCTGCCTCCTCAATACACTCTCCGAGCGTGGTGCACCCGTAATCACTGCGGACGCGTGAGGGTTTTGAGAAATCGCCATCGAACAGAGCGTCAACGTGGGCCATGGTGTGCTCTGGGAGAAACGAATCGTCATCCTCCGCCACGATCAGGATGTCATCAAATTCGCGCGGCACAAATAGGCTGGCCAGTGCGTTGAATTTTGCCGGAAGGCTGGGATATCGCTCAGCAACCGAAACCACCTGCCACCGATCCCCGTTGCAATCCGGCCCGTATTGATCCGCATCGTCCAGAATGACCAACCGTAGCCGATCGGCTGGGTATCGTTGCGCGAGAAAACAGGCAATCAGATTCGGCAGCGTCTGCGGCCGGCAATAGGTCGGAGTGATCCATGTGACGTGGGGCAGTTTCAGTTTTGCTCGCATCGCAGCATTTCACTCCAGTGGGTTCCGGCTTGGTGGTCCTCGCGGCTTAAATAGTGCGCGTGATCCGGGGGCAGATTATTGACGTCCAGATACCACGGCAGGTGTCGGGCAGTGGCTTTGGTGCACCGTTCGGCCGGATAGTATCCACGCCAGTCTGGTGTGCGGTAAATGGCCAGCGTGGTGTCGATGTCCGCCGCGAAGAATCCTTCCGCGGTCTGGTCCTGCCAGAATTGTTTTTCGTGGGCAACGGCCTTGCGGCCCAGCTCCGTGTCGGGCAGGTCGGAGAGTTTCAGGGCAGACCCAACTTTGATGAGGTGTTGCTGGCTTCGTAGCCGGTCCAGCATGATGTCGATTTCGTCCCCGGCCCAGTGGCTGATATCCAGATCTCCGTCAGTGACCAGATAGAACGGCGGTTGGTTCAGTGTCCCAAATCGCTGCCAGTATGCCCGGCAGCCATCGTTCGGCCCGTACGAAACCGCGATCCCTCCGCTGAGTTTGCAGTACGCTTCCAGAAGTGGCTTGTACGTGCTCCCACAGTCGATAATCCACACGCTACTGATGCCACGACATGACCGCAACTTTTCCGCCATATCAACGGCAGACATGAGGTCGCGGGATGTGATGAAGGCTGGGATTTTCATGAAGGCCTCAGCAGAACAATGAGAGGGCAGGGTAGGCAACTGGATTACTGGCCAACGTGGCAAACTGTGCAGACGCCAATCGCCCGTCGCGGGATTCAGCCAGCCCTGTGTCTTCGTTGATGCCGTAAACGTAGTGATTGCGAAGGCGCTCGAGACTCAGCCCGAGTTCCTGATGTCCCAGCATGTAGTTGCGCACTTTGCCATGCAGCGAGAGCGGCGATTTTCGCCCGCCAACCGGATCCCCGAATCGGTGTTGCCATCGGAGGAACGGCAGGCACTTGCAATCGTGGCCAGCCTTCCGGAACTTCTCGTGGATGTACCACTCCTCCCCGCCGAACTCGCGGAAATGCGGATTGAATCCGAGCCACGCGTCTTTTCGGCAGGTAAACAATCCGAGGCCCATCGCCGGGATTGAAAATGGTTCCGCCAAGATGTCCCGCCCGCGTTCGTCGATGCCCCACGTTCCCCACATGCCATCACGCCAGACGTCCGTGAAATGCGTGTAGACTGTCGCGTGACTGTCCAGCAGGAGCGGCCCGGAAAGCAGGTCTTTGCAGTCTGGATTGCTGCGGTAAAACGTCAGCAGCCTTTCGACCGCCCCGGGCACCAGCATGACGTGCGAATCCATCACCAGCACAGCGTCCCCAGCGGCCTCGCGGAAGATCCTGTCCCGCGGTGCCGAGGTGCCTTGGATCTCGCCAAACGGAATCCACCGAGCGGAAAACGGATGTCCCGGCTGCCCACTGCGGATCCCGGCGTTGATGTGGTCGAAGAGCCCTTTTGCCCGCTGCCCACAAGGTGAGTCCGGAGCGTTGTCGATTACGATCAATTCAACATCGCTCATCATGCACGCGTGATAGAGGCGAAGGGCGTTGACCGAAAAATACAGTCCGTCAAAATCGTTATGCGTGGCGAACCCGATTGTCAGTTTCATGGCGTTTCCGGCGGTGCTGTGCTGAATCCGAATGTGGTCGTGGTTGTCGGATTGGCTGTCGTTGTGGTTGTGGTTGTTGGAGCTGTGGTGGTCGTGGTCGCAGGTCCGGCCGTGGTGGTTGTTGTCGGTCCCGCGGTCGTGGTTGTGGTCGGCCCCGTCGGAGCGGCGGTCGTGGTCGTTGTGGGCTGGTAGATGATCCCACTGTATTCCTCGTAAATTCGCGGCTCAACGGCCCCACTCATGAGCCCGTTTTTTTGGGTGATCCGCCCACGCCCGAGAGCACCAGCGGCAATTCTGGGCGATGTGGTGCGATTGACGAGGCACCAGCTTGGGAACGCCAGCGCAGCCACCGAGAGCGGCGATTCCGACACCCGCAGAACCACCGTGTCCAATGTGCCAGTGGTGAGGGGAAGGGCTGTCAGGCCTGTGAATCGTTCTGGAAGGGAAACGAACCACCGGCCCGGGTAGTACGTTTCGCCAGTCCCGCTGATTGTGTCTGTGATGGTCCCGCCCGTCACTTTGCAGATGTCGCGGAGCGGTTGCGGGAGAGCGGCCCGGAATTGGACCGCGGTCGCGTTGAATGGAATCGGGTCAGACTCCACGTCATTCCACGCCACCTTGAACGTGCCCGGCTGGACCTGCCCCGCGTTGTAGGCGGCTGGGTAGCCAATCAGGCACACGTCGTAACTGTAGGGGTAGAGAGGATCAACAACCATCGGAGCGTAGCGCCCGAGAGTCCAGCCCTCAGGCGCTCGCAGAATCATCAGCGGCACGGCCTCGACACCGCCACCGCCCACGAACTGTGGACCATTGACAGCAACCCGCTGCCACCAGTCGATCAGGTCATTGAACGGACGGCGGTCTGCCGGCTCAATCGCAAATAGTTCATCAGCCACCAATCACCCCCGAATCGTCACCACACCAGCGGCCGTCAGTTGTCGCATCAGCAATCGGCCGGCGTTTTTGGTCAGTGTCGTGAGAGCCACTGCACCGCCAACCACCAGCCCGTTATTCTGCTCAAGGCTTCCCAGCGTCACTGACTCGCCATCGAAGGCAGCCAGTCCGAGTTCGCCAGTAATCACCTCAGCAGCTGCGTTGGTGTTGTTCACCAATGCACAGCACGCCGCCTTATCTGTCTCGTCACTCGATGCCGTCC
>Ga0181355_1000345_pt1 | contig 19536 bp, 19 predicted proteins | sample Fa13VDMM15DN_FD_130099 | JGI IMG/M metagenome (GOLD analysis project Ga0181355, IMG submission 130099) | Freshwater viral communities from Lake Michigan, USA - Fa13.VD.MM15.D.N | ecosystem: Environmental > Aquatic > Freshwater > Lake | place: USA: Michigan | collected 2013-09-23 | reverse complement strand
CCAAATATGCTACCAGAAATCATTTTCATGACTGGAGAATATTATAATAAGGCATATGTGTTGATCGAAACAAACGATGGTAACGGATTAATAGTTGCTCAAACTCTACACAGTGATCTAGAGTATGACAATGTTCTTACAACCACAAGCAAGGGTCGTTCGGGACAGAGTATCAGCGGCGGATTTTCGGGAAAAACCGGTCTTGGTGTTAAGATGACCAAACAGGTCAAGCGGATTGGCTGTACAACTCTGAAAGATTTAATTGAGTATGATAAGATGATACTTCATGATTTTGATACGATTCATGAGCTATCCAACTTTGTTAGAATAAAGGACTCGTTCGGTGCCGAAGGAGGTGATCATGACGATCTTGCAATGACTCTAGTTATGTTTGGTTGGCTTACACGTCAGGCATATTTCAGAGATCTGACCGACACCGACGCTCGCGGCAAGATAGCCCAAGAACGAATGGCTTCCATCGAAAATGATATGTTACCAGCTGGATTTTATGACGATGGTCAGACGGAAGAAGTTGAAAACTTAGAAAGAGCTAAATATTCTAGTTGGAATGGCGCGTTCGGAAACGAATAATCATAAAATTATAAATACTTGTAGAAAATAAACAAACGGATTTCACCGAGAACTAGAGGAGATTAGACATGGGATTTCAGGTTTCTCCGGGTGTTAATGTTAGCGAAATCGATCTTACCACGATCATTCCTGCTGTTAGCACTTCCACTGGCGCTATCTCGATTCATTCGACATGGGGTCCAGTCGGCATTCGAGTTCTGATCGACAGCGAAGACAATCTTGCTGCTCAATTCGGAAAACCAGCAGCGAACACATTTCAGGATTTCTTTCCAGCTGCCAACTTCCTTGGCTACACTAATCAGTTGTATGTGTCTCGGGTTGTATTCGCCAATGCAGCGACTGGTGCACAGGCAAGTCGCACATCTACATCTGGCAACACATCAGCCGCTGGCGGTTTGGTGTTCGTGAAAAATTCTACAGATTATGTTGATAATTACCAGTCTTCCGGAATCAGTGCCGCTGGTGCCTTTATCGCCAAATATCCAGGCGAACTTGGCAACAGTTTGCGAGTTAGCACGTGTCATACCGCTAATGGTTATGAATCGACAATGTCCGGCACGTTTCTCTTTACTTCTAACTCTGCTACTGCAACAGCTTCTGCTAATCAGTTTACTGTTCTCCAGGTTGGGGATATTATTCTTGCTGGTTCTGATAAGGAAGAAGTCACAGTTTCTGCAGTCTCGGCAACTGGCAAGTCAATCACTCTGAAAAATCGTTACTCAGGCAATACAATCTCCGCCCAGGCTTCAGTCGTTCGTCGCTGGGAATTCTACAATTTCTTCGATGCAGCTCCAGGCACTTCCGATTATGTCAGCAAGTATAGCGGAACGACCGATGAGGCTCACATCGTGGTCGTTGATGCCAAAGGTCGTATTACTGGAGTTGCAAACAATGTTATCGAGCGTTTCTCGAAAGTGTCTCGCGCGATCGATGCAAAGACTGCTGATGGCACTGGCAATTTCTACAAGGATGTGATCAATGAAACTTCTAAATGGGTTTGGTGGGCGTCTCACGTATCTGCGCTGACTAATACTGGAAAACGTGCTGAAGGTGGTGCTGCTACAGTATTCGGCGCTGGCACCAGCAAGGTCACCAATACTGGAAACTTTGCTAACGGTCGCGACGGCGCTTCACCTCGTAACGCAGATTACCAAACTGCGTATTCTTTGTTCGCTTCGCCAGAAGATGTAGACGTTTCTCTGATTCTTGCAGGCGAAACTAACCAGACTCGTGCGCTGCACTTGATTAATAACATCGCAGAAGTTCGTAAGGACTGCTTGGTTGTTATGTCACCCAGAAAGACAGACGTTGTAAATAATGCGGGTTATGTAGGTTCTGAGATGGATGACGTCATTGCGTTCCGTAATTTGTTGCCTTCGACCTCATATGCCACTATGGATTCTGGCTACAAGTATCAGTATGACAAATACAACGATGTGTATCGCTATGTCGCGATGAATGGTGATACTGCTGGTCTAATGGCTCGTACGGATAACGATCGTGATCCTTGGTTTTCTCCTGCAGGATTCAATCGTGGACAAATCAAAAATGTGATTCGGTTGCCTTACAACCCACCAAAGGCTCAGCGCGATCAACTCTACAAGTCCGGCATTAATCCGGTGAACACATTCCCAGGTCAGGGGACTATTCTATTTGGTGACAAAACACTACTGGCAAAACCCTCAGCATTCGATCGCATCAACGTGCGTCGTCTGTTCATCGTTCTCGAAAAGTCTATTTCTATCGCTGCGAAGTTTGCTCTGTTCGAGTTCAACGATGAATTCACTCGTGCTCAGTTTCGAAATATCGTAGAACCGTTTCTGCGCGACGTTCAGGGGCGGCGAGGCATTTACGACTTCCGCGTAGTGTGTGATGATACAAACAATACCGGAGAGGTTATTGACAGCAATCGATTTATCGGTGACATTTACATCAAGCCAGCTCGCTCGATTAACTTCATTCAACTTAACTTTGTTGCAGTACGAACTGGAGTAGAATTCTCCGAAATCGTCGGCAATTTCTAATATAGCGGTACATAGGGAGAATTAATATGGCGTTTAATGTTTCAGAGTTCGCCTCTGCCGGTCTACCGCTTGGTGGTGCTCGCCCGTCACTGTTTTCGGTGATCGTCGACACTCCATCCGGTGTTCCTAATGTTGGTGCACGGTTCAACTTCACCTGCTCGGCTGCTGAAATTCCAGCATCTAGTTTATCTGTTATCACACAAAGGTATTATGGTCGTGAAGTAAAGTTTGCTGGCACTCGGACGTTTGCTGAGTGGACAGTGACAGTACTGAACGATGAAGACTTTGCAATTCGTCAGGCAATGGAAACTTGGTCGAATCTAATCAATAGCCATCAGGGCAATCTTCGCTCTGGTCAGCTTGCGACCAACTCATCGTATCGCACAACCGCACTAGTCACTCAGTACGGAAAGACTGGTGTGCCTCTTCGCACATATCAGTTCGTGAATATTTTCCCAAATGATATCAGCAATATTGCTCTTTCTTGGGACAACGGTGATGCAATCGAAACATTCACTGTTGGATTCGCGTATGACTATTGGCAGGTGGTTGCTCCTTCGACAACTGGTATTATCGCTGGTTGATCATTCTTCATAAACTACTTAAAAGGGGCAGACGAAATTCTGCCCCTTTTTTATTGATGCTCTTCCAATTATAAATAGGCATGTAATCATATAGACTAAAATGTTCCGATGGAGATTAAGAAAATGATTTCACTTTTTGGATTTAAAATTGGAACTACCGAAGATGCTATAAAGAAGGCGGAAAGCATTCCATCGTTTGTTCCGCCAACACGCGACGACGGAGCAGTAGAAATTGCTCCGGGTGGCGCATATGGAACTTTCGTAGACCTAGAAGGCACGGCTAAGAGCGAAGCAGAGCTCACAACTCGCTATCGTGAAATGTCAGGACAGCCAGAAGTCGATGCTGCGGTTGACGATATTGTTAACGAGGCTATCGTGACCGACTTCCGCGCAGCAGCCGTTGAAATCGATCTAGATGAAGCCAAAGACATTCCAGAATCTATTAAGAAACGCATTCACGAAGAGTTCGATGAGGTAATGATCCAACCCGATTTTCGTAATATGTGCTATGAAATATTCCGGCGGTGGTATATCGATGGCAGACTATTCTATCATATTATGATCGATAAGACTCGCCCGCGTGAAGGTATTAAAGAGCTTCGTTATATTGATCCTCGCCGCATTCGAAAGGTGCGCGAACCTGTTAAGAAATCAGCTGCAGGTTTGCTTAATCAGAAGAATCCTCAGGTTCCCGCATACGAAGAATACTATCTGTATAATCCAGGTGGTCTCGCAGGAGCAGGGTATACTCAGGGAATCAAGATTGCTCCAGATTCTATCTGCTACGTTAACTCTGGATTGCTCGATAATCGCAATCGTATGACGCTATCGTACTTACATAAGGCGATCAAGCCGCTTAACCAGCTGCGCATGCTAGAAGATGCCGTGGTTATCTATCGCCTCTCGCGCGCACCAGAACGTCGTATTTTCTACATTGATGTTGGTAATCTACCGAAAGTCAAGGCTGAGCAGTATATGCGTGATATGATGGTTCGTCATAAGAACCGTCTCGTTTACGATGCTCAGACGGGTGAGGTGCGAGATGATCGTAAGTTTATGACGATGCTCGAAGATTTCTGGCTTCCTCGTCGTGAAGGTGCGCGTGGTACAGAAATTACTACACTTCCTGGTGGTCAGAATCTTGGCCAAATGGACGACGTATTCTACTTTCAGAAGAAACTATATAAGGCTCTAAATGTTCCTGAATCTCGTCTGCAGGCGGACACAGGATTTAACATGGGGCGAGCTAATGAGATCACGCGTGACGAAGTAAAGTTTGCTAAATTCATTACTCGTCTTCGTCATAGATTTTCCGCCATCTTTAATAATCTACTTGAGATTCAACTCGCTCTCAAGGGTGTGATGAGCCGTGAGGAATGGTCGAGACTGAAACCTCAGGTTCAGTATAATTTCCTTTCAGACAACAGTTTTCAGGAGCTGAAGAATCAGGATCTTATGACAGCACGTATGGTTCTGTTGGCTACTGTTGATCCGTTCCTTGGTAAATACTACTCAAAGAATTGGGTTCAGAAGAATGTGTTGCGTCTCACCGAAGAAGAAATCGATGAGATGGAAGAAGAGATCAAAAAGGAGGGTCCGGAAGTTGCTGTTCCTGGTTCACCAATGGACATGCAAACTATTCAGCAGCAAGTTTCTTCAGCTCAACAGCAGCAAGCTTCTTCAGCTCAACAGCAGCAGTTTCCAAGCGGTGCGCCAGAGGATGATGACGGCGGTGAGCCACCGCCACTAGAGGTTCAAGAGCAGACCGAAACAAATCTAAAGGAACTTACAGAAGAGGAAAAGAAGCTTATAACGAGCATGACTCGTTTTATGGATTCTATGGCAGAAGACACCAAGGAATAATTGATGTCTAATGTTGTTGATAATGCTCAACTTCTAGCAACACTGATTGGTATTCTTAAAAATCAGAATGCCAAACTGTCGGAGGAGATGAAGCTTTCTGTTCAGAAGCAGATTGACGAACTCGCTTTAATTTCTCCAGATAAGGGTGATAAGGGCGACGCTGGAGATGCCGGTCCGCAAGGAATTTCGGGAATCCAAGGCGAGCCTGGCGAAAAAGGTCCAGTCGGTCCAAAGGGAATAAAAGGCGTAAAGGGTGATCTTGGAGATCCAGGTAATGCTGGTGCGCGTGGCGAGCAGGGCGTCCAGGGAGAACCTGGGATCAGAGGATTGCAGGGATCGCAAGGCATTAAGGGCGAAATTGGTCCTCAAGGAATCCAAGGAGAAACTGGACCAAAGGGTGCCGATGGTAAAGATGGCGTTGATGGAGTCGACGGCGTCCCCGGTAAAGATGGCACTGCTGGTGCTACTGGCGTTAATGGCAAGGGCGGCACTGATGGCATCGATGGCAAAAACGGTGTCGCCGGTAAAGATGGCGTTGATGGAGTCGACGGCAAGGACGGCAAAGATGGAAAGCCAGGCGAGACAGGCGGGCAAGGAGAAAAGGGAGATCCCGGTTCCGACGCTAATGTAGCTCCTTTAGAAAAGAAATTTCAAGAGCTTTCGAAAACTGTTGATACAAAGCTTTCAAAAATCGCTTATAACGCTGTAACGGGAACTTCAGCTGGTTCTGGTGAAGTCGATCTACAAAATCTAGATGACGTAGATTATAACAGTGTAAGTGCTCCGACTAATGGTCATGTATTAATATATAATTCGACTCTTGGCAAATGGCAAGCAAATACTGCGCCTGGTGCTGGAGGCGGAATCAGCGCAGCAACATTCAATTCCGCATTAGCAAATACAAATCTTGCAATCTCTAATGTGAAAATTGGTCTGACTTCTACTAATACATCACTTCGCACTTTGATTTCTGATAGACTTCAGGTAGCAAATGCTTCTGCAACATATCAGACGATCACGATTGAACGTGCAGCTCTTGCTAATACCAATTCAGCAATATCAAACGTCAAGACTGGTCTGACTTCTACTAATACTGCTATCAGAACTCTCGTTTCCGATAGACTTCAGGTTGCCAATGCTGCTACTTTGTACACTACTAAGTCTAATCCAACAACATCTGGTCTTCTGGCTCACACTGGTCGCGCAACGATCAGCACGAATCTAAACGTATCTGGTAATACAGTAATCGGAAAACTGGTGGCTAATGGTTCTCTGGGATCTAGCGGCTTGGTTCTAAAGTCGAATGGATCAACAGTATATTGGGATGCTGTAGCTGCTGGCGCTGGCGGATCTACAGATCAATACATTACCGTTGTAAATGCTAATGCATTATTTGCCACAAAAGCTTATGCTGCTGCAAATTCTTATGTTAAAAGCGTATTAGCAAATACCAATTTACGTGTTAATCTTATCAATACCAATTTAACATCCACCAATACTGCACTTCGTACACTCATCAGCGATCGCCTACAGGTTGCTAATGCTGCTACTTTGTACACTACTAAGTCTAATCCAACAACATCTGGTCTTCTGGCTCACACTGGTCGCGCAACGATCAGCACGAATCTTGCAGTAACTGGTAACACTTCTACCAATAAGTCGACTGTCACGAGCAGACTCGATGCGTCATCTGCCAATACACTCATTGGTGGGTTATCGGCAAACAGCTCTTTTGGATCTAACGGCTTCGTTCTAAAGTCGAATGGATCAACTGTTTATTGGGGGCAAATTTCACCCACAGCTGTTGTTAGTAGTTTGACTCAAAATGATGTTGTCTTTATAACGTCTGACTATAGATTAAAAGAAAATGTTCTGAAAATGGTTGGAGCATTAAATAATGTAATGAAACTTAATCCTGTAGAATATACATGGAAAAATAATGGATCATCTGGCCAGGGATTTCTAGCGCACGAGCTGCAAAGTGTTGTTCCTGATTCTGTTATTGGTAAAAAAGATGAAGTATATATAGAAAAGTATGAAATATCTCCTCATATGCCCGCAACTTATGATGAAAGAGGAACTCCTCTAACTCCAGAGGTTGACGCGGTTTTTGGTGAACGCGAAATTCCAAAATATCAAAGTATTGATAAAACATTTCTAATTGCAATTCTTACATCCGCAATTCAAGAACAACAAACGCATATCAAATCTCTTACAGATCGTATTTCTGTTTTAGAGAGTAAATATCGAAGAATGTATTTCTTATAAATAGTTGATAATTGAAGGAGAGAATTCTTATGTCATATGATAGCATTCATCAAGCTCTTTTTTCAGCTGCGGAAGGAAATGCAGCTGCATTCGATACACATATTAACGCAGCATTAATGGATAAGGTTCGCGAAAGACTTGATTTGAAACGCGTAGAAATAGCCGCATCTCTCCTGTCACCGGAAGGAATTGAAAATGCAGCGGAGTAATATGACTTTTCGAGATTTGGTCGAAACTCTGAATAAGAAACGCCCGAAGTACGATCCTTCTCCGGACGATGAGAATAGCAATTTCTTTGCTAAGCAGACAGTCGCTGGCGAACAGAAGTTCCGCGACGTTCACGTCGTGAAAATTCAAGATGAGCCAGAAGAAAATGGACCGGCTGACGCTACAACTCCCAAGTCGAATAAGCAGGGCGCGTCTCTCGGTCGCCCTGGCGTCTCTGAACGCCCAGAGCAAGGTTCTTCGAAGGTTCCCACCCGATATAAGTCTATCGCAGCATTTACTGCTCAAACTCCTGCTCGTCGCGGTGATGCTGACAATGTTGGCGATATTAAGCCAGTTGTGTTGTCTCCTTCAGCAGTTAATCCTAAGAATAGCAATGGCGGAATCAATTATCAGCCAGCCAATCTTGATGCAAACAATAAGCAAGATGGTGATAGAGAAGTAGTCCGCACGTCTAAGTCGGCTGTAGAAACTCAGAAGCCTGGTAAGCGTAAAGCTTTTACAGAATTCAAGGAACAGCTTGAACTTCCGCAACCGCGTATCGTCACTCCGTTTGATGCGATGTTGCGCGGCAACGGGCTAAATGAAAACGTCACCTTCGTTTCCGGAGAGACGTGTATTCTCGACGAAGAAGCTGCTGAATTGCTTCGTTCTGCATTCGATATGCTTGACGAAGAGCACAAAGAAAATTTCATGCAAGCAATCAATGAATCTATCGACTCTCTCGTGAAGATCATTCAGTTTGTTCAGTCCGAAATCGAGGAATAATAATGGCAACTGATCTGGTTGTAAACAGAGGAGTTAAGGGCGGATACGTCACCACAATTTGGTCTGCTGGTGGATTTCTTCCTCTTAATTCATCTGTAGCTGCGCGCTCTGCTAATTCTGTTGGCGAAGTTGTCAACGAGATGCTAATCTCAGATGTATACTACGGCATCGGTGGCGCAAATAACGTCCAATTCACTATCAAGCGTGGCGCGAATACAGTTCTTATTCTCTCTGGTCCCGGCTCTGGTCGTTTTGATTTTCAGGCAGCTGGTTTGACTATTGAGACTGGTGGCGAATCTTCAGCCAACCTTGTCGTAACACGTTCTGGAACTGGACCTGCAACTGTTGTGATCAAACTTCACAAGCGTAGCACGTTCACGTCGTCGTATTAGTGCATATCGAGGGACATCAATAATGGCAATCGATAGCGTCGTAAATAAGGGTCTAAAGGGCGGGTATGTCACGGCTGCGTTTTCTGCTGGCGGATTTATAACACCAAACATAAACCAGGTCGCTAAAGCTGCCAATACTGTAGGCGAAGTTGTCAACGAGATGTTTATCTCGGACGTATTGTGGAATATAGGCGGTGCCAATAACGCATCATTCAAGATTTCTCGTGGCGCGAATACAGTTTTGATTATTTCTGGACCCGGCTCTGGTCGTTTCGATTTTCAGGGAGCAGGAATTACTTTAGAGACTGGCGGCGAATCTGCAGCCAACTGCGTTGTCACGCGTTCTGGAACTGGTGCTGCATCTGTCGTAATCCAGCTTCACAAGCGCAGCACGTTTACTTCTGTATACTAAGGGGTAGAGTTAAATGAAACTCATATGCGAATTTGTCGAAACAGTAAATTACATTACTGAAGCCAATGAGAAGGGCGGTAAGTCGTGCTACATCGAAGGCGTTTTCATGCAGGGAAACGTGAAGAACAGAAATGGTCGAATATACGAAACAGATCTTCTCGATCGCGAGTGCATGCGGTATACCAGGGATCATATCATTCCTAAACGTGCTCTAGGTGAGCTTGGTCATCCTTCGGGTCCGACAATCAATCTTGAGCGCGTTTCTCATATGATCACAGAACTAAGGCGCGATGGTGACAATTTCCATGGTCGCGCCAAAATTATGGATACTCCATACGGAAATATCGTAAAGAATCTCCTTGCGGCTGGTGCTGGAGTCGGCGTATCGACTCGCGGCATGGGCTCAGTTAAGGACATCGGCGGCGTTATTCACGTCCAGCCAGACTTTCATCTTGCAACTGTAGATATCGTTGCGGATCCTTCGGCTCCTAGCGCGTTCGTAGAGGGCATTATGGAAGGCAAGGAATGGGTTTGGATCAACGGCGTCATCGAGGAAGTACAAATTGCAAGTATGAAAAATCGTATCGAAACTTCTGCTCGCGCCAAACGTACTGAGGCTGAGGTTGTTCGAGTGTTTGAGGAATTCTTCAAGCATCTGTAAAATAGCAATATTATAAATAATAAAAGAAATACCTATCACCTAATCTACTGTATGAGGAGATAACTAATGGATAAGGAAAATATCGTGGAAGTCGAAATCGAAGTCGCTGACGGCTCTTATCAATCCGCCGTCGGTGGAACTGTCACCCCTCCCGGTGGCGCTGCTTCTGGAGAGAAAGAGACCATTCGCACTTCTCCGTCTTCGGTCGACCCAAAAACAAAGGTTGCGATGCTCTCGGGCATCATCCAGCACCTTAGCAAGATGAGCAAGGCTGACGTGGCTTCTGTGTATTCACAGGTTGCTGGCGTCGAAAAGGCGGAGCAGGATCGCCCAACACAGGGTAGTTCACGTCTTTCACAGCCGCCACGTGTAACATCAGAAGATGTGAATGCAGCTGAAGACATTCAGGCAATCTTCGAAGGTTCCGACCTCTCAGAAGAAATGAAGAACCGGATTTCAACAGTATTCGAATCTGCTCTCATCACAAAGATCAACGAAAAGCTTTCAGAGATTGCTGAGGCTGTAGAATCGGACACAACTCAGGCTAACGAAACAGCAAACGCTGATCTGGTTACTAAGGTCGATGGCTATCTCGATTACGTTGTCGAGCAGTGGATCGAAGAGAATAAGTTGGCTGTCGAACGCGGTCTGCGTTCAGAGCTAGTAGAAGATTTTCTTCATGGTCTGAAGAATCTTTTCGCTGAGCATTATATTGATGTTCCAGATGAGAAGGTTGATGTTGTCGAGGAACTTGCATCGAAAATTGAAGAGCTAGAGAACAAGCTCAACAAGCAGATCGACGAGAATGTAGAACTTAAGGGTCTTGTCGCGAACCACGAGCGTGCCGAAGCGTTTGCCGATGTTGTCGAAGGTCTTACAGAGTTAGAAGCCGCAAAGCTCGAAAATATTTCAGACTCGATTTCTTTTTCGGACAAAGAATCCTTCATTGGCAAGCTCACAACTTTGCGTGAGAACTATTTCCCAACAAGGGCTTATGGTGTTTCGAAAATCATCAAGACCGGTCTTGATGAAACAGATCTCACAGAAGAGACAGAAGATCTTCCGGCTGTGTCTGGTTCGATGGCTTCTTATGTTTCGACGATTTCCCGGAATGTTTCCCGGAATGTAGCCAAAAGATAATATATTATAAATAGAATTAACAATAATTACTATTAATCAAAAACCGAGAGGAATGCAAAATGAACACTGAATCACTCGCGAAAAAGTGGGGACCCGTCCTAGATCACCCAGATCTAGCCCCAGTTAAGGACAGCCACAAGCGTAATGTTATGGCACAGCTGCTCGAAAACCAAGAGCTCGATGCTCGTCAGGGAACTTCTGGCGGCTATCACGCTCCCTCACTACTCGGAGAAGCTGCACCCGCAAACGCCATGGGCGCTTCATCTTCAACAGCCTCAGCTGGCAACATTGACATTTTCGATCCAGTGTTGATTTCACTGGTTCGTCGTTCGATGCCAAACCTGATCGCCTATGATATTTGCGGCGTTCAGCCAATGACTGGTCCAGTTGGACTCATCTTCGCTCTGCGTTCACGTTTCGAATCGCAGACTGGCGATGAAGCTCTGTTCAACGAAGCCAACACCACGTTTACCTCATCTGCTGGTGGTAATACTGCGTCACGTTTCGTCGTCGGCAACACCTCGAACCGTACACAGGTTTCTTCTGAAACCGATCCGACAGCTCGTGCCAATTCTGGCGCTGCTGGCTATAATGTTTCGACTGGTATGACAACAGCCCGTGCTGAAGCACTCGGCGACTCAGCACAAAATGGTTTTGCATCAATGGCTTTCTCGGTTGAGAAGGTTGCTGTTACTGCCGTTTCACGTGCTCTGAAGGCTGAGTACACAATGGAATTGGCTCAGGACTTGAAGGCTGTTCATGGTCTTGATGCTGAAACCGAATTGGCTAACATTCTCTCGGCTGAAATCCTTTCGGAAATCAATCGTGAAGTTGTTCGTACAATCAACTACACAGCTCTCGCTGGCGCCACAGAAGGCACCACGACAGCTGGCACATTCAACCTTGACACCGACTCAAATGGTCGTTGGATGGTTGAGAAGTTTAAGGGTCTGCTGTTCCAGATCGAACGCGAAGCTAATGCCATCGCCAAGGCAACTCGCCGTGGTAAGGGCAACATCCTGCTTTGCTCTTCGGATGTTGCCTCGGCTCTCACAATGGCTGGTGTTCTGGATTACACACCTGCTCTTGCTGCTAACCTTGAAGTCGACGACACTGGTAACACCTTCGCTGGTGTTCTCAATGGTCGTACAAAGGTCTACATCGATCCATACTTCTCGTCCTCTTCGGGCAAGCAGTACATCACTGTAGGCTACAAGGGATCGTCAGCCTTCGATGCCGGATTGTTCTATTGCCCGTATGTTCCGCTTCAGATGGTGCGCGCTATCGGTCAAGACACCTTCCAGCCGAAGATTGGCTTCAAGACCCGCTACGGCATGGTCGCGAATCCTTTCGCCACAACTGCAGCAACTGGAGTCATCAGAGACTCCCAGGCAGGTCAAGCCAATCGTTACTATCGCTTCGTGAGCGTAACGAACTTGATGTAAGCTTAAGAAACTAGTCTACAAACTTGGGGGGAGCCTAAAAAGCTCCTCCCTTTTTTGTGCTCGCATTATGGCATATAAATAGCTGTATGTGGATAAGAAAAAGAATAGTCACTGTAGACATACTGTATTATATGCCAGATCACTCTAGTATTTTACAAGAGTTTATCTGGCAGACAGAAGATATTGTTCCTGAGATTCCTCGAGTGCACATGTTTTTAAATTATTGGAAGAATAATATAAAGGCAACTATAAATCGCGTGGTAATTATGGATGATTTTAATCCTAATTGGCGCGCAATACATGAAATTGTGGAGAATTAAACATGGCTGCAAAGCAAACTGCCGGGTTGTCGCGCCCACCGAACGAGCACAAAAGACGTAGCAAAGGGCAGGGAAAGTAAGTGTCAGAGGCAACACAGCCAAACAATCTGAATTATCTATCGCAACTTGGGTTTCGATTTGCGCTAGAGAAACTTCCGAGCGTTAGCTATTTCTGTCAAGCGATAGCAATACCGGCGATTTCTATCAACAGCGTCGATACTCCTACTCCATTCACGGTGATTCCTCATGCTGGTTCTCGGCTAACATTCGAGCCGCTGAATGTAAGATTCCGTGTTGATGAAGACCTCAAGAATTATCTTGAAATATATGATTGGCTGGTTGGTGTTTCGCGACCAGACAGTTTCGAACAAACACGTATTCTTGAATCTCAAAGTCGTATCCTTAATTATCGCGCAGGCTCCGTGTTGAACGTGGTTTCGGACGCCACTCTATTTGTTCTAGATAGTAATAAGAGAGTCAAGCTACATGTGTTCTTTGAAGAAGTTTTCCCTGTGTCCTTAAGTGAGCTTCAGTTCGAATCTATGTCATCGGATGTGCAATATCTCGAGGCAACTTCACAATTTCGTTACAGAAAATATACCGTAGAAAGAGTTTAATCCTTTACTTTCTAATAAAAATGAGCTATAATATCATTATGAAAATTAATGATCTTATCGAAGAGTGGAAGACAGATACGAAAATTGATGATCTGAATCTAGATTCAGAGAGTCTCAAGGTTCCTTCTTTGCATTCGAAATACATTGGAAAGCTCAGCGAATCCCGAATGGAGCTACGTCAGCTTCGAATTCAACGTCGCTTTTTGGTGAAGGATTTGTTCGAATATTATCACGGTGATCTCAACAATCCACAAGACCTGGAACGTATTGGTCGTGAACCATATGTAAAGAAGCTTATGAAAACGGACGTCATGAGCTATGTCGAAGCGGATAGAGATATCATGAGAATGGACGCAAAAATCGAAACATATAGTGAAATGGTAGAAACTTTGTTGGAAATTATGAAAAGCATTAACAATCGCGGATATTCTCTTAAGAATGCCATAGATTTCAAGAAACTGATGTTGGGTAATTAGTGGATATTGTTGTCCATAAAGTCGATGAAGCGCATATTCGCGTTGAATGTGATGACTCGATAACTCGCGAGCTATCTGAACTTTTTACGTTTGAGGTCCCAGGCGCGAAGTTTATGCCAGCATTCAGGCGTAAAGTTTGGGATGGTAAGCTTCGGCTTTTCAACACAAAGAATCGTCATATCTATACTGGTCTTGTTTCTAAGATAAAATATTTCGCGCAACGCTCCGACTATACGATTGCAATTGACAAGGAGTTGGAAGAGACAGACGAACTATCATTGACAGAAGCTTCTGAATTTATTGCTTCCTTGAATCTTCCACACGAGCCGCGAGACTATCAAATCAGAGGTTTAGCTCTTGCTGTTCGGAATAATCGATGTGTTCTTATTTCTCCCACCGCATCCGGTAAGTCACTAATTGCCTACATGATAACAAAGTGGTTCGATCGTAGAACACTCATACTTGTGCCAACAGTTTCTTTGGTCGTGCAGATGATCAAAGATTTCGGAGAGTATGGTTATAAGGGAGAAATATATGGCGTGATGGCTGGGAAAAACAAGTATGATAAGTCTGCTATCATCGTGTCGACCTGGCAATCTGTATACGATCAGCCACCAGAATTCTTCGACAACTTCGATGTGGTTATTGGCGATGAGGCTCATCTATTCAAGGCTAAGAGTCTTGCCACCATTATGAGCAATATGCGTAATACAAAGTATCGATTTGGTATGACAGGAACTCTCGACGGAGCCGAAGTTCATGAGCTAGTTCTCGAAGGTTTATTTGGACCTATTGAAAGGGTTGCCAAGACTGAGGAACTTATTGAAAAGGGCAATCTTGCTAGTCTCGACATCAAGATATTAGTGCTAAGACATCCACAAGGCACACCAAAGCCTGAGACCTATCCCGAAGAGCTCGAATATCTAGTTGGCTGTGAATCACGCAACAGATTCATTCGAAATCTAACTTTGTCTCTGACGGGCAATACCTTGGTTCTTTATGCTTATGTCGAGAAACATGGAATGATCTTGCATAAGATGATGACAGACAAAGCTCCCGAGCGCATCATTCATTTTGTGTCTGGCGGCACCAATGCTTCCGACAGAGAGGATGTTCGCATAGATACGGAGGATGGCATCAACAATATCATTGTGGCTTCGTATGGCACATTTTCCACGGGTATAAATATAAAGAACCTGCATAATATCATTTTTGCAAGCCCGTCTAAAAGTAAGATTCGCGTTCTTCAGTCTATTGGTCGTGGTCTTCGCAAAACAGATACGAAAACTTCGTGTAAGCTATTTGATGTTGCAGATGATATATGCTCTAAGAATGGAAGAAACTGCAACTTCACTCTTAATCATCTAGCTGATCGCGTTAAGATGTATAATGAAGAAATGTTTCCATACGAAATGCATGTTGTTCGATTGAAAGGGAGCTCTAATGGAAGTGTATTATTTCAAACTATATAGTGGAGAAGATCTTCTAGCAGAGTTGATCGAAGAAGACGAAGAGTACATATATATCACTATGCCGTTTAAGTTTATATACTCTCACCTTCCTTCCGAAGATCGTTCTGAATCATCTCTTGTATCATCTATCGTTCAATGGTTTCCGTCAAATAAAGCTATGTCAAAGGTGATACAGTTATTAAAAGATGATATCGTTTTCGGTAGTGAGGTAGAAACGAATCTTCAAAAATACTATTCTTATCTTGTATCTGAGAAACGAGTCGCTTCCGGTCTTTCCGATTTGGAATCGGAGAATGATCGCGAGAAAGACGTAAAGGATGTAATGCTTATGTGTGCAAGATCACCAAGTGGCAGTATTCATTAACATCTTGTAACTATCGCTCACAACATTTGTTATTATACTGGAGTTTGATCAAAATGTCAAGTAAAAAAGCACACTATGTCGATAATAAATTGTTATTCTCTGCCATGGTAGAGCACTTAGCTGGCATAGAGGTTTCGAAAAAAGAAGGGAAAATCAAACCACGCATCCCTGCATATGTGGGCGAGTGTATTATGAAGATTTCAACACATCTCGCTTATCGTCCTAACTTTTCGAACTATACGTTTCGTGATGAAATGATTTCTGATGGAATTGAGAATTGTCTTCTGTATCTTCATAATTTTAATCCAGCCAAGTCTCAAAACCCGTTTGCCTACTTTACTCAGATCATCTTCTTTGCATTCATTCGCCGTATTCAGAAAGAGAAGAAGTATCTATACACCAAATATGCTGCTATTGAAAACGCAAATTTGAATGACATGACCTCTGCGAAGCAAAGCTCTGACACAAATACATATAATGATAATGTTAAATATGGTGAATGGTCTAACGAACAGATGAACACATTCATGAGCGAATTTGAAAAGAAGATGAATGTTCGTAAATCACAACCATCAAAGCGAAATAAAAAGATTGACACTGCAGTGAATGTGTAGTATAATACTATCATGAATATTGCAATTCTTGGTGACCTACACTTTGGTGCTCGTAATGACTCCTTGGAGTTCCTAAACTATTTCGAAAGATTTTTCGAACAGCAGCTTTTTCCAGAGCTGCGCAGACTAGGGATCAAGAGGATCATACAACTCGGTGATATTGTGGATAGACGAAAGTTTATTTCATATATCACCCTCAATCATATGCGAAGATTTTTCAAACGATGCAAGCGAGAAGGCATCGAAATTGATATTATTATCGGCAATCATGATACACCTTATAAGAATTCAAATGATATTAATTCTATGCGTGAATTGTTTTCACGCATAGATGGATCAGAAGATTTTATCCGTTTTTATTCTGATCCTACTGAAATAGAAATTGAAGGCTGTAAGATTTTAATGCTGCCCTGGATAAATGCTTCTAACGAAAAACAAACTATGAGTATGATTAATCGAACCGAAGCATTGGTTGTGTTCGGTCATCTTGAAATTAAAGGGTTTGAGATGTATCGTGGGATGCCTTCTCATGAGGGAATTGATAAGTCTTTGTTTGATAAGTTTGATCTTGTGGCGTCTGGTCACTTTCATCATAAGTCAAGAAATGGCAACATTCAATATGTTGGGACTCCGTATGAGATGACTTGGGCAGATTGTGATGATCCTCGAGGGTTCCATGTATTTGATACAAAGTCCGGTAAGCTTGGAGATTTCTATCGCAATCCTCTTCGCATGTTCCGAAAAGTTTTCTATGACGACAGCAAGCCTCTCGATATCGAATTATTTGATTTCGAGGATCTACGCGGCTCATATGTGAAGCTTGTTGTTATTGCAAAGGAAGACCCATATAAGTTTGATCTGTTTGTTGGCAAACTTTACGAAGCTTCCCCATCAGATATTGTGATCGTAGAAGACCATCGCCATATGGATAAATTATCTGAAGAAGAACTTACAAACGAAGCTGAAGATACTATTACAATTCTGAACAAGTATATTCAAAATATGGAGGTCGGTGTGGACAAGAATCGTCTTTCCAAGCTACTTCTCTCGCTTTATACCGAAGCCTCTAATATGGAATCTAATTCATGAGCGTGATATTTTTTGAAAATGTAAAATGGAAAAACTTTCTATCGACGGGCAATTCATTCACGGAAGTCGACCTTAATCGACATGCAAACGTGTTGATTGTGGGGGAAAATGGAGCAGGAAAGTCTACGATTCTAGATGCGCTTCATTTTGCTTTATATGGTAAGCCATTTAGTAGGGTAAAAAAGGATCAGCTGATTAATTCGGTAAATCGTAGAGAAGCTTTGGTTGAAGTTACGTTCAAGGTAAACAACAAACAATATAGAGTTGTCCGAGGGCTTAAGCCCAATATCTTTGAAATCTATGAAGATTCGCTTCTTCTCGATCAGCACGCGGCAACCAAAGATTCACAAGAGCATTTAGAAAATAATATTCTTCGGCTTAATTCTAAATCATTCTCTCAGATAATTATTCTTGGTTCGTCTGCATTCGTTCCATTTATGCAGTTGACGACTGGCGTTCGGCGTGAGGTTATCGAAGATTTATTGGATATCCGCATTTTCTCGACAATGCAATCTTTGCTGAAGGAACATATCTCCGCAAATAAGGATGATATCGTTCTGAACAAAAAAGATATTGATTCAATTCAGGAAATTATACAAATTCGAGAACGGCAGATAACGCAAGAAAAAGATTTAACCAATGATAGAATCATAACCCACAATAAACGTATTTCGGAACTATATTCTAGTATAACAGAGATTGAAAAAGAAATCGAAACCTGTAATCATGATGTAAAGATCATGCTAGATAATATTGCAGACGAAAGCATAAACGACGCCGTTATTGCCAATACGGCTACAATTAAGAATAACCTCAAGGCGAAAAAGATCAAGTATGAGACGGCGATTGAGTTCTATAAAGAAACCCAAACATGCCCAACGTGCACGCAAGAAATAGATGCAGCTTTTCGTGAAGAAACTATTGCCATGAAACTGAAAATCATCTCTCAAATTGAAACGGCTCTTGTTGAATTGCAAGAAAGTATTGTTAGATCGGACGATCGATATCATGAAATCGTAGCTGTGCAGAACAAGATTGACAAAATACAAAAAAGGGTGACGATAAGCCAAAATGAGATTTATAAGGATCTGCGTGAAATTGGCGTTATCAGTAATGAGATAGAACATATTCAGGCGCAGATTCAGAAAGGCGATAACTCAGCTGAGATGCGTGAACTGTATGAAAGACGAGAAGGATACTACACCAAGAAAGAGGAACATCTAAACTCGCGAGAAGTTTTCGAAATGGCGAATATCATTTTGCGCGATTCTGGCATCAAGTCGCGTATCATCAAGCAGTATATTCCTATCATTAATTCTCTGGTCAATAAGTATCTTGCTGCCATGGACTTTTTTGTGAAGTTCGAACTAGATGAGAATTTTGAAGAAAAGATTCTTTCTCGTCATCGCGACGAGTTCACGTATGAATCTTTCTCGGAAGGTGAGAAGATGCGAATAGATTTGTCTCTATTATTTACCTGGCGTGCTATTGCTCGCATGAAAAATAGCGCAGCAACAAATCTGTTGATCCTCGATGAAGTCTTTGATGCTTCCCTAGACGCCAATGGATGTGAAGAGTTTCTAAAGCTTATGCAGAGTCTTGAGGATGCCAACGTGTTTGTTATATCTCACAAGGGCGATATCATGCAGGATAAGTTCCGCAGCACTATCCGTTTCGAAAAACATAAGAATTTCTCGAGAATTGCTGCATGAGTAAGATCGCGCTGATCACAGGGATCACTGGTCAAGACGGTTCGTATTTGGCTGAACTTCTACTTGATAAAGGATATAGAGTTCACGGAATCATTCGCAGATCATCCTCACTTAATACGGGGCGAATAGACCACATCTTCGGTAAGTTGGTTTTGCATTATGGCGATATGACAGATGGGTCTAACCTATTAAATGTCATAGCAAAGATTAGACCAGATGAGATTTATAATCTTGCGGCTCAGTCTCATGTGATGGTTAGCTTCGAGACACCAGAATATACTGTTCAGGCTGATGGCGTTGGTATGCTTAGAGTCTTAGAAGCAGTGCGATCCCTCCAACTAAAAACCACTCGCATATATCAAGCTTGCACTTCTGAGATGTTTGGATCATCTCTCTCGCCACAGAGTGAGCTGACGCCGTTTCAGCCCTGCAGCCCGTATGGCTCGGCAAAGCTCTACTCCTACTGGATTGGTAGGAACTATCGTGAATCGTATAGCAT
>Ga0181355_1000344_pt1 | contig 19584 bp, 15 predicted proteins | sample Fa13VDMM15DN_FD_130099 | JGI IMG/M metagenome (GOLD analysis project Ga0181355, IMG submission 130099) | Freshwater viral communities from Lake Michigan, USA - Fa13.VD.MM15.D.N | ecosystem: Environmental > Aquatic > Freshwater > Lake | place: USA: Michigan | collected 2013-09-23 | reverse complement strand
TCAATGGGTCGGTAACCTCCGACAAGCTGGGGGCGGCATCTGTCGTCGCAGCAAAGATTGACGCTGGGGCAGTCGGCTCCGCAGCGATTTCCGCAGGGGCAGTCAACACGTCAGCAATAAACTCTGGTGCAGCCGCGAACGGCACCGTTCTCACCTCCAATGGGGCAGGTGGGGCAATTTTCCAGTCGGCAGCGGCTGCTGGCTTCAATCCATTCTTAACAGTGGGGATGTAAATGGCAACAAACTATAAGGTCCTAGGTCAGGTCGAGCCAGCGGCAGATACGCTGACGACCGTGTATACCGTTCCAGCCGCAACTGAGACGGTGGTGGCAAACGTCTGCGTTACGAATCTTGGAAGTTCTCCAGCGGCAATTAGAATTGCAGTAAGACCAAACGGAGAAACAATTGCAGACAAGCACTACATTGTTTATGACACTGGTATTGATATGTATTCGTACGAATTCCTTACAATGCCAATCACGCTTGATGCAACGGATGTTATCAGCGTGTACTCATCTACTGGCGCTGTTGCCTTTAATGTATTTGGATCGGAGATTTCATAATGTCTGTTGCACGTAACTCAATGAATGTGTTCCCGTACTATACCTATAAAGAAGTAAACGGGTTTGGAAACAACTTTGGGGGATTTAGGTTGTGGGGTGCCGCTGCGTCTCCAACAATGGCAATTGTTGTTGGAATGAACACATCGGAATCATCTCAGCCATTTTCAACTGCAGGTTCGGTTATTAAGACATCAACAGACGGCGCTGTATGGTCTAACGTTGCAACAACTAGCTTTGGAACCAACGCAGTTACAAATATTGCGTATGGAAACGATACTTTTGTTGCTGTGGGTGGTGGAAATACAATTGCCACCTCCCCAGGAACAAGCGGAACAACGTGGACCCAACGAACAAGCCCTGCTACTGGAACCAATGCTTGGGGGGCTTTAACATTTCAAAACAATATTTTTGTTGCGGTAAATACGGCGGCAAGAGCATATTACTCATCGGATGGAATTACGTGGTCGTTAGGGGCGCAAATTGCTACTACGGGGCTGACTGCAACTAGTAATGCTGGAGACCCTAAGGGAAATATTTTTTACATTGCAAACAACCCAACAAGTGCAAAGTGGTTGCATTCTTATGGTCAGACCTTTGCTACGGGGTCCCAGACCCACTTTCAGATTTATCAGGACATTACAAGCAGCGGAACAATAAGTCAAAGTTATGCAACAGATCAGTCTGGTAGTTATGGGGCACAATGGATTCCAGAAGATAGCAAACTTCTTGTTACCGTTTCAAGTAATTCATCAACTGGTGCCTCTGGTCACGCAAGTGCGCTTGATGCAAGCAAACCAGTTTCTCCTACTGAAGGTGGCGTACTTCCTGATGCAATTTTGCCTGCTGGTATATTCTTCCCATCTGTACTCCCGCGTCTTGGACAGGTTAGTATTGGGCAAACATCAGCGTCATCAGTACTCTCACAGTTTGGAACCCTTTATACCATTACTACTGGTGCTAGTAGCATTAATACTAAAAAGGCTCGATATATTTACAACGATGGGTATTACAACTGTCTGTATGTTAGTGCTGGAATTTTGCCTGATAACGCACAATATGGAGGTGTTTATTACCAGCCGACAGTAAATGTTGCATTCAGTGCAGATAATCATTCTTACGCTGAGTCTGTCCAAATCATGGGTAGTGGAACTGTTCCACAAGGTGGAAACTCAACCCAGGGATCAAACCTAGGAACAAGGCAGGGTGGATTCGAAAGGGCAATTGATATAAAATTTAAAGGAAACTCATACATTTTCTTCAAATGGTACGACAGCAGTCTTTCTAGGGCGCACGGATATTTTGTAGGAAAAAGGTCAGTTAGACCGCTTCGGACAACGATTGGACTTGGTGTTTGATAATGTATACATATGAAATTAACGGACTAGTAGCAATTATCTATAAGGATGGGGTTAATGTAAATCAAGTTGGACCTTGGGATATAAACAATCCGAACGGACCAAAGATTTGGGCGGAACAGTTTTGCGAGGGTGCAAACAATCCGCCCCCAGCGCCAGAGCCAGCCCCAGAAGAGACGCCTGAGTGAATATGGAAGAAGTAGAACAGGATTGCGGATGCTAATCTAGAAAGGAGACAATTGTGGTAAGGCTTGCAACCATTTTAGCCTTGACACTGCTTCTTTCTCCAATGGGCGCACTCGCCCTTGAGGACACGGACGAGTGGGATCAGCAGATCGACAGCAACGGGACAATCACGCTGACCGAGGGGGCGATCCTGATCCAGGGAAGCGATAACGCTGGGCCTGGGTACCCATGGCTGAACACGGTAACCAGCCTGACCACCGACTCATCCACCGGCGAGACGGTCTCGTTCGGCTGGGCGTACTGGACAACCGACGGCGCGGTCTATGATCGAGCGCAGATGCTGCTCAACGAGAGCTGGGTTGACCTTGCGATCTGGAATCAGGGCGGCTACGACCCTAAGCAACAGAGCGGCATCCAAGAGGTCTATATCACCACTGGCGGAATCTTCGGATTCCGAATTATGAGCATTGACTCCTGCTGCGGGGCTGGATTTCTGCAAATCAACAACACAACGTGGGTTGTAGGCCCTGCGCCAACGCCCACACCAACGCCGGAGCCTTCAATTGATCCAACTCCAGAACCGAGCCCAACGCCAGAGCCAACGCCAGAGCCAACGCCAGAGCCAACGCCAGAGCCTACGCCAGAGCCTACGCCAGAGCCTACGCCAGCGCCGACGCCTGAGCCGACTCCGGAGCCTACGCCAGAGCCGACTCCTGAACCAACTCCTGAGCCAACAGTAGAGCCGGAGCCAACAGATGAGCCAGAGCCGACTGCCGAACCCGAACCGTCGGAGGAGCCAACAGAGGAGCCTGAGCCGACTCCTGATCCTACTGACGAGCCTAGCCCTGAGCCTGAGCCTAGCGTTGACCCTTCTCCTGAGCCAACTGACGAGTTGCCAACTGTAGACGAGGTAGCAGAGGCTGTAGGGGAAGCGGTGGATGCAGCGCTGGAATCAGTGGCAGAGGTTTTTGACAATATTATTGCAATTACAGAGATCGGTAGTGACCTAGATGAAACAGAAAAAGAAGACGCGCAGCCAGTTGCAACAGCAATTGTCGCAAGTCAAATCGCAACATCAGCAGCAGCCTCAGCAGTTCGCTCAATGGGCGGAACGCCAAGTAGTGGCGGCGGTGGAGGTGGCGGTGCGGGTGGTATGGACAAACCTCGCAGCAATCAAAAAGGAAAGCAACGTGATTAAAAGAATTATCCTTGATTTAATTGGTGGAGCCTGGACAGTTCTCGGGCTTTTGTTCGCGGTGGTCGTTCTCCCCGAGGGGGGCACGCAGACCACGATGGCAACACTATTCGTTCTCCTTACTCTTGGGTGGCTCGTCACCGGTCCACTACGATGGAAGGAATAAGATGAAATTTAAGGTCAAGTCACAGCTGGACCACGTAGAGAAGGGCGGCATCCTAGACGACTGTGGGCCGTCCAGCACGGCAGCTGCCGTCGCGTGGGCATCTGCATATAAGTTCGATCCGTCTGCAGGAGATGCAATTAAGGCCAAGGCAAAGGCAACTGGGTTTATCGAGAAAGAAGGCGTGTCCGACAACGGATCGTCCTTAGGGGATCTTATTAAAACAGCCAAGGAGCTCGGCGCAAAGGCTCGCTACGCAAAGTCGTGGGACGATGTCGTCCTATCGGCCCATCGCGGCGCGGGCCTTATTGTTTGGGTCCAGCAGGCTGTGGATTACCCTACCGTAGAGATAAGCGAGTGGCACAAGAAGTGGCAGAACTACTGGATTAAGAAGGATAAGAAGCACATCTCAGACGGCTACGGCCATATCACCGCAGCGGGCTGGGACGCAGTTGATGGTTGGCAGTGGGCGTGTCCTACTCGAAAGGGGAAGGGCAACGAGAAGTTCGGGGTCGTTGTGACCGAAGAGCAGCTCAAGCAGATTGCCGCGAGCAAGAAGAAGATCACTGGTGGCGCGGCTTATAAGCACGTCGTCATCGTGGAATGGAAGTAAGGAGTCAGAATGTATAGCGACATCAAGGCGGGTATCCGCTGGATAATTGACAACACTGGCGTAGACGAGGCATTGGTAGAGTTCTTCCGAACATTCATCACCGTCTCAATCTCGGTCGCACTTGGCCTGGGCATACCGCTCCTGGACATCAGTGGGGGAGACTTCCGCACGGTCCTATCGGCTGGTCTCGCTTCAGGTCTCCAGGTCCTGATCAAGTTCCTAGATCCAAAGAACACTTCGTTCGGGATCAAGGAGAAGTCCCCAGAGGACAAGGCTGCCGCAGAGAAGCAGTTCGATATTTAATCGTGAAGGTTATTGACCTTGCTCCGGTACTAACCGGATGCCATGTCTGCCGTAGCCCTCTGGCTGATCTAATAAGTCGCAGGATGCGCGAAGGGATGCCTGATACTAAAGTCAGCAAATGGCTTGAGTCTGAGGGTCAGTACGTAAGCCGGGTTACTCTAGGAAAACACCGACGTGAGCATCTGACTAGCGACTTTGAAAAGGCCAAGTCGGAAGCCATTAAGGTTATGGAGGACCGCAAGAAGACCCTCAAGCCTAATAAGGGAGTAGACCTGGCCTCCCTGGTCAGGGACTACACATTCTCGGCTGTAGAGGCTGGAGAACTGCTACCTACACTGGCAGAGGGCCTGAGGGCCCAGGAGATACTTGACAAGCGCTCTGAGAAGAGCTCTGACAGGGATCTGGCCATGACGCTAGCCTCTATCCTTGGCGGGTCTATGGTAATAGAGGGAATATCAACAACTATAGAGCCGGAACTAATTATGGAGGAGTCTAGTGCCTAAATCAGCAGCGTGGCAGCGTAAAGAGGGAAAGAATCCCAAGGGCGGCCTAAACGCAAAGGGTCGAGCCTCATACAAGGCGCAGACAGGCGGGACTCTGAAGGCTCCGGTAAAGGGTGGGGACAACCCGCGAAGGGCGTCATTCCTGGCCCGCATGGGTAACATGCCTGGCCCAGAGCGTGACTCTAAGGGCAAGCCTACACGGCTCCTGCTAAGTCTCCAGGCATGGGGAGCAAGCAGCAAGTCCGACGCCAGGAGCAAGGCTAAGGCAATCAGTAACCGGACGAAGACTAAGAAGGAATCTTGAACCCTGTTAGTACACAAACCGCTATCGATCTGGCTAGGGGCCGCAGTGATATCGAGTTCTTTGCTTCTCGCTGGCTCGGTATCAAAGGAAACCCAGGTCAAGTTGCCTGGTGGCAGGCCTGCGCAGATCGAGCGGACGATGGGTTCCGGCCACGGTACCTCACGACAGTCGTTTCCGCTGGCAATCGTGCCGGGAAAACTCTCGCGATGGCGGTCGTATGTATGCACCACGCACTCTACAAGCTTGGGATTAGACCTCCCGAGAAGGGAAATAATGCAGATGCTGGGCGCTGGATCAATGATCCGTACGAGTGGTATCACGTCGGGATTCAACAGGAGACTGCTGAACTGGTTCACCGGGAAATCGCTATGATCCTTCAGGGAGCCCACCAGGCACAGGGTGGACGTGGTTGCCCGCTAACAAAGGAGCTCGGCAAGGTGGCTGACTTCGAGAAGAAGTACCGTGGTGAGTATCTATGGATTAAGTTCAGCCCTGTGGTCGGTGGCGCCAGCATACACTTCAGGACCACACAGGACAAGGCCAAGGCCCTTCTGGGCAAGGACATGCAAGGGATCTCATTCGACGAAGCGGCCTTCGAGCCGCACCTTATAACCATCTACCAGGAAGTGCTCAACCTACGAAGGCTATCAACCGGTGGCCCGCTACACTTCATTGGAACCCCAACAGAGGGAATCAACGACTACGCTGACCTGTGGGAGATGGGCAATCCGGAGAACCCATCCAGGGACGACCAGTTCATATCGTTCAGGCTCTCGACCAGGGACAACATAGGATTCGGCCTACGTCAGGAAGACTTCGATGCCGTAGTCCGGCAGCAGGCAGAATACCTAGTACCGCAGAACATCGACGGATACTTCATAGAATCAAGGAAATCTTTCTTCTCTTCCCAGGGCATAGAGGCCAGTTTCGATACAACGCTAGAACTAGAGGATGCGCCAAAGTCAGCTCACCGTTATGTACAGGGATGTGATCCCGGTATTTCATCTGACGCAACATGGGCGCTAACCATAGATATAACTAGTAGAAACTCGATGCGTGGTGTCCGTGCTCGAAAGAGGGGCGGAAAGCAGACCATAACCGCTGTTGTCAACATGGTACGAGAGGGTCACCTGCTTTACAACTCAGGAGCCCAGTGCACAACAATCGTGGATTCTACAGGAATGGGAGGAAAGCTCTTTAGGGAGGAGTTTTCAATAATAAAGCCACTGCGAGATTTTGACTTCGGTGGTACTAAATCTAAGAAACTAGAACTACTAAACGACCTCAAGACTGTGATAGATAAAGGCCAGGTCAAGTTCCCCAGGGGAGGGGTCTGGGAAGATCTACGTAGACAACTACTGGCTTACAAGCTAGAGGACAAGAAGCTGGAGCAGGATGCCGTCATGGCGCTTGCTATTGCTGTTAGATATGCGATTAGGAATCCCGAGAAGGCTGCTGCGAATGTTGCCTTCTCCTACTTTGGAGCTGCTGAATAATGGCTAAGACTAAGGTCCGAGGAATACCGAGCACATATGTAGACGGCAAAGGCGTTCCAGCACAGTACACTACTGACCCTGCTGTTGCTACTCCGTCCCAGATCAAGGCTATAGGCGACGCCGTAGACAAGGCAAATCGACTACGCAAGGGCGAGGTAATATTCGAGCGACAGCCCTCCTCGGGCAAGGGAATCAAGACCACAACTTCTGTAGGAACATCAGGCGAAATCCGCAAGTCAGCTCCTGCTGGGACGCCTAACTCCGGAGTTGCTTCTGGCGGTATACCGTCAATAAAAACTACCCCTTCTGTAACTAACGTCTCGAGTGGCGGCAAGGGAAAGCCGATCAACAAGAACTACACTCCTCTGCAGTTTGAGAAACTCACTGACGATCAGAAGGCTGCAGTCAAGATGCTCAAGTCATCCTTCGAGGTTCAGGGAATGGCACCGGAGGAGCAGGAAGAAGTCAAGCTGTTCGGTGAAATCCTTACTCGAAAGCAGCAGCTCGAGCCGGAGCAGAACCGACTCCGTAGCGTATTCCGACGATACGACAGGCTGTACCACCCAGACACAATAACTCTGGGCGGGGCTGACCACTGGGCCGAAGACCCTAGCGCACGTCTAGCAGGTCGAGCGCACGTCTCTGTCAACGTACACCCTGCGTACGTCAACATCCCAGCGTCCCTCCAGGCAGTAACTCCGGTAATGCATTACATCCCAGAGGCTCCTACTAAGGAAGCTAGGATGGATGCCGCCAATCGTGAGCGCATCTTCTTTGCATGGTGGAACGAGCAGGAGATGGACCTAAAGCTTGAGATGGCGTCCCTAACCAAGAGCCTCTACGGTTACACGGCCGCTAAGATTTACTGGGACAATGAGATCAAGATGCCTTCCGTTAGGATCATCGAGCAACCAGAGAACCTTTATATGGGGTTCGGAAACTCTGACTACACCAGACTAGACTGGGCACTGTACTCGTACGGACTGTCGCCGCAGGCCGTAAAGGAAGACTACGGAATAGATATTATACCTGTCAGGCAGGGAGAGAAGTGGTACGGATATTCCTCTATTGCCGGAACACATCAGGACCCTCTTGGAAACGTGTACCAGAACCAGTTCGAAAGAAATCCACTTCGCAGGGAGACTGTATATGAGCAGCTCCAAGTAGAAGTCATGGACTACTGGCATAAGGAGCCGACCTCTCCAGGTAAGCCAGCAATGGTTTGTAACGCTATATACGTTGGCAATACTATGGTATCCCACACCAGACACCCTGAGTTCAAGGGCGAGATACCGTATATCATACTACAGAACGGAAAGGTTCCAGGAAGCCCTTACGGCAAGCCTGAGCTTTACGACGTAGAGCAGCTCCTTCGAGAGAAAGACGAGCGCATCACCAACCAGGCGCAGATGATTCAGTCTGTCGTCGGCGGACAAATGTGGCAGCTTGTCGGACCGGAAGCACCAGATGAGGTACCGGCCGGAGCGCTTCCTAAGCCTAACAAGGTGTCGGCACCTGGGCCAGGAAACGAGATCCGAGCGCTGCAGCCGTTCATTCCTCAATTCCAGATTGAAGACTACAACAAGCGCATCGACCGCGAAATAGCGGTTGTTACAGGCTTGAATGACCTACTTCTTGGCCTGGCTCCTACAAGCGTGCTTGGGTCCTCCAAGGCCATAGCGTCGCTTATCGCCAACTACGAGTCACGAATTGCACCGAAGCGTAAGCTTCTATACCAGTGGATTAAGGACGTCTGGCTTCAGAGCGCACGTGTGTGGGCTAACAAGGACAAGGCCGTCGGCCAGATCATTGGCGATCACTTCCGAATCGACGTAATCCCACCTGAGCTAACCCCTCGAGACACGCTTGAGCTTGCCCAGACAGCAATCAACCTGGTCCAGAACAGGATCTGGTCAGCTGAACGAGCAATGGATCGTGTTGGAGTTGAGGACCCTGAGGGCGAGCTTGAAGTCATTCGCGACGAGCAGACTGATGCAACGATCAATCCTGCAGCCGTTATGACAATGGCTAACCTGATGCAGACATTCCAACAGATGCAGCAGCAGGGGGTTCAGGCGCCGGGTATGCAGGAGCAGGAGTCTGACGTTCAGGCTCAGCTCCAGGCCCAGCAGCAGTCCCTTAACGCCTCAAGGACTCTAAACCCGCCGGCGACCGGAGATACCGGCCTGTCTGGGTTTGAGAACATGGCCAACCCTCCAGCAGAATCTCTTCCGTCAAACGCAGAACCAGGGGCCCAGCTCCCAATGGGAATGGACCTTCCAGTAGAGAATGGGAGTAACGAATAATGGCAATCCAGACTCGTCGAAGGGCACGATTCCGCCGAGCAACGGCGGGAACTCAGAACCTTACAACTCTCATATACAATATCCTTAAAGAGCAGCAGTCCTCCAGGAAGTCAGCGATACTCGCTGCCTTCAATGCTAACATGTCTAGCAAGACGTACGATTCGACATACGGCGGAGAGCCAGTTGATCGAGCTGCCGTAGAGGGTCTCTACAATGATATGATATCTGTTTACCCAGAGGGTACAACTGAGCGAGACCGACTCACCGCAGAGCTTAATGAGTTCCGCACTAGCTCACTTCGTCAGGAGATGAACGCCTATTCCGATGCATACGAGAACGGAACGTATGCATTTGGAAATAAGGTAACCATGAACGACTACCTATCCTTCTTGCGCGATGCCAAGTCCACAACCTCAAATGCAGCTGACAAGATGCAGTACGTCAAGGAAGAGTTCCTAGTCACGTTTAACGATACAAGCAGCGACATGAAGGCAAAGGGCGCAAGCTCCGGAGCGTTTGCTAAATTCTATGACCGACAGCTCCAGCGAGCAGAGGAAATGGGCATAACTAAGGATAGCAAGACATACCGGGACATCCAGGGATATCTTGCAGATGCATCTAAGTCAGCAGCTGCAGAATTTAAGCAGAAGCAGCTTCAGGACGCAGTTGACCTAGTCAGCAAGCGAACTACTAAGCTTGCAGCATCTCTTATTTCAGCTGCCGGAGAGGCAGTAAAGCAGGGCCTTATTAGTGAGAACGACCTACTTTCCATACGCGGGAACGGAGATCCCATGGGTGTCGTGTCCAGGTGGCTTTCACTTGGCCTAAGCGCAAAGTCCGGGATTTTAAACGCAGGCGGAGACGCGGGAATAATGCTTGGAGATCAGGCATTTGATGCCAACTCCATAATAGACTGGGTAGAGAAGACTCGTGGCGGTATCCAGACAATAGCCAAGTCATCCCTGGCCGACACGGACACAAAGTCCAGGATGATGATGTACTTGAACCAGTACGACGCAGAGGTGGCTGGCCCAATGGGCCTTCTAAACGACCTTACAGAAGCCGAGCTTTCCTCAATGAATCTAACCCTTGACAACGAAAGGGCATTTGGAAATCCAGCCGTAAACGTTGATTTGTATGCTCGTCATGCCGACAAGATTTCGAACACGGTAGGGGCCGACCGGATGGGGCGGGCATTCCAGGATATCCTAAAGGGTAAGGTTCCAGATGGCGGCAAGGATTTCATTGACGCTGAAGGGAATCCGGTCACGGAGCTTTCGGAGCTTTCTGAGAAGCTTGTAGAAAGGCTTGTAGCAACCTATACAGGAACAGCATTCGTTTTCACTGGTGGAGATGTAGATCCTCAAAAGTTTATATCAGGTGTTATTGCTGACTACAAAGGCAAGGCTTTGCTAGATGCCGGCACTGGGTACCTAAAGATTGTACCGTACGGCGACGATGGGGTAGAGGTAGTTGTTGTAGACAAGATTGTAGATGGCATAGTTACACTGTCTGGCGGAACAAATACTGACGGAGCCACATGGACTACTCTTGCAAAGCAGCAGAAGGTTCCTGTAATGACTGCCGATGGAACTCCGCTTGGCGAGTCGTTCTTCGAAATAAACGACAAGGGACAGCGAGTTCTTAAGTTCATCACAAACGACAAGTACACTATGGACATGGATAAGTACTTGCGATATCTTGACGGACTGGGCGCATCCACATACGATGGCCCTGATGCCGGGTCTCTGGTAGTGACCGGACTGGACGAGGCCGGAGTCAGATCCGCAAGTCTATCCACTGGGATACTTAGCAGCCCTACCTACGGAAAGTTTTTGTCAACATCCACGTTCAATAACATTGCAAAGGGTCCAGGGTACAAAGATGCCGTTAAGATCGTTGCTAGAGATGTATTCTCAAACCTAACGCTTAGCGGAACTCTAGATCTGGCATTTGGACTTGACGCTAGCGGTAACCTAGTCGTCAGGGACGAAGAGGCTGCATTTAGGGCTACCGGCTTGCCGGCGAGCGATATCCTTGATGTATTCAACGCAGAAAATAACGCTGACATCAAGAGGGATGTCGCAACTAGAATTATAGTTCGAGAACGCGGTACCGATGGTGGAGCCCTTGGCGGTGCTAAGCCGGAGACATTCAAGTCCTCAGACGGTACCACCTCGCTAACTCCTACACCGGCCCAGGCCGCCGAAAGGATGAATAGAGGGTATATTGAGGCTTCGAACTATTACGACCAAGTACAGGCGAACAGCAGGCTAAGGGCTACGTTAGACGAGGCCAGAAAGCCAGAAAACGTATTCTTCGCTGCTGGGTTAGGAAGTGGGGGATTCTATCCTCAAATACCAGCTCCTAAAGATTCTACTGCAAATCCATTTTCCGCACAGGCTGAGATTGCAAAGGCGCAGATGCGTGTTCCGGGCGAAATAGCAAGGTCTCCGTACACTGGTCCAGCATACGCAGGAACTCAACCCCCTACGCAGCTTGATACCAGCTATGCCTTTAGGTACGCATCGGGAACACCAGCTGGGTCGCCAACGGTTAATCCAGTCCTTACTCCATTCAAGAGCACAGCTCTTGCCGGTGGGGGTACCTTTAAGGCTCCAGCAGTAGCGCCAATAACGTTTACAAGTCAGCAGCTGTCTCAGTCAATGGTTGACTTTAGGGCCGGCGAGCGCGAACCCCTTGGAATAGTCTCAAACACGGCTACGGCAAAGTAGTCTGGAGGTATAATGGGATACATTAACACCCAATCGAGTTCAGTAGCTAGCTCGTCTAACCAGGCTCCGCCTATTCCTAGCGCTCCGCAGCCTGAGGTCAAGCAGCCGATAAAGGTCGACCTTGATCCGTTTAATCCTATTGGAGCAGCGGCCGGTGCTATAGGTGGTCTATTCTCTGGCGTCGTTCAGGGCGCCGTTGGTCTCGGTAATGCGGTCAGCGGAGTTCCTGTAATAGGTGACATAGGAAAGGCAATAGCCGGTGGAATAGGCGCTATCGGAGAGATAGGGGTAAAGGGAAGCCTGCAGGTAAAGGACGTCGCTAAGGCGGGCCTTGACCTGGCAATGGTACCAGGGCAGATTGTCCAGACCGGAGCCGCGGCAGTTCGTGCTTCAGGAGCCATTGGCGGAAGGCCTCAAGACATTCAGAACATGATGTCAGGAGGCAAAGACTTCGGGGAAGTTGTTGATTACCTAGTAAAGAACAACCGAGCATTCTCTGACGACGCCATGACGAACCTGGGGTTTGCCCTGGTGACTGATCCACTAAACTATGTCCCTTTTGGAAAGCCACTTACGCTTGCCAGGGACGCTGCTGCTCTTGCCAAAACTGAGGCCCTAGTCCTATCTAAGGCCGACGAGTTGGTTGCTGCCTCTAAGGCTGGCCGATCAGTTGTGGCCATGGAGAAGGAGCTCGGAGTTACTCTGGCCGGCAAAAGCCAAAGCCAGATGCGTAGGGCAGCACTGGCCGGTGCAATTACAACCGAAGACGCAGCGTTCCTTAACAAGTGGAGAATACCTGCTGCGGCATACGAAGCAACTGTTGGCAGGCTTGGTCGTGGGTTCGGCTCGCTGACATCAGCCATCCTGACTCCTGTATTCATCGGTGCCACTAAGGAGCTTCGACAGGCACCTAAGACTGTAATCGACTTCCTGTCCAAGAATGGACGCCCTGAGCTGGCAGACAACATGGCGAGCGCACTTGGGCGCGGTCTAAACCAGACAATGATATTCACTATAGGCAAACTGTTCACGCGCTCCCAGTCAAGCATTGGGAGGGCTCGTGCCAACCGCGTGCTACAGGTTGTGGCAAAGTCCAAGGAGCTAGAGAAGGCCGGTCGGATAACAACTACCGCACGAGAGCACGCCGCTAAGCTACTAGAATCAGAGGGGCTTTCCTCGGGTCACAGCGGCTCAGTTGAGCTTCTTAATAAGATCTGGGACCAGCCTGACGATGTAGTCCGAGCTTCTGTGCGAGAGTGGATAGACAAGGAAGTAGGAGCAGAGGTCCGGCAGGCGGGAGCTCAGGCCGGAGGAGACTGGAAGGAAGTCCAGAAGGCTGGCGGTGTCCGTATGTCAGACTCCGTTCTAGAAGCTTCTTCACACATATCAGAGGGTGCATACAAACTAGAAAAACTTACCCCTGAATTTAGGCGTCAGCTATTCATAGAGAAGGGAGCAGCTGCGGTTGCCGGAAACGGCAAGAAGCACGTTGCTGACGCACTCGCTGGTGTAGTCTCGGCTGAAAATCCTGAGGCAGTAGCTCTTCTTACCAGAATATGGGATGAGTCTGTAGCTGGACTTGACGCAGCCGACCAGGCTAGATATGTGCAGATGATGGAGATAGCTGCCTACGGAAACCAGGGAAGCAACGCCGCGATCCTAAGGACTGCTTTAAATGCAATCGCCAAGGGTGACGCCAAGCTCCTTCGGGAAATACTGGGGCGAGAGATCCCTACCAAGAACTTCGACGAGCTTCAGGCTCTTCTTAAAAATCCAGAGAACGCTAAGTACCTTAGAATAAATCTGGTCAAGTCTGACAGTCTCACGAAGGAGCGTCTCGAGGCGCTTAGGGACATAGCTGCGGCCATAGAGAAGGGCGAGGCTGTTCCAAAAGCCGCACTTGCGTCACTGCCCGAGGAATTTGCTAGCGTTGTCGCCGGAGCGACTGATGCCGACGCTGTCGCCGTTGCGATAGCATCATACTTCCCAGACTTTGGTATGATAGTGAATCGAGCTGAAAAGGCTGTCTGGGCCGAGATGAAGGCAAACGTCGAGGAGATGATCCAGACCGGACATTATGTAACCAAGGCCTCAGCGGATGAGGTGGCTCAGTTTAGGAAGATAATAGACATGCTCAGCCCTGGAGCTGGAGCCACTGCGCTAAAGGCGCTAGAGTCTGGCAGGTACAGCCTAGGGTTTGCTCCGGAGTCGGGCGTAAAGATCTCCATGGCCACCAAAGTTGTTGAGGATGGCATAGAATACATACCTGACGCGATAACCCCATTTATAGACAGCACCGCCAACCTAATAGACGATGGGTTGGACCTTAGCGCCAACTCATTCAATAGGTCTGGGCTTCGACAGATGGCAGACAGGTGGCTTTCTCCTGTGTCGTCTCGTGCAATTCAGAACGAACAAATAGCCAAGACTATACGACTAGCTGAGAAGTATGGAGCTACCGAGGCAGATGGCAGACGTGCCCTGGCTCGAATCAACGAGGAGGCTCTGCGCCGAAAACTTACTCCTAGGGCAATCATAACAGACGAGAACTTTGTCAGGAAGACGCTCCAGGATTCACTGGGGCCACAGGCATACGCAAAGATGATTGACGATCTTGGAGACCCTAGAAAGTTTATCATGATGATGTATGCAGGTGGACGAGAGACTGTAGGGGCAACTCAGCAACTTACCGGGTGGCTGAAGACAAAAGCTCCGGCCCTGGCATTCATAACTGACTATGCGTATCCACAGTTGAAGTTCCGATACAACCCATTCTTCTTCGTTCAAGAATACCTTGAGTCTCCGTTCTTTAACCGACTCCGGGCTATTGACCGAACGTTGACTTCAGGTGAATACACTACCAAGTACGGCTGGATGAAGTATGTACCATACGGAGACAATCTTCTTGGAAGCCGCCTAGGAGAGAAGCTTGGACTTTCTAAGGCTGTTGGAAAACCGATTGAACAGTCTTTTGCCAACCAGGTACTTGGAGATTCTACCGCCGCGCTAACTGCGGACGTTGACGTTGCTAGCTCAATCGTTGCCCTTGGCGGAACCCAGATAGCAAAACTTGTTGATGAGACAGCTGAGGGAGTAGCAGTAAAGGTTGGACTTGGTCAGGCAATAAAGGGCGGAATGACTAGTATTATTAGGACTATTATGAATCCTTATCCTATGAAGATAGCACGTCGAGAGGAAGCTGCTTTCTCCATGGCAATCGACAGCCTGGCACCTAGACTTCGGACAGAGTTCCCCCAGCAATGGGTGGCTATGTCAAAAACTTATGGAACTAACAACCCACGAGAAGTTCTGATAAGCTTTATTCGAGACGTTCGTCAAGGCTATGTAAACCCAATAAGGGTACTAGACGGCCACCGACCCCCAAGCTTCGGATTTTCAGAGGCAGGGTCTGTTGAGGCCGCAACGTCTCTTTCCAACGAGATATCAGCAGTAGCGTCTAAGCTTGCTGCAGCCCCTGATGACGCAGCTAGGATAGCCCTGGTCAAGGCAGAATCTATTATTCTTAAGGACGCTCTTGAGAAGTCTGGAGCCCTGGGTAACGATGTATCCAACATAACCCGGCTAAACACAAAGCTAATATCTGTAAGGAGCCCAGAGCAGGCCTCAAAGATCCTTGGGGAAATGTCAGAAATGGCATCTGCCGGGGTCAAGGCTTCTGGCGAATCAGTACAAAACTATTCCAACCTGTTGAAGGCCATAAAGGACACGCCAGAGCTAGCCTCCCTAAACCTAATGGGTTTCACGAGGGAAAAGCTGGCCTCGTCCCTGGCCGGCTTCCGCCAATATGGAGGGGACTTCCCTAAGATGGCACAAGTCCTTAAGAAGCTAAGCGATGGTTCGGCACTTGACGCAGACGATATACGTGCTGTAAGATTTGGAATTAACAAGTTGATTGGAGAGCATGGCCACGAGGAGCTACTCCTGGGCGCCCTACGCGAGACGCTTAAGGACACGGCAGACGCAGCCAACAGAATCCACTTCTACAACCCAAATCGTACGTCTCTAGAGCGCAGCATAAACCACCCGGTTTTGGGGCTATACCCTCTTTCGTACATGATGAGCAAGGTTATTCCAGAGTTTGCTAGGGTGGCATTCGTAAAGATGCCATTCACAAACAAGACTCGTCCCTTTGCAGGGTACGAGATGGTTCGGGAAATTCAAGATCACCTAGCTCTTTGGGCAGAAACCAACCCTAAGGAAATGAGCGAACTGCTTAGGTCCGACGCGCTGTTCATGTTCAAGCAGCTATTCCCAGCCCTGCCAGGAGACATATCAGTCTCTGGTCCTAAATGGCTGAACGCATACCTGCAGCAGATAGAGCGATCAAACCGACCAGCTCAGCCAGGCAGGGAGCAGGCCCAGGCAGATCCATTCTATGCAATGCGGGCACTGGCAGACCAGGCCGCATCACAAAGCGTATACGGTGTACTCAAGCGTTTTGGCGGAGTTGGATCAGAAGCTGTCGATTACTTCGACGGTCCACCGGATTATAACGTTCCAGGGAATTAGCCGCACAAAGCGGTTAGGCCTGGATAAAATAGGAGGAACGCATGACGGACGAAGTCGTGACGCCAGTTGTCACAGAGTCAGCACCCCTCGACGTGCAGGAGAATTTGCCTGCGGCCGAGGATCTCACTCAAGGCAACGAGGATGTAACCACTTGGAAGAAGCGTCTTGCTGGTAAAGACCAGGTGTTGACGTCGACCAAGAAAGAGTTGGAAGACGCCAAGCGCCAACTGGAAGATCTCTCGAAGTTCAAGGCACAGATAGAGGAGCAGAGTCTCTCAGAATACGAGAAGGCTCAGAACCGAATCAAGGCACTGGAAGGCGAGATTGACTCCACCAAGGAACAGGCAAAGCGGGAACGGCTCGCTCGAGAATACCCTCTCTATAGTCAGCTTTCACAGGACACTGCCGGACTAGACGAAATATCAAAGGCAGCCGCCTTTGAGAAGTTCATTGCCGATGCGCGTGCTGCTGCTGACGAAGAGACGACAACCCGAGTAGATCCGAACAACCCACGGCGATCTGAACCTAAAATTGACACCAAGCGTACTTCTTCGACAATTGCCGAAGAGCTTAAGTCGCTTGGCAATCCATTTTTTGAGTAAGATTGAGGTAAGTTAAGATGGCTACGACCAGTACCAGCACAACGAACTTCTCTGATCTTGTCACGCAGCTTGTTTCTGCGAAGGCACAAGAGGAGCTTCGAGCACGTGCTGTCCACGCGATGCCAGGGATGTACGTCCCTGCTCGCTTCGTTAAGGGTACTAATACCCTTCGCTACGCACGCTATGCAGACCTAGGCGTCAATACGACGGCGCTTTCCGAAGGTGCTGCACCAACTGACCAGGCGCTGACGATCTCAAGCGAGTTCTTCACGGCTGTCCAGTACGGCGCGACCGTCGCAGTGACGGACCTCGCCCAGATCGACAACCCGCATGATCTCATCGGTATCGCCGCTGAGCGAATTGCGTATCAGGCAACCCGCTCGATGGATGTTCTCGTTCGCGATAACATCCACTCGACGGCTGTCACATCCGCTATATTCGGCGCCACCGGCGCGACTGCACTGACCCAGAACGCTGCCAACTCGACAGTAGCTGCGGCAGGCACTCTTTCCGGCGCTTTCGTAAAGCAGATGGTTGCTCGCCTCAAGGGCGCAAACGTTCCTCAGTTCGCTGACGGCACGTATCGCTGCATCATCCACCCAGCGCAGGAGTACGACCTCGTGTCGGACACCAGCGTCAACGGATGGATAGAGGCACACAAGTACGTCAACAACACGCCACTTCTCACGAATGAGATCGGGCAGTTTGCTGGCGTACGCTTCATCGTGTCATCCGACGCGAAGGTTTACGCAACAGCTGGCGCTGGAGCAGGGAACGTTTATAACGCTCTCTTCCTAAGCCCAGACGCGTACACCATCGGTGACTCGCAGACCCTCCAGAGCTACTTCGTAGCACCTGGTGGCGATCACTCCGACCCAATCGCGCAGAAGGCGTTGGTCGGTTACAAGATGCGATTCGGCTCGCTCCTCCTCGATGAGGCAGGCGCACGCTATCGCATCCTTAAGACACAGGCCACGGTCTCTGTCTAATCTCGGCATAGTTAGCTGAGTGGGGCTCCGGCGGTTGTACCGCAAGTTGGCCGTCGGAGCCCCTCTACACCCAGCCATGGAAGGATAACCTGTATGGCTGATACTGTCAAGGTTCTGATCTGGGGCACTGCCGAGCAGGGCCCATGCGCATATTTTCGTGGACACATGTATGACGAAGAGCTTAAGAAGCATGGCATCGAGATGCGTCATATCGATAAGGTTAACTTCATAGCGTCCCAAGGTGCCGAAGGAATGATGCAGGCAGAGGCCGCCGCCAAGGGCCTTCTAAAGGTAGACACGTCGGATATCGACTGGGCAGACGTGGTGATCTTCAGGCGGTATTACAACTCTTCTTCGCAATGCGTAGATAAGAACTGCAACTTCAGGACTAAGAGCCCAGAGGAGGCCAAGGCCCATCCTCACGAGCTCAAGGCCAGGGACGGAATAACGGACATGATGTGGCCTGCATTCAATAGCAGGACCCACAACAAGGGGATTATATACGAAACAGACGATAACCACTTCAAGATCCGCAACTGGAACGGCTACTACTACGACGTTAAGCAAGAGTGGGGTGTTGTAGAGCAGATGGCCAGAAGGGCAGATCTTGTAACGGTTAGCACTGGTCCTATAAAGGACGAGTACAGCAGGTTTAACGACAACATAAGGGTGATTAGAAATGCAATTGATCCTTCGATCTACACTAGCGATATTGAACGCCCTGTCTATGGCGGCGAACTACCACGCGTGGTCTATTACGGCAGCACGGTTAGGATGCGCGACTACGCCGGAGAGTGGGACACCGAACACAACCGGCACAAAGGTGGCTTCTCCGGTAAAGCCGTAGAAGAGCTGCGCAGGAAGAAGAAGCTCTGGAACGTCTTCATGGGTATGAATCCGGGGACCGAGCACATAATCACCCCATACTTTGATGAGGCATATCCCTACGTGGAAAACATAAAACAGTTTTCGCAGATGCTGGCAGGGGCTCATGGGGACATAGGGATTGCACCCCTTGTTGGGGACGAGTTTGACAGGTGCAAGTCAGAACTCCACTGGCTTGAATATGCTGTTACAGGAGCTGCGTTTGTTGGAGAGGGATTCCGCAGGGGGGAAGCTCCGTACTCAATGGTTCGTCATGGAGTAGACGGATTACTGGCCAGAACTGCACAGGAATGGTATTCATCAATAAAGAGCCTAGTTGAGAGCAAGGACCTGCGGCAGCAGATATCCGGAGCAGCTAAGGAAAGAGTGCTACTAGAGTACGACTACAAGATTAGGGCCAAGGAGTGGGCTGACGCTTACCGATGGGCCGCAGAGCATCCTAATTATGGCCTAAGAGAGAGGGGAGATTAATGGCAACGTTTCAGACAATCATAGACGACATTCAAGTTGAGCTACGAGACCAGAACGCGATAACATGGTCAGAGTCAGAGCTTCAGTCGCTTTTAAACCTGGGCATCCAACATGTCCAGTCTGTGTACCCAAAAGAAATAGTGAAGGAAGTCAACTGGACCAACCCTGCAATTTCTAATGGCCTCAAGAGTGTGGACATATCTACAACTACCAACACGGCCGGGGGGGATAAGTTTGTATCTGTTTATCGGATAGACGTGTACGGTAGCTCTAACTCAACTCGCACCGGATATCGAGAAAGCCTAATGACTGGAAATGGAGAGGGCCCTAACTCTGGCTGGGAGCTACACGCAGGGATACTATACTTCCCTCCTAGCTACACCAC
>Ga0181355_1000343_pt1 | contig 19611 bp, 32 predicted proteins | sample Fa13VDMM15DN_FD_130099 | JGI IMG/M metagenome (GOLD analysis project Ga0181355, IMG submission 130099) | Freshwater viral communities from Lake Michigan, USA - Fa13.VD.MM15.D.N | ecosystem: Environmental > Aquatic > Freshwater > Lake | place: USA: Michigan | collected 2013-09-23 | reverse complement strand
GAAGCGCTCTGTATGCAGCTGGTCTTCCTGACCCCTGAGAACGGATGTACTGTCCATAATCGATTCACGGTCTTTGGCTTGCAGTGCGGCAACCATAGGTCGTTGAAATGACCAAACGGGCAGGCTTTCGATTTAGTCCAGATTCGTGGACTGCGTCACTGTAAGACACGTCGGCACAGCAGGCGGCACGCAAGATCCCCTGCACTGCAAGCGCTTTTACGAAATCTTGACGCTGCGGCTTGACGTCCGTGGCATCATCTGCGTGCGACACGGCGTGCATGGCGCGCGCCAGAATCGCCATTTATGCCTCACACGTCCCGCACTATGACGCTGATTTTCTGCACGCACCCCGCCATCAAGAACAAGCCGGAGCACTGGGATCCAGCCTTCGCCTCTAACTGGCAGGTCCAGAGCGCCGACCTCGAAGCCCTCAAAGAACACGTTGCCGCTGGCGGCGCCTTCATTCCAGCGGGCATGACCTCCGCGCATCGCAGCAGCAGCGCATTTGATGCAGCCGACCTCGTCGTTGTCGACATCGATAGTGGCCTGAGTACCGAGGACTTTCTCGCCCACCCACTCGCAGCTTCCGCCTGCTGGGCCTACACGACGGCAAGCCACGCGCCCGAACAAGGCAAGCACCGCTTCCGTGTTGCCTTCCGGCTCCCGACCCGCCTGCACGATCCTGACCTCTACAAGGCGGTCGTCACTCTGCTGTCCCGCGCCCTCGGTGGCGACAAGAGCTGCACAGACCCCTGCCGGCTGTTCTATGGCAACGACCAATGCACTCATTTGCTTTGGCAGCCGGATGCAGTACTGCCGTTTGAGCTGATCGATGACGCTCAGCGGGAAGCCGAGCGCCAGCGCCGGCACTACGACCGGCAGACCGCTGACTACGACGAGGTCTCCATTGACCGAGCGATCTTCTGCCTCGAGCAGATCATCGAACCCACCAACGACGGCGAGCGAGACCGCTTCATCAAAGTCACCGCCGCCGCTCGTTCGGCCGGGGACCGGCTCTTTACCGCCTGGTCCGACTGGGCCTCGCGCGGCCACCACGGCAAAGGCAAGAACTCCCGCCAGACCTCAGAGAGATTTTTTCGCGGCCTGAATGGCACATCACTGGGCAGCCTCTTCTATCTCGCCAGCGAGGATGACCCCGACTGGCGCGACAAGCTGCCCGGGGAACTCCGCTCCAGCGGCGGCGAAAGCAAGCTCGGCATCTTCGGTGACGCCTTCGCTGGCTATGCCCATGAGGACTTCCTTGGCGAACCCGAGGAGCTGCCGCCCGACGAGGAGACCATGTCGCTCTTCGATGCCGAGCGGCCCTGGACTCGGATCGCCGTGGTTCAGCAGCAGGGCGCATCCGCCGCAGTGGTAGACGCACCGCCCCGCATTCAGCACGTGGCTGCGCCAGAGCTCGATGAGGACTACGACGACGACTACGACGACGAACTTGGCGCCGATGACGACATGTTCAACCCGCCTCTTGCCGCCGGACGAGGCAACCTTGATCGCCATGGGGGCGGACGACCGGCAGCGGGTGGCAACCAGGACCAGATCGACCTAATCCGTACCCGTCTCACGCGCCTCTATCCGGGACTCAGGCTCAATGCCATGAACCAGGAGATGGAGTTCGGCCCCAAAGAGAACCCCCAGCAAGTCCACGACATCAGCACCACCTACGTCCGGATCTCCCGAGGGCTGCAGCGCGTCCTGCCGAAGACACTCACGCACGACACCGCCAGCATCATTGCCTACGAGAACCGCTATCACCCCGTCCGCAGCTACCTCGAGCACTGCGCATCCTCGGCGGCCCCCTGCCCGTACTTCGACCGACTGGCCTCTGAGCTGCTCGGCCTGCCGCCCAATGAGATCGACAATCCACGCATGCCCAATGGCAACCTTGTTGCCGACGAGGTCTTGCGTCGCTTCTTGATCGGCGCCGTGGCCAGGGTCTTTCAGCCTGGCTGCACCCATGACTGGATGCCTGTTCTGATCGGTCCGCAGAACGCAGGCAAGACAACCTTCTATCAGTACCTGACACCGCCTAGCCCGAACGACCCGGGCAGCTACCCATGGGTGACAACCATGCAGCAAGGCATCAGCTACATCAAGGACAAGCCCCACGTCCTGCACTGCGGCTGGATTGTCGTCCTCGATGAGGTCGAGCGCTATTTCAAACGAGCCACAACCGAGGAACTCAAGAACATCGTCTCGGTCAGCAACGATCGCTCTGCCAGGAAGTACGAGAACGAGCGGACCTTCCAACGCGCCTTCGTTCTGGCCGGTGCCACCAACAGCAACGACTTCCTGGTGGATCCCACCGGCAACCGTCGCTTCATGCCGATCGTCGTGACCGGCAAGGTGCCGAGCCGCGAGAACCCCAAGATCAAGATCATCGACCTTGACCGCCTTAAGGCCGACCGCGACGCCATCTGGTCAGCGGCCTACCAGGCGTACCTCGATAACCCGGTCCATACCTTCTCCAGCTACGAGCTCTCCCACATTGCCGAATACGTGGATTGCTTCACCCGCGACAACCCCGTCGATGATCCGCTGGTTCGTGCACTGGAGCGCAACCACAGCGGCTACCACCAGGGCCAGGTCTACTGGTCCCTTGCCGACATCTTCAAGTGGCTGGAGGTCTCGATTCGCGACCAGGCATCGATGACCATGGCGATCACCGATTCCCTCAAGCGAGCTGGCTACAAGCAACGTCGCTGCCGCATCGGCGGGCGGGTTCGCAGGGTCTGGATTAAGGGCGAAGACTGAGTCCCGCAATGAGACCAGTCTCAACCTGGTCCAATTTGATACACCTGCCGCTCCAGTGAGGGCGGCTTTTTTGTGCTTGCTCGTCACTGCGTCACGCCATCAAGGTGCTCTGGCGTCACGCCGTACCCCCTGCGGCGCCTTGAGTCTTAGTGCGTGCCGGGGCGTGCTAGGCGATTCCTACCCTCTCTTTATTCGGCTTACGCTGTTCCCTCTTCTTCCTCTTCCTGCTTTTCCCACTTCGCGCCGTCCTCGCTACGATGACTCGTGATACCGGTGTGGGTTTTCTTGGTTGTCCCTCTAAACCAAGAAAGGGGAGGAATTTAATTTAGGGAAGGTAGAAATACCCCGGAACCCCGTCCACCTCGGCAGTCTCATTCCAGCGCAAGGGATCTGGAAGAGCCAGGGTTTGGCACACTTGCGTGACACCGTGACGCCGTCTTGCAAAAAGCAAGACAGGGCCTACGATCTGTGCGACGTACGCTTCATAGGGCCGTGCCTCAGCTGTCTCAAGGCCAGTCTCATCCGCTCTACAAACAAGACAGGGCGATCATTGATCAACTGCTCCAGGCGCCCACCCCCGACGCTCAGCACTGCACCGACGCCGGGCGGCTCATGATTCGCTACGACGGCTACCCCGGCTGCTACGACATCCAGCAGGACCTGCAGCGCTGCCTCGCTCGCTGGCAGATGTCACGCGATGACCTCAACCGCCGCTGCCGCTCCCTCTGGGCTGGCGGCTGGCGCCCCGCCATCGTCGATGCCATAGAGGTCGGATCAGGCGCCGACGTCAACGCCGCCTGATCAGCGACGCTCCAGCTCTCGCAGCCGAATTTCGTGGTCGCCGACGCGGCTTTCCAGGCCCTGGATGTCCTTTGACAGGTCGGTCCGCAGCATCTGCACTTCGCGCAAGATCGCATCCATGCCGCGCTGCATCTTGCCTTGCTCAAAGGCCATGCGCCAAAGCGCACCTACTGCAGCAACGCCGATCACGGCTGCAACTTCGACCACGCCACGGCGTCAGGACCTCTTACTAAGTATAGAAATCTCTGTCTCATTCACGTCTCACATAAGCCACAATGGACAACCTCAAGCCACCCCGCCCGCCCAAGCACTGGGACCAGCGCTTTCTAGTTATCGCCTCTCACGTTGCCGGCTGGTCGAAAGACCCCAGCACCAAAGTTGGTGCCGTTGCGGTTCGCGATCGCCGCATCCTGGCGACCGGCTTCAACGGCCTCCCGGTCGGGGTTGCCGATAGCGAGACACGTCTCATGAATCGAGACATCCGTCTCAGCATGACCACCCATGCCGAGATGAACTGCATCGCCTACGCCGCCCGCAACGGCGTTTGCCTCGCTGGCGCCACGATGTACGTCTGGCCGCTCATGACCTGCGCTACCTGCGCGGCCATGCTCATCCAGGCCGACATCACCAAAGTCGTTGTCCCCGATTTTGTCGAGCCCCTCCGCTGGCAGGAGAGCTTTGGCCTAGCCCGCGAGATGTTCATCGAGGCCGGTGTTGCCGTGCATCGCATCCCCATCAAGGGCCCGATCAACCCGATCATCGAAGAAGACGGCGATCACGCCGACGAGCTTGAGTCGTTGGGCTTGCAATGTCTTGCAGAGTGACTACCCTGGCGTGCGTTGATCACTCATTGGTATGGCTTCTCTCCGTCTCGGGGAGCGCGTCACGCACGCAGTTGATGGGCGCAGTGCTCTGATCATCGGCAAGGCCGAGGCCGCTGGCTGGAACCGCGCCCTGATCCTGGTCGCCATTGAAGGCAGTACACGCAACGAGTACTGGCCCTTGCGTCACGTCGTCTCGCGCCCCAAGCGAGAACAAGTGCCCGCTTTGGGTGGTCGCTTTCAACCACCCAAGGGCTTCCCCTTGATTCCTGCTGCAGCCCAATCATGAGCAAACCCAAAGCGCCGACGCTTCAGATCGGGGATCGCGTTCGCGAGCGCGACTCACTCAAGATGTTCATCGCCAAGCCCACCTCCCCGGGGTTCGCGATTGCGCGCGACATCGTTAAGTCCGAGCGTCGCGGCGAGATCGTCGCGATCGAGACGCGCAAGGCGGCGAACGGCAGCGCCTACACCTACGTCAGCGTTCTTTGGGACGGCGATCACCGCCCGAAAACCCATGCACGCCAGCGCATTGAGCTCGCTCCCGTTGATTCGGCACCAGCCGATACATTGCTTTAAGCATGCTTCTTTGCAATGGGGCACTGGCAACTCCCTCCCAATCTTCACTCTCAGATTGAAGGGGGACCCATCTGCCCTTTTACTGATCATTCACTGGGTTCCCGCGACGGCCGCATCCCCCGCTATACCGATAGCCATGCCTGCGTCCGCTGCGTCAGCTCACTGACAGAAGGGCGCCTCAGCCTGGATGTCCATCGAATCCATAAGTCGTTCAGGCGCCGGTTCCTCGAGTTCTGGAGCTTCGTCGATATCGATGATCCTGAGGAGTGCTGGGAGTGGCGCGGCCTGATCCATTCCCGCCACGGCACGTCTTATTTTTCGTTCCCGCGCTTCTGGACCAGCAATCAACAATGGAGCGCCCCGCGCGTTGCTGCCTGGCTGACGTGGGGTGACATCGGTCGACTACCGGTCAAGACTGTCTGCAGCAACCCCAACTGCTGCAACCCGCTGCACATCCGAGTCAGGGGTGTTCCCCACTACTTCCATAACCGTCACATCCAGGCCATCGATCTGGAGTTCAACTCCCACAAACTCATTAACGAAACCCAGTCGTTCCTGCTAACCACGCGCGATCGAGACCCCAAGCGCTTTGAGAAGCTGGAGAAAAGCAACAAGCTCTGGATCGAGTCACGCCTGAACTCAGACGGACCAGTCGACGTGCGCGCGCTCGCTAAACAGGAGGGAGCGGAATAGCGGCAGTTTCTATGATGAACGCATTACATACGGCCTCCTTCTTACGTCATGAGTAGCTGGGAAAAGGAACTCAGGGACAAGGCCAAGGCTCAGGCCGAGAAGGTGATCCGCAGGGCTGCCAAAGACAGCAAGATCACGAAGAATGATTTCAGGGATGTCGCCGAGCGGACATTCCCCCTCTCGGGTAGCGCCCTGAACAATACGTACATGGCGAACGAGATCGCCCGCGCGCTCCAGAAAGATCCCACCCTCAAGATTGGCAAGAAGTCAGCCGAGGTGACAGGCGTCAGGCTGAACAAGCGCGGGCAGTTGACCCACGAATTCCCGGAAGACCGGACCGCAAATTTCAACGGCAATAGCAGCCCTGTCACCTTCCCCGGCCGAGGGAGCTACGACAAGGGCTCTGCAAACTGGGTTCAAAACTCCAGGGGCTCGTACACCTACATCGGTGACATCCCCAGCCGCACCAAAAAAGAAGAAGACGCACCCGAGACTCCGGCCGGCACCGATGATCCCCCGCGCGATCCTTTCGCGGGATTGACCGGCGGCGAAAGCGGTAACGACACGAGCTCCGCTGGCGGCAACTCGAGCTCCGGCGGCTCCGGCAGCATCCACTTCAACCCCGGCGCTGACATGATCCAGGCCGTGGCGGATTACGGGAATGCCGCCACAGACGACTATTTCAATCGCTTCCTGCCCGACCTTTACAACAGTGCCAACCTCCAGGCGCGCGAGGTTGGTGCGGCAGGAGCTTTCCATCTGGATCGCTTTGTTGGCAAAGTCCCTGAGTTGGGCGACGCCAAGGACATGTTTAAGTGGTATAAAAAAAGGATTGCCTGATCCTGAAGATCAGCAATTACTGAGCGACAGGGCTTGCGCTGCGCAAGAGCACTCCCTACTCTCTGCTTACCTGCCCTCGCTGTTTGACTGACCTGTTTCGCGCGAGAACCGTTGCGGCTACCGAGATGCCGCAACGCGTCGCTTACCTTGCGCTGCATACCGACTACTCCGAGGATTTCGCGCCGTCCACGGATCTCAGCGAGGATCGCTGCGGTGAGATCGTTGTTGAACGCTTACTCAAAGGGAACCGCGGTCATTACGGTCCTCTAGAGCACCCCTCACTTTCACTGCTGATCTGCGCTGATCACAACACCATTGTCCAGATGCGAACCCATCGCATCGGCATGAGCTTTGACGTCCAGTCGATGCGCTACACCGGCGAACGGATTATGCGCGTCGCTCGCCGGGAAGTCTCACCCGAAGAGGTCTTTTACGTCAGGCAGCCCGGCATTTACTGGGATCGACAAGGCGATCGCTACACATGGACCGCCGATGACGCCGAAGAATCTCTTGCTATCGCACTCTCTTCCGCCATCGATTACGCCCGACTCCGCGACAAAGGCGTCTCCGAGGAACACGCTCGGCAGGTCCTGGTAACCTCGTACTACCAGAACGCCATGGTCACCGGCAACCTGCGCTCATGGTTGCACATGCTTGACGTTCGCCTGAAGAGCGACGCGCAGTCTGAAATCCGCCAACTGATGGACCTCATCTCAACCGAAGTCCAGCGTTGGGCACCCGAGGTTTACTCCTGGTGGGCCAGCCATCGCAAAGGCAAGGCACAGCTGGCTCCTTGATATGGACTTCATGACCGGCCAGTCCCTAGCGGATTTCATCAACAGCTTTGACGACAAGGATGACCTCCCCGAGCTGGAAGCTCATCACCTGTTCGACAAGCTCATTCAGTCTCACGGCCTACTCAGCGAAGTTGTCGATTACCTCCAGCAGGACAACTTTGATCCCGAACTGCAGGGCATGATCAAAGCAGCTGAGCAGCTCACAGATTTCATCGTTATCGCCTTTCAACAGCGCATGCCCCATGACTAGGCCTTCTCGTTTTGAACTGCTGAGCAAGTTCTTCCCCGAGCTCAAGCAGCCTGGAACCCAAGGAGACAAAGAGGCTTCGCTGCGTTTCAACACGCTGGCGTGTGAGGCGATCCTTGCCGATCAACTGCATCTCTTTGATATTGGATTTCGGCACAACGGTCCAGGGCTGCTGTGCGTACGCCTCCGCGATGGCGCCCAGTGCAGCGAATACCTGCCTGTTGACGACCTGCGTGTCGACCAGGCAGAAGCCAAGCGGGCTGGTGACAGCGATGTCGAGCAGTTCCTCGCTGATGCCATCTCCCAGATCGGCTCCACCAATTTCGAGAAGTGCGGGCTTGTCCTGCTCATCGACAACAGCTCGATGCAAGTCTTCCCGATTGATCGCGACTATCCGGCCCGAGCGATTCAGGCCATGCTCGAAGAATTTGCTGCTTGACCGATGGGTGAACAACACAGGGCCCGCCTTGCTCCGCCCCAGGACTTCGTGCTTGCAGCACGCTCGGTCATGGGCGCCATCGACTTCGATGCCTTCGCGAACTCCGACATCAACAGGCTCGTTCAAGCCAGTCGCTTTCACGACCGCGACAAAGAGGACCTCGAGCTGCTTCTCTCGCAGCCCTGGGATCTACCAGGAGACAAGCGCGTGCTTGTCGCCCCTCCCATGAGCGCCGTGCTCTCCAGGCGCTTGATCAATAAGACTCTGCGCGAGTACCGGGCCGGTCGAGTCAATCAGGCCATGCTTTGGATTTCGCACAACGAGACCATCATCAAAGCTCCATGGCTGTGGGACTTCCCCGCCTGCATGCCATTTCGCCGCTTGCGGCCGTGCTGGTGGGACGACGAACTGGAAGTCTTCCGCAACGTCGCGCTCTCGGATTGGTCAGCGGTCTTTTACTTGCCGCCACCCGATCCCGTCGCCGAATTCCAGAACCGGGTCTCTCGCTTTCACACCGTCTTCAGTGCGCTGGGGCGCGTCGTCTTCAACGAGATGAGCGGCGAAGGCGACTGGGAGAAGTCCTATCAGGCGCTGCAGAAGAAGCCCTACAACTACCGTGAGTAAGTTTCACGTACCCGGCTCTGAGTGCGCGGCAGATGAGTTCCAGGCTCCTGACGGGACCTGGTTCAGCATCTTCCGCGCCATTGTCTTTGACTCATGGCTGATTTGGCGCGACGCTCTGCCATCTGAGCCAGAGCTGCGCGAGCAACTCGACGACTCAGCCTATGACTGCGTCACGGCTCTGGCCAAGCAGCTCCATCTGTTCCACCAGTCATTGCCTTGCTACCGGGGCTTGACGATCTCACCCTTCCACGTTTCGCGCTGGTGGGATCCAACCGATACCGATCAAGCCTGGAATTCAGGAGGCTCGGTCCTGTTTTACATGGATGACTACAGCGCAGCAGACCTGTTGCGCCTTTGCGTTAAGCGCCCAGGGCTCAAGCTCCGGGCCGTATCGCAGCGCTACGTCGAAGCATCCTTGGTGGAGTGACGACCCAGCATTGGGTACTCACTCTGGTAAGACCCTGGCTTCGCTGAAGGCCTTGCGGGCTCCCAAGGCGCCGCTGCCGAAGTCCTTGAAGACTTGCCGCGCCTGGGCAATGGACTGCGCGCGCTCCTGCATCACCTCCAGGCCGCGCCCGTTGTCGATGCTCCGCAAGCCGCCCGTGCTGCCGCCATAGGCATTGGCCGTGTGGGCTTGGCTTCTAGCCCTGGCCTGCAGGCGCTTGGCAGTCGCATCACGCTGGGCCTGAGCGCCTAACGAGAAACCTCGAGCTTCTTTGTATCGGCGATCCATGGCTGCGCCCTATCGTTCAGACCGCTTGCCACAGCATGGTCCTCTTCTTATCCTACTTCCAATAACAAAGGCGCCATGAAACCCAAGACGCGGTTTGACCTCGTGCCATTCGCCGCACTCGAGGAGATTGCCGATGTCCTGACCTACGGCGCAAATAAGTACTCAGCAAATAATTGGTGCCGTGGTACGCCCTGGAGCCGTTATTTTTCGGCGCTCTGCAGGCATATCTTCGCCTGGTGGCGCGGCGAGAATACGGACCCCGAGACCGGGCTCTCGCATCTAGCCCATGCCGGCTGCTGCTTGATCTTCCTGATGGAATACCAGCGCAACCGCTGGGGCGACGACGACCGTTTCGTGAAGCCCGACGGAGAAGCCTTCATGAAGCATGACGGCAGGCAGCCCCTGCACAGTCAAGCCCAAGCCTGCTGGGTCGACCGCACAGGCTCCCAGCGCTGCCAGGACGTGGATAGCTCTGAACTCGGCAACGACGACGACGGCTGCGAGTGACGCGTCGGTTCAGCCGATTCCAAACTGGTTGTTGATCGCGCTGATCCGATCACTGAGTGCAGCCAGCTGATCATTGATTTGCTTGTTCAAGCCAGGGGGCTGCTGCTGCGCGGGGAATGCAGCTACCTGTCTGGCCTGTTGCTGGCTCTCGGCCATGCGGCGGGCTTCGATGGCAGCTGCCTGAGCGAACGCGTTTTGCACTTCTGCCCGGGTAATCAGCTCAGGCATGGCCTGCTCGAGGGCACTGATGCGGCCGCTGGATTTCTTGTGCTGCGCCGCCAGGACCAGCCCCTGGCCGGAGAGCACGCCGATCAGCGCCGCTGCTGCACCGGCCACGAACGATTCGAGCATATCAATGGTGATCAGTCACCAAAATGTATCTCGTATCGCGCAGCCCCGCACTACGACATCCGCAAAATCGCGCGCACTCGTCTTGATAACTCCTGCTCCTGGCCGCGCGGAACTTGCGCCGCAGGGACATCAAACGCTTGCCCGCTGTAGTGGTAGGAATTTGGCGAGTGTCCGCCCACTGCATTCACTCCCTTGAGCTCGGTTGTCTTAATACCGGCCTGGTTCAGTAATGACGCCGCGGCCCTGGCTTCTTCCGGGGTGGAGAAGGCCAGGTGCTCGTGGTAGTTCTCCCCGCCATGGTCGTCTCGATATCCAGCATGGGAGCGATCACCTGTCAGATATTCGAGGGGTTTGAACCCACCTGCGTATGTGGCGGGTGTCATTGCATCGAGGCCGCCTGTCTCGACGATCTGCTTGGTCTCCTGCGGCGTCTCCGGATTCAGCGACGCGATCGCAACCGCCAAGGGACTCTGGGCCGCCATGCGCTGCCCGCTGGAGGTTCGTGCCACCGGTTGTTCCTGGTCCCCGCCAATCAGCGCGAGCGCCGTCGCCGCGACCGGATCAAGGGCTGGCCGCGCTGCTGCAGTACTGGCCACCGGCTGAACGGATGGGAGACCCCCGATCTCAAGTCCACCACCGCCAGACAGACTCGGCATCGGATCTTTGCTGGCCGCGCCGGCGGTTGTCCAGGCATTGATGCCGGAGCTCTTGAGGATCCTGGCTGCAGCCTGGGCGTTCTTCCAGGGATCCTTGAGATCGTCGTACGAGCGAACACCAATATCAGCAAATTGCCTCAGTCGCTCTTGCCCCAGTTGATAACCGGGCCGATCAATCATGTTGATCTGCCACAAGCCATAACTGTTGTCACCGGTTCCCCGGTTTGGGTTGTGCGCCAACGGGTTTAGACCTGACTCCCGTTTGGCGATATTCACCATCAAGGGAACTTTGTCCTCGGGGACCCCAGCGCGCCGCAGAAGCTCAGCTACTTGGCCTTCCGAAAGCGCCGCCATCAGTCTTCAGATTCCAGGACAATTGCGTCCATGTCCAGCTCCATTGTGGCATTTTCCCATAGGCCACGCATATAATCTTCTGCTTCTTCGTCACTCGGGACGTAGCCAAAAATCTCAGCGAAGTCTTCCTCAGTCTCAGGCGCAAACAGCGTCGCCCCCTCGTCCATCCTGAAGATGTAACCAGCTGATCGCGTCGTCGACAGAAAGATCTGCTTCTGCCGAAATCGCGCCTCCCAGCAATCGAGTAGCGCAGCTTTCAATTCGTCCCTTGAGAGGTCGCTGATCTCGAGTTCGATGCGACGCAGTAGGTACTGCTGTTCGTGCGTCAGGTTCTCGTCCATGAGCCGATCCTCCGATGGTCCAGGGCTGAGCCACGCCTGGGCAGGAATATGGACGCATCCATTCCTCAATTCTGGCGGCTCGTTCAGTGCAGTAAAACTCCTGCTCTTGAAACCATTTGCGCCACTCCCGCACCGACCCCTTGGCGAGATTGCAGCGGCGGCAGGCGGGCACCAAATTGGAGCGCATGCTGCTGCCGCCCCACGCCCGTGGCTTGATGTGGTCCAGGGTGAGATTGAGTCGGCTCCCGGCTTCATCGCTATCGCGCCCGCAGTAGGCGCAGCAGCCCCACTCTTCCTTGATTGACTGCCGGAATCGGCGGCGCGCCGAGCCCGGAGACAGATCGATGAGACTGAACACGTAGGTATCCCAGTGTTCCGGCGTCATCGGCGATGGTCCGTCGTGACCTCACCGTAGGCAGAGCGATGCAGGGCGAAATCTGAGCGACTGGTCTCGACTTCCTAGGATTGCAGCTTGCGAAGCGCCAGCTGTGGCATACTTCGCGCAGCAACGCACGACGGGTCGCGCATGACTGGGCAGGAGGCACTTGAGCGCATCGCGGCCCGCGCCCTAGCGCAGCGTGATCTCCAGGCTCTCCAATCCTCCCGGCCAGACGAGCTCGCTGACGAATTGCAGGATCACCGCCCGCAGTTCCTCATCCGTCGCCAGCTCAAGCGTCCGCCGGTCTGCAAACAGCTCGACCAGAAGCTCATAGCGAGCTGAGCTATCCACTTGCTGCAGCGCCTGCAGCTGACGATGCAGCGCCGCCAGCTTGTCCTCCAATCCATCGACTCCAGCAGCCTGCGCTGCCTGCAGTGCCGAGATCTGATTGCGAATCGGTCCGGCTTCCGCTGGCTCCTTCTTTTCGCTGATAGCTGCGCTGGCGAGCTCCGCTGCCTTGGTGGTCAACGCATCAATCACCTTCCTGCGCACAACCTCGACACGGATGCCCTGCCCGTAGCGAGCGCAAATGCGGTTGTGGCATTTCAGGCGAGGGACCGCCCGATCGCGGATGTTGTGCAGGGACTTGCCGCAGCTCTCGCAGCGCACCAGCCCGGTAAACAGATGCACGGTGTGAGCAGCCCTGCCACGCATGCTTGATCGGGCCTTGAGCTTGTTTTCAGCTTCCGCCCATTCCTGCCAGCTGATCAACGGCTTGGTCCCGCCGTGCTCACCGCGCACGATGCCGCGCAACATCGGATTGGCGATCCAGTTCTTGACGCCTCTCGGGGTCCACTTCGATTGCGTCTTGGCGATCCAGCCAGAGACGTTGAAGTCGAGCTCCATCAGCTCATCCCACATCTGGCGCGCGGCATCCCAGTGATCCGGGCATGGCACGACGTACTGCCCGTCATAGCTGTACCCAAAGGGAACCTTGCCGCAGGCGTAGTACCCCTGGGCCTTCCGCCGCCGCAGACCGTCCCTGACCTTGGCCGCCGTGAGACGGCTCTGCATCTGCGAGAAGACGCTCATCATCCCGGCCTGCACGAAGCCGCCGATGGACTCGGTCTCGATGGTGCCGCCGACCAGGGCCACCACCTTGGTGCCGCGAGCGGCGCAGAGCTCGAGGAATGCCATGTCATCCCCCGAGCGGCTCAGGCGAGACTGATCGGCCACGAGAATCTCGTCGACGCCGCCGCGACCAACCAGGGCCCAAAGCTCATCCCAGCCTGGGCGCGCGTTGCCCTTGAACGCTGACCTCCGCTCGGCAATGACCCGCTCGCAGCCGGCACGCTTGAGCTCGACGACCTGGCCCTCGATCGACTTGTCCTGCTCCTCTTGGGCCGTTGAGGTGCGGGCGTATCCGATTCTCACAACCATGGTTGACACACGCGCTGCAGGGGGCACACTTGCGCAGACCTCCTTTAGGGGTGGTCAAAGGTACTCCAGGAATGAGTACCACCTAAGACACACGACAGATCCTCTGCAGAAATGCCACGCATCACAGAAGACACCGCCCTGTTCAGCTGGACGGACTCCGACCTCATGCAAGAGGCTCACGAGCTCGCCACCATCGCGATCGAGAGATCCATGGAGCTCACGGGCGATGAGGATGACAATGAGCTCGCCGCGAAATTCGCCGAGGGTCACCCCGCATTACGCAGCCCCGCAGCCTTTCGGGAAGCCAGGGAATCCATCGAGCTCAAGATCGAAGAGGAGTTTGAGCAGGTGGCGCTCGCCCTGTACCCGAACTCATTCAGCGCCGACAAGGTGACAGGTGGGCAGAACGTCACCAGAGTCACAGCCGTGTCCGCTGACGGCGACAAGCAGGAGGGGGCATTGGTCGCGATCCAGGTCTGGGTGCCCTGGAGCGCCCTGCCCGATGGCTTCCTTGCTGCCTAGTCGAGACCCCCTGGCTCCGCCCGCTCGTTAGCGGAAGAACAGGCCGCCCGCCTCCGAGAGCCCCAGCTCGGGAACCGTAAAGGGACCGAGCTTCCACTTGCCGCCACGACGACGCGCCGCCTCCGCTCGCAGCAACTGGGGATTAGCGCTTGGGCCTTGGGCACCGAACGCACCGGGATCCAGGCGCTTTTCTTCTGCGCGCTGCCGCTGGCTGGGCTTAGCACTGCCGCCCAGCTGCGACACCACCGCGACGGGATTGCCGATGCGAGCGCCGGTAGCTACTGCCGGCAACACTTGGGCCGCGGCCGCCGGTGCCAGGCGCTGCAGCGCGCCTGCACCCATGCCGACAACAGGGGCGGCAAGCAGGCCCGTGGCGTATTCCTGCGCTACCCGCTCACCCGCCTTGCGGACATTTCCGGTCTCGACCGCTTGGCGGAACTCCGGATCAAAGAGCGGAACCGATCCAGCCAGATCGGTCGTGGCATTGAAGCCAGTCCCAACAGCATTTCGCACTCTCTCAAAGGCGCGGCCAGCGCGAGCGTTCTCCGCGAACTGGATGGCCATGTCCTTCTCGTACGTCGCCGGGATCCTGGCGGGAGGATTCGAGAGGGCGCTGATCTTGTCCTGATAAGGGAAGATCCCTTCATCAGCCCAACCCCGTCCGATCTCCAGGCTCCCGTCCATGGCGGCGTCTGAGAGATCAGCGGCGTGAATCGAGCCGCCAGTCGTCCAGCGCTTCGGGGTATAGCGGCCTTCATCGACGGCACGCTGATAGCCCTGAATCAATTCATCGGCGTACTTCTCGCCGCGAATCCGCGCAGTCCCAACATCCTGATCGGCGATAGCGCGAGTGTTGCGAGTCTGCGGGGTCGGCATGAAGCCTTCATCCCAATCAAACTCGCCGGCATCCATGAAATCGAGGTCACCTCTCTTGAATGAGGGAGCGGCGAGATTGAAGACCCGGGTCAGATTTCCCTGCTTGGCTGTCAGGGAGTCTGCAAGCTTTTGGTCCCAGCTCCCTTCTCCGCCGGGCGCGAAGTAGCTGGGATCTACGCCCTGTTCAATTTGCTCGAGCTTCCGAAGCGTAAATGCTTCGCGATCCGGCATGGTGCCGTAATTCACGAAGTTGCTGTAGTTCGGAGTGCCAGGCCCTCGATCGGGCCCATACCATCCAGGGTTGCCGTGAATCGCGCCTGACGCATACAGCTTGTCGAGCGCTGCGTGATCCGTGACGTTCTCGAGAAGCTCGCCATAGACCGTGGCCGGGACATTCGAGAAACGATGCCCCGCGTCATGGATCGCAAAGGGGCCGGACTCCAGCGGTGGCTGGACATCGAGACCATAGGGATTGACGAACTCTTCGCCGAGCTTCAGAACAGAAGTGCGCTTTTGATTCGGATTGCGGGGTGCCATCACCAGCTCCAGTTACAACTCCAGTAGCCCGGAGTGGTTTTGTCTTTTTTCTCGTCACAGTTGTGACGACTCTTGAAATCGGCGCGGCGATCCTCGTCGCCATGGCCGCCGCGACCGCTTGGGCCATTGCGGTAGTTCTCCATCGACGGATCACCGAAGCGCACGATCTTGTCGGTGTCGCCATCTTTGACGACGACCGCAAACTTCTTGCTCTCACCCGGCGTGCGCTTGGGCTTGTTGTAGCCCTCAAAGACTTCGCCGGCTTTGCGGACAGTCATGGCTTGTCCTTCTTCGGTACGCAGTTCGGCACCTTCTTGCCGTCTTTGACTTTCATGCCGATGGCTTCATAGCCCTTCCAGCACGCGTCCTTGAGTTTGTCGCCTGCTTTGCGGACTGCCATGGTCAAGCTCTCTTGAGGAAGCCAGGCAGGTCTTGACCGTAATCAGGATTCTTGAGCAGGCGCTGACGCAGCTTCTCCCGCATCACCGGATCATTGGCATTCGGGATGCCTTCCACGTTCCGGCCAGGGATCTTGGGGTAGCTCAGATCGAAGCTTGGACTGCCCGCCAGAATCTCAGGAGCCCCTTCTTCGTCCCACTGCCCAGGGAACGCACGGTTCCGGTAGTCCTCCATCTGCCGCTCATATCGATCCTCTTCGCCCTCTTCCCAAGGGATGACAGGCATATTCGAGTAGTCGCCCTCTTGCGGGCCGCCACCAACTGTGTCTACCAGTGTTCCGGCAATGGCCTCGGCAATTTGCTGATCTTCCGGTGTCAGGATACGCGGATCGGTGCGGCCTTGCTGCGACTGTCTGCCGATGTAATTCACTAGATCAGGCGACAGCCCAAGCCCTTCTCCAGCAAACGCTTGTCGCACTGTCCGGTAGTCAAGAGTTAGATCAAGTCTACAAAGACTTGCTTCTTCCTATTCCAAGTTCTCTTCCAAGATAGGCCGCAGTTGATCGGCAATCGGAAAGTGCCGCAGCAGTGCCTTGGCTTCCCGCCTGACTTCCCTTGGGATCCTCGGTGTCACTTTTGCGTTGGTCAGACGCAGCAAGAAATCGCGGGTCGCAACCACCGCTGCCACCCGCTGCGTCGTGCTGGAAATCTGAGCCCTAGGCCGCTGCGGAAAATTCAGCATCAGAAATGCGGATCGATTCCTCTTCTTCGTCGAACCACTGCAACCGGGCTTCGGCTACATCAGCGCCGACGCGCTCAACGTACATCCGGTGTAGCCCTGTGTATGTGAAGCAGTGCTCGGTGGCAGGGTTGCCGCGATCAAACAGCTCGTAGAGATACTCCACGTAGTCCGCTCGGTTCTGATCCTGCTGAACAGCTGCTGCCGTTTTCATTTCACATCGCATCGTGCTTTGCAAGGCTAGGCAGTTAGGAACCGCTTGCCAAGGCTTGCGGCCCGCCTGATCAGGCCCATAATGAGCCCGACTCATCGCGCCAGCCGTGGACCTGCCGACCCCCGAACAGATCGACGCTCACTACAAGCAGTGGTTCACCGAGAACTACGTCGCCCCCTGCGGTAAGACCCCGCCGACCGTCATCGCCTTCGTGCAGGACGTGCTCGAGACCTTCATCAAGCCGCAGCTCGAGCAGTGATGGACGCCTACCGGCTATCACTGACCCGCAGCTACCCCGATGAGGAGTACTGCCAGACCATCACGGTTCGCGTCGAAACCGAGGAGATCCATGCCCTAGTGCATGCCTTCTCGGACTTCCTGGAATCCTCGGGATTCCCCAGGGCTTCGATCGCAGCGTCGCTTCAGTCTGCTGCAGCACGCATTCTGTAGGCCAAGGCGGGCGATGTCTTTACACTGAAGAGAGCATCGCCTGTTTCATGGACCCCACCACCGCTGCGATTATCGCGATCATCATTGCCGCCGGCAGTGAGATCATTGCTCTGCTGCCGATTCGCAGCAATAGCTGGATCCAACTGCTGATGCGTGCGCTGAAGTCACTTTTCCCAAAGCGCTGAAGCCGGAAACGACGTGGCTCTTGCGCTTTGGCGATAAGGACTGGAGGTATCAACTCCAGAAAGCTGCGCAGGATCACAAGTTCGAGGCGACACTGAAACCGCGCCTAGACGCCGCGATCGAGGACTGGCATGCCACTCAGCCGGGACCGGCCCCGCCACCAGTCGTCGATTTCGATGAGCTACGGATTCACGCTGCTTGGATCGACGATTAGCTAACTAAAGGTAACCGCATCCACCCCGTAGTCCGATCCGGACACAGCGTTCCCCGAGTCAACGACCGCAGCGGTTGTGCCGCCGCTGGCGAAGTTGATCCCGTCGATGACGATGGTGTCACTATCACCAGCCACTCCGTCGACGACAGGTTCATCCGCCGGAGCTGGCGGATGATCGGGATCACGAGGCCAGGGGAACAAGCCGTCAAAGTCGCTGACGACGACGGTTGCGAGTTGATCCGTCGTCTCGGTTGCCTCTAAAAGGATGACCCGGTTATTGCAGGTCAGACGGATATCTTCTCGATAGCTCTTCCAGTCTGCTGGCATCGCCGTGCCGTTATCTTGCTCACGTATCACCATCCAGTCAGTCCCGGACAGCAGGCTATTGGCTGTTTGACGCATTTGACCGACCCATTGCACCACGAGCTGTCCGTGATCTTTAGGGATCAAATGGCCATCGGCGTCATAGCCCCAATAGAAGCGCTGGTCCCAGGTCGGCGGATCCGGAACCTCCGTGATACCTGCAGCGATGCGTTCGTCCGGCGTTGCGAGTCTCAGCCAATTCGCGGGCCGCTGTATCCCGTTGACGTCAGTAAATGCCCGGTCAGGACTTAGCGGCCGGCCCTCAAGTAGGAACATGTGCTAGTCGGCGCTGTGGCAATGCGTTGCATCTATTCTATTCGCGGCGTTCCAATGCCTCACGACGCCCGCAATGATGAAGACATTTGTGCACAAGTAGCTGAGAAGGATCAACGTACGCACGAGCGCTACACGGTCCGACTCTTTCGTACACGGCGACGCTTTCTCCCCCAGCGCCTTGGCCCAAATCCTCCACATCACTCGAGTCTTACCGGCTTGTAGTGCTTGACGTGCCTTGCGTGCGGCAGTACGCTTTGCCGCCACTGCAAGACGAGTCGTGCAAATCACGTTACAGCAGGCGTGGGAAGAGTACAGGTGCGAACGCTCCAGCACCCTCTGTGCCACCAGCCTTGTCAGTGACTACAGGCAGGTCGATCAATGGCTCTCCCGCTGCCCGGTGACGGAACTCGAAGCTGGAAGGCAAGTCATGACCTGGGTCCTGACGCAACAGCCGGTCAAGTCAAGCCGGCGCGTTGCCATGTACGTCAGATCGCTGTACCGCTGGGCGAGCAGCGAGGACATTGCTTACCTCGCCAAGAACCCTATCGCCAGCTACCGCATGCCCAAGCCTCCGCAGTCAGACGAGGAGGTCATCGTTATCGCTCGATCGGAAGTGGCACTGCTACTCGCAGCCCTTGCTGCCCGCAAGCTTGTCAAGGGTCCGCAGTGGGATTTATTCGCGGAGTTCATGCTGCAGACGGCGATGCGAACCGGCGAGGTCCGCGCCATGCGCTGGAGCGACATCGCGAATCAGAAAGTATTGGTGCACTGCAACTACACCCTGACCCACGGTCTCAAGAACTCCACGAAAACAAACAGAAAGCGGACCGTGCCCCTCAACGACCGATGCCTCGAAATTCTGGAAAGCCTCGATCGGCACTCTGAATACGTCTTCCCTTATAACCGTTACTCCTTCCAAAGCTTCTTTTACGATCGCGCTACCGAACTTCATCGATCAGGTCTGGCGTCACACCGCTACCGGCCGTACGACCTGAGACATACGGCAATCAGCCGCTGGATTGAAGCCGGTATCCCGGTAGCTCAGGTTGCGAAATGGGCAGGCAATAGCGCTGAGGTGATCTGGAAGCACTATTGCAATACGACCCAGGACTACGAAATGCCGACGCTTTAACCTTGTTCACTACGAGGGCGGGGTTAGCGGGCGCGGGCGTATTGGAAGGGCGATTCGGCCCAAGCAAAACCGACGTAAGTGCCGCCATTTGCATTGAGTTGAAGTGCTGCGTCAGCACGAATCTTGAATCCGTTTGACAGAAAATCAAAACAGTCAGAACTGCCACCGCTAACTTCTGCGCCAGATGAATTAGGCACCAAGTACGTATTAGCCAGATTGTAAGAGTCTCTCGCGGTGTCCAGTATGTTCCAGGCCGCAGCAGAATCACTGCGTTTGTAGAGCAGGAATCTGGTTCTATGCCCTGTGTAGACAAACGGCCCATCCGAGCTTCCG
>Ga0181355_1000341_pt1 | contig 19665 bp, 26 predicted proteins | sample Fa13VDMM15DN_FD_130099 | JGI IMG/M metagenome (GOLD analysis project Ga0181355, IMG submission 130099) | Freshwater viral communities from Lake Michigan, USA - Fa13.VD.MM15.D.N | ecosystem: Environmental > Aquatic > Freshwater > Lake | place: USA: Michigan | collected 2013-09-23 | reverse complement strand
GAATCACGCCCGATACCAGACCTGGCATTTTCTATTCATAAAGTGAAAGTCCATAGAGATTGAGATTATTCGCAGATTATTATTACCTTTGAACTTATTTAAATTATGAAAGAACGAAGTGATTTCTTATTTGTAGAAAAATACCGTCCAAATAAAATTGCGGATTGTATTCTTCCTGATGATATTAAAAAAACTTTTTTAGACTTTGTTGAGAAGGGTGAGATTCCAAATCTTCTTCTTGCAGGTCCTCCAGGAATTGGTAAGACAACAGTAGCAAAAGCACTATGTAATGAATTGGGAGTAGATTTTTATGTTATCAACGGATCTGATGAAGGACGATTTTTGGACACGGTACGGAACCAAGCAAAGAACTTCGCTTCGACCGTATCGCTTCATGCAACTTCTAAACATAAAGTCATCATCATTGACGAATGTGATAACACGACCAATGATGTACAACTCCTTCTACGGGCTAATATTGAGACGTTTTATAACAACTGTAGATTCATCTTCACATGTAACTACAAAAACAAAATCATTGAACCACTTCATTCCCGTTGTGCCGTTGTGGAGTTTGGAATTAAGCCCAAAGACAAACCAAAACTTTCAGCAAAGTTCTTTGAACGGCTCAAAACTATCCTGGATCAAGAGAAAATTGAAGCAGATGATAAAGTTCTAGCACATCTGATTCAAAAACACTTTCCAGATTGGAGAAGAGTTCTTAACGAATGTCAACGACATTCTACATCCGGTAGGATTGACTCTGAGATTCTTTCTACATTTTCTGATGTTAGAGTAAACGAATTAATTAAACATTTACGTGAAAAAAATTTCACAGAAGTTCGTAAGTGGATTGTTTCTAATATGGATAATAATCCCAATACTATTTTGCGTAAGGTATATGATTCCTTATACGAATACCTAGATGGTCCAAGTATTGCAGAAACCGTTTTAATTATTGCAAAGTATCAATATCAATCGGCATTTGTTGCGGATCAGGAAATAAATTTACTTGCAGCGTTGACTGAAATTATGGCAGTGGGGAAATTTAAATGATTAATTTTCAAGCAGAGAGTAAGCTTAGTGGTGATGAATTTGAATCTAAGGTTGAGGTAGATTTAATTGCTAGGGGATTTACTAATATTGAAAAAAATGTATGCATTCAACTTGCTGGATGTGAAATTGATTTTATAGCTGATGGATATGAATATTGTGAGTGTAAGGGTGGAAATCCTGGACATAAAAAACGACCAGGAGCACTTAGAACTGATAATGTCAAAAAAGCTATTGCATCTGGAGCACTGATTAAATACTACAAACCAGATATTAAGTATGTGATTTATTTTTCAGCAAAACCTAAGTTGAATTCTTATTCCGATAGTGCACTTAAGACTGCTGTAATTTCTGGAATAGTTGATGAGATTAGGTATCTGGAATGAAAAGACTCAATTACTTAAAGTACATTTTATGAAGACAGAACTTAAGGATTGGTTAAACTCAATAAACCAGACAAAGACTAATATTATGGACACCGATCCAGAAAGCGTAAGTTCCTATGTTCCTTATGTCATCAATAAGTGTCTTTCTGGTTCTATTGATTCTATAATGTATTCTAATGAGATGAATATATACTCATCTTTAGATAAAAAATTACAATATGATTTTTACATAAATACTTTAAGAAAAAGGGCGAGATTTTCTCCCTGGCTCAGAAAAGAAATTGACAAAGATCTTGAATGTGTCAAATCTTACTATGGCTATAGTAATGAGAAGGCAGAACATGCTTTGAAAATTTTAACTAAAGATCAAATTAAACTTATTCGGGATAAGATTGAAACTGGAGGAATGAAATGAGTGTTGTACAAGAGCCGGAAGTAAATTGGTCGCCAGATAAAATGGTGGAAGTGATGTTAAATGAACCTGATGATTTTCTGAAAGTTCGTGAAACTCTTACTAGAATTGGTGTAGCTAGTAGAAAGGAAAAGACACTATATCAGTCTTGTCATATTTTACATAAACAAGGAAGATATTATATTGTTCACTTCAAGGAGTTGTTTGCTCTCGATGGTAAACATACGAATTTGACGGTGAATGATATGCAACGAAGAAATCGTATTACTCAACTTCTAGCCGATTGGGGTCTCATTTCTGTTGTTGATGTAGACAAAATTATGGATATTGCTCCACTCAATCAAATTAAGGTCCTTTCCTACAAGGAAAAGGATGAGTGGACTCTTGAAACTAAGTATAATATTGGTAAAAAGAAAAAGTTGCAGGAAACCGAATAGTCTTGTGGGGAGTTTAAGACTCCCCTTTTTTATGATTGATACTATATGGGGTGTTTGTAATTAAACTAAATACAGTTATCCTAGAACGTCAGAAACATAAGGTATATGAAATCATTCAATGATTTTATTTCAGAAGCACCATTTGCTGTAATTGGTAAAGCCAGTTCTTATGGTCCTGGATTGTATGGAAATAAAACTGCAAGTGGCGAAGTTTTAAGTCCATCAACTCCAGGAATTGCTCATAAAACTTTACCTCTTGGTAGTGAAGTTAGATTAACAGATCCAAAAACTAGAAGAAGTGTAGTCACAAAGGTAATTGATCGTGGCCCATATGAGGGAGATAGGTCGGCGGATCTTACAACCCAGACCACACGAGATTTGGGCTTTAAGGATTATAAGGAATTTGGGGTAAGAGATATTGATGTAACTCCAGTAAAACGTAAATCACGTAAGTATTGATATGAAACTGGAAGAATTTTTTGAACAAAAAATTACCTTTAAGTATCATGAAAATCTTAATCCAAAACTTTGGGATGATAGTACTCTAAAGTCTGAGATTAAAATTAAGTTAATCCGTATTGGGAACGCTTGGGCAGACTTTGCAAATATTCCAAGAACTGCAATTAAGGATATGATTATAGTTGGAGGAAATGCCAACTATAATTACACAAAATTTTCTGATATCGATCTACATTTAATTGTTAATAAAAAGGATTTACCAGATTGCCCGGATCTTATTGATGATTACTTAAAGGGTAAGAAACAACTTTGGGCATTGACCCATGATATTAAGATATATGGTCATGATGTTGAACTATATGCGGAGGAGGAGGGTACATCCCGTCCTTCTAATCAAGGAGTATACTCTGTTAAGTATGGTAAGTGGTTAGTCAAACCTAAGAAGTTAAATCCCAATGTAGATGTTGGGTTGCTTAAAATGAAAACTCGTGATATAATGGATATGATTGATATTTTCATTTCTGGAAAATCAGATGATATTTCTGAGATGAATAAGTTAAAGGAAAAAATTAGAAATATGAGATCTGTTGCAATTCAACGGGGGGGTGAGTTTTCTCTTGAAAATTTAGTCTTTAAGGAATTGCGTAATAATGGACACCTAGCTAAATTTTCCCAATACATTAATTCAAAACAAGTAAAGGAATTATCTCTTTAATTATATGTCTATAAAAATTGCATTATTGAAGTCTAATGAGGAAGTTATTTGTGATATGAAGGAAGTTCTATCTGAGGATAGATTAGTTTCCTACTGCTTCACTAAGCCCTATGTTGTTAAAGTTTCGGATAAAGTTCGAGAAACAGAAAAAACCTATAAACTATCATTCACTCCCTGGATAATATTGTCTGAGGATACTGAGTTTTATATAAATCCAGACTGGGTAGTATCGATATATAATCCTGTAAATGAAGTTGAAGAATCTTACTTGGAGAATGTAAATGGACGATCTTGAGTATATTGACATGTACAACGAATATGAACCAGAAGTTACAGTTGAATCTGAAGAATCTGAAGAAGCTGAAGAGATTTCGGTTAAGTGCATTCTTTTAAAGAATGGTACTTATATTGTATCTAAAATTGAAGAAGTTGTTGCGGATTTTGGGATGCCAAATTGTAGGTTAATAAATCCTAAAGAAATTTTAAATGAAATTCCCCGCCTCGTCTCCTGGCCAAGATACACGAGTCAAACTGAGGTAATGACCTCCTCCGAGAATTTCTTGACAATCTGCGATCCCGATGCTAAAATGATGGAACAGTATATGAAATTATCCGACTAATGCGGTTTTATACAAATGTTCAATTAGTAGGAAATGAATTTTTAGTTCGGGGATATGAGAATGGAAGCAGCTTTCTATCACGAGAAAAGTATTCACCAACACTCTTTTTAGTAACAGACAAACCGAGTGAATATAAAACTCTTGATGGAAGGTATGTTGAGCCAATTAAACCGGGATTTGTTCGGGATTGTCGAGAATTTTTTGCAAAATATAAGGACGTAGAGAATTTTAATATCTATGGTAATGATAGATACATCTATCAATTTATCTCAGATAATTATTCCGAATCTGAAGTAAAGTTTGATATTAAAAATATTAATATCGTCACCATTGACATTGAAGTTGCTTCCGAGGGGGGATTTCCAACTGTCCAGGATTGTTGTGAAGAGCTTTTAGCTATTTCAATTCAAAATGCATCCACCAAGGAAATTATTACCTGGGGGTGTAAACCATTTACAACTAAGCAGAAAAATTCTGAATATATTCAATGTACTGATGAAGCAAATCTTCTTAGTAGATTTCTATGCTATTGGGAAACCAACTTTCCGGATGTAGTTACTGGATGGAACTGTAGTCTCTATGATATGCCATATATTTCCAAGAGAATATCTAGAATACTTGGAGAAAACGCAGCTAAAAGACTTTCTCCATGGAAACTTGTTTCGGAAAAGGAAATCCAAATTAATCATAAAGATCATATCATATGTGATATTGCTGGAGTTACTATTCTAGATTATCTAGATCTCTATAAAAAATTCACTTATGTGAATCGAGAATCCTATCGTTTAGACTACATTGCTGAAGTTGAACTTGGTCAAAATAAGTTAGATCACTCTGAATTTGAAACCTTTAAGGAATTTTATACTAAGGATTGGCAAAAATTCATAGAATATAATATTATTGACGTAGAACTTGTTGATCGCTTAGAGGATAAGCTTAAGCTAATTGAACTTGCAATTACCATGGCATTTGACGCTAAGGTAAATTTTGCAGATGTTTTCTATCAAGTGAAGATGTGGGATAGTATTATCTACAACTACCTCAAAAATCAAAATATTGTAATCCCCCCGAAGGAGCATTCTCAAAAAGATGAAAAGTATAAGGGTGCGTATGTAAAAGAACCTGTTCCTGGAAAATATGATTGGGTTGTGAGTTTTGACTTAAATTCACTATATCCCCACTTGATTATGCAGTATAATATTTCTCCAGAAACTTTGGTAAATGTTAGACATCCTTCAGCATCTATTGATAAGATTCTTGAACAGAAGATTTCGTTTAAAGATTACTCAGAATATTCGGTATGCCCAAATGGGGCAATGTACCGAAAGGATATACATGGATTTCTTCCTCAATTGATGCAGAAGATTTATGATGAACGAGTCATCTATAAAAACAAGATGATTGCTGCTAAGAAGGAGTATGCTAAGAAAAAAACTAAAGACTTAGAAAACCAAATTGCCAGATATAATAATATCCAAATGGCTCGAAAGATTCAATTGAATTCTGCCTATGGTGCAATTGGTAACCAATATTTTAGGTACTATAAGCTTGAGAATGCTGAGGCAATTACCACATCTGGTCAAGTATCAATCCGATGGATTGAGGCTAAAATGAATAAGTACTTAAACAAAGTTACTAAAACTAAGGGAATCGATTATGTTATTGCCTCAGATACTGATTCTCTGTATCTTAACTTGGGTCCCATGGTTGATGCGGTATTTGCGGGAAGAGAGAAGACTAGTCAAGCAATTGTTTCCTTTCTCGATAAAATCTGTAGGGTAGAACTTGAAAAGTATATTGAAAGTTCTTATCAAGAATTAGCAGAATATCTGAATGCTTATCAGCAGAAGATGAGCATGAAACGTGAAAATATTGCGGAACGTGGAATCTGGACTGGTAAGAAGCGTTATGCTTTAAATGTTTGGGATTCTGAGGGAGTGCGGTTTCAGGAACCTGAATTAAAAATTATGGGGCTTGAAGCCATTAAGTCGTCAACTCCCTCTGCATGTAGGGTAAAGATTAAACAGGCAATCAAACTTATGATGGTTGGAACTGAAAGTGATGTCATATCATTTATTGATGAGTTTAGGAGAGAGTTTCCTAAACTTCCATTAAACCAGATCTCATTTCCACGTTCTGCAAATGCAATAAGTAAGTATCGGTGCCCAGATTTCATCTACAAGAAATCTACTCCGATTGCTGTTCGAGGAGCACTTTTATATAATCATATGCTCAGAGTTAACAATTTAACTACCAAGTATAGTATTATTGGTGATGGAGAAAAGGTAAAATTTTGCTATCTGAAAAAGCCAAATCCAATGGGCGAAAATGTTATTTCATATCTTCAAGAATTGCCAAAGGAATTTGGGCTTCTCAACTACGTAGATTATAACCTTCAATTTACAAAAACATTCTTAGATCCAATCACGTCAATTCTTAATAGTATTGGTTGGTCTCATAAAAAAACACACACACTAGAATCATTATTCACTTGAGGCACTTATGGATTTTTTAAAAGACATTGTAAAGGAGATTGGTGGAGAGTATACCCAACTTGCAGCAGATATTGTTGAAAATGAAACTTATGTGGACACGGGTTCATACATTTTTAATGCTCTTGTTAGTGGGAGTATCTTTGGTGGGGTATCTGGTAATAAAATTACTGCAATTGCGGGCGAATCAAGTACTGGGAAAACTTTCTTTAGTTTGGCAGTGGTCAAAAATTTCCTTGATAATAATCCTACTGGGTATTGCCTGTACTTCGATACTGAAGCTGCAATCACACGATCCCTATTGGAGAGTAGAAGTATTGACACATCTCGCTTGGTTGTTGTCAATGTTGTCACAGTAGAAGAGTTTCGTGGAAAGGCGCTCAAGGCAGTTGATCTGTATATGAAGAAGCCTGAGGGGGATCGCAGCCCCTGTATGTTCGTGTTAGACTCTCTTGGAATGCTTTCGACCAGTAAGGAGATTAACGATGCTCTGAACGACAAGGAGGTGCGGGATATGACCAAATCCCAACTTATCAAGGGGGCATTCCGTATGCTCACATTGAAACTAGGTAAGGCAAACATTCCAATGATTGTGACGAATCACACTTATGATGTGATTGGTGCTTATGTTCCCACCAAGGAAATGGGAGGTGGTAGTGGTCTCAAATATGCTGCTTCTACTATTATTCATCTATCCAAGAAAAAAGAAAAAGACGGAACAGAAATCATTGGGAATATTATTAAGTGTAAAACTGCCAAATCCCGTTTAAGTAAGGAAAATCAAAATGTTGAAGTCCGTTTGTTCTATGATGAGCGTGGTTTGGATAGGTACTATGGTCTTCTTGAGCTTGGTGAGCTTGGGGGAATGTGGAAGAACGTCGCAGGGCGATACGAAATGGATGGTAAAAAACTCTATGCAAAGCAGATTTTAGCAGAACCAGAAAAATATTTCACAGATGAAGTAATGCAAAAACTTGATGTAATTGCCAAGGGGGAATTTTCCTATGGATCAGCTTTGTGATTTAATTAAGCTATATCCAAATGCCCTGGGTTCGGATATGTGCCAATTTTTGATAGATTTCTATGATCAGAATACAGATCTTCACGAAAGAGTTGAAAATGATAGGAAGCCAAATTTTACACAAATTAATCTTACTGAAAATTATACTTTAAGTGAAGAATTGACCCTAGCTCATGAGACACTAGTACATGAAACAATTAAGTATCGAAATTTGTACTACGAGTTTATTGATTCTCGTTGTTTTCCTGAAGAACATGCATTTGAGCAGTATAGAATTAAAAAGTATGAGAATACTGGGAATGATGCATTTGATACCCATGTTGATGTAAAATCCTTAGATACTAGTAGAAGATATCTTTCGTTTTTCTGGTATTTAAACGATGTTGAAGTTGGGGGGGAGACGATGTTTAAAGACTTGACACTACAACCAAAGCGTGGTACTCTTGTGATGTTCCCACCAATGTGGATGTATCCACACAATGGACAGCCCCCGGTAAGTGGTTCAAAATACATTATGAGTACTTACTTACACTACATTTAATGGACAGAATTGAGCGAACAATTTTAAGGAATTTGATTTATGATGATGAGTACTGCAGAAAGGTAATTCCCTTCATCAAGAAGGAATATTTCCATGAAAAAAACGAAAAATCAATCTTTGAAGAAATCTATTCCTTCATTGAAAAGTATAATAAGCTTGTTACCAAGGAAATATTATTCATTGAGGTATCTAACAGAACCGATTTGAATGAAACCGAAGTTAAGGATATCAATTTAATAATTGCAGAATTAAAATCTGAAAGTGTTGAGATTGAGTGGTTAATAAATTCTACTGAAAAGTGGTGTAAGGAACGAGCAATCTATCTTGCACTTATGGAATCTGTTCATATTGTTGATGATGAAAGCAGCGATAAGAATCGAGATTCCATTCCTCACATATTGAGTGAGGCACTATCAGTATCTTTTGATCATAATATTGGACACGATTATTTAAAAAACTATAAGGAAAGGTATGAATTCTACCACAAGACTGAACAAAAAATACCCTTTGATTTGGAATACTTTAATAAAATTACAAAGGGTGGTATATCTTCTAAGACTCTCAATATCGCTTTGGCTGGTACAGGGGTCGGAAAAAGTCTATTCATGTGCCACGTTGCTAGTTCCTGCTTACTGCAAGGGCGCAATGTTCTCTACATCACACTTGAGATGGCAGAGGAGAAAATTGCTGAGCGAATTGACGCAAACTTATTAGATGTGAATATTCGAGATTTGTCCGAAATGCCAAGGCAGAATTTTGAAACTAAAATCACAAATATTATGAGGAAAACTGTTGGTACTCTTATTATCAAGGAATACCCAACAGCATCAGCTCATTCGGGACACTTTAAAAGTCTTCTAAATGAATTGGCAATGAAGAAGTCCTTTAAGCCTGATATTATCTTCATAGACTATCTGAATATTTGCTCATCGTCTAGATATAAGGGTAACAATACTAATAGTTACACTTTTGTAAAATCTATTGCCGAAGAACTTCGAGGTCTTGCAGTAGAATTTAACGTTCCCATTATGTCTGCTACTCAGACTACTCGTAGTGGTTACAATAGTTCTAATGTCGAACTTACCGATACTTCTGAATCTTTTGGTCTTCCTGCTACTGCAGATTTCATGTTTGCTCTTATTAGTACCGAAGAATTAGAAGAGCGTGGGCAGATTATGGTAAAACAGTTAAAGAATAGATACAATGACCTTACGACAAATCGAAAATTTTTGATCGGTGTTGACAGGGCTAAAATGCGCCTCTATGACGTGGATCAAAATGCACAAAAGGAAATACTTGACTCTGGACAAGAAGTCGAGTATACTAAACAGGAATCTACTAAACAATTTGAAGGTTTTAAATTTTAATGGAAAAGAAAATCGACTTTACTAAGTATACTGAATTTGTAGATGCTGTAACATCTGATGCCTCTAAGAATTTTTCCTCACTATCTGATCGCATGGCTGTTCTTGACAGTGAGGGGGCAAGTATTGAAAGACTCCTGACTGCTGGAGTTGGAATCAATGCTGAGGGTGGAGAATTTTTAGAAATTATTAAGAAGATGATGTTTCAAGGAAAACCTTGGAATGAGGATAATAAAACTCATCTCAAAATTGAACTGGGAGATATTATGTGGTATGTCGCACAGGCATGTATTGCTCTAGACATCACTATGGATGAAGTAGTTGCCATAAACGTTAATAAGTTGATGAAGCGTTATCCTGGTGGTTATTTTGACCCATACTATAGTGAAAACCGGAAAGTTGGAGATCTCTAATAAATAAATAAAACTAGTGATGATGCCGGATTTTCTTAGCGTTATTTTTAATAACTTTTTAAATAGCTACGCTGAGGATGGTCAGCACATTAAGAAAGATAGAGACGTATTACTGAATTTCTATCTCTATTTTTCATATTTTATGGATAGCCAGATAAAATTGAAACGTAATGGTAAAGAAAAGGCCAAGTATAAAAATCTAAAAAAACTTGGTCTATCATACATTAAATTAAATGACAAAAAAATACTTAATCACCTAAGGACATCTGTTTAGTATAATGAAAACTTTTTTAGCTTTCATAAATGAAGCCAAGTCTTATCTTAAGGAAGAAGCGCCTTTACCAAAAATACTAACAGTTAGAGAAGAGTATCTCTCAGGAAATTTATTCCGGGATGGGGCATTAGTTGAGCAAATTAGTAGTGGTAAGACTGGAACTGTGATGCGAAGAGGTACTAATTATCTAATATGTCTAACTGATGATGGAGAATTATTTAAACCTTGGATTGCAGATTCTAAAGAACTTTACTAAATAAATATATCTAGAACAAAATTTAAATAGAGATATGTCTAATCCTTGGCAGCAAGTATTTGAAACTTATAGAACTGAAATTGAAGAAGGTTATATTACCGAAAAATATGGCCAGCACAAGAGTGATGAGGCCGAAGAAACACAAGCTCTATATGATCTTCGTAATAAGATGAAAAATATGGGCAAGGAATCTGTAGTTGCTTATTTGAAAAGATCTAAGATGGCTCCAGAAAGAAAGTCTAGACTTGCTAAGGCTTTAGGACTTTCTATAGCCGAAGGAGTTTTTCAGGTAGATTCTATATCTGAAGCCAAGGCTGGTAAGATTCATGTGAGAATTACTAAAGAGGATGGATCTACCTTTGAGAAGGATGTTATGCCATCTCAAGTTGCGGAGTATAGAAAGAGATATAAAACTGTAGTTATTCTTGGGGCAGATGAAGGTTCTGCTACTGGTGCCACTGCTGCTGCTTCTGGAGCATCTTCATCTAAGATGGAGTCTGCTAATTATATTGAGGAGAAGGGTGATGGCAATCTTGCAAATAACTATCCACCCTATGGTAAGGTAACTCGTGGAGATGTTATTGCGGGTGCCTTAGGAAAAGATGAAGAAGGTGGAAAGCGTTCATCCAAAAAGAAAAAAATTAAAGCTGAACAGTACTCGAATTGGAGAACAGATTTTCCTGAAATAGTCGAAACTACTAAAGCTCAAAATACGCTAGCTAAAAGGGGGGAAGATTCTCCCGAAGGCGAGAGTAAAAAAAAAAAGAAACCTGCTGAGTCCGAATGTGATTGTTCACATGAAGTAAAGGAATCTGCAGAAACTCTTGCTCATGAACTTGGGGGAGAACTTGTAGATATTCATGAATTTAGAGGAATGATTGCTCGCAATGCAATTAAGGCCATTACTAGAATACCTGTAAAACTTAAACCGTTGAAGGTTTCTCCAATAAAAACTGCACCTTTACCAACAAAACCAAGACCAAATCCGTTAATACAACCAATAATTAAACCAGCTCCTCCAGGACCACTTACAGCCCCAAAAAAATCACCAATAATTAAACCAGGTTCTCCAGGGCCACTTACAACGCCTAAAACAAAGCCAAATCCACTTACAACGCCTAAAACAAAGCCAAATCCACTTACAACGCCTAAAACAAAGCCAAATCCACAACCCCTACCATCACCAAAACCCACAAAGACAAATCCAAAAACTAAATTTAATATTCCAGTTATTCTTAATACTAGGACCGGAACTATATCTCAAGTCGGTGCACAGACTAAGACGCAAACCCAAACTCAAACTGCAACTTCTCTTACTGGCGGTACTGACACTCCTATCAAGCCTCCCGGTCCTGGAGGACGAAATCTACCAGGTTCTCGTTCTCGCAAATTTGATGATTTTAACATTATTCCAAGATTCAATGTAAGGCTTCCAGATCCTATTCCAAAGGCAACTCAATTTAGAGTATGATTTTATAAATAAAGATGATGAATTCAATGGAAAAATGGTAAACCTTCTAAAGTTAGTAAAACCACTCATTTTACAACTTGCTAATAATCCTCAGGTAAAGTTACTTGTTGTTCAACTTCTTGAAAAATATGTAAAGACTACCGATAATAGTATTGATGACACAATTGTTGCAACAGTTAAGGTTGCACTCTTCACAAATCAGCTTACTGGTGCGGTAGATACTAAGTTTGTAAAATGATAAGTTGTCTGCTTGCAAATTGGGGCCTCACTATTACTTTGGGGTTTCTACTAGCATTTTCAGAATGGCTTGGTAAAAATAAAAAAATTAAAGAAAATTGTATATATGATTTTATTGTGATATTTTTGCGAAAAATAATAAATTAAAGTTGGGGGGTATGCACTCCCCATTTTTTATAAATATTCTTAGGATTACAAAAGTTATAGGTAAGAAACATGGCTCTCTGGGGCATCTCAACGACAACTGAAACATCAGCTAATTTCTTCAATAGACCTAAATTTCTATCCGAAGCCGATAGAAATAGAACACCACATAACTGCTTTGCAGATGGTCGTGGTTGGGTTTATAGAAATTACGGCACTAAAACTCACGGCGGGCTTTCATCTTCATTTTATGATGAAATTCTTGTTCCAATTAGTGGATTGACAACTGCTGGAGGTGGAGCAAATACTAGAGGCTTGAATAGTCCTACTCCAACGGCAGTATTCTTCGCAGATCCTAATAATGCAAGTCCAGTGAGTATTGGAGCTGGTGGAACCAGTGGAATTGGAACTGGTACGGTTGGTGAAGTTCATGTTGTTTATAATGAACTGGTTTATGTTTCTTCTGGAGCAACTATTGGAATTCTTCAACGTAATGCTGCTGGAGTAAGCACTCAAGTTTCCTCTGGGGATATTGTTGCAACAGCAAGTTCCGTTGGAACCGCAATACCAGTAAATGTTATTGGAAGTATTTCTGGCTCTGATCATAATATTAAACAAAATTTTAATGGTCAGATTACAAATAGAGCTATATTTAGATTTACTGTTCCATCTGGTCTAGTTGGAGTTGGAAGTTTTCTTTCAATTAATTGCTCAAGGGGAATTGTTGGAACTGGAACTGATATTAATAATGTTGGAATCCTAACGACTCTTAATGCTGTCATTACAAATGTTGGAGGAAACGGGAGTACTGCTTCGGTGGGCATTGGAACAACTACACTGAAGATTAAGGCTTAACATGAGATTTGATGAATTGAATGAAAACAATTACCTGATGTTTGCCATTAAACATTATGATAATCCACAATCAGTGACTCAGGAAGATTTTCTTGAGGACATGAAGAAGTTTAAATATATCAAAAGACTCCTGAAACAGTATAAAAATACTGGAGAGTTGAAAACTCATTTACTGATTAATCACGTTATCATTCTTTATAATATTTTTGGAGAAGCAGCAACTCCACTTTTATTTTTTAAAATTGATAGGGAACTCTGGAGTACAGTGAAGACTGTAATGATATTTCTCCAAAGATTCCCCGAATATCCTAGATCAATTTTACATGATATTGAGATAGATAATAACTGTTTCACTTACCTTCAAAATCTATGATAAACGTAGATAGAATTATCAATATAATTAGACAGCTTCGTGAAGATAGTCCAACCATGAACGTTGGAACGTCTGGATTTACAAATTATTCCAATTCTAAAGGACCGGTGGCAGGATATGATAAACCCATGGATTTTGTCCGAAAGGATAGTCAGGCCCTCGATTTTAGACGAAAGTTACCGAAAAAGTTACCAATCGAATACCAGAACCTATTTCGGAGGAAGAATCGTGTTTAACAGCAACACATCAATAGACACGAAGGTAGCAGTTCTTGAAGAGAAACTTAGCATCTATGAGCAAATGATGAATAAGATTGAACGTGCTATTGATGCAATTAGTGAAACAAATCAAAATATCTCAAAGATGCTTGCGATTCACGATCAAAGACTTGAGCAGGCAGTCAGATCTGATGAAGTTGTTATTAAAATGATCACAGAACTTAAGAGATCCGTGGAAGCTGAAGATACTGACTTAAGTGATCGAATTGATGAAGTGAATGATAAGACTCAGGATCAATTGGAGTCTATTAGTACTAAAATTGAAGAAATTATTAAAGTTAAATGGATGACCATCGGTATTGGTGTATTTGCAGCAGTTCTGGCGACAGCTATATCGACTCTAGCCTCGGGATGGCTTACTCCGGGGGAGTTGGGGTATAGAATGGAGCATCGGTACGTACCAGACCCAGAAAAAGTTAGGAAATGACTTCTTGACAGATCCGGTGGGATCTGGTAATATTGCTAGGTGTCTGGTCTTTTACTATGAGTTATATTGAAGATAAGTATATTGGAATGATATCTTCAAGATTGGAAAAATTTTCAAAGAAAAAGACAGGCCTCTACAACTTTCGTTGCCCATATTGCGGCGATTCTCAAAAAAATAAATCTAAAACACGGGGTTATCTTTATCAGTATAAGAATGACTATAACTTTAAGTGTCATAATTGTAGTGTATCAAAAAGTCTGGGATATTTTATTAAGGATATAGATAGCACTTTATATGGTGAGTATGTACTTGAACGATATAAGAATGGATTAACTGGAAAGGCTACAAATACTCCAAACCCGATATTTGACTTTAAGCCTCCAGAATTTAAAGTTAAACCTAAGATAGATCTTCCAAAAATTTCTGAACTAAATACAACACATCCTGCGAGAAAATATTTAGAAAATCGCCAGATACCCGAAACTTATCTTTCAAAATTATACTTTTGTGAAAAATTTAAGGAGTGGACAAATACCCAAATTCATACCTTCGAGTCTACAGAATTGGAGGAATCCCGAATTATAATTCCACTTTTTAATCATGGTAAATTTTTTGGATATCAGGGGCGAAGTTTAAATAAAAACTCCAAGGTAAAGTACATTACAATTCTTTTCGATAAGCATAATCCTAAAATATATGGACTAGATGATGTAGATTATGGTAAAACCATCTATGTAACTGAGGGCCCATTTGATAGTATGTTTTTAGAAAATTCACTTGCGATGGTTGGGGCGGATTTAGACAAAATGTTTTTCCTTTCCAACTTTGAGACTAACTTTGTTATCATTTATGACAATGAACGTAGAAATAAGCAAATTGTCGAAAAGATGGAAACTCAGATTAACTTAGGATTTCCTACTGTAATCTGGCCGGAGATAATTATCGAAAAGGATATAAATGATATGGTCTTAGCTGGACATGATATAAAATCCGTGATAGAATCTAATACTTACACTGGTTTACAAGCAAAAGTAAAATTATCTGAATGGAAACGAGTATGAGCAACGGTACAGAGGTTATTAAGAGAAATGGAACCCTTGAGCGATTGAATCTTGATAAGCTTCATGTTATGGTCGATGAAGCCTGTAAAGATCTTGCTGGAGTATCTGCCTCACAAGTTGAAATTCAATCTGGGATACAATTTTATGATGGTATCTCAACGGGAGAAATCCAGCAAATATTAATTCGGTCTGCGTCAGATTTGATAGATCTAGACAACCCAAACTATCAATACGTTGCTGCAAGGCTACTTCTATTCTCCTTGAGAAAATCTCTTTATGGGAAAATCCGAGAATTACCAACACTCAGTAAACACACATTGTCATGTGTAGATAATGGGGTTTATGATAGGGAGATTATTAGTAAGTATAACTCAACAGAATTTTTTGAACTTGATAAGTGTATTAATCATACTAGGGATTTTCTATTCACTTATGCTGGATTGCGTCAAGTTGTAGATAAGTATTTGGTGCAGGATAGGAGTACTGGAAGAGTTTATGAAACTCCTCAGTTCATGTACATGCTTATTTCTATGACAGTATTTGCAGAATATCCCAAAGAGACTAGACTATCATATGTGAAGAAATACTATGATGCAATCTCGAAGCATAAGATTAGTCTACCAACTCCAATTATGGCTGGAGTCAGAACACCTCTTCGTCAATTTGCATCTTGCGTTTTGGTTGATGTTGATGATACTCTTGATAGTATCTTTAGTAGTGATATGGCTATTGGAAGATATGTCGCACAAAGGGCTGGTATTGGTATTAATGCCGGTCGTATCCGGGGTATTAATGCTAAAATTCGGGGTGGAGAAGTTCAACATACTGGAGTTGTTCCCTTTCTTAAGAAATTTGAATCAACTGTTAGATGCTGCACACAAAATGGTATCCGGGGGGGTTCTGCAACTGTTCACTTTCCAATTTGGCATCAAGAAATAGAAGATATTCTCGTTCTCAAAAACAATAAAGGAACAGAAGATAATCGTGTTCGTAAACTTGACTATTCAATTCAACTTAGTAAAATATTTTATGAAAGATTTATTCAAGATCGTGAGATTACACTTTTCTCCCCACATGATGTACCTGGACTTTATGATTCTTTCGGAACAATTGAGTTTGATTCTCTCTACATTGGATATGAAAATAATCCAGATGTTCCAAAGAAAACCGTAAATGCCCAAGATCTCATTCTTAACCTTCTTAAGGAACGTGCAGAAACAGGAAGAATCTATATTATGAATATAGACCATTGTAACTTTCATAGTTCTTTTATTGATAAGGTTGAGATGAGTAATCTTTGTCAAGAAATTACACTTCCCACCAAACCACTTCAGCATATTGATGATCCTAATGGTGAAGTTGCGTTGTGTATCTTGTCTGCAATCAATGTTGGTAAAATTAAAAACGATGATGACTTTGAAGATGTCTGTGATCTTGCAGTTAGGGGTCTTGATGAAATTATCGATTATCAAGAGTATCCTGTCAGAGCTGCTGAGGTCTCTACACGGGCCCGTAGATCGCTTGGAATCGGCTTTATTGGACTTGCACATTACTTGGCTAAGCTTGGGCACAAGTACGACTCTCAGGAGGCTTGGGATGCTGTTCACGGTCTCTCTGAAAGTTTTCAATATTTTCTTTTAAAATCTTCGAATCAGATTGCAAAAGAACGGGGATCTTGTGAATATTTTAATCGAACTAAATACTCTGAGGGGGTTCTCCCCATTGATACGTATAAACGTGATGTTGATGAAATTTCTGCCATTCCATTGCAACATGATTGGGAAACTCTAAGGAGTAATATTGCCCAATATGGATTGCGAAATTCAACACTATCGGCACAAATGCCGTCAGAGAGCAGCTCGGTAGTATCAAACGCCACAAATGGCATCGAACCCCCTAGAGGATTTTTATCGGTTAAGAAGTCTAAGAAGGGTCCACTTAAGCAAATTGTACCTCAGTATCAAACGCTTAAGAATAACTATACTTTGCTTTGGGATATGCCTAATAACACTGGGTATATTAATATTGTTGCTGTAATGCAAAAGTTTTTTGACCAAGCAATATCTGGAAACTGGAGTTATAACCCAGAACACTATCCAGATAATGAAGTTCCTGTGTCGGAAATGGCTAAAGACCTATTGACTACTTACAAATATGGATGGAAGACATCTTATTACCAAAATACTTACGATAATAAAACAGACGAAGTAACTGAAGAACCTAAAACTACAAATGACTTGATCAACTTAATGTTAACTTCTGGAGAAGAGGATTGTGAAAGCTGCAAAATTTAAGGTTAGTAAAACTATCCAACCGCAAAAGACTAAAATGTTACAAGGGATTACCGTATTTAATTCCGAAATAGCAGAAACAAAAAAACAACCAATGTTTTTTGGAAAACCTCTTGGTGTGCAGAGATATGATTCCTACAAGTATCCTGTTTTTGAAAAGCTAACACAACAGCAGTTGAGTTATTTTTGGAGACCTGAAGAAATTTCTCTTCAAAAGGATCGTGCAGATTATCAAACATTTCGCCCCGAACAGAAACATATATTTACTTCAAATTTGAAGTATCAAATTCTTCTTGATTCTGTTCAGGGTCGTGGACCTGGAATGGCATTTACGCCTTATTGTTCTCTTCCTGAACTTGAAGCATGTATGACTGTATGGGGATTTATGGAAATGATACACTCCAGATCCTATACATACATAATCAAAAATGTTTATTCCGATCCTTCGGAAGTTTTTGATACTATTTTAACTAATGAACATATTTTAGAAAGAGCTTCTTCAGTTACTGAAGCTTATGATGACTTTATAAATTCTGCACAGTTCTATGGAACTTCCAATTTGTGGGAGTTTGCAAATGAAGGTATTGACCTTGGGAAAAGTGAACGAATGGTGCTTAAGCGAAAGCTTTATCGTGCTATCGCTAATGTAAATATTTTAGAGGGGATTAGATTTTATGTTTCGTTTGCTTGTAGCTTCGCTTTTGGTGAACTCAAACTCATGGAAGGATCATCTAAGATTATCTCTCTCATCGCAAGAGACGAAAATCAGCATCTTGTCATCACTCAAAATATCCTCAACAAGTGGCGTGAGGGGGATGATCCAGAAATGCAACAAATTCTTAAAGATGAAGAATCGTGGGTAATTAATGCATTTAAAGTGTGTGTTGATCAGGAACGTAGGTGGGCAGAGTATCTGTTCCAAGATGGTTCAATGATTGGCTTAAACACTAAACTTCTTGGTAATTATGTGGAATGGATTGCAAATCGTAGAATGAAGGCGATTGGCATTAAACCAATCTATGATATTTCTATGAAAAATAATCCACTTCCCTGGACAGAGCATTGGATTTCATCTAAGGGTCTTCAAGTTGCTCCCCAGGAAACTGAAGTCGAATCCTATATGGTCGGCGGAATTAAACAAGATGTTAAAACCGATACCTTTTCTAATTTTAAACTATAAACCTCTGAAGTTGATTATATAACTATATCAGCACCCTGGAAAATGGAATGAAACCTAGTTCGGCTAAGGCTAAAGGAAGAAACCTGCAGAAGTGGGTTAGAGATCAGCTTATAGAGCAGTTAGAAATACACCCAGAAGACATTGAATCTCGCTCAATGGGTGCTGGTGGGGAAGATTTAATTATGGCTAGAGCTGCCAGAAGTAAATTTCCATTCTCAATTGAATGTAAAAATGTTGAAAAATTAAATGTCTGGGAAGCCTATGATCAGGCTAAGGCAAATTGTGGACCCTACGAGCCACTTGTGGTTATGAAAAAAAATTTAAAAAAGCCTCTCGTCGTATTGGACGCAGATTTCTTCATAAATCTTTTCAAATCTGTGGGTTGACACCTGGATAAATATGTGCTATACTATGATTTAATCAATTCTTAAGAATTGGTTTGTTCGTTATGAGATCTTGATCGTGTCCCCTAGAGCCGTGGAAGGTGCCTCCCGAGAGGGTTGGTACACCCCCCTTCTATACGGATGTCGAATTCTACCAAATTTAATGCTACTATCAACAATTGCCACCCTTTCAGTCTTAACTGCGTTTCAATCACCACTCTTAATACCAGTGAGTGCTCCACCAGTGCCTGAAAAAGAAAGTTTAGAACTTACTGTTCAAGACTTCTCAAATCAGAAAGACACCAAATCTGAAAAACTAAACATTACAGAAAAGAAGGTCGAAAATAAAGAAAAGATTTGGAAATGTAAAGGGTGTAATCAAACAGAAACTTATGCTTTGAGTTACTTACAAAAACAAGGAATCAAAGATAAGAATGCTCTAGCAACCATCATGGGTAATATCAAACAGGAATCAGATTTTGTTCCTAATATCTGTGAGGGTGGGTCTAGCTTTCTTTTATT